>Ga0316194_10000009_pt1 | contig 90916 bp, 82 predicted proteins | sample CroRivsedime1_MG_FD_204936 | JGI IMG/M metagenome (GOLD analysis project Ga0316194, IMG submission 204936) | Coastal sediment microbial communities from Maine, United States - Cross River sediment 1 | ecosystem: Environmental > Aquatic > Marine > Coastal > Sediment | place: USA: Maine...
GCTTGCGCAACCCGGCTCGTACAACCTCGCTGACCGTTTGAAAACGGCCCTCGGTGATTTTTTCCAGTACGAATTCGTCAAAATGCTGACCCAATGTGACTGATGTGTTCCTGGCCATCAATTTTTCCTCCATGTGTGTATTAAATATTAATACACGGGGGGGTTTAGAGGCAAACACCTATTGGGGATATAACCCCATTTTTTGTTTTTTGATCACGCCTTTTCTCAATAGCTGGTCAGACCGCGAAACGCCATCACAGAAGATGAGTACCAGCCTGGAGCTCACTTTGAGTCCTTGGCATGACAAACAAGACCACCCAGGTTAGGTCATAATCAGGTTCAGTGACCACTGTACTCAGTTATTTCACGGGCAAATCGACGAAAATCAACGAGTAGATTGTTACAGATCGCGTAAACAATCTCCCAATTAATGACGTCATAATTATGTACGGCTATGTTTCTGAACCCAACCGCCTTCCTCATGGGTTTACAGGTAATCGGTGTAATGGCACCAAGATTTTCCAAAGTCGAAAACACATCGCCCATGGTAGTGGGTGCTGGTTCTTCAGATTCACTAATGACATGACTGCCGATATCAACACATAACTGAACCGCCCGTGTCAGATTCAATACCAGAATATCCTGAAGATCCTGGTCTTCAATAAGTTTAGTAACATGGGGAGGTGTTTTTTCCTTCACCCGCTTGATGCAACGGCGAAGAGATTCAAGCTTTTGATCAAAAATCACTTGATCCATGCATTGCGCCTTTCAGTGAGGATTCTTTTCTGCAAGGGAACAAAATCTGCGGTGTTTATCAGGTGCTTGGTCAACAATCTGGCATAGGTTACGTCGTCACCAAGCAGGCGTTTACCCTTAAAAACCTGTCCAAGCACCGGTTCAGCGGCAAAAAACAAGTCAACAATATCTACCGGGCGACCAAATTTGGCGCCGATCTGTTCTACCAATTGCAATTTCTTGCTGCTGGATATTGGAGCATCGGACAGTAGTGCTAAATCAATATCACTGCTTCCTGTGGCATTGCCCATTGCTTGCGAGCCAAACAAAATGGCCAGCTTTAACTCGGCGTAGCGTGATAAAAACCGCGCCAGTTGTTTGTCTAAAGTGCTCATTTGGTCATTATAACCCGGGCCAACCTGTTATGAAATGCAGGACTTCGTGGGACGATCAGTTCACGGTGTGCAGGCTATGAAACACTGTGAAGAGGCAGTACTGCTTTTTTGTAATCAGTAGGTCCCGAGTTCAAATCTTGGTGCCGGCACCATCTATTCAATCACTTACAAACTTTCATCGAGATGCTGGTCGCTTCGTAAGCCAAAAGCCGCCGCGACATAATGAGCGCCATGGGCAAGCACCATCCCTTGCAGGCCACTGCTTAAACCTACCTGTACCTTGAGTAAAAGAAGTGATTATTTGGCCGGAATGAAAATAATTCTCATTCTCTATATACTTCGTAAAATTACCTGCTAGACTTAATTATGTATGGTAATTAGACACTTGTGTCTGGTTGGCATCACCTGTTGACTTAACCCTTTATTCATGTGAGGTGGAAAAATGGCCAGTAAAGCTAAAATTAATCCGGCAATTGTCAATTTCAGTACCAAGCGGAATGTGATCAGAGTGAGTGTGCCAGCAAAGGCATATTTCGATCTTGGCAGCATGCAGGAAATTCAAAAGGACATTCTGGGAGAGCTTGGTTGTTTGGCTTGTTGCTCTGGCTGGGATATTCGTTTTGATATGCAGCGTAATTTCGTAATCAACAGATAACAGCAGTCATTTCAGCGATCCTGGGAGTGTACTATGGATACACTGGGTGTCGGGATCATTTACTTCCCTGGCTTGGAGACTATTCTCAAAGCCGGGGAAGGCTTGATTGACGTCGTAGAAATTGAGCCAGCAACGATCTGGTATCGGAGAAGCGATGGCCTTTTTCATGTCAATCAAAACGCCCTGGGTTTTTTTGCAAACCTCCCGTTTCATAAACTGATACACGGGGTCGGATTCCCTGTTGGCGGTACAATCCCTCCCGATCAGCACTCTTTCAAAGCCTTCAGAGAAGTCGCCAACAAACTTAAACCCGAATTTGTAAGTGAGCATCTTAGCTTCAACAAAGTACGACTGGGACAAGCGGTTGTAGATACCGGTTTTTTGTTGCCGCCCTTACAGTCCAGGGAGGGTGTCAAACAGTCAGTTTCAAATATTCTCCTATTCAAGCAGGAAGTGAACTGTCCGTTCGCCTTCGAAACACCCGCAAACTATCTGAAGCCAATTCCGGGTGAAATGAGTGATGGCGAATTTTTCACAGAGATAGCGGTGCAATCTGACTGTGGCATATTGCTCGACCTGCATAATTTATGGTGTAACCAGGTCAATGGCCGGCAGAAACTGATGGATGTAATAGACAGTCTGCCGCTCGAGCGAGTGTGGGAAGTGCATATTGCCGGCGGTGACTGGCTTGATGGTTACTGGCTCGATGGTCATAGTGACTTGATTCCTGAGCCACTCAAGGAAATCGCTGGCGAAATAATACCGCGTCTGACCAACCTCAAGGCTTTTAATTTTGAAATCATGCCCGAATACCTTCAAGCCAAACAACTCTCAGTTGACGACATCCTGGCTGAACTGGAATTCATGAAAGAGATATGGCGAGTGCCTAAAAAAGAAGGCCTCAAGAGTCATCAAATACAAGCCCAAGCGGGTTCATATTCAAATTTTACCCCGTCACAATGGGAAGAATCCTTAATGATGTCAATCAGGGGAAGCGATGAGAAGCACCCCGATCAAGTATTGTCTTCAGACCTGGGTGTGGGAATATATCGAAAGCTGATTGAGAAAATTCGTGCGGGGATGTTTGCATCAACATTAACCCTGACATTTCGATATATTCTATTAAAAATTGGTGAAGAAAAAACAATGGCCATGGTCCAGGAATTCTGGCGAAAGACCACCCCCAATCTGTTTTCATCCGAGGAAGCTCTGAAACTGGCAGAATTTTTGCGGACGCAATGTCTGGATATCCCTTATCTGGATGAGGTAATGAATTACGAACTTGCAAACCACAAAGCTCAAATAGAAAATCGCCCACAAACGATCACACTGGGATTCAATCCTGACTCAATATTTCCGATACTGGGTCAGGGTAAGTTGCCGACCAATATTGAAGAGGGTAGTTACCAGGTCAATATTACCGTTTAGATATCGATGGATCGGACTTTTATGGAGAGCCTGGGAGAATCCGGACAGCCATAACTTTCTCCATTGATGAGGAGGGATCAGAGGGGGGCAGTGCTGTCGGTCCCGAGTTCAAATCTTGGTGCCGGCACCATTTAGTAATCCTCAAACAAAAAAGACATCCTTTTAAAGGATGCCTTGTGAATGACCCCGGTCGTGGTGCCGGGTGCTTGCCAGATTATGCACCACGGCCGGGGTTTGAAAAACGTCAGGTCAGTGTCTAACCGTCACAATCCCCCCTTCCATGGCCATGGCCAAAACCACGGTCCGCACCCATATCTTCGAGAGTCTGCCTCAGTTGATCACGTTGCCGAGTCTGCTCTTGCAAAAGGGCCTGCTGCTCAGGGCTGAGCATTGCCATGATTTGAGCATGGGTGGCTTCACGGTTTTCCATGGCAATCGCGCGTGATCTTTCCCGTTCTTGATTGCGTATTAACGCGGCATCTTCAAGAATGAGAGCAATTTCCGCAGCCTGTGCCTCGTCGAGTCCGAGACGTTCGGTCAGGCGTTCAACCCGGCTAACGCTATTGCGGCTCTGAAAGTTACCCGGATTGTTTGTTCCATCCTGAGCAGAACCCGGGCCAACCTGACCTGGGCCCTGACCGCCACTTTGTTGGGCAATGGCCATACCGGAAGTGAGTAAAAGTACGAGTGCAATCAGTAAAGTCTTTTTCATGATGGTTCCTTATTTGGTTTATCTGAATCCCGGAAAACACTTCAGCTATCCGGACGTTTTTGACAGCCTCCACATTAGTCTTCGAATTGGAATCAAATTTGAAGAAAATAAGGAGATTGAACCGAAGCAGTTGTCCGGAAATTCAGGGTGGTGCAGGATATGGGTGTGCTAGGGACATAATGATGAAACTGAAGCTCATCCACAAACTGCTGATCGCGATGTTTACCTGTGCCGCCCTGGTACTGATCCTGTTCACTCTCGTTACGCGCGCCAGTATTGGCCGTGGTTTTATGGATTTTCTGCAGCACCAGGAACGCAGCCAAGTGGAGCTTGTGATTCCCGAACTGGTCAACTTCTACCGCGATCACGACAGTTGGGATGCACTGGCCGGTAACCCGCGTGAATTTCATAGCCTCATATTTAATGCATTGCTGCAGGACTCTGAAGCCCGTATCGAATTTGGTCCGGAAGGGCAAGGTCCCCAGTCACGCGGTAGAGGTCGGGGGGGCGGATTTCAGGGTAGGAGAGGCGGACCGGGGCCCCTCGGTCGTAACGGTCTTCCTCAACGTATATTTCTTCTCGGGGCGGATTTTTCCCAGGTCGTCGGCGACGTGCCGCCGGACTTTCTCGAAAATGAGTTGCTGGCTATCAACGTCGGTGGTGAAGACGTCGGATGGCTCGGTTTTACGATGATCCGTGGTATCGAGCTTCCTGCAGAAGAGGCATTTATCAAGCAGTTACGCACTAATCTGTTGATCGGTCTGGGGCTGGGTCTGGCCGTGGCCGTACTATTGGCGTGGCTGCTCGCACGTCATCTGAGCCGACCGGTCAACGCGGTCGCAGCAGGTATCCGCGCGCTGGCAGCTGGTGACTATGCTACCAAATTGGACACCAGGGGAAGCGACGAAATCGCGAAGCTTGGTGATGACGTCAACCGCCTGTCATCCGCCTTGAGCGAGCATGAGACCACCCGCAAGCGCTGGGTTTCGGATATGGCGCATGAACTGCGGACCCCACTGGCCATTATCTCAGGTGAACTGGAAGCCATGAGTGATGGTGTGCGTCCGTTGAACAGGGAACAACTGGAGTCGGTGCGCGATGAAGTCAAACACCTCTCTGTCCTGATTGAGGATTTGCATAGCCTGGCATTGACCGACTCCGGTGCGCTGGCCTACAAGATGCAAGCCGTGGATTTCAATGAACTGGTGCAAATGACCATAGAATCCTTCAAGGCTCGCGCCAGCAGCAAGGACCTGGATCTCAGTTATGCAAACCCGGACCAGGCCATCATGCTGCAGGGTGATGAGCAGCGCCTGGGCCAGTTATTACGTAACCTGCTGGATAATGCCGTTAGCTATACAGATACCGGTGGTCATATTTCGGTACATCTGGGTAAAGAGAATCAACTGGCAAAACTCACCATCAGCGATACGGCACCCGGCGCCAGCACGGAGGAGTGCGAATATCTGTTTGAACGGCTCTACCGCATGGAGGGCAGCCGTAACCGCAACTCCGGCGGTAGCGGACTGGGGCTGGCTATCTGCCGTAATATCGTTGAAGCGCATGGCGGACAGATTTCTGCGCAGCCGGGCCCGGATGGCGGTTTGCTGATAACGACCACCCTGCCACTGGACCAATGAAGCAGCCGGCCATCATCCTGATCGTCGAAGACGAGGCAAAAATCGCCAGCCTGTTGCGTGACTACCTGGAAAAAATCGGTGGTTACCAAACCCGTTGGGTAGACCGCGGGGATGAGGCCATCGGGGTGTTTGATGAGGTTTCACCCGACCTGGTGCTGCTGGATTTGATGCTGCCGGGTATGGACGGCCTGGAGGTCTGCAAGGCCATTCGCGCAAAAAGCCAGGTACCGGTGATCATGGTGACCGCGCTGGTGGAAGAGATCGATCGATTGCTGGGTCTGGAACTGGGTGCTGATGATTACATCTGCAAGCCATTTAGTCCCAGGGAAGTTGTCGCCAGGGTCAAGGCGGTATTGCGCCGCGCCACTTTAACAGGCGAGACAACGTCATCGGGTCTGCAGATCGATGAAGATCGGCATCAGGTTAGTCTTAACGGCAAGAAGTTAAAGCTCTCACCGGTTGAGTTTGCCCTGCTTAGCCGATTGGCAGCTCAACCCGGCCGGGTTTTCTCGCGGGACCAGTTGATGAGCTCAATTTATTCCGACTATCGCATCGTCAGTGATCGAACCGTGGATACGCACGTTAAAAATTTAAGGCGAAAACTGGCAGAGTCTGAGCCTGGTACTGATCTGATCGAGTCTGTATATGGCGTTGGTTACCGTCTCGCCACCTGAGGCGAAAAGTGGGTGCCAAAGGGAACCGGGTGGTGTCGCACGGGACACGCTCTAGCCCTCCCTCGGCAATTGCTCCTGCATTGCTCTACCTCCTGCATCCCTGCAGTCGTGGGCGCTCGTGCATCCGTTCCCGACGGATGACGGTCCCGTGCGACACCCCCCGATCCCCTCTGTGTAGACTGTGGCGTAACCTGGTTGTTAACCGTAGGGTGGGCAATTTATTACAAATGCGTTTCCCCCTTTCCACAACTAATGGTGCGTTATTAATAACGCACCCTTGGACTCCTTCAGCGTCAATGATCGCGAGGAATTTCCCAACGAGATAGAATAGTGAGTGAAGCAACACCAGGAGGAAATGTATTGTGACCATTGAGGACAAGCGGAAATTTTACATCGACGGGAACTGGGTTGAACCGCTCCAGCCAAACGATTTTAATGTACTTAACCCGGCTACCGAAGAGGCCATCGCGACCATTTCGCTGGGCTCGGTTGATGACATAGACTCGGCGGTGAAATCTGCCCGTCGTGCGTTTGAATCCTATTCTGTGTCCTCGAGAAATGACCGCAGGGATCTTCTGCAGAGGATTCTCGCGATCTATAAGCGTCGCTATGACGAGATGGCTGAAGTCATTAGCCTGGAGCTCGGGGCACCGATCAGTATGTCGAAGAAATCACAGGCTGCTGTGGGTGTCGGTCATCTCGAGGGGTTCCTTGAAGCCCTTGAAGAGCTGACGCTTCGGCAGGAGACGGCCAACGGTGACACATTAACGCGTGAACCCATTGGTGTCTGCGGTCTGATTACACCGTGGAACTGGCCGGTCAACCAGGTGGCTCTCAAGGTATTGCCGGCATTGGCAGTGGGTTGTACCTCGGTGCTGAAACCGAGCGAACTGACACCGCTCAGCGCCATGTTGTATGCCGATATTCTGCATGAGGCCGGTGTGCCGAAGGGTGTTTTTAACCTAGTTAACGGGGATGGGCCTGTTACCGGTGCCGCATTGTCACGCCACACCGATGTGGACATGATGTCGTTTACCGGGTCAACGAGGGCGGGTATTGCGGTAACAAAAGATTCTGCTGACACCGTCAAAAAGGTCACCCTGGAACTGGGTGGCAAATCACCGAATATCCTGTTTGCGGACGCAGATGTGGAAAAAGCCGTGAAACGCGGTGTTTTCGGATGTTTTTATAATTCAGGGCAATCGTGCAACGCGCCGACCCGTATGCTGGTCGAGCGCCCCATTTATGACAGGGTGCTGGAGATCGCAAAAACCACGGGTGAAAGTCAGCAGCCCGGTGATCCGGCTTTGGCAGGCCGTCATATCGGTCCCGTAGTAAGTGCGCTTCAATTTGATCGCATCCAGACACTGATCAATGCAGGTATTGGTGAAGGCGCGACCTTGCTGGTGGGTGGTCCCGGTAAGCCGGCCGGGTTTGAAAAGGGTTATTACATCAGACCCACCATTTTCTGTGATGTAGACAACGACATGCGAATTGCGCGGGAAGAGATATTTGGGCCGGTGCTGACCATCATTCCGTTTGAGAACGAAGATGAAGCCGTGCGGATTGCAAATGACACCCCCTATGGCCTTGCCGCCTATATCGAAACCGGCGATAGCGACAGGGCAGACCGGATAGCGGAAAAACTGCGTGCCGGGCAGGTTTATATCAATGGAACTGAGTGCGGATACGGCAGCCCGTTTGGAGGTTATAAGTCTTCAGGGCTTGGTCGTGAGGGTGGTCTGTTTGGCCTGGAGGATTTCATGGAAATCAAGGCGGTGTCACGGCCTTAGTGTTGACGCTACACTAATCGTCATCCACCACGAAGTGGCAGCCCTTGCTGTCCGGGTTCAGTCTCGCGGCATGTACCACCAGCAAGGCGGTTTGCACTGCATTCCGGAGTTCGATCAACTCGGGGCTCAGGTGGCAGTCACTGTAGAACGTCTGCACTTCCTCGCGTAGCTCAAGCAGTATGCGTCTTGCCCTGGTCAGGCGGCGCCTGGAGCGCACGATACCGGCATAATTCCACATGGTTTGCCGTACCTGGCTAAGATCCTGCTGGATCAGTGTTGGATCGGCATGGTGGTGCGGGCTTTCCCATGAGCGCGGTCCAGGCAGGCGAAACTCCATCTGTTCAATATCGCTGATATCGCCCATTGCGGTGAATTTCGCACTGGTCAGGCACTCCAGCAGGGACGTGCTGGCAAGGCGGTTGGCGCCGTGCAGGCCGGTGCAGGCCGTTTCACCGATTGCGTTCAGGTGTCTTACATTGGTTCTCCCATTGAGATCCGTATGAATACCGCCGCAGGAATAGTGCGCGGCAGGCACCACCGGTATGGGTTCGGACGTAATATCGATGCCTTGTTCAGTGCAGCGCTTGTATATAAACGGGAAACGTTCACGGATGTAGTCGGGCTTGAGCGCAGACAGGTCGAGAAAAACACATGGATCGCCGCTGGCGATCATCTCCTGGTGAATCGCGCGCGATACGATGTCACGCGGCGCCAGTGATCCCTTTGGATGAAAAGCGTCGACAAATTTTTTGCCACGGCTGTTAACCAGTACCGCACCCTCACCACGCAAGGCTTCGGTAATCAGAAAGTGCGGTGCGTTATTGCCGTAAAAAACCGTGGGATGAAATTGCACATATTCAAGATCGATCAGGCGGGCGCCGACCCGGTAGGCCATCGCGATACCGTGGCCGACCGATCCCTGGCGGTTGGTGCTGTGCTGAAAAACCTGGCCGAGGCCACCGGTCGCCAGTATGGTTTTGCGGGCCACGATCGCCATTGGTTTACCGCTGTTACCGTCCAGAACATAGGCACCGAAACAGGTCAGCGGCTCGAAACGGTCGGCAGGTTTGTCGGTATTGTGTGACAGTGTCAAAAGGTCAATCGCGACCGCACCCATCTGCCGTGTAATGTTGGGAGTTGCATCAACACTGGCAGCCACGGACGAAAGAATGGCGTGACCTGTCATGTCCTTTGCGTGAATGATACGACGTTCGCTGTGGCCGCCTTCGCGGGTTAATTCAAGCTCACCGTCGGATTCGCGGTCAAATGCGACGTCCAGCTCATCCAGTAATAGTTCACGAACCGCCGTCGGACCTTCTTTTACCAGCTGCTCGATCGCGGCCGGGTTGGCCATGCCGTCACTGGCTGTCATGATATCCCCGGCGAGGGAATCCGTCCGGCTGGAAGTATCGAAAATTATGCCGCCCTGGGCCCAGTCACTGTTGGCCTCGGAAGACCCGCCCAGGGACAACAGTTGTACATCAAGTCCGGCACGCGCGGCATGCAATGCGTAGGCTGCGCCACCCAGGCCGGCACCGATAACCAGGCAGTCAGTGTGAATTACTTTCATTCAGGACGGCTCCGTACCGGAAACAGGTATGATCATACTGAAATCTGCTGCGGGTGCGGAGTGGGTCAGTGCACCAACGCTGATCACGTCGACGCCCGGTAAGGCGTAATTCGCGATGGTCTCCAACGAGATGCCGCCGGAAATTTCAATGATGGCAGATTGATTGATTATCTCCACTGCCTGCTGAATCTGTGAAGGCGGCATATTGTCGAGCATGATCACTTCAGCACCGGCTTCCAGGGCCTCTTCGACGTCGTTCAGGGTTTCAGTTTCTACTTCGATTTTTGCACAGTGTGGTGCATTATCACGGGCCAATCCGACTGCCTTTGCAAGGGAGCCTGCCGCCGCGATATGGTTTTCTTTAATGAGTACGTGCTCGCCCAGGGAAGAGCGGTGATTGAAGCAACCACCGCAACGCACGGCGTATTTTTCCAGCGCCCGCCAACCCGGTGTTGTTTTCCGGGTGTCAACGATACGCACACCGGTTCCCGCTTTCGCTGCCGCATCGGCATATTGCCGCGAAAGTGTCGCAATACCGGTCAAATGTTGCAGGAAGTTTAAAGCCGTCCGCTCAGCGGTCAGCAGGGATATCGTTGAGCCTTTAATTCTCATCACAACGGTACCGGTGGCCACCGGTTCGCCCTCCTTGACTTCAAGATCGACTTTAAGGCCGGGATCCAAGCGAAGAAAAACACGCTTTGCGATCTCCAGACCACAAATGACCATGTCCTGACGGGCCAGTATCTGTGCCTGCGAGACATGATCCACGGGGAAGACTGATTGACTGGTTACGTCGCCAAATGCGGCGTCTTCGTCCAGCGCCAGGTCGATCAGCATGTTTATTTTAGTTTGCAAGTTCAAACATCCTTTCAATACAACTCAGAGCGCGTTTTCTTAGATCCTCTTCGAGCGTTATGATCTGTTCAGGCTGCGGGTCAAGCAGTGCATCACGGATCTTAAGCAGCGAATTCATTTTCATATAGGGGCACAAGCGGCAACCGCCGATAAAGTTTTTCTCGGGATCTTCGATGGCCAGGCGGCTGACCAGGCCGCATTCGGTCAGCATCAGGAAGTAAGGTGCTTCCGTGGTTTTGACATATTTCATCATTTCGCCGGTACTGCCAAGGAAGTCGACCGCCGCTGCCACTTCCTGGGTGCACTCGGGATGCGCAACAATCTTCAGACCCGGAAATGTTTTACGTGCCTCGTTAATTTGCTCGACAGTGAATTCCTCGTGCACCACGCAGGTTCCGTCAGAGGAGATGATTTCCTTGTCGATATCGCGATTCGCCAGTTCCTTGCGGATGTTATCGGCCATCAAACGGTCGGGCACAAAAAGAATCTGTTTTTCGGGCAGGCCGGCCACGATGTTGTACACGTTACTGGATGTTACGCAGACATCTGATTCTGCTTTAACATCTGCGGTGCAATTGATGTAGCACACGACCGCTGCCTGCGGATACAGGGCTTTCAGTCTGCGTACATCCTCGCCAGTGAGGGAGTCTGCCAGGCTGCAACCCGAATCCCGGTCGGGTACAACCACCAGTGCATCCGGTGACAATATCTTGGCTGTTTCAGCCATAAACACAACACCGGCAAATACGATGATATCCGCCTTTGCCTTTCTTGCCTGGTCGGCCAGGTAGTAGGAATCGCCCTTGAAGTCGCCAACCCCGTAAATGACCTCGGGCTCCACATAGGAGTGGGTGAGAATTACCGCATTTTTCTCCTTTTTCAGCCGGTTGATTTCCAGTGTCAGCGGAGCAATTTCCCTGCAGGTTTCAATATTCCACTTTCGGCCCGTGCTGCATTCAACATGAATCAATAAACGTAACAGGCGAAGTGCTTCCGCTTCGATCGGGTCATTGCTTGTTCCTGCGGATGTATTCATCAGTTTCTAATCGCCTATTTTTGTGTCCGTTCCGTTCAGGAAAACCGGGGATTCACACCGGCCCGGGTTGCTGCTACTGATATTTGGTTTAAATTGATTCTTACAAGTCCCGGGGAGACATTAACGCGAAGCAGATGTCGCTGGCAAATTTCTGAATGTTAAATCCAGCAGGTTCCTAGCCTGAGTGTTCCCGGACAAATGCGACAAAGCGTTCAACCCATGGATTGGCCGAGGTATTGCGGTGGTGTGCAAAACCCGCCACCAGATTGTTAATGACCAGGCCGTCATGAACACCATCGATACCGGCACCACGTAAAACATTTTGAGTGTAGACATGATCCCCGCCAAGGTTCTGCAAACGGGCATAGTGAAATTCATGCACCCGGAGGGCGGCGGATTCGTTGTAACTGCTGTTCCGTGATGTCACATCGGATGGTTTCGGCCACGGGCTATTGCCGGTTTCTTCAAGGATCATGTAGCCCCTGCCTTGCGGGCGATTGCCTACCCGTATGTCCGCCGGTACAGCCCCGACCATGTCGCGGCATTCACCCCGCCACCGGATGTTTCGTGCGAGATACATCAGGCCGCCGCACTCGGCGTAGGCGGGTTTTCCTGCAGCCAGTGCCTCGCGGATGTCCTGAAGCAGGCTCTTGTTGGCAGACAGGGCTTCCAACTGGGTTTCAGGAAAACCGCCACCAATAAAAATGCCGTCAGCTTCGGGAAGATGTGTATCGGTGAGCGTATCAAAATCGACCAGTTCAGCACCTGCCTGCCCGAATGCTTCGAGATCGTCGGGATAATAGAAGCCAAAGGCGGCATCACGGGCAATCGCAATACGTACATCGGGTTTGGGTTTGCCGGGTCGCTTCAGTGATCCACCGGATGTTGCCTTTGTGGTGGCACTCGAGTCGGCTGTTTTGGATAGTTCCATGATGCGATCAAGGTCAACACCAGCTGCTACGGCATCAGCCAGGCGTGCGATCATGGTATCGGCCGCCCCGGCTCCGCTGGTCTCGTTTGCAGGTATCAGACCTAGATGACGTTCAGGGATTTCCAGTGCCCTGTCACGACCAATGGCGCCGAGAACCTCAGTATCGGTATAGCGCTCCAGTGCCCCGCGCAGCTTGGACTCATGCCGTGCCCCGCTGACCTTGTTGAGGATGACTCCACAGATATTTACATCCGGATCAAAATCGAGATAACCGCGGATAAGCGGGGCGATTCCCCTGGTCATACCGCTGCTGTCGATGACCAGCACAACCGGCGCAGCCAGCATGGTTGCAAGTGCGGCATTGCTGTCCGTACCATCAACATCAACCCCATCGAAGAGGCCCTTGTTGCCTTCGATCAGACCAATGTGTGATCCATCCAGGCGGGAGACGAAGGTGTCGATGATCTCATCGCGGGTCTGGGTAAAAAAATCCAGGTTGTAGCAGGGTCGTTGAGCGGCACGTGCAAGCCACAGCGGATCAATATAATCAGGGCCTTTCTTGAAGGTCTGTACTGCCTGGCCTCTTTTTACCAGGGCAGCTGTCAGGCCCACTGATAAGGTAGTTTTTCCTGAGGACTTATGTGCGGCAGCGATGTAAATATGGGCCATGTGAGTGTACCTCCCGGGACGCGGGTGCTATGGCTTGCTGCTGGCAGCTTTATGGTGGGGGTCTATCGCGGCATCTGCCAGTGAAACAGGCAGGAAACGCAGCACCTTGATCCCTAAAAGAATAATCAGACCCGCCAATGCAACACCGCCAAGACCGAGACCAATTTCCGGAAAGCTTGGTGCATAGGCAGAGACCACTCCATCGTGGAAACCTGAAGACACCTCCATACCCGGGAACAGGTTCAGCGGGAAGGCCTGACCGCCGATCACGATTACGTAAACCTGTGCGAAGCCGCCCAGTATTACCAGGATTGAAGCCAGGATGATGTCACGGCTGGAGTCTTGTGAATCGGCACTGGCCGGGCGGAAAACCAGGAACAATGGTATTAAGCCGCCCACAACAACCTGTCCGGCCCAGAACAGCAGGGTGTAGATACCGCCGTCCACCAGTATGAACCGCTCCACCGCACCGTGTTCTGCCGCATATAAATTGTTCAGGTGCTGTATCGCCGTGAAAAAGAGCACGGTGCCAATAAAAATACCCAGCAGGCGTCCGAGTTTTCGTGTAACGACATTTCCGATGTCCCGGTTGCTACCGTGATATGCAGCCAGCAGGATGAGAATGTAAACGGCAAGACCAAAGGAAAATGACATGGCAATAAACAGCGGTGCCATGATCGCGGAATCGTATGCTTCACGTGCGACGAGAAAACCGAAAATTGAACCAGTACCGGTAGTCAGTACCAGGCGCCAGATGAAGGCCAGCATACCCGCCGTTTTGGCGAAACGGTTCATACGCCGTTCCATCTGCACCCACAGGTAGGCGGCAACCACGACCATGAAACCGACATAGAGAAAGATATTCCACGCAAATATCGACTTGAAGTTGTAACTGGTCATTGCCACGATCAGACGGTCGGGCCGGCCCAGGTCGAGTACCAGGACAATCAGGCCGCCGACCAGCAGTGCGATGGCCAATAATCCTGAAAGTCGTCCCAATGGTTTATATATGGGCTTGCCGAACACGGTGCCGATTGAAGCGACATTCAGGGCGCCGGAGGCCGCAACAATCAGGAAAATGGCAAAAACATGCGGCATACCCCAGACAATCTGGTTGGTCATACCTGTCACGTGGTGACCGGAATGTTCCATGTAATAGGCGCAGGCCAGGGCAATCAGGATGAACACGGCGAGAATCGCAGCCAGGGCATAAAAGGGCTTGCTGTTGCCTTTGAGTTCGCTGTATGTGATTGGCTTCACGTCATGATTCCAGTTGATAGCTGCTGTTAAAGGTTCCTGTAACGTATACCGGGGTTGAGGCCGAGATCTGCACGGATCTGCTGCGATGCATAGGTGGCGACACGCTTCGAGATTTCACTGTCCGGGTCATTCAAATCGCCAAACAGCATGGCTCCGCCACCGCTGTCAGAGCACGCTTCCACGCACGCCGGCTGGCGGTCGGAATCGATACGGTGAACACACAGGGTGCAACTTTCTACCGTGCCTTTACCCCTAGGTGCATGGGGTTTCTGGTCTTCCAGTGTTTCATGCACAAATGATCTCGCCTTGTAAGGGCAGGCCATCATGCAATAACGGCAACCGATGCAGGTGTGCTTGTTGACCAGTACGATTCCATCGGCGCGTTTGAAAGAGGCGCCGGTCGGACAAACATCCACACAGGGCGGCTTTTCACAGTGCTGGCACATCACCGGCAGTGACTTGCTGTAGCCGGTTTCCGGGTCCTTGATGTCAACTTTCCTGATCCACTGAGCATCGGTGTCCGGCCGGCCGAAACCACGTAAGCCATTTTCCTTTGCACAGGCGGAAACGCAATCATCACAGCCGTTGTCGCAGCGGCCGAGGTCGATCAGCATGCCCCAGCGTACGTCGCTTGTCGCAGCAGCATTTGCGGGCGAAGATTTGCTGATGCCGTATAAAACAACACCCGGCGCCAGTGTTACACCCGCTACTGTGGCCATCGCCGCCAGGAAGCTGCGCCGTGCCGGATCAAAGCCGGGTGTCCCGGTCATCTTTTTATCTTTTGTTTTGCTGCTCATATTTCTACTCAGATCCATTCACTTTTGATGTGCCTGGAAATGCGCCGCTAAATTGATGGTCAGCAGGTAATGCTCCACTTTCCGGGCGCGATGCATGGCATTGGAAACAATCGATACTGACAGCGGCATAATCGTGACAGGAACGGCAAAAATGTGACGGATCGGTAAACGTGACAGGGTTTGCATCAGGGCCGTAAACCGCGTGGCAGTCTAAACATTCCTTGAGGCTGTACTGCTCATCGCGAACACCATCGAGTACGGTGTCATCACGCTGGTGTTTGAGGAGTTCCATGTGATTGCGCCGCATGAAGCCGGTCTCTTCGACACAGGCATCGCCCTGGCCCGTCGGAATAACGGGCAGCAGCGTGTTTGTGGCCGCCTTGCCTTCCTCTGCATAAACCACCGCGCCCGGACCACCTATGCCAACAAGCATAACCGCCAGCATAGCGATGCAGATGCGGCGCCAATTCATGGTTTACTCTCCAAGCCCCATCTGGATATAGCCTGACGGACAAACGTCCTGACAGATATGACAACCGATGCATTTTGCATAGTCAGTATCCACGTAACGACCCATGGTGGACTCCGTTTTCTTGACCCGGAAAATGGCATCCTGCGGACAGAAAACGACGCAATTATCACATTCAAAACACATACCGCAGCTCATGCAGCGGTTGGCCTCTTTCTGCGCCTCTTCTTCGGTCAGACCCTCAATACGTTCGCCAAATGAGCCGAGTACAGAGTCGGCGGTAATCGTGCTTTCCTGGCGTTTGACTCTTGCCTCATAGGGGAAGTGTGCAAGAAATAATTCATCCGATGGTGCTATTTCGACAAATGAGCGGTCCTCATAGTTATGAATTGCAAAATCGGAAGCATCGGTGCCGCTGACCTGGACATGCGGGGACTCACTTGGCGCAAGACCGGTTTCCCTCAGTTTATCCAGCAGGTGGAAGTGGTGTACGTCTACCCTGGGCCGTTTTTTGGGCTCTGCGCCTGACAGGAACTTGTCAACGCCTTCAGCGGCGATTGAAGCCTGGCCGATGGCGGTTGTTAACAGGTGCGGCCTGATAATATCGCCGCCGACAAACAGGTCAGGGTGATCCTTGACCCGGTAGAAACCATCGGCATCGATCAGACCGCGTCCACTGTCCAGCTCCTCAAAACCGCTGAGATCACCGCGTTGTCCAATTGCAGAGACCAGTAGTTCGCACTCGATTTCTATTTCACTGCCCTCAACGACTTCCATCTTGCCGCTGCTCCAGTCGGTCTTGATGACACGTACTCCCGTGGCTCTGCCGTCATCGCCGAGCAGTACCTCAACGGGCAGCAGTCCGGGTCGGATTTTCACACCTTCCTGGGTCACATGTTCGACTTCCATCTTGGTGGCCGGCATGATTTCAGCGGATTCGCGGGAAATGAGTGTGACATCGGCACCCTGGCGCTGAGCAACACCGGCTACATCGTGTGCCATGTAACCCATGATGATATTTTCAGGCCTGTCATGTTCACGCTTATGTTCAATATGGCCCAGGCGACGGGCAACTGCGGCCACATCCATTGAGGTATCACCGCCACCGACAACCAGCACTTTACCGGATGTATGCTTGAGACGACCGTCGTTAAATGCCTGCAGAAAAGCCACACCGCTGATGACATTGGGTGCATCCCCACCCGGAACAGGCAGGGCCATGCCGGATTGGGCACCCAGCGCGATAAACACGGCGTCGAATTCCTTGCGCAGATCACTGAACGGGATATCTTCTCCAATTTTGGTGTTGTTGCGGACTTCAACACCAAGGTCCAGTATGCGTTGAATTTCACCATCAAGGACTTCGTCCGGAACCCGGTAGCCGGGAATCCCGTACCGCATCATTCCGCCCAATTTTTCCTGCCTTTCAAATACCGTGCAGCTATGCCCCTTGCGCCGCAGATGGTAGGCACAGGCCAGACCGGCGACGCCACTGCCGATGATCGCCACTTTTTTACCCGTGTCGGGGCCCGCTTGATGCAGCTTCAGCGCGTGCTCGAGGCCGTAATCACCGATAAACTGTTCAACCGCATTGATACCGACATGATCTTCAACCTCGTTGCGGTTGCAACCGTCTTCACAGGGTGCCGGACAGACCCTGCCCATGATGGCGGGGAACGGATTGGCATCTGTAACACGGTTGAAAGCATATTCCTGCCAAAGTGTATCGGCAGGCGGCTTTTCAATACCGCGCACAATATTTAACCAGCCACGGATATCCTCGCCCGATGGGCAACTGGCCTGGCAGGGCGGGGCACGGTGAACATAGGTCGGGCATTTGTGCGAAGTATCGGCTATGAAGATTTCTTCCACCCATGGAAGATGTTTGTCGTCGCCGTCTTTATACCGGCGTTTGGTAAGAAGTTTTTCATTCATTGCGTTATCTTCCTGCGCAGTTACCGCGCTTGGTGTTAATCATTGATGGCCCGTCATGCAGTGGCCACATCCTCATTTGTTTCAGCTTCAGCGTCGTTTTCATTGTCTGCCGGTTCATCCAGAACAATGGCGTTCGATACCAGTTGATGCAGACTGACAATTCTGTCCATGCCAATGCCGTACACCGGCATGATCTTTGCAAACTGCGTTTTGCAGATTGCACAGATTGCTGCCATGTGGGTGACACCACTGTCCTTCACAACCTCTTGCAGGGCCGTCATCCGGGGCGATGCACCCTTGGTCCTGATTTCCATCAGGTCATCGGTCAGCAAGCCGCCGCCGCCGCCACAGCAGAACGTGCTTTCTTTAATGGTATCGGCGGGCATGTCGACAAAGTTATTACATACGGCTTTGATGATTGACCTTGGAATCTCGAATTGCCCGCCCGGGGTGTCGCCCATGCGTGAAGCACGCGCAACGTTGCAGGAGTCATGAAACGTCAGCGTCATGTGGTCGTTGGCGGATTTATCCAGGTTCAGCTTGCCCTTCTGGATCAGGTCCCAGGTAAACTCACAGATGTGTTGCGGCACCGGGTAAGCCGGATCAAGGAAATCAAACGGCCCGGCCAGCGTATTCATAAAACTGTAGGCGACCCGCCACGCATGTCCGCACTCGCCGAAAATAATTCGCTTGACCCCCAGGTCTTCCGCTGCTTTTCTGATGCGCTCAGCGAGCAGTTTCATCTGCTCATACGAACCGATAAACATGGCAAAGTTGGCTGCTTCTGAAGCATATGAACTGACGGTCCAGCTCACACCGGCCTGGTGAAATACCTTGGCATAGCCGATCAACCCATCGATGTGTGGTTCTGCAAAAAAATCAGCGCTGGGTGTCACCAGCAGAATGTCGGCACCCTTTTCGTTGACCGGTATTCTGACCTTGACACCGGTTTCGTCCTCAATATCTTCCTCGAGGTCTTCCAGTGTGTTGATCAGTGCCTTTTCGGGCAGGCCAAGGTTGTTACCAATCTTGTGGACCTTGCCGAGAATTTCATTACAGTATTTCTGGCCTTTGCCGATATGATCCATAATCTCGCGTGCGGCCATGGATATTTCCGCAGTATCGATACCATAAGGACAAAAGACGGAACATCGGCGGCACTGCGAGCACTGGTGAAAATAGCTGTACCATTCGTCCAGTACCTCTTTGGTCAGATCCTCGGCGCCTACAAGTTTTGGGAAATACTTGCCTGAAAATGTAAAGTAACGGCGGTAAATCTTGCGTAAAAGATCCTGACGGGCGACCGGCATGTTCTTCGGGTCGCCTGTGCCAAGAAAGTAATGGCACTTATCGGTACACGCACCGCATTTGACACAACCGTCCATGTAAACCTGCAGAGCCCGTGACTTTTTAAGCAGTTCCCCCAGCTTTTCGATGGCTTTTTCCTGCCAGTTATCAACCAGTTCGCCGGGGAAACCGAGCGCCTCCTGGTGCGCCGGTGCCGCGACATAGGGTGACGACTCTTTCATCACGCCGGGGTTGAGCTTCGGAATTTCGAACAGGGTGTTTATCGGGATTGTTTCGTAATCGGCCATTGCTTATTCGCCCCCGCTCCGGTCTGAATCCAGCGCCGCCGCCCACGGTGCAACGTGTCTTTTCTCACGCGGGTTATCCACCTGGTTCCGGCTCGGGCTAAAAAATACCCCGGGTGCATGCAGCAGTTTTGAAATCGGGAATACGAACATCAATATCAGCACCAGTGACAGGTGAACAATTAATACGGGGTCTGCCGGCAGGGGCTGCCAGTTGAAGTGGATCAATCCGAGCGCGAATGCCTTCAAAGAAACGATGTCGGTGTGCACCACGTACTTCATCATCAAGCCGCTCGCGGCAATGCCGATCAGCAGCACCAGCATCAGGTGATCAGACGGCCCGGAAATATAACGGATACGCTCGACCAGGAAACGCCGGCCCCATAGCGCGAGCAGACCTGCCAGCATTGCGAAACCGGCGTATTTGCCAAAGGGTTGAATCAGGTTTACCCAGGACCAGACCGGCTCGGTGAAATACCTGAGGTGACGTAATACGACCAATAACATCGCGAAATGGAACACCCAGCCGAACAGCCAGGTCCATTTGTTAGATTTGAACAGGCTTTCGAAAAAAGCCACCTCCCTGAACATGAGCAGGACCACGCCCGTCTGTGTAACGGGGGCGGGTGTTGTTGGTATCTTTAAGGGTGCGGGCGTACGAGCGTAGAGTTGGATTTTATAGGCCAGACCGACGACAAAAAATGCCGTCGCCAGGTAAAATAATACAGCAAAGATCGTGCTCAATAACAAGCCCTTACCCTCTGTTTTAGCGGATCAGCACGCCTTGTGATAATCCGTAGTTTGAATCAGATACAACCCGTTGGTTTTGGCAAACCGGCGATTTTGCAGGCTTGTTTGGCCGGGCCGTACGGGAATAATTCGTAGAGATATTTGCTATTGCCCTTTTCAGGTCCCAGGCTTTTCTTTACAGCCTTGGTCAGAACGCGAACTGCCGGAGCAATTTGATATTCTTCGTAGTAGTTGCGCAGGAAATTCACCACTTCCCAGGCGTCATCGTTCATTTCGATATTTTCGTCCTGTGCAATCAGCTCTGCCAGTTCTTTGTTCCAGGCGCTGAGGTCAACCAGGTAACCTTCTTCGTCGGCTTCATAGGAAACGCCGTTGAGTTCATATGCCATGATCTACTTTTTCCTTTTTAAATAATCGGTTTATAACCAGGACTGAGCAACATCGTGCTCAACCACCAAATCCACAAAACCACCATAGTCAACGACATTGATGCCATCGATTAAAGGCGTGTCATCCAGGCCCCGCGCAGAAACGTCGGGACCGAGAACATAAAAAGTCAAATCTTCCATACGCTTGCTGACAGCATCGGCATGGGCAGCCTTACTCATCGCAGCATAAACGCCGTCCTCTATCAGAAGAACAGAACTCCCGGCTGCTGCCAGGCGCAGACAACTATCAAGATTCTTTCTGTCAAACGGAGATTTATTGATCAAATGCAGCATCTTACTCATGAGCTTATCACCACGTCCTGTTGCGCCATGATCTCGCGCAAATTATCAGCTGCGACCACTTCGACGGGGATGATCAGGTCCTCGGCGGTGAGTCCGCGTTCTTCAAGCGACTCCGCCTCGACGTAAATTTTCTCCACGTCGTAATCATCGAGCGCTCTGTAGGTATTCGAAAAGTTCTTCATGCCAATGGCTGCCGTATCCTGATTCTTTTTCAGCTGGCAAACACCATCGTCAACAAAAACGACGCTGACATCCTGATCAAATGCGGCAGCGACTAACACAACCTCAAGGCACTCCAGCGCGTAGATCGTGCCATAGGGTGCTTTGCGGTTGACGTACATGAAGCGTTTAACGACTTCAGGGCCCTCTTCTTCCCATGGTTCCATTAGGTTTTGCTCCTTCAATCGCCAAATACGACCAGGCGGTCGTTTTCAATACCAGCTTCAACCAACTGGCCGAGGCCGGAAATACGAAATCCGTCTTTCAGGACTTCTTCCTTGATCCCGCGACGCAGCGCAGCAGCGATGCAGACCACCAGGTCGATCTCATTGGTTTTACCCAGTTCGGACCATAAAGTGACCAGGTTGCGGTCATCGGTCTGTGGTTCTGATAACTTGTTGGCATTGAAGACACCGTCGTTGTAGAAGAACACACGGGAAACCTCGTGGCCCTTGGCAATGGCAGCTTCCGCAAAACGGTAAGCGCTGTCAGAGGCCTGGTGTGTAAACGGCCCCTCGTTGACTAGTATTCCAAGTTTCATAATCCGGATTCACATTCATAAAGTGTTATCAGAAATGCAGATGCGTTGAAGCATTCAGGCTGCTTCGCGCACCGCGCCAGTCATCGATCTGGTGCTTGGTAAAGGCCAGATCGGTCAATTCGAAAAACCGTGGCCAGCCAATGCGGTCAATCCACTCACCCAGGCGTTCCCAGGCATGACCATCTTCCTTGTAGGCATAAAGAATCCGTTTGACGATATCTGCTACCTCGGGCCAGCGTGGCGGGTTATTCGGCAGGTTGGCGGCAACCAGTTTGTGGAAAGTTGGTTTTGAGCGGGCATTTGAGTGTTTACCACCAACCCAAATCGCAATCTTGGTCGAATCCGGCCCGTTGATCTGCATTGGCGGGCAGGGCGGGTAACAGGCACCGCAACAAATGCATTTCTTCTCATCGACTTCCAGCGAGGGTTTGCCGTTCACCATCGCAGGACGGATGGCGGCTACCGGACAGCGTGCCACTACTGCCGGACGTTCACAGACATTGGCCACCAGGTCATGGTTGATTTTGGGTGGTTTTGTGTACTGGACATTGATCGCAATATCACCCTGGCCGCCGCAATTGATCTGGCAGCAGGAAGTGGTCATGCGTACACGGTTTGGCATTTCTTCATGGGTAAACTCATGGTGCAGCTCATCCATCAATGACTTGACCACGCCGGACGCGTCCGTTCCCGGGATATCGCAGTGCAACCAGCCCTGGGTATGAGAAATCATCGATAATGAATTGCCGGTACCACCGACCGGGAAGCCCGCTTCATTCAGTTTTTCGATAAGTGGTTCGGTTTTATCTGCGGATGTGACCATGAACTCGGCATTGCTGCGGGTCGTAAAACGCATAAAGCCATCGGCAAATTCGTCGGCCAGTTCACATAATTTACGGATGGTACCCACATCCATCTGGCGTTGTGTGCCGGCACGGACTGTCCAGATTTCGTCGCCGCTCTTGGCGACGTGATGCAACACACCCGGACGCGGCCTTTCATGCCAGTCCCAGTTGCCATAGTTGGCTCTCAGTGTCGGGTGCATGTATGGAAAAGGATCCGGAACACCATGTTCATCGGGTCTGCGTGGCAATTCTGCTTTGTTCATCGTTTATTCCTCAAACTCACAATATATTTCACGTGTCATATTGCACGTATCGGATTGTCTATTTGGCTGCTGCTTGCGCTTTCTTGTGTTCAAACCACTTCGCGGCTTCTATATCCCAGTCATCGGTGCGGACATAGGAGCTTGTTCGTGGATGGTTAACCATGTTGGGGTCAACTGGAACATCCATTGCCTCAAGGAAGTTGGCAAGACCAATACGATCAATGGTTTCGCCGATGCGCTCGTGTTCAAGGGCGTTTTCTGCAAAGAAGTCAATGCACTCTTCGGTAAACTCAACCAATGTTTCGTAATCTTCGTCGGTTTCGAGCTTCAGGAACGGATGGATGACGGTACCCATCTGATCACCAATTTTCAGTGAACGTTTACCCCCCATCAGAATGGTGACACCACGATCCTTACCCGGTGAAAGTGCTTTTGGCATGACATTGATGCAGTGCATGCAGCGTACACAGCTCCTGTTGTCGACATCCAGCGTATCGTCGTCATTCAGGCTGAGTGCACGTGTCGGGCACATTGCAACGACCGTGTCGATCATCTGCTTGCGGCCAACCTGGGCGACATGCTCTTGAACTTTTTCCTGGTCGACCTGCATATCGTCGCGCCAGGTGCCAATCACTGCCATGTCGGCGCGGTGGATGGCATTGACGCAATCATTCGGACAACCGGAGAATTTGAATTTGAACTTGTAGGGTAACGCCGGGCGGTGCATTTCATCGAGCAGGCCATTGATGATCGTGCGGTGTGCCCGCACTTCGTCATAACATGATTGCTCACAACGCGCATGGCCGACACAGCTCATCGAGGTCCGTAATGCCGGTCCTGCGCCACCCATATCCAGACCGATCTTGTTCAATTCATCGAAAGCCGGTTGTACCTTTTCAGTGGTGCAGCCCTGGAACATGATGTCGCCAGACTGACCATGCAGGGCAATCAGACCGGAACCGTGTTCCTCCCAGATATCACACATATCACGCAATAACTTGGTTGAGTAATGCAGACCGGCGGGAGGCTGAACCCGCAGCGTATGAAACTCTGAAGACTCGGGAAATTTCTCTGCAACTTCCGAGAAACGGGGTATGACACCGCCGCCATAACCAAACACACTTACCGTGCCGCCTTTCCAGTAACCTTTGCGGGTTTCGTAGGAGTGTTCAAGCTGACCCATCAGGTCTTTCATCATGTCAGCGTTTGGTTTGTCATCGTCATCGGCCAGTCGTTGAAGTCCATCAACAAAGCTTGGCCATGGACCGCTTTTGAGTTCATCCAGTAACGGGGTAGGGTGGTTTTTCTTCGTCATGACAGCTCCAATAAATCCGCAGAAAGAATGCGTAATCTGTTAGATTCACAAACGCGGGTTTGCTAACAGACGCACACCTTGATTATAGCCAAAAACGCAAAAAAAGGCTGTAAAACAGCGCAATAAATTCCTTCGAGTTCGACATGCGAACCCAGAAGATTTGGCTATATTAGAAATTCATGATATAAGAATTTCAATTTTAATTCCAGCAGGATTTCTTTTGGTGAAAATTTCAGCTGACAATAATGGCTTTTTACAGGACGAATCCCGTTACCGGGAATGGAGAGCAAACAGGCTTCGTTTTTACCCGAAAAGCGTCGGAGAAATTCATGTGCAGGTCGACGGTCTGCTCAATGTCACGGCGGGGCAAAAGGCGGCGCTTAAATCGGCTTGTAAACGCGCAAACATGGCCATTTATCATTGCAGAGACGCATCTGTTGATCGCGCCGCTGTTGCCGCGTTTGCCTCTGTGTTCGGTTTAACCCGGCTCGACCACCACCTCTGTGCCAATGCGGATGGTGTTTCGGAGTTAGCGGTGGCATCTGAAGGTGTCCGTACCGGCTACGTGCCTTACTCCAGTCGCAGCCTGAGCTGGCATACCGATGGATATTACAATAACAAGGAAAGGCAAATTAACGCGGTCGTTTTGCATTGCGCGCAAGATGCCGCTTCCGGCGGAGAAAACGCTTTGCTTGATCCGGAAATGGCGTACATTCGCCTGCGCGACGAAGACCCCCGGTTCATCACCGCATTTGAACATCCTGAATGTATGACGATCCCGGCAAACATGGGTGTGGAAGGTGAGATCCGGGCTGCTGTGAGCGGACCGGTTTTCTCGTATGCACTCAGCGGTGAAATGCATATGCGTTACAGTGCCCGCAAGAGAAACATCCAGTGGCGCGATGATGCCTTAACAACGGCTGCGCGTGAGTGCTTGACTGAAATGCTTGAAGACCGGGGTGGTCCGGTTTTTCACTACCGCTTAAAAGCGGGTGAGGGCTTGATCTCCAACAATGTTCTGCACAACCGGACAGATTTCAGCGATGGACCGGAGCAGCAACGCCTTCTGTATCGCGCCCGCTTTTTCGACCGCATCGAGACATAATCGTCGTACAATATACTATGAGTTCATGAATAAACCGGAGACTGCTTAAGAGTATCCGGATGAGGAAAAATCCCATGGAAGCCATTGAAGTCAAACTCAGCGATATCATCATCCAGCACCCCGAAGTCAATTCATTTCAGCAATTGCTCGACAAGGTCCGGGCAATGACGTCGGACAACATGATATTTCTTAATTTTGATATCAAGCCCGATTACCGCGATACACCGCGTAACTGGGAGTGGAAACTGGAAGTGGCGTTTGGAGAGGGTGGTAAGTGATTGACTCTAAAGTAACCAGGCTGGATCATTTCAGTGCGCCCTATGGAAAGGAAGTCACCCTGGAAAACGTTGCCTACGAAAATGGTGTGCGGGTGTTGCGTATACACATACGTGAAGGCAACCGCTTTACCGTGATGGACGTTGATGAAAATACCGCTTCCAACTGGGGCGCTGCCATGACTGACTGGGCTTCTCAAAAGCAAAGTTAGATTAGCTTAAAGGACACAAGATGGATCATCTCCCTATTTTCCTGGACGTTAATGGAAAAAGAACCCTGATCGTTGGCAATGGTGTATCAGCGGCACGCAAGGCTGACCTGTTATTACGTGCCGGATCAGATCTGACCATCGTTGCACCGGAACTCGGTGAAGAGTTGTCGAACCTTGCAAAGACCTTCGAATTTGACCACCAGGCAACCTCGCTGACCGCCGGTGACCTGAAGGGTTGTGTGATCGTTTTCGGGTGCTCCAGTGATGACCGGGTCAACCAGAACCTGCGCGAGCTTGCCGCAGTTGCAGGAATCATGGTCAACGTCAGCGACAAGACGGAGGACTGTGACTTCATCATGCCGGCCATTGTTGATCGCACACCGTTGTTGATCGCTATTTCAAGCGGTGGCTCCTCGCCCTTGCTGGTGAGGATGCTCAAAGCCCGATTCGAAACGACGATACCGGCTGCCTACGGCCGGCTGGCCGAATTTGCCGGAAGCTACCGCGACAGGATAAAAAAACTTATTCCGAATCTGACCCGGCGGCGGCGATTCTGGGAGGCAATGGTATCGGGACCGGTTGCCGAACACCTTTTTTCCAGCCAGTTTGAGGAGGCCGGGAAGCTCATGGAGAGCCAGCTTGAGGAGGCCGCGGTCGCCGGTGACCAGCCGCCCCTCGGTGAGGTCTACCTGGTCGGTACGGGACCGGGTGATCCGGACCTTTTGACTTTCCGGGCACTGCGCCTGATGCAGCAAACAGACGTGGTTCTTTATGACCGGCTGATCGGTGATGGGATACTTAACCTGGTACGCAGGGATGCCCGGCGTATTTACGTGGGAAAGCTCAAGAACAACCACACCGTTCCGCAGGACGAAATCAGCGATATGTTGATTGACCTGGCGCGGCAGGGCAAACGTGTATTGCGTCTGAAAGGCGGTGACCCGTTTGTTTTCGGGCGGGGTGGAGAGGAGATCGAAGCACTGTCAGATCACGGTATTGCATTCCAGGTCGTGCCGGGTGTTACCGCAGCCAATGGTTGTGCGGCCTATGCGGGTATTCCGTTGACCCACCGTGATCATGCCCAGGCCTGTGTTTTCGTAACTGGCCATGAAAAAGACGGAGAACTTAACCTGAATTGGGAAAGCCTGATTCAACCCCGCCAGACGGTTGTGCTTTACATGGGTTTGTCATCGCTTGATGCGATCGTTCGGGGCTTTTTAGGCCATGGGGCAGATCCTGCCACACCGGCAGCCGTTATCGAGAATGGTACCCGGGCAGGTCAGCGGGTCATCACGGGGGACCTGGAATCCCTGCAGGAAAAGACTTTGGAGGCGGGCGTCAAGAGCCCGGCTTTGATTATCGTGGGCAGCGTGGTAACCCTGCGAGGCAAGCTGTCCTGGTTCGCCAACAGACCAAAGGGTGATTGAATATGAGCAAAGCACTGAGTTACCTGATTAAAGCCAGACCGGACGCGATGAGCGCCTACTTCAGTTTTTTGAAAGACGCAGGCAGACATCTCGATCCCAAGACCCGTTCATTGATTTCGGTCATTACCAAGATAGATAGCCAGACGGAGCGTGGTTTACGGCAATATCTGCCGCGGGCCATCCGGGATGGTGCCAGCCCGAATGAAATCCTGGATGCGATCCTGATGGCATTCCCGACCCTGGGTCTGGCCAAGATCGTATGGGCCGTGGATATCATCCTGGACATGGATATTCCCGAGTTTCGCGTTGAGTCGCTTGATGCTGAACCCCGCTGGCACGACCTGATCGACTGGAGTGAGGTCAGGGAGGGTGAGATCACCTACGTGGATGACTGTGATGGTAGAAACCTCTTTATCTATCGTTCCGGTGAAACCTGCAAAGTCTATGACAGCCGTTGTCCCCACCAGGTTACCGACATCCCGCACCTGGCCCTGTCCGGCAATCAATTGACCTGCCCCAAGCACAAGTGGGCTTTTGACGTTTCAAGCGGCGAGTGTATAGACAAGGGCACACGGCCACTCAGACAGTTTGACAGCCGGCTGAAAGAAGGGCGGTTGCAAGCGATCTGGTAACAACAGATCCGGCACCAAACCAACTATTGACAAGGTCATGGCCCAGGCCAGCCTCTCGGCCGGTACCCGGCCTCACCTTCTCCGGGCGCAGGCCGGGATGACGGTGCCTTTAGCTAACACCAGTGTTTTCTGCTCGTGTCCCACGGTGTAACTTGCGAGCTATCCGGCCCTTAATCCGGGTAGAGAACTCGCCTATATCAAGCCCGATGCCATACAGGGAAGGCACCATTAGCAGGGTCACGAAGAAGGCACAGAACACACCGAATGCCAGTGAAACGACAACGGGTTTCAGGAATGCCGCCTGTATGGATCGTTCCAGCATCATTGGCGTCAGGCCGACAATGGTGGTGACCGAGGTCAGCAGGATGGGTCTGAAGCGCACGACACCCGCCTCGATGATAGCGTCCCTGGCACTCAAGCCCTGGTCTCTGAGCCGGTTGCAATAATCCATCAGTACCAGGTTGTCGTTGACCACGACACCTGCTGCTGCGGCGATACCGAAGTAACTGAATATCGCCATGGTCAGACCCATTACGCTATGCCCGAAAATCGCGCCGACAAAAGCGTAAGGCATGGCAACAAGAATCAATACCGGTTGCCAGTAGCTTCTGAATGCCACTGCGAGCATGGTGTACATGGCGAAAAATGCAATCAGGTACAGACCGATGACCTCATTGATAAAGCGTTGTTCGCCTTCAGCCTGGCCCACAGCACCACGGATAATGCCCGGATAGCGTTTTTCCCATTCCGGGAAAAAGTTTTCATCCAGATCCTTCATGATGTCGTCACGTACTTCTTCTTTCAGGTCGGCACTGACACGTGCTGCCCGGTTGCCGTTCCAGCGTGCGATACGTGTGATTCCCGGTGCATATTCCAGGTCGGCCACTGCCAGCAATGGTAATTCGCGACCATCAGCAGTGCGAACACGGAAGTTCTTCAGGCTTTCAATGGATTGTCTGGACTCCAGCGGATAACGCACTTTAACTTTTACATCCTGGCCGTCACGCGGCAATCGTTGTACCTCTTCACCGAAATACGCCTGACGTACCTGGCGATTGACATCAGACAATGTCAGGCCAAGTTTGGCAGTACCCGGTTTCATGGTCAGGCGGATTTCTTCGGACGCGCCTTCCAGGTTGTTACGCACGTCATAGATGGTTTCATAGGTTCTTAGCTGGGTTTCAATGTCTGCCGTTGCGGCCCGTAAAACATCGAGGTCAGGATGCCTGATAGATAACTCAAAATCAGGATCGTTGTTGTTTTGCGTGTATTGAACCGAGACTTCACGGGCATCTGGTACATCTCCCATTAATTCACGCAGGCGGATTGAGGCCTCTTTTGCGGTCATGTCACGGACTTCCGGCGGTGCCAGTTTGACGATCGCCAGTACACTGTCACGGCGGGAACGCGTATACCAGTTTTCAATTAACACGCCTTCACCGTCGGTGCGTTGATTGACTTCTTCCACCAGCGCCCTTTCAGCAGTCTGCAACTGGGCCAGGATCTCCAGTGCGCGACTGTAGGGCGCACCTTCCGGCATCACAACATTAACAATGATCTCGTCGGATTCGATGTCCGGCATAAAACTTTTCTTGACCCAGCCCGTGCCAAACAGACCAAAGCCGATAACCAGTACACCGAGAAATATACTGGTGGTCAGGTAACGGTGCTCAAGTGCCCAGCCGCCAATTTTGCGGTAACGCTTGTCCGCAAAATGGAGAATGCTATCGGCAATTCGTTTTTGGAACTTACCAAAACCATGCAGGTTATGCCGGGGTTTCATGCTGGACAGGTGGGATGGCAGGATCAAAAGTGATTCAACCAGCGAAAAGCCCAGGGCGAGGATAACAACCCAGGTAATATGCCGAGTGAATTCAGAGGTCGACCCGCTCACGAATATCCAGGGTAAAAATGCCATTACTGTAGTGATGACACCAAATACGACGGGTTTGGCCACCAGTTGGGCACCGGCTATTGATGCATTGACGCCACCACCAATTCGGTTGGCTTCACTGTGTATTCCTTCACCAACCACGATCGCATCATCGACCACGATACCCAGTACGAGTAAAAATGCGAAGGTAGATAGCATGTTCAGGGATACGCCCACGGATCCCAGCAGTACAAACGCACCGGCGTACGCGGTGGCAATACCAACGGCTACCCAGAATGCAACGATGGGTCTCAGTGTGAGTAATAACACGAGCATGACCAGTACCAGTCCCATTGCTGCGGAACTGCCGATGGTTTTCATACGGCTTTTGAAATCTACAGCCTGATCGGTCCAGAGTGTCAGTGAAACACCTTCCGGCAAAGTTTCCCGGCGTTCTTCGAGCCACTCATTGACGGCATCTGAGGCCGTGACGATGTCCATGACCTCGGTGGACATTACCTGTATCAGTACGGCAGGTTCACCATTGAGCGTCGCCAATATTGGATTGTCTTCAAAACCATCCAGTACCGTGGCCACGTCGCCTACGCGAATAATGCCCCCATCCGGTGTTTCACGGATGATTATCGCGTTGAATTCTGGCTCTGTATCCGCCTGGCTGCGTACCTTGAGCTGATAGGTTCCTACCTCGGTACGTACCTGACCTGCAGACTGGTTAATAGATGTATTGCGGATCGCGTTTGCAACCTCTGAGAAACTCAGGTTGTAGCGTCTCAAGGCCTCTTCGCTGACCTCGATAGAAACTTCTTCCTGGCGTGTTCCAAATAATTGGACGACAGTAACCGCTTCTAATTGAGCAACTTCACGTCTTAATGTTTCTGCCAGGCGTTTGAGTTCGCGTTCGCTCAGATCGCCATGAACCGCAATACGCATGAACTCGTCGCGATTGACCCACTGCTGAACCTGCGGTGGTTCGATATCACGGGGGAAAGAGGAAATCGAATCCAGGCGGATTTTCACATCATTCATAAACTGGGTGAAATCAACCTGCTGTTCCGCAAGGATGTAAACCTCGCTGCGTCCTTCGCTTGCAAAGGAGCGGACCCACTCAATGGCATCCAGGTCACTGACGGACTCTTCAATCCGGGCAACAATCTGCTCTTCCACTTCCTGTGGGGCAGCACCCGGCCAGGAAACGATAATCTGCAAACCCGGGAACCGGACCTGCGGATCCATCTCGCGTTCCATTTGTGAAAAGCCAATCGAACCGGCAACAAAAATACCGATCATGACAAGATTAGCGGCTACAGAATTCCGTGCCCACCAGGCAATCAGACCATTCATGTCCTGCTCCCTCTTTAGTTTTGTTTAGCTTTGTTGCTGCTCTCGGGAAATAGCGCGGACTTCCATGCCGTCAACCGCTGCCGGGATCGTCGATGTCACGACTTTGTCACCCACTTCAACACCTGTGCTGACCAATACGGTGTCCTTCGAGGTGGAAAGAATCTCAACCGTGCGTATTTCAAGACGGTTTTCATCATTGATCACGTAGACCTTGTTGGCGCTACGCAGGGCCATGCGGGGAAGTACCATTGCTGACTGGCTATTCACACCGGCAATGTCAGCGTGGACAAACATACCAACCGCCATCGGACTGCCATTATCGGCACCCGCGCCGTAAGGATCTTCGACCTCAGCTATTGCGTATATAAGGCGTGTTTGCTGATCCACTGAAGCATGGGTGCGAACGATGCGACCACTCCAGGTGTGCTGTTTGCTACCTACCTGGGCGCTGAATTGCACCTGTGGTGCGTTGAATGCATCTGCCATGAACCCCATCGGCAGGTTCAGTTCAGCCATTTGTGAGTCTGTCAGCGGTAAACGAATTTCAACGGTTTCAGTGGAAAAGACCCGGCCAAGGCGTGTGCCTGCAGAGACATACTGTCCGATACCAACGCTTTTCTCTCTTACGCGCCCCAGGAAGGGCACATTGATCTCGGTGCGGGACACATTCAGTTTGGCTTCTTTCAGATCAGCTTCAGCTGCAAGCAATTTTGCTTCTGCTTCCATGACCTGTGGTTTGTTCAGTGCGTATGGTGTGGGTTCGCCGGCGGTACGTTTGTCCAGCCAGTGTTCCTTTTTGATCTTGGCGTTGGCCAGTTCACGCTGCACGGCAACCTGTGCTTGTGCAACCTGGGCCTCGGCTCGAATAACAGCGAGCTTGTAGTTGGTATCGTCAATTTTTATCAGGGTCTCACCCGGACCAAACTCGGCACCTTCAGCAAAGGACCCGGAAACCCCGACAATGCGGCCCGAAACCTGCGGGATCAGGTCAATCTCGGTTTTGGGGCGAACTTCGCCCTGGGTCTGGACTGATATGGTGACCGTGTCCGACATTACTTCATCGACATAAAGGGAGATCAGCCGTTGTGACTCTTCCTTTTTTTCCGGTTCAGGTTTGGCGGCGCCAAGTGCTTGTACGATACCAATGCTCACTGCCAGTACCAGTACAGGGGTTAAAATCTTCAGCAACTTTTTCACGGTAAACCTCTCAATTAACGTTTCAGGTCGTAATACCTGTTTCTTTTCCAGTCACCCATATAAAAATGGGCGGATGCTTCTTTAACCGGCGTGTAACTGCCTTTAAAAACATCAGCCCTCTGTAGCAATATCGACAACTCTTTAGACGAACCTTTCCAGAAATTGGTTACATTTTATTTTTTGTAACCGTCCTGCTGAATGACCAGTCCTGCAGGGACATGCATATAAGAACATGGTTGGACTTTTAATACATGGGCCAGAAGTCAGTGGGTCAGAAGTCACGTTTGCAGTCTCCCTGGGAGAGGCTCAACAGGTCTTTCGATCCGAAGTCTGTCATGTGTGATTTCAAGGTAGGGTTGAGAGCGTCTCTTAATAGCGCTTTTTACGCGTATATATCGAAAACTTTATATAGATTTAACATCTCAAACGGTTGACATTTACCCTGTAAAAGAAGCAAAGTAGCACCGTGCCTCAAATGAATTGGGGCGTTTTTCTATGTTTATGAAACAATAAGATAGTAATTAAATTCTATAAAAAACATAAACTAACGAAAAGCTAGAGACCATGGACCGGTCGGGTTAAGGTAGGTTTTTGTGGAACTGTTTCCGCTAAAATCGACAGAAATAGACCAGTCAATCGGTGGCGTATGCCGTTGGTGATTTTCTAGTTCTTTTAGGGGAGATATATCTATGCGATTCGTTAGGCAAACTTTGTCATGGACGACACTGTCCGTATTCTTATTACTACTGTTTTCCAATAGTCCCGTAATGGCAGCACAGGATGCTGGCACTTGTCCGGCTGATTTTATTCTTAACTCGAATATGTGCCGGTCGGGGGATGTATCTGTTGCTGCTGCCGGTTTGGGTAATCTCGATGAAGGATTAACCTGTTTTCCAGGTGAAGTCATTGAAGTGGCAATCGCGGGTACAATCAATCTGACTGGACAAAACACCAGGTATGACATTGGTATATGGGTAGCCAATGATGGCAAGCCGATGAACGTCACCAGCGCTAATGGCGGGGCGGCTGAATGCGAGGTTCTTCCTTTGCCGAGTCTGCCGGTTGTGGCGGACAATTCAAATATCTTTATCGTTGATTCATTTGATGGTCTGGCAACCCCCCAGGACTGTTATGACGTCGAAGGAAATCGCAATACAGGCAATCAAGCCAGCCAGCTTCTTTTAACTTCAAATCGCGACCGGATTGTCAATGGTATGGTCGATGTCAATAATGACGGTGTGATCGACGGCACGGACAATTCCGATACGCTTGTGATTGTCGGCGTAGACGTATATGCCGGTTTGCTGGATATGGATGGTAACGGCACCGGTGGAGAAACCACTGACGACGGTATTTGGAATGGCTACGCAGTTGTGGACGGTATTGTCGATGTAGATGGTGATGGCACTTATGGTGCAGTTGACGGTTCAGATGATTCGATGCAAGCGTTCAACGACTCGGTAAGCATGACATGTGTCGCCGGACCGAATGGCTCCCTGGCACTCGAGTCGCTGGTCTCATGGTCTGTGGACGCAGGCAACGCCTGCAACCCACGGGTTCCGGCCTCCTATAATGCGGACCACCCCAAGTGTTCTGTAAACAGTTCTGAAGTTGCGGTCGAGATTGTAGGCAGGGTGACCGTTATTAAATCAGCGCCCGACGCAAATGGCGAAGACTTCGCATTTGGCTACACCAACACACACCCAACTACCGCCGACACTGATAACCCGGACGTTATTCCAGATATCAGCGTGAGCAGCCCGTTTAATCTAATGGATACTGAAGAAGCGGAAATTTATGCAGTGATTGGCAACCGTGAATCTGAAAACGGACCATTCATTCCTGCCACAGTCGTCATTACAGAAACCAATCTGCCAATTGGCTGGAAATTGGAAGACATCTCTTGTGTGCTTGCCGATGAGGGTACACCGGTCAACACGACCATCGACCTCGACACAGCAACAGTCTCGGTTGAACTGTCCTATAACGGGGCCGATCCTCTGGCCAGCCAGGACGACGTCATTTGCACATTCGACAACTTACTTGACTCGGCCACGATCAATCTCGTCAAGAATACCGTGGGCGGCAATGGTGAATTTCCATTCAACTGGGTCGGACCTAACACCTCTGGTGGTGTCGTCCTGAACACCGGTAGTGTCAATACGGATTCAGATACGATCATCACCACAGAAACCGGCACCTTTTTGCTGACCGAACTTATTCCTCCAAACTGGGTTCTGGGTAATGCCGCCTGCGTTGATGATAACGGCGGCGGCAGCGTGGGTACCTGGGATAACGTAAATACAATCGAGGACATTGATCTGTCCCCCGGTGACTCGGTCACCTGCACGTTCACAAACCAGGCGGTCGGTACGGTAATGCTGGCCAAGAATAGCTTCGGCGGTGACGGCAGTTTCGATTACGTCACCGACGTACCCGGGCTGGGCACCAATATCCAGACATCAGGCGGGTCGGGTAGTGCTACCCCGGCAAGCAATGTTCCAACCGGCACCTACAGCATCGTTGAAACCGTGCCCGCAGGCTGGAACCTCGATAGCGCGACCTGTAGTAATGGAAGTTCGCCAGATGCACTGGTTCTGACCCTGGGTGAAACGGTGACATGTACTTTCGTCAACACCAAGCTTGGTACCGTCATTGTTGAAAAGCAGACATTACCGGACGGCAGTCCCCAGGGTTTTGAGTTCACGGGTAATGTCAGCGGCACCACTGGTGACGGTGGACAAATAGCTCTTTCCAACCTGTTGCCTGCCACTTACACCTCGACAGAAACTCTTGTCGACGGTTGGACCCTTACCAGTATCGTTTGCGATGACGGTGAGTCGGATACGCCCTCGGGTGGCGATGTAAATACCGGCACTGCAACCTTTAACCTCGACGCAGGCGAAACTGTGACCTGTATGTTTACCAATACCCAGGATGGTTCGATCGAAGTGATCAAATCACTGCCGATAACAGGGCCTGATAGTGAAACCTTTAATTTCACAAGTAACTTCAACGGCAACTTTTTCCTGATCGGTGATGCAGCGACGACCGCTCCTGTTCCAGTTGCCCCGGGTAGTGGCTACACTGTATCCGAGGATGACCCGAGCCTTGCCGGCTGGGTCAATACGGGCGCAAGCTGCGGGGATGGCAGCGATCCGTTGACCAATATTGAGGTGTCACCGGGTGAGACAGTTGTGTGTACTTTCACCAACACGCCGCTGGGCAGCGCCGTGGTTATCAAGGATACGGTCGGTGGTAACGGTATCTTCGGATTCACCGGTGATGCACCGATTGGTCCCTTCTCCCTGGATACCACTGATCAATTCACGGCAACTACCGGCGACCTGTTCGAATACATCCTGACGGCTGGTGTTTACGATGTGACGGAAGACAATATTCCGGCCGGCTTTGAATTGACCGGCATTCTTTGTAATGACGATTCCGATACGGATCTTGACACGGCTACTGCATCGATGGATGTACAGTTGGCCGAAACGGTCAGCTGTACCTTCACCAATACGGCAGACGGCACGCTGATCATCCGCAAGGAAACACTCCCCGATGGGGCAGCGCAGGGTTTCGACTTTACCGGTGATGCAGTCGGCACCCTCCACGACTTCAGCACTACCGCCGAAGAGATTGTTGTTTCCGGTCAGCCGGGAATCTACACCTCTGCCGAGGCAGTGCCTGCAGGATGGGTGATTTCTGACATCAGCTGCACAGGTAATGTACAGAGCCGAGTTACCATCGGTGCAAACGATGTATCGGTTGACCTGGCTGCAGGTGAAACGGTGATCTGTACCTTTGAAAACAGCGTAGAGGGCAGCATTACGATCGAGAAATTCACCCAGGGTGGCCTGGGCGCATTCCAGTTCAATAGTGATCTTGGCCAGTTCCCGCTCGACACATTAAACAACGGCAACCCTGATGCGGTCACTTTCTCGGCTCTGGATTCAGGTACTTACATGTTCTCCGAAGTGGTGCCGAGCAACTGGACCCTGACTGATATTCAATGCTCAGGCGCAACCACCAGCATCATCACCATTGGCGGTGCGGGCGACTTTGATCCGGGTGATCAGGGTGTGACCATAGAACTTAACGGTGGTGACGTCATCATCTGTACGTTTGTCAACGACGCCGATGGCAGCATAACGGTTACCAAACTCACCGATCCAACTGGCAGCGCGCAGAGCTTTGACTTTACAGGTGACATCACGGCATCGCTGACAGATGGCCAATCAAGTTCGACCATCATGGTGCCTGCCGGTAACTACGCCGTTTCGGAAACCGCTGTGCCGGGTTGGGATCTCACAGGTATTTCATGTGATGATGACGACAGTGCCAGTACGGGTAATACGGCAAACTTTGTTGTGGCCAGTGGTGAGGTTGTTGAGTGTACCTTTACCAACACACAGCGGGGAACGATCACGCTGATCAAGAACCTGCCAAATGACAATGGCGGCGACGCTGTTGAGACCGACTTTACCGCGTTCATTGATACCACTGAGGTTCCATGGGGTGTACCCCAGGAATTGGTACCTGGTACTTACACGGCCAGTGAGACCACGTTACCCGGATATGCTCCTTCTGCTTGGTTTAATGCCTGTGCTGGGGACGGTACAGTCGTACTTGGACCGGGTGAGAATTTGATCTGCGAGATCACCAACGATGATGTTGCACCGACACTGGCGCTTGATAAAGTTGTGCAGAACAACAATGGTGGCACCGCTGTAAAGACCGACTGGGTACTGAGTGCAGATGGACCGACGCCGTTATCCGGTGACGGTGGGGTGCCAGCAACGGCAGTTGATGCAGGGACCTACCTATTGTCCGAGAGCACTGGACCTGACGGTTACACACCCAGCGCCTGGATCTGTACCGATGGAACCTTAACCGGTGATAGCCTGGTATTGCCTGTGGGTGCAACCGCCGTTTGCACGATTACCAACTCAGATCAGGCATCGGTCATTAACCTGGCCAAGACGGCAGCACCGGCGGTTGACGTTGGTGGTGGTACCTGGGAAGTCGTGTACACCATCACGGCGACCAATAGTGGTCAGGGCCCGGGTGATTATGACATCATGGATATGATGTCACCGGGTGCAGGTATCACACCTGTGATCGATGCGTCTTATCCAGCCCTTGTCTATGCAGGTGGCGAAACACAAACCGGTGCATTGACAGCACCTCCATTGGCAAATGGTGGAACCTGGGTTACAGGTGAAGAGCTTGCAGCGCAGGCCAGTGAAAGCTGGACGGTAATTGCACGGTTCACGGTTGATCCTGCGCAGACGGATCCAGCTACCAATGCTTGTGATCCCGCAGCACCTGTTATCAATACTGGCTTCTACAACCTTGTGGAGGGTGGCGATACTAATTCGGATCTTACCGATAATGAAACTTGCACAGGTCTGCAGCTTGCCGTTCTCACGGTGATGAAGCAGGTCAATGGCGGTAGTGCTCTCCCATCTGACTTCCTGTTGACGCTTACCGGTGCTGATGGCATCCATGATAGTGGCATGGATTACTTGTCGGGTGACCAACCGGCGGTCCAGGTTGGTGTTGAATACACTTTGTCCGAGATGGCAGATCAGGTAGCGGGCTACATGGACGATGACGTCAGCTGTTTAGACAATGCTGGAAACACGCCAGTCCCACATCCTGTGACACTTGGCGCAGGTCAAAGCGTTACCTGTACACAAGCCAATACGTTCATATCATCACCGGTTGAAGTCTTGGATGTTCCGGTTAACGACAAACTCGCATTGTTATTGCTGACATTGATGTTACTGGCCAGCGGTTGGTATTTCAGGCCGGCGAACATGCGCAGGTTCTAAGCCTGAAGGTTAGTAAGTGAGAAAGGGCCCGGGAAACCGGGCCTTTTTTTGCCTGGCAAATTTGATTGATCAGGGGGTTTGAATGACCTGGGTATGCACTGTGCTGACCTTGGGTCATATCCATTCAGTATTCTGCCACCCTTGCTGCTGGAGAGATTGTTTCCTGCGGCTTGTGTCACAGTATTGAAAAGAGTTTTTCAAATTAGCGAGAGTCTGTGCTATTCGACCAGCGTCCCGGGGAGTTCTCCGGGACCAAAAAAGAGGGGCCTTGAAGGCCCCTTTAATGTGGAGAACTAAATCAGGGTTAAGTAAAATTTACTTAGAACCTGTAACCGATGTGACCACCAAAAACCCAGGGATCAATCTCGACTTTGCCGAGGCTTACACCGTCCAGCTTGGCCTTGGTGTCAATATCGATATAACGTATATCGAGGTTAAAAAACCAATTGTCATTAAACAGTACATCGAAGCCTATCTGGCCGGCTAATCCCCAGCTGTCTCCCAGGTTCAGGTCCATACCTTCCAGCGGACCCTGGGTTTTTTCACTAAAGAAATTGGTGTAGTTGATACCCACACCCACGTAGGGCTGAAATTGCTCCGTTGGCATGAAGTGATACTGCAAACTCACGGTAGGTGGCAGGTGTTTGGTGCTGCCTACCTTTGTGCCATTGTGTAATTCAATATCATGTTTGAAGGGGTAGGCTGCAAGAACTTCCAGGGCCCAGACGTCTGTCATCATGTAGCTGAAGTTGATCGTAGCGCTGGTAGCTGATTCAACTGAGACGGTATCGTGATTGTCCGATGCCGGATTAACATAGGATGCGCCAACCCGGACCAGCCAATCACCCGGCTCGAAAGCATTGGCCGTACCGGCAAATCCCATACTTAGGGCCATTCCCGCCAGAAGTGCGGTCTTCACTTTAAATTGCATTATGCTGTAGCTCCTGAGGTTGTGTTAAACATGAATATTAATTGTATTTAATACCAGTTTCCTGATATTGACTTGTATCAATTAAAGCTCAACCATCGAAAAACCGGGTGGCAACAGGGTGGAGCAGGATTGTTTTATCCGGTTCGCAGAATTGAATGTTATTGTTGGGAATATTCGTTTTTGAAATAGAATAACAAGCTGCACGGTCTTTCTGTGCAATCAATAGACAGGGAATAATAATGAATAGAGGCTTTACAGGACTGATAATGGCCCTTTTAATGGGCTTTTCGACTGCGGGCATGGCAGAACGCACAGACATCCATTCCAGCGCTGAGGAGGTGCAACCACTCCTGGCTGGGATGAAGGCACCGGATTTCACGGTGCAGGATGTTAAAAATCAGGCATTCAGGTTTGAATCAGGAGCGCAGGATAAACCTATCGTCCTGACATTTTTCCGCGGGGGCTGGTGTCCCTATTGCAATTTGCACCTGGCTGAATTGCGCCTGGCGGAAAAACAACTGAAGGAAATGGGTTTCAACATCTGGTTTATCAGTATCGATAGTCCGGAGTTTTTGCTGGAAAGCCTGGACGATCCGGACATAGGTTATAGCCTTTATTCAGACTCTTCATTGAGTGCCACACGCGCTTTCGGCCTGGCGTTTCAGGTAGATGATGAACTGAACGAACGGTACCTGGGCTACGATATTGACCTGGAAAAAGCCTCGGGTGAAACCCACCACGTTTTGCCGGCTCCCGCTACCTATATCATCGGCACGGATGGCTTAATTAACTTCGCTTACATTAACCCGGATTACAAGGTGCGTTTGCACCCGGATGTGCTGTTGGCTGCAGCGAATGCCTATCGCCAGGACGCGGACAAACGACTGGAGTCCAGGCGCCGGCAGGCCGGGAATAAATGACAGGTTGCCAGGTAGAGTTTTTATCATGGGACCGCGACTGGAAATTGGTCGTTTCCGAATCATTTCGTGATCTTGGTGAATTGCTGGAATATTGTGAAATAGACCCTTCCCGGGCAGGTTTCACCGGCAAGCATGACTTTGCACTCAGGGTAACCAGGTACTTTGCGTCACTGATTGAGAAAGGCAACGCCCTCGACCCGTTGCTGCTCCAGGTTTTACCGGATGCGCGCGAGTTCCGGCTTGTCGATGGATACAGTGAGGACGCCGTTGGTGACCAGCAGGCCATGCCTGTGCCCGGTTTAATTCATAAATACCACGGCCGGGTGTTGCTTACCCTGACCGGTGCCTGCGCGATCCATTGCCGGTATTGCTTTCGGCGTCACTTCCCCTACAGTGAGTCCAGTGTCGATTACAACATGAACGGCCGGGTCATGACCTACCTGTCAGAAAACCCGGAAGTGAGTGAAGTGATTCTTTCCGGCGGTGACCCATTGATGGTTAGCGACCAAAAAATCGCAAATCTGATCAGCAACCTGAACAGGATTCCACATATCCGCATTTTGCGCTTCCATAGCCGGCTGTTGTCGGTGTTACCGGAGCGCATTACCGCGGATTTTTTGGAGACTTTAAGTCAGTTCAGCGGGCAGGTCGTATTTGTCTCTCATATCAATCATCCCAATGAGATTTCCACTCGCAACCAGGCCGCATTTCGTTTACTGGCCCAACAGGGCTACCAGGTTTTTAACCAGTCGGTATTGCTTAAAGGTGTGAATGACAGCCCGGAAATACTGAGCGATCTGTCCAACAAGTTATTCGCGAGCCGCATCATCCCGTATTATTTACATCGGTTGGACAGGGTACAGGGTGCCGCGCACTTCGATATATCCGTGCAGGAGTCCTGCCGGATTTATCAGCAATTGCGTAGCGGCTTACCCGGCTATTTGCTGCCTGCCCTGGTTGAGGAAGTTCCAGGCCGGTTGTCCAAAACCCCCGTGCACTGTGATTGACCGGTGGGTCTGGTCGTTTCAGTAATCTGCCGGCGGTGTCAGGCGCTTGCGTGGTGGGTCGTAAAACACCTTTGTGACGACACGCGCCCTGGCCATCACACGGCTCCACTTCAGTTCCTTCTGGTAATAGATCTCCACCAATAATTCTTCTCCGGGCTTGCCATGAGGTGTTTCCAAGGTTGCCAGGGCAATGCTCGCCTTGGCCGAAGGTGACCAGTGTGCAGAGGTGACCGTTCCAATCAGTTTTTTATTTTTTGTAAACACGTATGAATCATTGGCAGGTTTGTTGCCATCGATATCCAGCTTGACCATGTTATAACGGTGGCCGTGCTTTTTTTGTGCCAACAATGCTTTGCGTCCGTTAAAGACAGGCTTTTTAAAATCAACCAACCAACCGAGCCCCAGCTCAAATGGTGAGCGGGTATGGCCGGTGCGCACAGTTGCATGCGCAGGCATGAATTCATGACGCGCCTGGATAAAGCCTGCCTCAACCCTGAGTATCTGCAACGCTTCGTCGCCCATGGGTTTTATGCCATGCAGGCGGCCTGCCTCAAATAGCTGGTCCCACAAGCCCTCAGCGTGCCCGGGGTCTATCCAGAGTTCATAACCCAGGTCACCGGTAAAACCGGTGCGCGATATCATCAGCTGCGTATCTTCAAAAGGGAAATGCCGGATATCAAAGGGTTTCATGTTTTCAACATTTTCAAGACCCATTCTTTTGAGTGTTGCACAAGAGGTGGGACCCTGAAGTGCAAGCCCGGCAACCTCATGGGTTTCCTCCGTGACCTGGACTTCAAAGCCAAGCGTATTGGTCAGCAACCAGTCCAGGTGGCGTTCCTGTGAGCACAATCTGTAATCATCTTCACCCAAATGAAATATTGTGCTGTCGTCAATCACCTGTCCATCATCGGCACACCAGACGCTATAGCCAACCCGGCCCGGTTTTATCTTGCTGACATCACGTGTGACCAGGCGGTTCAGATAGGGCAGGGCATCCTTACCGCTGATGTGGTACTTGGTCATGGGTGTCAGGTCAAATACAGTGCAGGCATTGCGGCAGGCAAAATATTCCATGGCAGAACAGGTGTAGGCGTGTGGGGACAGGTAGTCTGCCCAGCGGCCCCATTCTTTCAGATGATTCAGGGGTTCCTGGCGTGAGTAGAACGGGCTTTTAAAAGCCTTCGTCAGGTAGTGTTCCTTGGTCGAAAAATCAATCGGTTCTACTTTGCTGATCTGGTTCATGAGTTTCTGCCCTCAAGGTCTTTTGCACCCAATACGGCGTGTGCCGCATTGCGGCCGGCGCTGCCCATCACACCACCCCCGGGATGGCTGCCTGCACCACACAGAAAGAGGCCATTAATTGGGCTCTGGTACTGCGCACAATGGGGTACGGGCCTTAACATCAGGGATTGGTCAATGGCCAGTTCACCATGGTGCCAATGACCACCGGTAATACGGAATTCATGCTCGATTTCCACAGGTGTCAATAATTCCTCGTGGAGAATTTGAGAATGAATGCCGGGTGCATAAGATGCCAGTAATTCGATCAACTCGTCTTTAAAAGCCGCTTTCTTTTCGGGCCAGCCCGCTTTCAGATGATAAGGCGCATATTGCACTATTGCCGAGAGTACGTGCTTGCCCGGTGGTGCAAGACTGACGTCGTGCAGACTCGGTATGGTGATTTCTGCAACCGGCTTAATTGAGTGTTCGCCATATTTTGACTGGTTGAAAGCGCGCTCCACATATTCCATATCCGGCGCGATTAACAGGCGGTCACCCAACTGGTTTTGATTCAGACCCTTGAACACAGGTGCGTCATCCAGCGCAAGGTGTAACTTGGCGACATTGCCGCGCATACGGATATTCGAGATTCTGCGAACGAAGCCGGCCTCGAGATTACGGGCACCCAACAGTCCGAGAAAGGTAGTTTTGGGATCGGCGCTGGATATCACCGTGCCGGCGTCAATTTGTTCACCACCCTGCAGTTCAACACCGGAAACCTGATCACCATCCATCAGGATGCGCGAGACGATCGTTGCTGTCCTGATTAGCGCGCCCTGTTTTTCCGCGACCGCCGCCAGGGCCTTACTGACTGTACCCATGCCGCCTTTCGGCATGGCGAGGCCCTGTAAGCCGCTAAGACGATGTAAGGCACAGAACACACTGTTGTTGGAGCGGGGCCCAAGGTTGGTGCCCAGTACGCCATCCAGGCTCAATGCGCCTTTTAGCAGGGGGTTGTCAAAGTTTTCTTGCAGGACGTCATAAATATTGATACCTGCGATACGCAGAAACTCACGCATGTCATCCTTGCCCAGCAAGCGGATGTTCAGAGCCATTTTTGCCAGGCTCATCCAATCGCTGCGGTCCCTGGTGCCAATCCTGGGAGGGATACGGTTATTCAGACGGTTGAGAACAGCGGCAAAACGATTCATAAAGCGCCGGTATTCCTTCATGGCCAGTCGATCTTTATCGCTGACGTTTGCGCCCTTTATCGAATCGCTGGTGATCAACAGGTGATTGCCATCTTCAGCCAGGGCGGTGGTATTCATATCCTGTTGTGAAAATGACAAGCCTGCCGAATCAAGGGATAGTTCTTTACGTATAGTCTTATCCAGCATGAATAGCAGGTGTGCACCGGCCGATACTTTGAAACCGGGTGCAAATTCACGTGTTATGGCTGCTCCGCCCACCTGGTCAGCAGCCTCAAGGACTGTCACCTGTCTACCTGCCCTGGCAAGATACGCAGCACAAACCAAACCGTTGTGACCACCGCCGATGATAACGATCTGCTGATTGGAATTAGTCATCGAGCCAGCCCTCCGGTACGGTATTGGGTTTGCGGATATCCCTGAGAATCTCACGTGCGGCATTGGCGCCCGGGGCCGCCATAATGCCTCCGCCAGGGTGGTTGGAAGAACTGCACATATAGAGGCCCTTTGCCGGGCCACGGTACTGGGCGTAACCGGGGATTGGGCGGTTAAACAGCAGCTGGTCCATGGTCAGTTCACCCAGGAAAATATTACCCTGGGTCAGTCCGATTTCATTTTCGAGCTCGCGTGGTGTGCGGATTTCCGCGTGCAGCACCAGGTCTTTGAAACCAGGTGCATATTTTTCAATCTGGTTGATGACGGTCTGGCCGAACTGATCACGTTGATCGTTGGTCCAGTCCTCGCCGTTTACCTTGGGCGGCACATACTGTACGAATACCGACATGAAATGTTTGCCCGGCGGTGCCATGGTTGGGTCTGTCAGTGACGGAATGAGTATGTCAAGGTATGGGTCTTTGGACCATGTACCGTTTTTCCAGTCGTCGTAAGCAAGCTCAAGTCGCTCAACGGTATCAACCAGGTGTAAATCCCCACTTATAAGCTCAGGATTACCCTCCAGGGCGGTAAATTCGGGCAAGCCATCCAGTGCCATGTTGACCTTGCCGGACGAACCACGAATCTTGAAGTTTTTCACCCTGCGGAGAAATTCCGGATCCAGGTCCTTTTTGTCCATACACTCAAGAAAAGTGCGTGGCAGTGTCATATTGGAAACAACGATGTCAGACTGGTACTCATTGCCGTTTTCCAGTGCAACGCCCGTTACCCTGCCATTGCTCACAAGGATCTGTTCCACACCGGAACCGGTAAATAGTGTGCCGCCATTGTCTTCAAAGCAGTCCTTCATTGCCCTGGCGATGGCACCCGTACCACCACGTGCAAAACCCCAGGCTCCCATGGTGCCATCAACATCGCCCATGGCATGGTGCAACAGGACATATGCGGTTCCGGGTGACTTGACACCCATGGCAGACCCGATAATACCGCTGCCCGCTTTAGCAGCTTTGATCAGGGGGTGTTCAAAGTACTCATCCAGGTAATCTGAAATACTCATCGTATACAGACGCATCATGTCGTAGATTACGTCGTCACCAAGGTTCATCAGCGCCTTACCCATGTGGAACATCCCCATCAGGTCACGGGGTTTGAAAGAAGTCGGGTCCGGAGCAGTGCGTAGCAGAAATTGCCTGATAAACCGGCATTGGCGCATGAGGTCACGATCAAAGCGAACCTTGGCATCGGCATCACGCGGACTGAGGCGGGCCATTTCCCGGCGTGATACGTCCGGATCAACAAATGAGCCGATGTAATCGCCATCCTGGGACATTGTCGCGTTACCGCCATAAGGCACGATCTGCAAACCGTACTTGGCCAGTTCCAGTGTACGGAAGACCTCCGGTCGCAACAGGCTGCTGACATATGAGGCGTTGGAGTATATCCAGTTCTTATGCAGTTCCCGGCTGGCTGTAGCGCCACCAATGTAGTCGTTTTTTTCAACTACCAGAACATCAAGTCCTGCTTTGGCCAGGTAGGCTGCATTGGTCAGGCCGTTGTGACCTGCGCCAATGACGATGGCATCATATTTCTTCATGCTGAAGGGCTCCCGGTATGTCAGTGCCTGGTGGGTGGCTCAGTGGCGAACCTGTCCGGACACATGGTCGCATATTCGGGTTATTGTGTCTACGGCAAATGAATGACTGTTCATTCATTGAAAAGTTTGTTGGAAGAGATTATGCTGAATGCATAAACCAGTGTAGCGTCAACCCTAAAAGGTGGGATCAGTGGTCACCAGAATGTTCAGCACAAGGCACGCTCGCGCAGGCATAGTGGTTCTATGTCAAGCGAGACTAGTGCAAGCACTCGTTGCTCCCCCAGGTATCTTGAACAAGGAACCCGTTTGAACCAGTCCATAACAAAGCCCCGGACAAAGCGACGCACTGCGTCCAAGGAGGTACGTCAGGTCCAACTGATCAAGGCGACCATACGATCGATTGCCAAACATGGTCTGTCCGAGACCACCATGGCGACCGTATCCAGTGAGGCATCGCTTAGCCAGGGTATCATCAACCTGCATTTCCAAAGCAAAGAGCGGTTACTGGAGGAAACATTAATTCATATCGTGGGTGAATACCGTTCGGCATGGTACAAAGCGATGGATAGTGCCGGTGATTCTGCCTATGAAAAACTGGAAGCGCTGGCTGCAGTGGATTTTGATAAACGGATTTGCCAGCGCAATAAGCTTGCCGTCTGGTTTGCTTTCTGGGGAGAGAGCCGCTCGCGCCTCACCTACCGGAAGATTTGTACTGAGAGTAGCCGGGAATACAGGGAGGTTTTGACAGGTCTGTGTGAAGAAGTTATCCGGCAGGGTGGCTACAAGGTCCGGGCCGATCATGTTGCTACCGGACTGTTGGCCATGAACGGCGGTCTGTGGTTGGATATGTTGCTCAGTCCTGCTGAAATGTCCGCGCAACAGGCGAAGGAAATAGGCCTGTCTTATCTGTGGGGTGTGTTTCCGGGTCATGTTTCCGGCTAAGGCGTGCGCAGGCGAAGCCGGATCAAATTGAATTACAAAAAGAAAAGAGGAACATGGACGAACAGTCAATCAAAGCGTTAATAGACACTCAGCCTGACAGGACCTCGCTGCAACAGGCGTTTTACACCGATGATGATATTTACCGGCGTGATATTGAAGCGCTTTACCTGAAGGTCTGGTTATACGCCGGACACCTTAGCGAAATTCCGGCAGTCGGAGACTGGTTCCTGTTTGAAATGGCTGGAGAGTCAGTCATTATTATACGAAGCGGGGCCGGGGAAGTAAGCGCTCTGCTGAATGTTTGCCGGCACCGGGGTTCAAAAATCTGTCTTAAAAACCGTGGCTGTTCAAAGAAACTGGTTTGCCGTTATCACGGCTGGAGTTATGACCTGGATGGCCGGCTTCACTCGGCCGCCCATATGCCCGATGACTTTGATCAATCTGCCATCAGCCTCAAGAAAATTCATACCGAAATACTGGAAGGTATGATCTACATTAATTTTGCCGAACAGGCCGCATCATTCGAGCCTGTCCGCAAGGATCTGAGCGCTTGCCTGCGTCCTTACCGGATTGATAAGGCAAAAGTCGCCCATCGGCAAACCTACACCATCGATGCCAACTGGAAGCTGTCGGTCGAAAACTACACCGAGTGTTATCACTGTGCACCTTCACATCCGGAATACACCCGTGGCCATGCGCTGGCCAGGCCGGGTGCCCGTTCCACGAAGGAGATGCAAGCGGTCATAGACCGTGCCGGTGCCTGTGGCTTGAGTGAGAGGTCAGTAAATTGTGTTTACCTGGATGAACCGGGCTTTGGCAGCGGTTATGCCTTTGAGCGTTACCCCATGTGGCGCGGTCATGTGACCGGCAGTGAAGATGGGCGAGCGGTCGCGCCGCTGCTGGGAGACATCAGGGATTACGACGGCGGAACGACGGATTTTCAGGTGGGGCCGGTAAGCTTTGCACTGGCCTATTGTGACTATATCGTCATCTACCGGTTTACACCGGTGTCAGTGAACGAGTCCGAGTGTGATATCACATGGCTGGTCAATGGTGATTCGGAGGAAGGTAAAGATTATGACAGGGAACGCCTGACCTGGTTATGGGATGTCACCACGCTGGCAGACAAAAGGATCATTGAGAACAATGCTGAAGGTGTGAAATCACGCTTTTATGAGCCCGGGCCATACTCAAAAATGGAAGATTACACCTGGAAATTCATGACGTGGTACCTACAGACAATCAGGCCATAAGCGGGTAAGGTTTAAAAATATCCTGACAGCATAGGTAACACACCAGATGGTGGAACCCGCGGCATTACCCGGAGAGACTGACAAGGCGCTGCAACTGCGACGTATGAAGCGGATCCCCTTGCTGTTGCTTTGTTTGATGGCGGTGATATTCGCCCTGACACTGCACTCCCCCTATCCCTGGGCGGCCTGGCTGCACGCATTTGCGGAAGCCGGCATGGTGGGCGCCCTGGCGGACTGGTTTGCCGTTGTGGCCCTGTTTCGTCACCCCCTGGGTCTACCCATTCCGCACACGGCCATCATACCCAACCGGAAAAATGATATTGGTGAAAGTATGTCGCGTTTTGTCGCCGATCATTTTCTCGAACCGGAAGTGGTACGAAAAAAACTGCAAAGCACCAACCTGGCGTCATTTGTTGTCAGTTGGCTTAAAAGCGACAAGGGCCGTCGAAGTGTCGAGGAGCTTTCAGTTGCCGTGCTTCGCTGGGCACTCGCTGCGCTGCATGAGAAACGTGTACGCCGGTTTCTATCGAGACTTTCAAGTAAACAACTGGCCAATATCAGCCTGGCACCACTGCTTGGCAACACGCTGGAGTGGCTGGTTCGGGGACAAAGACACCAGCAGATACTCACCCAGGTATTGCGTCACACCATCGTGCTGGTGCATGACAACCGCGATGCAATCCGGACCAGGGTTCAACAGGAAAGCCCATGGTGGCTACCGGGTTTTGTTGATGATCGCATCCTGCAAACCATGCTTGAGCGGATCGAACATCAATTATTCGAAATGGCACTGGATCAGGATCACCACCTGCGCGGTGAATTTAACCAATGGGTTCAAAAGCTGGCACATGAGCTAAAGAACAGTCCGGAGCACCGGCGCATGGGTGACGATCTCAAACAGCAATTGCTTGATAACGATGAATTGCAGGATTACCTGTACGGTTTATGGCGTGAACTGGCAGGCAGCATCGAAACGGATATTGAAAAACCGGATTCAGAGATAAGGCAGCATGTCGGTCAGTGGCTGGATAACGTCGCTGAAGAACTTTATAACGACCCGGATATGCAAACCTGGGTCAATGCCTGGCTGGTCAATGCCATCACCCTGGTGGTCGGGCGAAACAGTGCCCAGATAGCCAGCCTGATCAGTGATACGGTGAAATCCTGGGATGGCATGGATACCAGTCGCCGGGTTGAATTGGCGATTGGACGGGATTTGCAGTTCATACGTATCAACGGCACGCTGGTGGGTGGCCTCGTTGGTTTGTTGATACACGCTTTTAAACTTTATATCTGATGTTCCTCAATTGGGATCAGGCACGTGAAACAAACTTGGCATTGGCGGTATTCACCTTGATAAGTTCGCCGCTTTCCAGGTATTCCGGTATCTGGACCTCAAGACCGGTGGAGAGCGTTGCCGGTTTGGTGCGTGAAGTCGCGCTGGCTCCCTTGATTCCTGGGGCGGTATCAGTGATTTCAAGTACCACGGTTTGAGGCAGTTCGACCCCGACAATCTGGCCATCGACGAGTAGTGCAATCATACCTTCCAGGTCTTCGGTCATATAACCCGCCTGTTCCTCCAGAACATCGGCGTTCAATGTGTACTGGCTGTAATCCTCCGTATCCATAAAGGTGATCATGTCACCTTCTCGATACGAGAAGGAAACGGAGCGTTTGGTCAGGTCGCCATCTTTGATAAAGTCATCGCTTTTCAGTGTCAGTTCCAGCTTCTGGCCATTTCGGACATTGAAAAACCGGACCTTGAACAGGGTTGATGCACCACGAGCCGATGGATTGCGCTTATCGATCTGGCGCGCTATGTAAACCTCGCCGTCATGTTCAACAACGGAGCCTTTTTTCAATTCACTTGCCTTGGGCATTTTTTTATCCTGATTAGACAGCACCGCGGTGCCGGTGCCGAATTACTGATTATACTTGGATTACTAAGTAGCCGGGTTCAACAGCTTTGGATTTCAGTCCGTTTCAGTGGTCGATTCGAAGCGGTTCTTCCCACGGTTTTTCCGAACTTTCCCTGGGTCCCAGATAGTGCCGCTCATGGCTATCCAGGCACCTGGTGGCAACGCTTGCACGGCTCCGACAGCACATCCAATATTAAAGACAGCATCGGTATCACGGAATCGTGCCGGATTCAGGGCTCCCGTCAGCACCATTGTCTTATTTGGGATATCGGCCAGTACCAATGCGGTTTTGACCATGCTGTCAGTACCGTGGGTAATCAGAATATGGGATGCATCACTGGCGGCAATTTCGGAGCGGATGATCTGCCTGTCCTCGTCGGTGATGTGCAAGCTGTCCTTGCGCATCACTGCATTGATTTCAAATTCAAATCCGACTTGCAGGTGCTCAAGAATTTGTCCGACCAGGGGTTCGCCGATCTGGTAGTCGCTCATATCATCAAAATATATTTTGTCGATGGTGCCGCCGGTGGTAACAATTAGAAGTTTTTTCATTTTCATTTTCATTGTCCAACTGAATTGATTGCCGCTGTCATGTAGCAGCGGGTAGTATATCCTGCAAGTTGTACTTTTGAGCCAGTGTTACGGATAAACAGATATGATTATTCTGAACCGACGGGACAAGACCAAAATAAAGAACCTGCAAAACGGCGCAATCGCTTCCGCTTTTCGTGTTTTCCTGTGCGGATTGTTTTTCCTGTTATCCCCTGGTCTGTTGGCGCAGGTCACCGGACAGGACGATGGGCAGCAGGCGCCACAGCCTGACCAGCCACCGGCAGAGGAAGTCATAGAGGTAGTGGTTTTGTTGCCAGGCAAACAGCAAATGGCGCTGGCACTGGCAACACCCGAATTACGCGAGCAGGCCTTACTTGACCTGGCAGTTGCCGCGCACATATTGAGCCGGGCTGAAGGTAAACTCGAGGCCGGTATCGAAGTCGATCATGTTGCCCTGGCACAGGGTTATCTTGATGATCGTGCCTGGCTGCAAACGCTCATCGATCGCTATGGTTGGGTGCAACCACAGAGCTCCGTGCTTGATCCGGCGGCCTGGCTGCTGATCAAAGGGCTTCAGGAAAATAATCTTGAGAACATGCCGTTGTTATTTCCCGGCCGAATGCCTGAATCGGTTTTGATTTACCAGGTATTCCAGAGATCAGGACAGTCGCTGGCGGTAGCCAACCTGCCGAACCTGTTGCTTGAAGTTGAGGCCAATGCCCTGGAACTGTGGGGCAAATTTCTACAGTTGACCAGAGTTGAAGGCTCAACGGATGTGGCATGGAAAGTGGTGGAAACCGCCTGGTTCACAGACCGGGAGATGCCTGCATTACCGGTTATCGAAGAGTCCGACGAAGTTCAGGAACCATTGCTGGAAAGTATTCCACAAGCCTTGTCGGAAGTTGTTTTGAGCGCAGTCGATGCCCGCCCTCCGGATAGCCAAAAGCTGGTGGATCTTCGATACTTAATACTCAATGGGCTGGCTGAAGAAGAAAACATCAACACCCGGGTTCAGCTAAAGAATTCCTTATATCTGCTCAGCCTGATCGATGGTCTGCATGAGGGGCGTTACTTTGATTTTGTACAGGGTTTGCTTTCGATTACATTCAGCCTGCTGGAGCTACCGGTAAACGGGCAGGATCCGTTTTCACTGGTCGACTGGCTGTTAACCGAACTCCCTGCCATATCTGCACATTACGCGAGGGGGTTTGCTCTCATCGACCCTCATTTTAATACCGTGATGGCGACGACTTATGACGTACTGTTGACGATTGCCGCTTTTCCTGTCGATGAACCTGATGTTCAGGAACTTGCGGAAGGCCAGGCTGAGGAACCATCTGCCGACGACGGATCAGGTGATGAGTCTGCCCTCAGTGAACCAGCAGATGAGCCGGACAATCGTGTAATAGAAATCAGGGCTTCAAAGGTCGCATTGGCAAATGCGGTCGCTCAGCTGGCGTTGATGATTCCGGATATGGCTTATTACTTTGATACACCGGTTCGTGCGAGGATTGTCACGGAAGTCAACACATGCATCAGCATGGCCGCGAGACTGGATGATAGCGGCAACCCGGTCATGACACGCGGTCAATTTGAATCTTGTATGGAGACCCTGTTGAACCTGGCTGACAAGGAAGCCCGTCTCGCTGAATTGTCGGGTGACATGAATGGACCGTTTACCACCGAAACACTGGGACGTGAGCTGAGTGTTGCCCCCTGGCAAAGGATCAACTACGCGATTGGCTACCTGTTCGAACGCTTTTCCTCCCAATGTCTGCCACCTGCCGGTGTTCTCCCCAACCCGCTGGCGTGGTCCGTTCTTGCCAATATCATGAGTTGGTTTGCTGAACATTTTCCGGAGTATTTTAATACCACGGAGAATGAGAACCGTATTTCAAGAATGCGTAATATTGGTGAAGAGATCATCCAGGCGATGAACGAACAATCAGCATGCCTGGCCGGTTCCGGAGCAGGTTTCAACGATCTGATCAGTCGCATCATGACAGATTATGAGATCGCTTTACGGCAACTGGGTTCCGGCATCAGAGACGCGGAAGCGGACTTTCGTGCGGAACAGCTCAGGCCAGGCGCCGATGTCGAACTTGATAAGGATGCATTACAAGATACCGCTTATCGTCCGGACGACCTGGTCATTGCACCCTGTGATGCGCGGGCTGTATGTGAAATGTCAGGCAATCTGAGCGCCACCCGGGCGCTGATAGGCTTGTTTTCCGACGAGTACCTGTTGGCGGAACAAACGGGAATGGGGCGTATCGAAATCTGCTACCGCAATATGGAGTGGGTGCAGCGCCGCTCGGAACTCGTGCGGGCGGATGACGAGAATGTTGCCAATTATTTTGGACGCCTGGGTTTTGACCTGGTCGGCCGCTATGTGGAAAACGGGCAGGTCACTGATATTTTCGGGTTCCGTTTTACCGGTTCTGAAGAACACCATTATTTATTCGCGCAGGTATCGGAGGAGGTGTTAAACGACAGTTGTCCGGTCGAGTGGGTGGGCAGTCGAACCATTACCCCCTTGCGCGAAGATCGCGGCGGAATTGTACCCAATCGCCTGACTTACCTTGCCGCGGCGAGAAAACTTCCTTCCCGCTTGCTGCAAAACAATTGGGACAGGGGTGCGGAATGGCGTGACTGGTTTGTTACGGGTATCGGTGTTGAACCGCTCGAAATAGCGGATGCCCCGGCAATTACAGCTCGTCTGAACCAGCATCTGCAAGCTATGTACCTGGCAGAGCAGATGGAAATATATCAGCGGATACTGCTACCGAATGCCCGCAACTCACAAGGTGATGAGGTGTCCTTATTCGACGAAATGTCAGAGGTCTCGATTGCCAAGGCCATGTTGCGTACACAGATGATGCTATTTTACCCGGAGTCACTGCATAACGTTGATTCAATCCGTCAGGCCATTGTGGGTAATGCAGGATTACTGGAGGAGCGGACCTTGCGGCGTTTCAGGGAAGACAATGTACCCTTGATATCTGTAGACCCGATTGCCCGGGAACGTCTGTTCAAGTTTCGTGAAGTCTGGTCAAAACAACCGGAGGCCGTGCGCCGGCAGGCTTCTTCCCCGGCCAGCCTGGTGTACGCACTGACCCGGATAAATTTCCTCTACCGGCAGTTCTTTATTGCACAACCCGAGGTGCTACAGGAGATAGAAGTGATGGAAGAGCCGCAGGTTGAGGACCCGTTATAACGTGGCTTTGGAATTCAGGCCTGACTCCGGTTTCGCATTTTGAATGCAAACAAATAAAAGACCGCAAGTGTAATCTGTACCAGGGCCGGCAGTGTTTGAGGCGGATTGCTCCAGGCTTCCATGATGCCGATGGTAAAATAAAGCATTAGCAGCAGGCCTGCCCAGATCATACTTCGATAGTTACCTCGAATAAGACCGGTCAATGGAATAAACAGCGGCAGGCAGGCCAGAACTGCCAACCAGATATTACGGGCGCCCAATGGTGCGGGTAACAGCCCATGCCAGATTACCTGCCAGACCAGGGTGGCTGCATAGGCAGCCAGCATCATTTGTGACCAGCGTTTCAGAGGATCTTCAGTACAGATTCGGGTGGACGGCCAATACGGGCTTTACCATTTGCCAGTACGATGGGCCTTTCAATCAGGATGGGCGCCTCTATCATCGCAGCGATAAGTTGCCCATCGCTCAGCTGTTCGTTTCCAAGGTCCATTTCCTTATATTCCTGTTGACCCTTGCGCATCAAGTCCCTCGGCTGCATATCGAGTTTGTCGAGAATTGAAGTCAGCATTTCAGCATCCGGTGGTGTCTCCAGGTACAGGATGATTTCGGGTTCAACGTCATTGTCCCTGAGCAGCTGCAGTGTGGTGCGTGATTTGGAACAGCGCGGATTGTGCATAATTTGTACTTTCAAGCTGGTGTCCTTCTGTCAATAATTGAGTTGGCTGATTATTATACCGTTACCATAGGAGTCTGTCGGGTTTGGCCGATCGTAGCGAGAGAAAGCCGATTTGAGTCAGATTTTTCGATCTTTTGAGGCCAATAGCACCGCTATTAAACGATAAAGAGCGGGAAATCTGGCCAAACTCGGGTTTTTCGCAGTAGATCATGTTAAATCTGACAGGCTCCATATGACAAAACATGCAATCATAGGCTTAATCCGGAGGACATAATGAAGGTACTGGAATCATTCAGCAGCATCCCCCGGGTCCGGCGCCTGGCGGCCCACGTCTGGCGTCACTTCGGCGAAGACAGGCTGTTCGATGAGGCGGCGTCACTGAGTTATACCAGTTTGCTCTCCATGGTACCTTTACTTGCAGTAGGTTTTGGGGTGGCATCGATATTTCCGGTATTCCAGCAATGGGGTGAGCAGCTAAAAACGTTTATATTTACCAATTTTGTACCCGCCTCCGGGGATCAGATACAGACTTATCTGACCGGTTTTCTGGAAAGTGTAGGAAAGCTTACCTTGACGGGTACAGTGGTTCTGATTGTAACTGCGTTGTTGCTGATAGTCAGAATTGAACAGGCATTTAACCTGATCTGGCGGGTGCCGACCGCCCGCAGCATTAGCAACAGGGTGGTGATGTACTGGGCGGTGCTTACGCTTGGGCCACTGGCACTGGGTGCTGCCGTTGCCCTCAGTGCCCAACCGGTATTTGAGCAGATGGCAATGGGCGCGGTCAGCCATTCAAACTGGCGTGCGTTTGGCATATTTTCCCTGTCCTGGCTTGCATTTACCCTTATGTTTTTACTGGTCCCAAACCGCCGCGTTCATTTAAGCCATGCCGTGGTTGGTGCATTGCTGTCAGCCATTCTGTTTGGATTGGCCAAGAAAGCATTCGTCAGCTTTGTCGCGAATGCCAGTTTCAATGTGATCTATGGCGCCCTGGCAACCATTCCTATTTTCTTGTTTTGGCTTTACCTGGTATGGGTGGTCGTCCTGCTGGGTGCATCGCTGGCGGCCTCACTGACCACTTTTAATGACCGCAAGGTTGACTGGGGCTGGCCCAAAAAGTGGGGGTTTTTGCTCGCTTACCGGATGGTTGGCCATTTATGGCAGGCACAGCTTGAGGGCAGGGCATTAGCGGTAGAGAAATTGCTGGAAATACTCGAAGGTGTGACCGAACCGGTGTTGGCAGAACAGCTTCGCCTGTTGTTTGAAGCAGGTCTCGTCACTCGCACCGAAGAAGGAAACTGGCTCCTTTGCAGGGATCTCGAAACAATCAGCCTCTTAGACCTGTATCATGCCGGTGAATACTACCTGCCCGTCGGCGAGGAACTCGATATACCGAGTAGAAGTGAATGGGATTCGGCCTTTTTCAGGTCTGTTTCCCAGGATAAATTGAATATGCAACAGTCGCTAAGGGATATGTATACCCAAACTGCGGCCTGACACCTGGAAGAATGATGAAAAAAACATTGATTTTGACACTGGTCGTTTTTGTTTTAACTGCTACCAGTGCGTGGGCGGACGATGAAAGTCAGGAACCGGTTGATTTTACACTGCAGCAATTGCATGGCGAAACCGTCAGTCTGAGTGATTTCAGGCAAAAATGGGTCGTACTCAATTACTGGGCCACCTGGTGTGCGCCCTGTAGGAAAGAAATACCGGATTTGACCAGCCTCCATGAAGCCCGTGATGATGTTGTCGTGCTCGGACTGGCATTTGAGGATACCGAAATGGAAAATTTCGACGAATTTCTAGAAGAATTCCATCCAAGTTATCCAATACTGCTGGTTGATGTCTACGCCCCGCCAGAGCCCTTCGGTGCCCCCAAAGTACTCCCGACAACGATCATTCTTAACCCTGAGGGCTACCCGGTTAAGACATACCTCGGGCCGGTCACCCGGGAAAGTATAGAGTCATTTATCGACTCAATGTAACTTCATTCAAACCAGGTGATGACTCGGATTCTGTGTGGGCGCCAAGGCCGCACAGTACCTTGCTCCAGGACTCGCTCAAGCACATCCTGTGTCGCTCATCCTCGACGTCCTGTCTCGTAAGGTCCTGAAGCAAGGTACTGTACATCCTCGGCTCAGTGCAAATTGTGTCGTCATTGGTTTCGATGATTGTATAAGGGTAAGGCGGAAGCTTGGACGGGTATTGACTACCAGGACCTTACGAGACAGGGATGTCGAGGAAGAGCCTACAGGGATGTACTTGTGGCGTGTCCTGGTAGTCAATACCCGGCCCAGCGCCCCCCAACGTTGAATCAAATATCGAACTTTGCGATTGCTCTCCTTACCGGCGCGAATGATTTTCTGTGAATGGGGCAGGGCCCAAGAACTTTGAGGCGCTCCAGGTGATGGGCTGTGGGGTAGCCCTTGTGACGGTCAAAACCGTAATCTGGGTATAAATCATGCATGGATAACATCAGGCGGTCACGATAGACTTTTGCAAGGACAGAAGCGGCAGAAATGGACGCGACAAGTCGGTCACCGCCGACCACGGTCTTGACCTCGCAATTCAAGGCGGGTGCCCGATTTCCGTCGATCAGGGCCCGCTGAGGGGCGGGATTGAGATTCTCAACCGCTCTTTGCATTCCGTTCAGGGTGGCTTGCAGAATATTGACCTGATCGATTTCGTCAACTTCAACAAATTCCACTGCATAGGCAACCGCCTGGCTCTCGATTTGTGGTAACAGTCGCTCACGTTTCAGAGCAGTGAGACGTTTTGAATCATCCAGGGCATCGAGCTCAAAGCGGGTGGGTAGAATCACTGCTGCTATCACCACCGGGCCGGCCAACGGACCGCGACCTGCCTCATCCACACCGGCTTCCAGATAAGGGGGATTTAGCATTCCTTACGCTTTGCGACCGGCAATATGACGAAGCACTACATCGCCTGCGGTGGCCGCCGCGTCGATCCTTAATATCCCGTGCAGTTGATCAAAGCGATGTTTAAGCTCACTGAGCAATTCCGGCTGGTCCAGCAAACGAATCACTTCATCAGCGATGCGCTGACCGGTTACATCATTTTGTATCAATTCAGGTACGAGTGACTCTCCGGCCAGGATGTTGGGCAGGGCAATAAAACGGGTCTTTAACATTTTGAACCACTTCATCATGCTGTGCGTCATGCCGGCAAGGCGATAGCACACGACCATTGGACGGTTGATCAGCATCACTTCAAGCGTCGCGGTACCCGATGCGCAGATCACCACGTCTGCTGCCGCCATTACCTCTTTGCTTTGACCGTCATAAATCCGGCAATTCAAACCCTGGTACTTTGGCAGTAGAGACTCAAGATGTTGACCTATCAGTTTTGTTGCGGCCGGTACCAGAAAATGGATGCCCGGATAACGTTTACTTAAAACATCAGCGGCATCCAGCATTGCGGGTGACAGTTTCTCGACCTCACCCATCCGGCTGCCGGGAAGCAAGGCGATACAGGTGCTTCCGCTATCCACGCCGAGTGCTTCGCGTGCTGGTCCGTTGGTGACCTGTAACGGAATCTGATCTGCCATGGGGTGACCCGTGTAGTCAGCAGCTATAGGATATTGTTGATAACAGTCCGGTTCAAATGGAAAAAGACACAAAACCCGGTCGGTTGATTTTACGATTTTATTGATTCTGTAGGATCGCCAGGCCCAGATTGTGGGACTGCCATAATGTATCACCGGGATGCCCTTGGCCTTCAGTCTTTTTTCCACGCCAAGATTGAAATCCGGTGCGTCGATGCCGATGAAAACATCCGGTTTCAATTGAAGTACCCGTTCGACGAGTTGGCGCCGCAATTTGATCAGGCGGGGCAGGTGGGAAATGACTTCAACCAGACCCATCAGCGAAAGCAGGCTGGTGTCCCACCAGCAATCGCAACCTTCGGCTTGCATTAGTGGACCGCCAATACCCGCGAACCTGATGTCTGGTTCTTTATGGCGGATGGCTCGCATCAAAGCAGCACCCAATTGATCGCCAGATGCTTCCCCGGCTACCAAAACAATGTTCATTAGCGAAGTATGCCGCGCTCAGCCAAATTCAGGAAATCTACCAGGGGTTGTATTTCAGGGGAGTTGGCTGCCATTTCTGTCAGCCGGACGGTTGCTTCTTCCAGGGTCAGGCTTTCGCGGTAGAGCGCTTTGTAGGCGCGTCGTACCTGTGTGATCTGCTCGCTTGTAAAACCACGGCGCTTAAGCCCTTCCGAGTTGATTCCCTTGACCCTGGCTTTTTCGCCCGCCACCGTCACATAGGGCGGTATGCTCTGGTTTACGTAGCTGGCAAAGGACGTGAAGCTGTGTTCACCAATAGAACAGAACTGGTGGATCAGTGAATAACCGGACAATATCGCGTAGTCGCCGATCGTTACGTGTCCGGCCAGTGACGCATTATTGGCCATGATGATGTTGTCGCCCAGTATGCAGTCATGGGCAATATGAACGCAGGCCATAATCCAGTTATTGCTGCCGATACGGGTCACACCACCGCCTTGCGCGGAGCCACGGCTGAATGTGCACATTTCACGTACGGTGTTGTTGTCGCCGATGATGAGTTCGGTGTCTTCACCCGCGTATTTCTTGTCTTGCGGTTGCTCACCAATCGATGTGAACTGGAAAATATGATTGTTTTTGCCAATGGTTGTGCGACCGGTTATTACCGCATGAGGTCCGATCCGTGTACCGGCATCGATGCGCACTTTTGCATCTACGATGGAAAAGGCACCTACCTCGACATCATCGGCGAGTTCGGCTTTGGGGTCAATCAGGGCTGTAGGATGGATCATTGTCTAGTTACCTCTAGGGAACGTCCCCTAACCTTCAGAACAAAGGATGTCACAACTGGCGGTACGCTGACCATCAACACTGCAGCGGGCTTCATACTTGCCTAAACCGCGCATTATTCTTGTCTGTTTAACTTCTAAAACCAACTGGTCACCGGGTACGACCTTTCGGGCGAACTTGGCATTGTCGATTTTAACCAGGTAGTAAATGCCGCCGATTTCTCCTTCCGTTGCAAGGGCGACATGGGCCAGTACACCACAGGCCTGCGCCATGGCTTCAAGGATCAGAACGCCCGGCATGACAGGTGTTGTGGGGAAGTGACCCTGAAAAAACGGCTCGTTGATGCTGACGTTTTTAATCGCGGTGAGCGTCTTCTCCGGTTCCAGTGTGTAGGACATGACACGGTCAATCAGCAGGAAGGGATACCGGTGCGGCAGCATCTTCATTATCTCGGCACTTTCAATGGGTGTCCGGATCAGTTCTTGTATCAGTTTCTCAGTCATATCGAGCTCATTTCCCGCTTAGTTTTTCAAGGCTTAGTACACGCCGTGCCAGCTTTTCCAGTTTACGCAAATGGACAACCGTACGGTTCCACTCCCGCATGGGTTGAGCCGGTATTATGCAACTCCAGGTTGTTCCGGGCTGCGTAATTGATTTTGTGACCGGACTGTTTCCAGTCACGGTGGTTCGATCAGCAATCCGGAGGTGTCCAACGGTAGAGGATCGACCGCCAAACATACAGTATTTTCCAATTTTCGTACTGCCGGAAATACCCACACGGGCAGCCATGGCGGTATGAGCGCCAATCTCTACATTGTGGGCAATCTGGATCTGATTATCGAGCCTTACATCGTCCTCTATAATTGTATCGCCAATTGCGCCACGGTCGATAGTGGTGTTGGCGCCAATTTCACAATCATCGCCGATCTGAACACTGCCAATTTGCGGGATTTTAACCCAATGGTCCTGGTCAAATGCCAGGCCAAAACCATCTGATCCAATGATCGCTCCGGGATGAATGGTGGTTCTCCGTCCTATCCGCACACCTTCACAAACGGTCACATTCGCAACCAGGCGGCTGCCGCTGCCGAGTTTACAGTCTGCCATCAACACACAACCGGGCCCGATAGAGCAGGCTTCCTCGATTTCGCATCCGGGGCCGACAACCGCATTGGCACCAACATGCACATCGCGCCCGATGATCGCGGTGGGATCAATACTGGCGGAAGAATGCAAACCGGGTTTGATGGGTCTTCGCGGGTCAAAGCGCTGCGCAATTCTGGCATAGCTTACATAGGGATCATCGGCAATAAGCGCATTGACCGGACAGTTTTCAGCATCTTTTGCAGAAACTATGACCACCCCCGCCTGTGTGGTGTTGAGTTGATCGCGATAGGCTGGATTGGACAGAAAGCTGAGTTGTGTGCCGGTAGCATCAGACAAGGTTCCAACACCATCAATCAAGGTGTCGCCATCACCCAACAATCGCAGATTGAATTGCTCAGCTAACTCACAAAGCCTGAGACTGCTGATAGATTTTTGCATATAAGAAATCGCTCGTGTCTTAGTGACGCGGACAGTACGCGTTAGCGCAGCGATCGATCCCTTTTATCCGCTTCATACTCCAGCCTTAACTGGTCAAGAATCAGTTGGGTAATATCCAGAGAGGGGTCAGCATAAACTACCGGGCTTGAAAGTATCAGGTCATAACCGTTGTCACGTGCGATCTCCTGTACGGCGAGGTTAATCTGATCTTCCAGCTTTTGGACTTCCTCGGTGCGCCGGAACGACAGCTCATCGCGAAGGTCTTCTCTTTGCCGGTTAACGTTGCGCTGCATTTCGCGTAATTCACGGTCAAGACGGTTTCTATCGTCCTCTGCCAAGTCGCCCATCTGCAGGCGATCTTCCATGGTTTGCACCTGGCGTTCCTGAAATTCGATGGTTTCGTTACGTGGCCGAAATTCAATATCGAGCTTTTCACGGCCCGCCAGTACCTGTGGCGCGTTATCAAGTACCTGCTTCATATCCACATAGCCGATGCGTAGCTGCTGGGCCGTCGCGGGACCGGCAACGAGCACAAAAAGCGTCAGCAATAAGGTCAAAAAGCGTTTCATAACTTCGAATTGTACCCTTTTTGAGCTTATGTATTAAGTTTTAAGCTCAGGCTTTACCTAAAATGTGGTGCCAAATGAGAATTGCAGGGATTCGGTTCGATCGCCCTGGAATTTTTTGATGGGGAAGGCATAGTTCATGATGATAGGCCCGATGGGTGCCTGCCAAGTTATCGAGAGACCGGCGGAAGACCTGAACCTGCTGGCATCAAACGTACTCCAATTTTCATACACGTTACCAATGTCAAAGAACAGCGCGATTCGTGAACCGCCGCCCTTGGTAAACGGAGTGGGAATGGCAAGTTCGAAACCGCCCGCAACTTTCAGATCGCCACCCACGGCTCGGCAATTGATTGGGCTGTCTTTGGGACCCAGTGTATTGTCTTCAAAACCACGAATGTCACGTACACCACCACCGTAAAAGTGTTCAAAAAACGGCAAACCGGTATCCAGTGTCGTAACTTCATCCAACAGGCAATTATAATTATCGCTTTCAGGCCACCCTCCCTCATCCTCCAGAACGGCTGTGGCTTTTGAACTGCTGTCATAGTTGTCATAGGAGTCGCCATAACCCAGATCGCCCCGGACGGAAAACACCAGGTCGCCCCAGATTGGCCAGTACTTTGCGGCACGGTAGTAAAGCTTGTAGAACTGGCGGTCACTGAGCGGCAGTGATGCCTCTATACCCAAACGTTGCGATGAACCACGTGTGGGGTTCAGGAAGTGATTACGTGTATCCCTGGACCAGGATGAGGTAAAATCCAGGGTGAAAAAGTCACGCTCTTCAGCATCAAGTTCGCCATCACCATTGTGGTCAAGTGATCGCGATAAGGGGTCAAACTCTCTGGGTTTCAAATAAACTTCGGGGCAAATGCCGTTATTGTTGACATCATCGCATTGGATGTTGCCTTCCTCATCGATATATTCCCGTTCGAAAAAGAACACGCCGATATTCAGATCGGTCGTCCTGACACCCAGTCCCGCACGGACATAGTCTACTTCGGTCAGGGGCAATCCGAAGCTCATCCCCGCAGCCGCCTCCGTACTGGTAAAGGTCGAGATATTGGCACCTGCCTGGTCATACTCCTGGTATCGGAGATAGAAACCACGGCTGACGCCATCTTCGGTCCAGTAAGGGTTGTCATAACTCACATTAAAGCTACTGATGATGCTGCTGTGAGATACGGACACGCCCACCCGTTTACCGCTACCCAGGAAGTTGTCCTGCTGGACACTTGCCGACAGAATCAGGCCCTGTACCTGTGAATATCCGAGGCCGACCGAGAAACTACCCGCTGCGCGCTCTGTGACCGTGACCACCACGTCGATCTGATCATCGGTGCCGGGTACGGCAGGTGTTTCTATGTTGACCCCTTCAAAATAGGTCAGACGCTGCAAACGAATTTTGGAACGGTCAATTGCCGCCTGTGAAAACCAGCCGCCTTCGAACTGACGCATTTCCCGTCGTAATACCTCGTCCTTGGTTCCGGCATTGCCAACAAAAGTAATTTGCCGAACATATACCCGCTTGCCTGGGTCAACAAAGTAATTGATCGTGACCAGCCGGTTCTCCCGGTCAATTTGAGGGATCGGGTTTACATTGGCAAATGCGTAGCCGATGTTTGAGAGTACCGCCGTAATGTTCTCAACGCTCTGTTCCATTTTTTTGCGTGAGAAAATGTCATTGTCCTGCGTCATTATCAGGCGTCTGAGGGTTGCTTCTTCTATTACCAGGTCACCGGTGACCTGGATTTTTTCAACCGTGTACTGCTCGCCTTCTATGATGTTTGCAGTAATGTAGATGTCCGCTTTGTCGGGGCTGATCGAAACCTGTGTCGATTCAACATTGGCATCGATATAACCACGGTCCTGGTAATAGGAGCGAATTTTCTCGAGGTCACCGGATAGTTTTTCACGGGAATACTGATCATCTTTTGACCAGAACTTCCAGCGTGGGGGGATTTTGGACTCGAATTCGGTCTTGATCTCCTTGTCGGTAAACAGGGTATTGCCAACGACATTGATATGCTTGATTTCAGCAGTATCGCCTTCATTGATGGTGATGGAGATTCGTACCCGGTTGCGATCCAGCTCAACGACCCGGGTGTCTACTGTTACCGCGTATCGTCCCTGGCTAAAATACTGCCTGACCAGTTCCTGGCTGATACGATCCAGTGATTGCGGCTGGAATACCTCGCCCTGCGCAAGCCCGATATCTGCGAGGACGGGTAACATGTCTTCATCCTTGATTGCCTTGTTGCCGGAAAGCGCAACTGCGGCTATGGCCGGCCTTTCCTGCACCCTGATGACCAGGATGTCGCCTTCGCGCTCAAGGTCGATGGAGCTGAAAAAGCCTGTTCTGAACAGGGAGCGTATGGCCTGACGTCCTTTGGCTGCTGTTAACAGTTCGTTGGTATCTATCGGCAGGTAGTTGAACACCGTACCTTCTGAAATACGCTGTAATCCTTCGACCCTGATATCTGAAACGACAAACGGATCAAGCGCCAGGGCAGACTTCATTATAAAAAGTCCACATAGCAGGATGATTAAGATTCTTCTCATTTATTAGGATCCGTAAGAGTTTCTTATTTTGGGGCAGGTAGTCTATCCGACCAGTCGTAAAATATCGTTAAAAAATGCAATTCCCATCAAGCCAAAAAGCGCCAGCAGGCCGATATACTGACCTTTTGCCTGTATTTGATCAGACACTGGACTTCCTTTGGCTAATTCTATCAGGTAATAGAGCAAATGCCCCCCATCCAGAACAGGAATTGGCAGCAAATTTAGAATTCCAAGACTGAGGCTGATGGCACCGAGGAAAAAAAGAAAGCTTGAAACACCTGCATTGGCCGAACTGTTGGCAAATTGTGCGATGCTGATAGGGCCGGAAAGGTTCTTGACCGATGCGGTGCCGGTCAGCATACGGCCAAGCAAACCCAGTGTGGAACCTGTCAGGCGCCACATTTCGGACGCTGCGGCGGTAAACCCCTCGAATAATCCGTACTTGTGCAGAAAATAGGTGCGATTGATCTGAGCTTGCAGTTCCGCATCTGCCGGTTTGTTGGTGACACCCAGTATCAGGCGCTTGGAGAAAGCACCCGTGCTGCTCTCGGCCGGTGTAACACTAATCTCCAGTATGCCGCCGGCGCGTTCGACAGTCACTTCAAGCGGTTCGCCGGTTGAACCGTGCTTTTGAATCAGCGCACCCACCCAGGCCCAATCGGGAACCGGTTCATCATTGATGCTGACAATACGGTCATTGACTTTGAAACCCGCGTGATAAGCAGGGGTGTCAGGGCTAATTTCGCCCACAATCGCAGGCAGACTTGCCCGCCACGGTGTGATGCCGATGCCTTCCAGGGTTTTTTCTTCCTGGAAATCACTGCCTAGCTGAGTCAGATCCAGCTCCAGCTTACGCTGTTCACCGTTGGCCCGTTCCAGTTCAACTGTAATTTTGTCACGGTCCAGTGCCCGCGTGATCAGTGCCTGAAAGGCGTGAGACCATGTATCGGTATTATCGCCATCGATCGAAACAATCCGGTCACCGGTTTCAATTCCTGCGCTGGCGGCAATACCGCTGACTTCACCAACGACCGGTCTGGATTCGGGCATTCCAACCAGGAACATCAACCAAAAAGCCAGCAAGGTAAAAATCAGGTTGAAAATCGGTCCGGCTGCGACGATGGCGATACGTGCCCATACAGATTTTCGATTAAATGCCTGTCCGAGATCGCGCTCATCCACTTCGCCTTCACGCTCATCCAGCATTTTGACATAGCCACCCAACGGGATGGCAGCGATTACGTATTCGGTGCCATCGCGACCTGTTCTTGACCACAGCTTCTTACCAAATCCGATCGAAAACTTGAGCACGCGAACCCCCATTCGCCGTGCCACCCAGTAGTGACCAAACTCGTGAAATGTGATCAACAGCCCGAGAGCGACCAATAACCACCAGATTGAACCAAGAAATTCAGACATTGTTAGTTTTCAAACACCTTAAATTGAGTGAATAATATTGCTGGTTGCGGCACGTGCCAGGCGGTCAAATTCCAGCACCGCTTCCAGTCCATCAATTTTACCCGATTCGCAAACATCAAGGGCGGCAGACACGACTGATGGAATCTGCAGGAAGTCGATCCGTTCCTGCAAAAATGCTTCAACGGCAATCTCATTGGCCGCGTTGAATATCACCGGCGCATTGCCGCCTGCTTCCAGCACCTGGAATGCAAGCCCAAGACCCGGGAAGCTTTCCAGGTCGGGCGGATAAAATTCAAGTTTGTGTATATCAGTCAGATTGAGGCGCTTGACGCCGGAATCAATACGTTCAGGCCACGCAAGTGCATATGCTATCGGTGTCCGCATATCGGGCATACCCATTTGCGCCAGCACCGAACCATCGCAGTAAGCGACCATTGAGTGCACGATACTCTGTGGATGAATGATGACGTCAATCTGATCGGGGCGTGCGTTGAAGAGCCAGCGCGCTTCGATCACTTCTAAACCCTTGTTCATCAAAGTGGCTGAATCAACCGATATTTTACGGCCCATATCCCAGTTCGGGTGATTACAGGCCTGTGCTGGCGTGATGTTTCGTAAGGCGTCCCGCTTCCGGTTCAGGAAAGGCCCTCCGGAGGCTGTCAGGATCAGTCGCTCTACCCCCGCGCTTTCGAGGCCGTCATCAAAGTTTTCCGGTAATACCTGGAACAGCGCATTGTGCTCAGAATCGACGGGAATGATCGTTGCGGCATGTTCTGCGGCAGATTTGCGAAACAGTTCACCGGCGATCACCATGGATTCCTTATTGGCCAGCAACAGGCGTTTTCCGCTCTGTACTGCCTGGAGTGTAGGTTCAAGCCCCGCTGCGCCAACAATGGCAGCCATCACGACGTCCGTTTCATCCATGCGAACGACGGCACTCAGGGCATCCTTGCCGGTCAGCACCTCGGATTTACAATTCAGCTGATCAAGTGCTGATTGCAATGCCTGGCTTTTAGTCTCATCGCTGATAACAGCATACTGTGCATGATGTTGCAGACACTGCTCTGCCAGACGGTTGACGTTTGCATGCGCGCTCAGGGCGACGACGTGATAACGGTCGGGGTGACGCGCCAGCACATCCAGTGTGTTTTCACCGATTGAACCGGTGGAGCCCAGTACTGTAATTCCCTCGCTGCTCAAAACTTCCTTCCTCAGAAACCCGATGCCAGCACACCCAGTGCAAAAAATGGTGCAGCAGCCAGCAAGCTGTCCAGACGGTCAAGTATGCCACCGTGACCCGGTAGTAAGTTGCCGGAATCCTTAAACCCGCTGATACGTTTATGCAGGGAGATCATTAAATCGCCGCAAACAGATACCAGTGCGGTCACCAGGGTTATCAGAACCAGCCTGGTGGTATCAATGGCCTCGACAGGCATCAGCTTGACTGCCAGCAGGGCAACCAGCGGGGCAGCGATCAAGCCACCCAACAGACCTGCCTGTGTTTTTCCCGGACTGATAGACGGTGCAAGTTTCCTTTTTCCAAACGTTTTTCCGGCGAAGTAAGCACCGGTATCCGCGGCCCAGACAATTAACAGTAATAACAAAATCAGCCACGGGCCATCCGCTTGCATACGCAGCCAGCTAAGCGCAAACCAGCCGGTTGTTATCGACAGGATGGCGGTGGTGATGGAAACGAAACGGTAAGTACCATCAAGGCGGGTGTCAGGACGGTAGAGCAGCAAACGGATAAAAAGCACCAACCACACAACACAAGACAGGGACAGGTACAGGAATATGCCATTGACCCAGTATTCCCGGTACCAGAAAAGTGCAGCCAGAATGATGGCTTGTATGAGTACCATCAAGTATCCGGCCGGTTGATGGGAGATGCCGGCCAGGCGCCTGTACTCCAGGCTTGCGCCCAGCAGGATCACTGCGAGCAGAATCAAAAACCATGGTGCGGGTGCTGCAAAAACTACAACCATCACCAGGGGCAGTAGCAGGAGTGCAGTGATCACTCGCTGCTTAAGCATTTGCAGTGTCCTTGACTTGGTCGCTGGTGCGGCCGAAGCGACGCTCACGTGACTGATATGCTGCAATGGCCTGGTCAAGTGCCTGTTCATCAAAATCAGGCCAAAGTACGGGTGTGAAATAGAACTCCGTGTAGGCAGACTGCCAAAGCAAAAAGTTACTGATGCGCATTTCGCCACCGGTGCGAATAAACAAATCCGGATCCGGGGAGTCCGCCAATGCGAGATACTTCGCAAATTGTGCTTCATCAACCTGCTCCGGCGACAAATCACCCTCGGACACGGCTTTGGCCAAACGTTTGCTTGCCTGGGTGATGTCCCAACGCCCGCCGTAATTTACCGCGATATTGGCCACCAGTTGGCGATTGCCGGCAGTCAGGATCTGGGCTTCGGACATTTTGGTCTGAATTGCGGGTTTGAACGCGGTGAGGTCGCCTATGAAGCGCAGACATACTCCATTTGTATGCAATTCATCAACTTCCTTGTCCAGGGCTCGCAGGAATAATTCCATAAGACGGGAAATTTCACCATCAGGACGATTCCAGTTTTCACTGGAGAAAGCAAAAACTGTCAGGGTGTTGATACCCAGACGCACGCAATGCTGAATGGATTTGCGCAGTGATTTAATTCCGGCCTGGTGGCCCATGGTGCGCGGGCGGTTACGTTTCTTTGCCCACCGGCCATTCCCATCCATGATGATGGCGACATGTCCGGGTGTGGGTTGTGGCACCTTCATACGTGCTCCCTGGAAGGGAGCACTAGTGTACTGATCCAACGTTACAGGATTGACAGATCGCTAAGCGTTCATGAACAGGCATCAAAACTCCATCAGTTCCTGCTCTTTAACTGCAACTATTTCATCGACCTGTTTAACATTGCTGTCAGTGACAAGTTGTATGTCATGTTCGGCCCGGTGATCATCGTCTTCCGATATTTCCTTGTTCTTTAATAAATCCTTGACGTGGTTATTTGCATCCCGGCGGATATTCCTGATGGCGATCTTTGCGTTTTCACCTTCATGATGAACTATCTTACCCAGTGATATCCTGCGTTCTTCGGTTAATGGTGGCAGGGGAATACGGATAATGGTGCCGGCTGTCACCGGGTTCAGGCCGAGATCGGACTTCATGATCGCCTTTTCAAGTGCCTGTACCATGGTTTTGTCCCACGCCGTTACAGCCAGTGTGCGTGAATCTTCAATCGAGACACTGGCTGCCTGGCTTATGGGTACCTGACTGCCGTAGTAATCGACCTGAACATGCTCCAGCAAGCTGGGATGTGCACGCCCGGTGCGGATTTTGGCCAGTTCGGTTCGCAGTGCGTCCAGGGTTTTCGACATGCGAATCCTGGCGTCCTTCTTAATGTTTTCAATCATCTTCTTCTCCCGTCTGCGAGCTTTGGGTAAGTATTCACGGTGTCATGCTGCAATACAAAAATCTATCGACTGCACCACCTCTACAGTTCAACGACCGATTTTAACAGCAAAATGTAAAGAAGTTACCTGTGAAACTCAAAGCAGAAGAAACTTCAACTAATAATCGTCCCGACTTTCCCGCCCTTGACGATGCTCATCAGGTTGCCAACGCCAAAAACGTTGAATACCCGGATAGGCATTCTCTGGTCGCGGCATAATACGATCGCGTTGGTGTCCATAACCTTGAGCTTGCCCTCAATAACCTCGTCATAGGAGAGGGATTGGTGCAGCACTGCGTTTTTATCAACTTTCGGATCAGCGGTAAACACACCATCAACCTTGGTGGCTTTCAGCACGATATCAGCACCCACTTCAATCGCCCGTAAAGCAGCGGCAGTATCCGTGGTAAAAAACGGATTTCCCGTGCCACCGGCGATAATGACAACACGTCCTTTTTCAAGGTGCCGGGTTGCGCGGCGACGTATGTAGTCTTCACTGACGTCGTGTACTGAAATGGCGGACATGACGCGTGCATCGACACCGGCTTTTTCCAGTGCGTCCTGCAATGCCAGGGAATTCATCAGTGTGGCCAGCATGCCCATGTGATCCCCGGTAACACGGTCTATCCCGGCCTCAGCCAGTCCGGCACCTCTAAATATATTGCCGCCGCCGATAACGATAGCAATCTGTACACCGGTATTGCGTACTTCATGAATTTCATTTGCGATCCGGCCGATGATGGCCGGATCTATGCCATAGTCTTCATCCCCCAGCAGTGCTTCACCGCTGAGTTTCAGGAGGATGCGCTGATAGGCGGGTTTATCCACCCTTCACCTGTTGCATGACTTCATCAGCAAAGTTGTCAACTTTTTTCTCAATGCCTTCACCGACAACGAGGCGGGTGAATGCTTTCACCTTGGCATCGTTTTGTTTCAGCAACTTGGCAACAGTAATATCACCGTCTTTCACAAAATCCTGACCCAGCAGGGTAATGGTTGACAGGTGTTTACGCATACGTCCGGAAACCATCTTTTCGATGATGTCTGCCGGTTTGCCACTGTCGGCAGCCTGCGAGATAAGGAACTGCTTTTCTTTTTCAAGAACATCGGCAGGAACGTCATCGACGTCAATATAGGCCGGGTTCAACGCGGCAATGTGCATGGCAATATCACGGGCCACTTCTTCATTGCCGCCTTCCAGGTCGACCATGACTCCGATGTGTCCGCCGTGGACATACGCACCCAGGTTGTCACAACCAGTCATCCTGGCCATCCTTCTAACCTGGATGTTTTCGCCAATCTTGGTCACCAGTGTCTGACGCGCGGATTCAAGGCTCTTGCCATCAGAATCCGTTGACATGAGCGCTTCTATATCATCAGATGAAGCGGCAAGGGCATTGGTAGCGACTGCATCTGTGAATGCCAGGAAACTGGCGTCCTTGGCGACAAAGTCAGTTTCACAGTTGACCTCCACCATCACAACATCTTTTCTGTCGTCACTGATGGCCAGCGCCATGCGGCCGTCAGCGGCGATTCTGGACGCCTTCTTGTCAGCCTGTGCGAGTCCGGACTTGCGCAGATGTTCTATTGCCGCATCCATATCACCATTTGTTTCTACCAGTGCTTTTTTGCACTCCATCATGCCAGCGCCAGTGCGCTCGCGAAGTTCTTTTACCATTGAGGCAGTTACTGCCATCTTCCTATTCCTTCTTCAATTCAATTTTAATAATCCGGCACCGGTGCCGGGTTGGTAACCCGCCGCGAGGCGGGATGTTCCGTTTCAGTCTTCAGTTGTCTTTTTTGCAGCTGTTTTCTTGGCTGTCTTTTTCTTGGCAACTTTTTTCTTGGTGGTGGCAGTTGTCTTTGCCTTAACTTCTTCCACCTTTTCTGAGATCTTTTCCGCTACGGCTTCTGTTTTTTCAACAACCTTGGCTTCTACCTTTTCGGCGACATCTGTTGCTTTGGCTTCAACCTTTTCAGCTACATCTGCAGCCTTGGTTTTTGCGGTATCCACAGCTTCTGCGGCCTTGGTTTCAACCTTCTTAGCTACATCTGCCGCCTTGGTTTTTGCGGTATCCACAGCCTCTGCGGCCTTGGTTTCAACCTTCTCGGCTACATCTGCCGCCTTGGTTTTTGCGGTATCCACAGCCTCTGCGGCCTTGGTTTCAACCTTCTCGGCTACATCTGCAGCCTTGGTTTTTGCGGTATCCACAGCTTCTGCGGCCTTGGTTTCAACCTTCTCAGCTACATCTGCAACTTTGGTTTTTGCGGTATCCACAGCTTCTGCTGTTTTGGTTTCAACGTTTTCAGCAACATCTGCTACTTTGGCCTTTACCGTTTCAACAACGTCAGCGGCAACAGGTGCTTTCTTGGTAACTACTTTCTTGGCAACTTTTTTCTTCGCTGCCTTTTCCGGTGCGGTTTTCGGAGACTTGGCGGCGCGTTTGACCGGGTTACCGTATTCGTCCAGTTCTACAAATTCATCACCTTCTTCGAAGTGAGGAACAGATGCACGGCCTTCAAGTACAGCGTCCGCTGCCAGTTGCGTGTAAAGACGTATCGAACGAATTGCGTCATCATTACCCGGAATAACGTAATCAATGTCATTGGGTGAGCAATTGGTATCGACAACGCCGATAACAGGGATACCCAGTTTGCGGGCTTCCTTCACCGCGATGTCTTCGTGGCCAACGTCTACAACAAACATGGCATTGGGCAGATTTTTCATGTCCTTGATGCCGCCGAGTGTTTTTTCGAGCTTGTCACGTTCGCGTGTCAGTTGCAGAACTTCCTTCTTGAGGAGGCGTTCAAAACTGCCATCTTCTTCCATTTTTTCAATTTGACGCAGACGCTTGATGGACTGCCGGATGGTGCGGAAGTTGGTCAGCATGCCACCCAGCCAGCGGTGGGAAACGTAAGGCATGCCACAACGTGCTGCTTCCTCGGCGATGGATTTGGAGGCGGCGCGTTTGGTGCCGACAAAAATCACGGAACCACGCTTTGCAGCGATGCCGCCAATGAAGTTCATTGAGTCCACCAGCATTGGCAGTGATTTTTCAAGGTTAATAATGTGGATTTTTCCACGCGCTCCAAAAATAAATGGAGCCATTTTGGGGTCCCAGTAACGGGTTTGGTGACCGAAGTGTACGCCAGCTTCAAGCATTTGGCGCATGGTAATATTTGGCATTTCATATATCCTTTACATAGCAGAAGCACAGCGGCCAATGATCTGCAATCTGGCGTTGCTGATTTTCCGGGTTAATCCTCCACATACCCTGTCCGGAAACCCTGATTTTTCAGAGCACCCAACCGAACGGTTGCGGTATGTGTGTGTATTTGATGCCGTGTAAACAACAGGGAGATCCTGTCAAGTCCGGCACCTCGATTGCCACGTATGACGTACATCATCAAGGCAGCAGGGCTTTATACCAGAAAGGAACAGGACGGGCAATTGTTTTCGCCAGTTCTAAACCTTACTCATTTCGTTTCTGATGGCATCCAGCCAGGGTTTCTGGCTCTTGCGGAAATGCGGAGGGGCGAGTTTTGCATCGTTCAATATGGATTCAAACTCGGCACGCGCAGCAGAGCTTTTCCCGGCGATTTCGAGACAAAGCGCCAGTCGATATCTCGCCTCCACGCCCGGGTAATACCCCGAGACAGCGGAGTATTCCTTTATGGCTTCGTCGATCCGGCCCCCGGCTTCCAGTGCACGGGCATAAAGCAGGTGTCCGTCTGCCGATCGGAAATCCGGGTTGTGCTCCTGCAAGGTTTCCAGGGTTTGTATGGTTTCTGTGATTCGTTCGTTTTCAAACTGAAGCCGGGCTTTGAGTAATAACAATGTTGGTTCAGTCGCAAACAGCCCTTTGAGGGCCTGGTTGATGATGTCTTCGGCCTCTGCGGTTTTCCCTGAGTCCATCAAGGCCTCGGCATAACGGCGGCTGTTATCAACATTGGGGGATTGATTCCAGGCCGCTTCATGCTGTCGCAGGTCGGCGCCGGGGTTCAGCGTTTTCTTTACACTTCTTACTGCCCTTTGACCGGCAATACTACCGGAGAACTCCGGCAGCAATTCGATGACAAAATAGGCAAAACCGCCTATCAGCGGCATGAATATAAGAACCATAATCCAGTAACGGCTGCGACCGGTCTTGAGTACGTGGACGACCAGTGCCAATTGTATTATCCAGACCAGGATGGACGTTAACTCCATGTATTTTTTGCTCCGTGAAACGATTGAAAACTGTGTATGTGATTATGACCGTGCATTATGCTACAAGTACCAGGTGTAATTATCGGAATTGTTAAAAAAACTGTCAGTATTAACAGTAGAACAGGAATGGTCTTTACCGCATATTCCACGATATAGGTACTAATAGTTAAGGATTTATTGATCGGCAGGATGCTGGTTCAAGTTCTAAACAGGGATTGTCCCACCAGATTTTGATCCCGGAAAATTGACACCAAACCTGTGCGGGATTGCACGGGTGGCCTGGTTGACCATGGTTTTCATGGTAGCCCTGGTTAATCCGATGAAACAAGGAGGTTTCAATGGGTGGCAGGTATCGTATCTGCAAAGAAAAACAAAACCCTTTTGCAAGGGTTTGCGGCCGCATGCTGAATACGTTGATAGTGTGTTTGAGCATGTCAATGGTGACCGGAACCGCATTCGCTGCGGCACTTGGAATGGTTACCGATAATGAATCAGACGAAATGCGTCTGTTCAACGCAGAGACCGGTGTCATTATTGCCAGTCTGAAAGGGTCGCCCGGACAGATCAACGGCGACTGTGCATTAAGCGAAGATGAATCTACTGGCTTTTCCAGTAATGCCGGCAGAAATATTTCAGTTTTCCGGTTTACAGATTCTGCTTCCGGTAAGAACGTCGATTTTTCCAGTATTGATATCAGCAACGCCGGTGTTGACATGTCGTTGAGCCCGGATGGACGTCTGCTGGTCAGCACCGGGGCGGGTTATATTGATGAACCCCTCTCAATAATAGACACCGTACGGCAGGTCGAAGTGGCCACAAGCGCGCCATTTCTGGATCATACCTCGGCGGAGTTCTGTGATGACGGCACCTTGTTGCTAACGACCACCTTTGGAAACTCATTTGCTTCGCCGTTTGATAACGCCATGTATGACGCCCGGGTGAATTCTGCCGGCGATATGCAGCTTGGCGGAAACCGCCTGAGCAGCGGCGCGCAGCCAAATAACGGTAGTTGTGCACCGGGCTCAAGAGCCGGCGTGCTGCTTGATCGTGAATCGGGTTTGACCTCATTCACCTTGCCCGGTTTGAACAAAGCCGATTTCCTGACATTGCAAGGCGGGACCGCCGTGGCGGCAGTATTCAACCGTTTTGGTGACCGCTTATATGTCAGAACAAGTGATACGGTTGAAGCATTCGACTTTAATCCCGTCACTGGCGCTATGGAGGCTGACTGGGTTCAAACGGTATCTTTTTCTGCTGAATATTTTGGTATCGACCAGATCGCGATTGATCCGCAAAGCGGCAAGCTCTATGTAGACGGTGGACAGAGGTTGTTGATCCTGGAACCCAAAAGCGGCCGGCAGACCGGTTCGGTTCATGCTGGCGATGCAACCGGTGTCTGTTTTGCACAGCGCCAACCCGTCACACCAATACGCGAGATTGCATTAACGGTGCACTGATGTAAGCGGGAAAGCGCGTATCTCTCCAAAATCCCTTACAATTGTGGTAAATCCCAAAACGATTTACCGCAATTGAACGGAGTACGTTTAAGCCCATGAAACTTGCCTCTTTGAAAACCGGCGGCCGGGACGGCAGCCTGATCGTCGTTAGTAGAAACCTTGAACATTTCGTGTCTGCCACCGACATATCGCCCACCTTGCAGAGCGCACTTGATAACTGGCAGCAGACAGCACCAAGGCTCAATGCGCGCTATGAAGAGCTGAACAGGGGAGCATGCAGTGACATCCGGCCTATGGACGTTAAGGCACTTGCTGCGCCCCTGCCGAGGGCCTACGAGTTTGTTGACGGAAGTGCTTACCTGCCTCACGTCGAACGTGTCCGTAAGGCACGTGGTGCCGAGGTCCCGGAATCCTTCTATGTCGATCCCCTGATGTACCAGGCAACTTCAGCGGGTTTTCTGGGTCCCTGTGACCCCGTACCGGTAGTCAGTGAGGACTACGGTATCGATTTTGAATCCGAAATTATCGTTATTACCGATGATGTACCCATGGCCGTTACGCCGGAAAAGGCTGAAGCCCATATCCAGCTGATAGGTCTGATAAACGATGTGAGTTTGAGAAACCTCATTCCAGGTGAACTGGCAAAAGGTTTTGGCTTCCTGCAGTCCAAGCCCCGTTCGGCTCTTTCTCCGGTGTTGGTGACGCCGGATGAACTGGGGGAACAATGGCGGGACAGCAAGTTATCACTACCACTGCACAGTACACTCAATGGCGATTTTTTTGGTAAACCTGAAGCCGGTGTTGATATGCAATTCAATTTTGCCCAACTGGTGGCCCACGCGGCGAGGACCCGTCCACTAACAGCCGGTACCATTGTAGGTTCAGGCACCATTGCCAATGAAGACACGGCCAAAGGCGCCTCCTGCCTGGCAGAAATCCGTATGCTTGAAATTATCGCCGATGGAAAACCATCCACCCCGTTCATGAAATTTGGTGACACAATCCGGATAGAAATGTTCGACCCGCAGGGCAAATCAATTTTTGGCGCCATTGAGCAAAAAATTGTGCCTAATGAATCCTGAGGACAGCAGTCAGCTGACGCTCTACAGCTATTGGCGTAGCTCGGCGGCTTACCGAGTACGAATTGCATTACATCTGAAAAAACTGCGTTTCAAGACAATACCGGTACACCTGGTAAAACAGGGTGGAGAACAGCACAGCCGGGACTTCCGCTCTGTTAATCCACAAGGCCTGGTGCCCGTTTTGGCGCACGAAGGTCGCGTGTTGACTCAATCTATGGCGATCTGTGAGTACCTGGACGAGTGTTTTGAATCTTACCCGTTGTTGCCATCCAGTCCGCCTGAACGTGCAAGGGTCCGGTCATTGGCTTTACAGATTGCCTGTGAGATTCATCCGCTCAATAACCTGCGTGTACAGAAGTTCCTGAAAGGCCAATGCGGTGAGGCTGTGGACGCGGTCGACTGGATGTCGCACTGGATGAACGAAGGGTTTGCCGCAATCGAGTACCAACTTGATAATAGACGTTCCAGGCAATCCGGTTATGATGGTGACCGCCCCGGTTTGTTTGAGTGCTTCCTGGTGCCGCAGGTATACAATGCAGACCGATATGGCATCGATATGTCAGCGTTTCCGTTGATTAGTGACATCGTTACACACTGCCGTGGCTTATCGGCTTTTATCAAGGCGGCACCGGAAAATCAGCCGGATGCGGAGCAGGTTTAAGTGTAAAACTGCTGTTTACCATTTAGGGGTTCAACCTTGGCTGTTGTTGGGTCATAATTAAGGGATATTACTCAGGTATTCATTCCATGAAAGCCATTTTTATTTCATTTATTTGTTTAGCCCTGGCCGCGTGCACAACGGTACGTCCCGATGAAAATATATTCGATGCGGCAGAACAGGCCATCCAGGCAGCTGAAGCGGTCGGGGGTGATGAATTTGCACCGGTTGAAATGCGCTTTGCGCGAGAGAAACTCGCAAGTGCGAGAAAAGGCATGGAAAAAGAGAAATACGAAGTGTCCGTATACCTCGTAGAAGAGTCGGAAATTAATGCGGAACTTGCAATTGAGAAATCCCGTACCGCCAAATCGCGTCGCCGGGTCAATGAATTACGCAAGAGCAACGAAGAGCTTGACCAGAAAATGCGTGCGACTTTTGGGGATGAATACAAATGAACCGCATGCTGACAAAAATTACGCTGGTTTTAATATTGGTGATGCTTTCCGCCTGTACCACTGCACCGAAAAAGGATCTCGCGCTCGACAGGGTTCGAGGCGAATTGGAAGACTTGAAGTCAAATCCTGAACTGGCGGGATATGCGCCTCTCGCGGTGGGTGAGGCAGAACGCGCACTGCGTCAGGCCGAATTGGCGACTGGTGATGACCTTTACCGTTCCTACCTGGTCTACATGGCTGATCGCCGCATCCAGATTGCACGCACCATGGCAGAGCGGGGACAGTACGAGAAGGTTCTTGATGAACTTGAGAAAGAAAACAGCGCGATGTTGATCAAGGCCAGTCAGTTGGAAGCCGACCATGCCAGGATGGATGCTGAACAGGCCCGCTTGCTGGTTGCAACGACAGCCGAAGACGCGCAACGGGCAAGGGAAGAAAAAGACAAAGCAGTGCAGAAGGAAGCTGAGTCTGCACGCGCGGCTGTGTTGTCAGCCGAAGAAGCCGACCAGGCTCGCCGCCTTGCGGAAACAAGGGCATCAGAGGCTGAGTATGCACGTCTTGAAGCAGATCTTGCCAGTCAGCAGATTACTTCATTGACACGGCAATTGGAAAACCTGCAATTACGCGAAACCGAGAGTGGCGTGGTCGTCACTTTGGGTGATGTACTGTTTGCCTCCGGGCAAACCACGCTGGTTGAAGGGGGACGCTCCAGTCTCGAAGAAGTGGTCGATCTCCTGCAGTCCGAGCCGGATAAAAAAATCCGTGTGGAAGGCCATACGGACTCCCTCGGCGATGCCGAAGCTAATTTATTATTGTCTGAACAGCGTGCTCAGGCGGTGCTTGAGGCCCTGGTTAGCCTGGGTGTCGCTTCTGACCGGATTTCCTCACTGGGTATGGGGGAAGATTTTCCCATCGCCAGTAATGAGGATGAAGACGGGCGTGCCCGTAACCGGCGGGTTGATGTGATACTTTTAGATAACTGAAAAACATCAAATAGATATAGATCAGATTTTCCGCCTTCCTGGTACTGCGAAAATTGAACCTTGTAACATTGGTGAGTGATTCAAATTTGGAACTTGCGAGATTCCGCACTTTGCGCTAATGTTAGACCACTGCTATGGTTATTTTAGTTTTCATAATCGGAGTTTCCGACTAATGGCAGCGAGGACCCCAGGTTTTTCGCTGCACCTCTCTGATATTTGCTACACCCTGTCACACAACTTCTTAATTTCTTTTTCACACGTTGCCAGGCCGATTGATTGCGCCCGGTTTGAGCGTGTGGCTCATCCCGTATAGGAGTAAAACTATGTTTGAACATCATCAGGATTTACTAGAAGAACTGATCGATAAAAACGAGGACTTTCGCCGGAATTACAACCGCCACCAGGAACTTGACAAGCGAGTTACCGCAGCTGAACTGGGAACGGCACCGATGGAAGATCTGGCATTAAACCAACTTAAAAAAGAGAAGTTGTGGCTAAAAGATAAACTGGCGGTATTAATGAACGCTGCACAAGCCTGAAAAATTTTTCCAAATGAAATAGAGTACGGTCGGGAATCTTCCCGGCCGTTTTTTTTACCCGGAGCCTAGTTCATGCAAGTTTATGATTCAGTTCTTGATCTGATCGGGAATACCCCCGTCGTACGCGTCAACCACCTGGATACCGGTCCATGCAGCCTTTACATCAAACTGGAGAGTCAGAATCCGGGTGGTTCTATCAAGGACCGCATCGGGTTGAGGATGATTGAAGACGCAGAAAAAGCCGGCTTGATCAGCCCGGGTGCGACATTGGTGGAAGGTACAGCAGGCAACACCGGCCTGGGCCTCGCACTTGTCGCGGCGCAAAAAGGGTATCAGCTGATCCTGGTTATTCCGGACAAAATGAGTCGTGAAAAGATTTCCAACCTGAAAGCCATGGGTGCACGGGTGGTCCTGACACGATCCGATGTAGCCAAGGGCCACCCTGAGTACTACCAGGATCTGGCGCAGACGATGGCCAACGACATCGAGGGGGCTTTCTTTATTAACCAGTTCGGCAACCCGTCAAACCCGCAGGCCCACCAGGATATCACCGGCCCCGAAATCTGGGAACAGATGGATCATGATCTTGACGCCATCGTACTCGGTGTCGGTTCCAGTGGAACCGTAACCGGTCTGTCCCGCTTTTTTGAGAAGGCCGCACCCGATCTGGAAATCGTCCTGGCGGATCCAGTGGGTTCTATTCTTGCCGAGTATATCAATGACGGCGTCTTATCAGACAAGTCAGCCAGCTGGCTGGTCGAGGGTATCGGCGAGGATTTTTTGCCTGGCATCAGTGATTTCACCCATGTTTCAAAAGCCTATTCCATCAGCGACTCTGAGAGCATGCTGACGGGCCGTGAATTATTGAGCAGGGAAGGTATCCTTGGCGGTTCATCATCGGGGACACTGGTGGCTGCCGCTTTACGTTACTGCCGGGAGCAAACTGAGCATAAAAAAGTGCTCACCTTTGCCTGTGATACGGGTAATCGCTACCTGTCAAAAATGTACAACGACTTCTGGATGCGTGACCAGGGCTTTATAAAGTCAAAGCAACATGGCGATCTGCGCGATCTGATTGCAAGGCCGTTTGAATCGAATGACACGATTACGGTAGGCCCCGACGAGCCATTGGCCAATGCTTACAGCCGCATGAAGCTCTATGACGTTTCGCAACTGCCGGTCATTGAAAACAGAAACATCGTCGGGTTCATCGATGAATCGGATATCCTGCTGGCAGTAGCGCAATCCAGCGATCGTTTTAACAAGCCGGTGAAAACCGCCATGGTGACTGAACTGGCCATGGTAGAGGTGAATGATCCGATTGATAAACTCATGCCCATTTTCAACAAGGATTATGTGGCCATTGTGAAAGATGGCGGGCGCTTCCTGGGTCTGATTACCCGCGTCGACTTGCTGAACTATTTGCGGCGAAAAGCCGATTACTGAATTTTTCACCGGATTTATGGAGCACCGAAATGAATCGCCAGCCTAAACATCATCTTGCTACCCGGGCCATTCATGCCGGGCAGGAACCGGATCCGTCTACCGGTGCCATCATGACGCCGATATATGCAACTTCAACCTATGTGCAAAAAAGCCCGGGAAATCACCAGGGCTGGGAATATTCACGCAGCCACAACCCGACCCGCAGCGCTTACGAGCAATGCATAGCGGATCTGGAAAGCGGTAGCCGGGGGTTTGCGTTTGCATCAGGAATGGCTGCCACGGCGACCGTCCTGGAATTGCTGGATTCCGGTGATCATGTTGTTGCCATTGATGATCTGTATGGCGGTAGTTTCCGGCTTTTTAACAATGTGCGTGAACGCTCAGCCGGGTTGAAGTTCAGCTTTGCCGGGATTGAAGACATGACTGCCCTGAAGGCCGCCATGCGTCCCGAGACCCGCATGATCTGGTTGGAGACACCCACCAACCCGATGTTGAAAATCGTTGATATTGCTGCAGTGGCAGAAGTTGCGCGGCAACACGGTGCATTGCTGGTAGTTGATAACACCTTTGCTTCACCGATGCTGCAAAGGCCATTGGAGCTGGGGGCGGATATCGTGGTGCATTCAGCTACCAAGTTTCTGAATGGTCATTCGGACATGGTGGGTGGTGTTGCCGTGGTCGGTGATAATGATGAACTGGCAGACAGGCTCTGGTATCTGCATAATTCTATCGGTGGAATCCAGGGCCCCTTCGACAGTTTCCTGGCAATGCGCGGCTTGAAAACACTGGCCTTGAGAATGAATGCACATTGTCAGAATTCGCTGCAGATTGCAGGCTGGCTTGAAGGCCATCCTTCCGTCGCCAAAACCATCTATCCGGGTCTGGAATCACACCCGCAACACGATCTCGCCATGTCTCAAATGGGCGGCATGGGTGGCGGCATTATCAGTATTGATCTGAAAGGTGGTCTGGCTGCTGCAAAAAAAATGCTGGAAGGTTGCCGTTTATTTTCACTTGCCGAGAGCCTGGGTGGCGTGGAAAGCCTGATCAATCACCCGGCCATCATGACACACGCATCGGTACCGCCTGAAAAGCGCGCCGAAATAGGCATCACGGATTCACTGATACGCTTGTCAGTCGGAGTCGAGGACGTTAACGACCTGATTGCTGAGTTGGACCACGTTTTATAGGGTGCATAACACACCATATTTTGATCCCACCAAATTATTATTAGTGTTTCCAATTGTGGCCGCCAAGGCTGCACAGTACCTTGCTTCAGGACGTACTTGTGGCGTGTCCTGGTAGTCAATACCCGCCCCAGCGCCCCCCACTGCTAATTCTTCTGTAGCAGCGCCCCTACCCGATAGCGCCCGTCTGCTTTTTTGGTGGGTATAGGAATTGCTATGTAGGAAAAGTATTGGTTACGACTGTAGTTCGGGTAGGTTTTTGTATAAATCCAGTGCTTCCGGGTTGGCCAGTGCGTCGGTGTTTTTGACTGGTCGGTTGTGGACAACATTTCTAACCGCCAACTCGACGATTTTTCCGCTGACCGTGCGTGGAATATCACTCACCTGGATAATGCGTGCTGGCACATGTCTTGGAGTGGCGTTTTCACGTATGACTTTGCGAATCCGGGTTTGTAAGGCTTCATCCAGTTTCAATCCGTCACGCAGGACCACGAATAAAACCACCCGCACATCATCATCCCAATTCTGGCCGATGCAGATGCTTTCCAGAATTTCATCCAGGCTTTCTACCTGCCTGTAAATCTCGGCGGTACCGATACGCACACCTCCCGGGTTCAGTGTTGCATCCGAGCGTCCGAAAATGATCAGGCCGCCGTGTTCGGTGATCCTGGCGAAGTCACCATGCGCCCACACGTTGGGGTACTGCTCAAAATAGGCGGCGTGATATTTACTGCCATCCGGGTCACCCCAGAAATAGACCGGCATGGAAGGAAAGCTTTGCACGCAGCACAGCTCGCCGGTCTCGTTGACAGCGGCAAAGCTGCCATCATCCCGCAATATTTTTACCGCCATACCAAGCCCCAGGCATTGTATTTCACCACGATAGACCGGTAATACCGGACAACCGGGCGCGAAACAGGACACGATGTCGGTGCCGCCAATGATGGAGGATAGACACAAGTCCGTCTTGATATCCCTGTAAACGTAATCAAAGCTCTCGGGCGCCAGTGGCGAACCGGTGGATAGTATCGTTTTTAGAGACTCCAGGGAGTGGGTTTCACGGGGTTTGACACCTGCCTTTTGCCAGGCGGATATGGCCTTGGCACCGGTACCGAAGATGGTGATTTTCTGCTCATCAACCAGGTCAAACATGGCAGACGGGCCGGGATAAAAGGGTGAACCCTCGTACAGCACCAACGTGGCGCCGGCCGCCAGGCCGCTGACCATCCAGTTCCACATCATCCAGCCACAGGTTGTGAAATAGAAGAATCGGTCGCTGCGTTTCAGATCGGTGTGCAGCATCAATTCTTTTAAATGCTGAAGCAAAGTACCGCCGGCACCGTGCGTGATGCACTTGGGTACACCGGTGGTGCCCGATGAGTAAAGAATATATACCGGATGGTCGAAGGGCAGGCGGGTAAACTCAATTTCATCGGCATCCTGATGGCTGAATGATGTCAGTAATTCAGCATTTTCCAGACCGCTTAGATCAGGTGTCGGATCAACAAAAGGTATAACGATAACTTTTTGAATACTGTCGATACGTTTCTGTATTTCACTTACTTTTGAAAGGCAATCATGCTGCTTGCCGTTATAGCTGTAAGCTGCGGCACAAAACAGGACTTTGGGCTCAATCTGACCCAGCCGGTCTACCACACCGCTGATCCCGAAATCTGGTGAACATGAAGACCAGGTGGCACCGATACTCGTCGCTGCCAGCATGGCTATAATGGTTTCCGGCAGGTTTGGCATATAAGCTGCAACCCGGTCCCCCGGTTCAATGCCAAGCTCGCGCAGGGCAGAGGTAACACCGGCTACCTGCCGGTATAACTGTCGATAGGTCAGTGTACTTTTTGCACCGGTTTCCGATGTAAAAGCCAGGGCTTCCCGGTCATCCCGGTCATCCCGGTAGCGCAACAGGTTCTCAGCAAAATTAAGACTGGCATCCGGAAACCACGAGGCACCGGGCATCCGGTCGAAATTTTCAACCGTACGCGGGCCTGCAGAGCCGATGACACCACCAAACTCCCAGATGGCACGCCAAAACGCCTTGGGTGACTCAATCGAGAAGCGGTACAGGCTTTCATAGTCCACGACACCGGGGTTGCGTTCCCGCCTGATCAGTCGCATAAACCGATTGATGTTGGCTTCCTGTACACGCCGGTTGCCTGGTGACCAGAGGGCTTGGGTCATGCTTTTCTCATGCCTGTTTACCGCAGGTTCATTTAACCCAGCAGTTGTTTCATCTCCGGTATCACGGTGAAAAGGTCAGCAGCCAGGCCGATGTCAGCCACTTCAAAAATCGGTGCATCTGCATCTTTATTAACCGCAACGATGGTGCCGGCATCCTTGATACCGGTGATATGCTGGATGGCACCAGAGATACCAAAAGCGATATAAAGGTCCGGAGAGATGATTTTACCGGTCTGACCAACCTGCATATCGTTCGGACAGTAACCGGCGTCAACCGCAGCGCGGGAAGCGCCTGCTCCTGCCCCGATCAGATCGGCCAGTTCGTAGATCAGTTCAAAGTTTTCCTTGCTGGCCAATGCCCGGCCACCCGAGATGACGCTGGCCGCAGCTTGCAGATCCGGGCGTTCACCACCACCTGATTCCAGCTTGACATATCTTGTATGTGCACTGGGCAAAGTGTTGGCAGAATGGCTTTCAACCGTGGCATTTCCAGCGTCACCGAGAGCTTTCCAGGAGGCCACACGTACGGTTGCCACCAGCTTGGAACCTTCAGGTGCGTGGACATCAACAATGGCATTGCCAGCGTAAATTGGGCGTTTGAAGTGATAAGCGTCTTCAACGGCCGAGATGTCACTGACCTGGTTGACACCCAGAAGTGCAGCGACGCGTGGCATCAGGTCTCTGCCATAAGTTGTCGACGGGCCCAGGATATGACTGTAGCCATCCGCCATGGCAACAACCTCCGATGCATGGTTGGCGGCCAGTGGATTGGCAAGGTGTTCGGCGTCCACGGCTATAACAGTTCCGACACCATCAATAACTGCTGCCTGCGTGGCGATTTCGTTGACGAATGCACCCATGACAACGATATCGAAGTCCTGACCAAGTGCCGTTGCGCAGTTGGCGCATTTTGAAGTGCTCTGGTTGAGGGTTGTGCCGTCGTGTTCTGCGATGATTAATGTTCTGCTCATGATTATTCTCCTATACCAGTCCGCGGGATTTAAGTTCAGCGACCAGTTGTGCCGCGTCCTCGACCATGATGCCTTTCCCACGCGCTGGTGGCGGCGTGTAGTGCGATATCTCCAGATCGTTTTCAGATGTCACACCCAGATCTTCCAGGCTGATGACATCCAGTGGTTTACGCTTGGCTTTCATGATGTCGGGTAGTTTGACGAAACGGGGTTCGTTAAGACGCAGATCCACGGAAATCACTGCAGGTAAATCGACCTCGATGGTTTCAAGACCGGCATCGACTTCACGGACAACAGTCGCGGTATCACCGGACAGCTCCATGTTTGATGCGAAGGTGGCCTGGGGGCGATCCCACAGCGCGGCCAGCATCTGGGCAGTTTGCGAGTTATCGCCATCAATGGCCTGTTTTCCCAGCAAAACCAGTCCGGGCTGCTCTTTTTCTATGACTTTCAGAAAAGCACGGGCAATGGTCAGCGGTTGCAGATTCTCACTGGTGTCAACCTGAATGGCCCTATCGGCCCCCATGGCTAAACCGGTCCGCAATTGCTGTTGGCATTCATTGCCGCCAAGGCTGATAACGATGACTTCTTCGGCCACGCCGGCTTCACGAATTCTCAATGCCTCTTCCAGTGCGATCTCATCGAACGGGTTGATGCTCATCTTGACGCCGTCGGTATCAACACCGCTGCCGTCAGACTTGACCCGGATGCGGACGTTGTAGTCAACGACACGTTTTATGCCAACCAGTATTTTCATGGTAATTCCTTTGTATTTAAGCTTTGTTTAGAGATTCTGGTAATTGGGGCCACAGCCACCCTCGGGCGTGACCCAGTTAATGATCTGGTAAGGATCCTTGATGTCGCAGGTTTTGCAGTGAACGCAATTTGCAGCGTTGATCTGCAGGCGTTCACCTGCGGTTGAATCCGGGTCTTCTACCATTTCGTACACGTTCGCCGGGCAAAAGCGGGTGCAGGGGTGGCCATACTCTTCGCCACACTTCGTAATACACACATCCGGTTCGAGAATCTGCAAATGTACGAGTTGGTCTTCGTCATGATCGGTCGCCGCAAAATAGACGGACGCAAGGCGGTCACGCGGTGCGAGATCCCGCTTCACCCAGTGGCGTTCGACCGGCTTCAAATCTTTCAGTTTGCTCAGTGATGAATAATCTGCGTGATTTTGCAGTGTGCGGGGTAGTTTACCGGCGGTCACGGTTTCAATGGCTGCGGTGATCAAACCACGCCACAGACCCTTATTGAAGCCGGGGCGGATGTTGCGCACTTTATGCAGTTCTTTCATGATCGGTGAAACCCGCAGGGCCTCGTCAAAGCCCTCACCATTACCCTTGTCTGCAATATGGCTGGCGGCCAGCATTCCGGACCGGATGGCCTGGTGCGTGCCCTTGATCTTGGGCAGGTTGAGCAGACCGGCGGCGTCACCGATTAAAAGTGCCCCGGGCATTTCGACTTTTGGCAGGGACTGGGCGCCACCTTCGATAATGGTACGTGCACCACCCGAGAGAATCTCACCGCCTTCAAACAGGGGTTTGATACTGGGGTGATGTTTAAATTGTTGAAAGGCCTCGAACGGTGAGAAATCGGGGTCGGAATAATCCAGCGCACAGACAAAACCAACCGCAACGCGGTCTTTATCCATATGGTAGATAAAGCTGCCGCCGTAAGTTTTCGTGTCCAATGGCCAGCCGATGCTGTGATTCACCAGGCCCGGCTTGCATTTGCCGGGTGCGACCTGCCACAGTTCCTTGATGCCGATACCGTAGGCCTGTGGGTTTGAATCAGCATCCAGTTTGAAGCGGCTGATCAATTGTTTGCTCAGGTGTCCACGGCAACCTTCCGCCAATATGGTCAACGGTGCATGGATTTCGATACCCTGCATATAGGTGTCTTTGGGCTTTCCATCACGGTCGACACCCATGTCACCGATGATAACGCCGCCCACCGCACCATCCGGCAGATAATGGATACCGGCAGCGGCATAGCCGGGAAATATATCGACACCGAGGTCCTCGGCCTGTGGTGCCAGCCAGGCGCACAAGGCACCCAGGGAGACAATGATGTTGCCGTGGTTCCGTTGCTGTGGCGGTGTGGGAAGTTTATACCTTGAGGTGGCTGTCAAAAAAGCAATCTCATCATCTTCAACCGGAACACATACGGGTGGCGGATTGTCCTTCCAGCCAGGCAGTAGTTCATCCAGTGGTCCGGGTTCAATGACTGCACCGGACAGAATATGTGCACCGACTTCGGCGCTTTTTTCGATCACGGCAACCATCAAATCCGGTTTGAGTTGTTTAAGACGAATGGCGCAGGCCAGACCTGCAGGTCCGGCTCCGATGATGATGACATCGTATTCCATGACTTCGCGTTCGGTCGCTGTTTCGCTCATCGGGATTCCCGGATACCTTGAAGACAGACAATTATATCGGCAAAGCCGGTTGCGTTAAATGTGTTCGGTTGTTTTTGCGCGAACTGACCACGCAAAGCACTGGTGGACCTCCTTGCCAGGCGTCCCCTATGATGAAATCAAGCTGGCTAAGTGACCTGTCATACTTAAAATTATGGCATTATTCAACAAACCTTATAGTCGGCCAGTCAGAAGGGATTTAAAAATGAAAATAAAAATGAAACTCCATTGGCAAATTTTGACCGGCCTGCTTGCCGGTGCCGTGTTTGGTATTTTTGCTGCGGTCTTTCATCTGGGCGACTTTACTCACGATTGGATAACACCATTTGGGACCTTATTCGTCAACCTGTTAAAACTGATCGCCATGCCGCTGGTATTTGCATCATTGGTCACGGGTGTGGCTTCTTTATCAGATGTCAGCAAGCTGTCGCGGATGGGCGGCAAGACCATTGGCATTTACATGCTGACCACTATTTTCTCCATTACTATCGGTTTGGTGGTCGTCAACGTGTTGAAGCCCGGGGATTCAATTCCACCCGAGGTCAGCGCGGACCTGCAAGCTTCTTACCAGGGTGAGATAGAAGGTCGTAGTGAGACCATAGAACAGGTAAAAAACCGGGGGCCTTTGCAACCAATGGTGGATATTGTTCCGCAGAATATCGTTGCAGCATTGAGCGAAAATATCCGCATGTTGCAGGTGGTGTTTTTTGCGCTGTTTTTTGGAGTTTGTCTGATCCTGGCGCCCAATGAGAATACCCGCAACGTCAAGTCACTCATCCAGGGTATGAATGACATCATTATCAAAATGGTTGACCTCATTATGTACATCGCGCCAATTGGTGTATTTGCACTGATTGCGGGAACCATCACCGCGATCGCCGGCGATAGCATTGAAACGGTTCTGAGTTTGCTGAGTTCATTGGGTTTTTATACGCTGGTTGTTATCTTTGGCCTGATTTTGCATGTCTTGCTGGTGTATTGTACTTTTGTTCGCTTTTTTACCCGTTTCACTCTCAAAGAATTTTTTACCGGAATTGCACCGGCTCAGTTACTCGCGTTCTCGACCAGTTCCAGTGCAGCAACTCTGCCGGTTACGATGGAGTGCGTAGAAGACAACCTGGGTGTTAAAAACGAGGTTGCTTCATTTGTGCTGCCATTGGGTGCAACGATCAATCTTGACGGTACTGCACTTTACCAGGCAGTGGCCACGGTGTTTATTGCCCAGGCCCTGGGTATGGATCTGAACCTGGCCGCACAACTGACCATCGTACTTACGGCGTTGCTGGCTTCAATCGGTACGGCACCGGTGCCGGCAGCCGGCATTATCATGTTGGTCATTGTGCTTGAGTCCGTGGGCGTTCCGTCTTCCGGTATAGCACTGATCCTCGGCGTAGACCGTATATTGGATATGGTGCGTACCGCGACCAATGTGACCGGTGACTGTGCGGTTACGGTACTGGTGGATTCGGCCGAGAGAAAGCTAATAGCTAAAGAGGCTGCGGTTTAGACTTGGTCTTGCTCCACCGGTGTTGTGCGGGTCTGCTGGACATTGACGGCTACCATCAACACCCGGTGGCTTAATCCAGGCGCTTACTAAACCGCAAAATTGCCAGGGTCATCAGCACGACGATAAAGCCCGCCAAGATAAACAGCTCTCCCGAGAGCTCCTGGAGACTGGCTCCGCGTAGCATCACACCCCTGATCAAGCGTATGAAATGCGTCAGTGGCAATGCTTCCGCAATAAGCTGGGCGGGTCGCGGCATACCGGCAAATGGAAACATGAACCCGGATAGCAGGATGGATGGCAGCAGTACAAAGAAACTCAGCTGCATCGCCTGAAATTGCGTACTGACGAGCGTTGATATCACCAGGCCCAGTGCCAGGTTAGCGACGATAAACACCAGCGTGATGATATAGGTGTCCAGAAGGCTGCCTGCCATCGGTACCTGGAACAAAAGCCTACCAAGTAACAATACCAGGCTGACCTGGAGCAGACCGATAAACACATAGGGTGTAATCTTGGCCAGCATCAGTTCGGATGTCTTAACCGGTGTGGTAATCAGCAACTCGAGGTTACCGCGTTCGCGTTCGCGGACAATGGCCACCGCGGTGAAAAGTATCATGGTCATGGTCAGGATCACACCGATAAGACCGGGTACGGTATTGACCGGCGAGCGCCGTTCCGGGTTGTAGAAGGTACGAAGCTCCATGACCGGTGGACGGTCGTTGTAGGGAGAGGTTCTGGATTGGTAGGCAACCTGTGCAAGTTGGGCTGCCGCCCCCTGGACAACGGTATCCGAGCCGTCTACCAGCAACTGCATGGCAGAACGGCTTGACTGATGCAGACGCCGGTCAAAATCCGGCGGGATGTATATCCCCACACTGATTTCCCCCTGGCGCATCAGGTACTCAAGCTCATCCGCGCTGCTGACCTGCTTAATCACCCTGATTATCTGGGTTTGTGACATGTCCATAACCATCTGGCGGGACGCCGAGGTACCCGACAAATCAGCAACGGCGGCATCCAGGTTACGCACATCCATATTAATGGCGTAACCGAACATCAGTAACTGGATAACAGGAATGCCAACGATCATGCCGAATGTCAGCCGGTCACGGCGTAACTGCCGGACTTCCTTCCTGACGATGGCAAGTATTCGCTGTAAGGATTTCATGCCGCGTTTTTCTTTATCCTGGTGGCCGCAACAAATACATCTTCAAGTCCCGGCCTGGCAACGGCACAGCTGGTTACGTGCAAACCCGCGTGGCTGATAACATCATTAACAGCGCTTGCGGGTGAGGCCTCCTCGATCGAAACCATAACGCGCAGCGCGTTACCCACTTGTGCCGTACTGTGCACAAAATCATGCTCTTCCAGCATCTTGCCGACCTTGCGTGGTTGATCCGACTCAACGATGACAATACTGGCATTGATCCCGCGCTGCAGTTCCTCCGGACTGCCCTCGGCAACCAGTTTGCCTTTATCCAGGATCGCCAGTGCGTGACAGCGTTCCGCCTCGTCCATGTAGTGGGTGGAAACCAGGATGGTGGTACCCTCATCAATAAGATCAAATAGTGCCTCCCAGAATGAGCGCCGGTTTTCCGGGTCAACTGCACTGGTGGGTTCGTCCAGAAAAAGTAACTCCGGCCCGTGTAATGTCGAAGCAGCCAGTGCCAGGCGTTGCTTCTGGCCGCCGCTGAGGGTGCCGGCCCTTTGCCGGACCAGCTTGCCCAGCTCATAGCGTTCGATGGCGAGTCCGATTCTTTCGGCTTTGAGCTTTCTGTCCAGCGTGTAGATATCGGCCATGAATTGCAGGTTTTCTTCGACCGTCAGGTCTCCAAAAAGAGAAAACTTCTGCGTCATGTAACCGACCTTCAAACGCAAGGCTTCCGCCTCATCCGGAATAGAGTAGCCGAGTACATCAATATCACCTGCGGTCGGTGTGAGCAGTCCGCACAACATACGTATCGCGGTGGTTTTACCCGAACCATTGGGACCTAGAAACCCATAGATCCGGGAGCGCGGGACTTCAAGATTCAGCCCATTAACGGCTTTGACCTTGCCAAAGTCCTTGCAGAGGCCGTGTGCCTGTATCGCCAGTTCAGTCATTACCCGAAACGTTTACCGGAAAATCAACTTCAAGTGGTACACCGGAGGGCAGGGATGACGCATCGGGTACATCAACTTCTGCCAGGTAGCTCAGACGCGAGCGGTCATGCTCGGTCAGTGCGAAATAGGGTGTGAAACTGGCATCCGTTGAAACCCAACGTACGGTGCCGGTAAATGCCTGGCCTGTGCCGTCAATGCGTACCTTCAATTGCTTGCCGGGCTGTACCGAAGACCGTAATGGTTCCGGGACATATATACGGGCATAGGTCCTGGAACTATCGAGTATCACGGCGACGGTTGCTCCAATTTGCGGACGCTCACCCAATTGGTAAAGGCGTTTGTCCAGCATGCCATTTACCGGTGCATAAACCTTGAGACGCTCAATATCCAGTTGTATCCGGTTGATACCTGCCTCTGCTGCTTTGAGTGCTGCTATCGCCTGGTCAAGTTCTTCGACGGTTGTACCATTGAGTAACCTGTTCAGTGACTCTTTGGCAGCTTGCTTTGCAGCGATGGCAGTTTCCGAACGGGTGGTTGCGAAATCCAGGTTGGACTGATTCGATAAATCGCGCGCAAACATTTCCTGTGCACGCTTCAGGTTGGTTGCGGCATTTTTGGCTGAAGAGCGTGTGGATTCCAGTTGCGCACGGGCTTCTCTTATCGTTTCAGTACGCGGTCCACGTTCCAATTCGGCCAGTCGTGCTGCAGATTGGTCCCTGAGTGCTACCCGCTGGGCGAGAACTCTTTCCAGCCGTGCGGGATCCTGCTCAAGAATCAGGTCGCCGGTTTCGAGCATTTGGCCATCCTGAACATGGATTGCGATGATGGGTTCAAAATTCTCAACGGTTACTTCAACGCGGTCGCGCTCTAGAGTACCCACCATGAATGTTTCTTCTGAATTGTTGCAGGCACTGAGTACCAGTAACAGGGTCAGGCCTAACCAGCTGGTGTGTTTCATTGTGAGATTCCCCGCTTAAGCAGTTGGGTAATTTGTTGATTCAGAAATTCAATACCGTCTTCATCATATTTAATTCCCAGCACCGGTTCGGCCAGGGTGCGGGCGATAAATGGAAAGATACTGACCGCCAGTATCAACATCGCCGATATCGCCGGATCGGAATCCTCGCGTAAACGACCGGCCGACTTTTCCCTGCTGAGCAGGGCGGGCAGGGCACCGCCGAGACGTGGCGCCATGTTGTCAGCAAAGTGTTGCTGCATTTCTCCACCCGGCAGAAATACTTCACGTATCAACAGGCGGGGGATATTAGGATGCCTGGCAGCCATCGAGATCAACAGGCTGGAAATCATCTCCGGTGACGCTTCGGAACCGTTTTTCATCTCCGCGATGGCCAGTACCATCGGTTCCAGGGCGCGATCAAGCACACTTTGTAACAGCAACTTTTTGTTGCTGAAATAGTAATGCACCAGGGCAGGGTTTACGCCCGACCCGTCTGCGATACGCCGAATGGATGTGGCGGCATAGCCACTATCAGAAAATAGTGCTTCCGCCGTATCGAGTATCTGTTTTTTCAAATCCCGTTGATCAGTATCAGCAGGTCGGCCCCGGGCACGTTCTGGTGAATGGCTGATTTGCTTCATACTTTAATATTAATTAAACGATTAATTAATTACAAGTTGAGGTGCAATATATAGCGCTTGATGTGTGGGATGATGGGGTCAGAGGGCCACCTGCGGTCCCTACAAAATGTATCCGGCCCCTTTCCTCAGATCGGAGAGATCCAGGAAACGGTCGATGCTGCGTAGCAGATGGTCTCGTGGA
>Ga0316194_10000013_pt1 | contig 75918 bp, 68 predicted proteins | sample CroRivsedime1_MG_FD_204936 | JGI IMG/M metagenome (GOLD analysis project Ga0316194, IMG submission 204936) | Coastal sediment microbial communities from Maine, United States - Cross River sediment 1 | ecosystem: Environmental > Aquatic > Marine > Coastal > Sediment | place: USA: Maine...
TGATGGTGCCAGTCGACTCGTCAGCCCATTCGGGTGAAGCAACACCCAGCACCCCATAGGGGACGCCGAGGACATTGGTCATCACGGTGCCGTCTTCGTCAAACACCACGTGGATACCGCCACCGTTGTCGGTACCGAGTATCTCGTGAATGGTTTCACCGTTTTCATCGGTGCTGAACTCTTCCGGGGCGCCCGTGATATCACCATCATCACCGCCCAGGCCGATATCTGCAAAGCTGCCTGCAACTTCTGCCTGGAATGAAGAGGTCGGTACATTGGTCCAGGAAGCCAGGGATTCCGCGACTCTGGCCACACCCTGTTCGTTGGTGAACTCGACATAGAGATCGTAGTTGCAAACCCAGCCACCTTCGGCATTACAGGTTGGCAGGGTATTGTCATACAAGCTTACCGTGCCCGAAGCAAAGTTGCCGCCATCGGTGTAGACCTGTACGGGTTCCGTCACATCCCAGTGATAGGGTGTGCCGCTGGCATAGTCAAATACATAAAGAGGGCCATAGGCATGGGCTGCAAAGCTCGCCACGCCTGCCGCCATAACTGCAGCAGCCAGTGAATTTTTCAAGAATTTGTGATTATTTCTCATCAGTCATAACTCCGTTTTCAATCCAGTTTTCCTCGACAGCGGTTTTAACCAGCGAGAGAAATGCTTCGGCCGTGTAGGCGCCACCAGGCTGGTTAACCAGGTCCTGCTGGGTCGCGGTCAATTTGCCGTTGATATTTACACCGGCAAACAGCGAGTCGTTGCCAGTGTCATTGGCAATTTGCTTGCCCTTGATGGTGAACTTGCCCTGGGTCAGGCCAGAGGTCGTCTGGAATCCTGTCTCGGACGCTGGCTTATGCAAGAACAGCATCACCTGCTCACCCTTGACGTATGTCGGCCAGCCTGCGGGGGTAACCATCAGGTTGACACGGCCGTCACCCATGGATTTGGGTTCGATCAGGCCGAACTGGCGGAACGTATAGCTGGAACCGTGGTTGCCTTTCAGGCTTTGACCAACATCCAGCGTGATTTCGGTATAGGGCAGGCCTTGAAAGAAACCGTCTGTTTTATTGGAAACGGTTCCGACCAGGATGGAATCGGTGTGTGTCATCAATTCCACAAGATTCTGTTTCTTTACGTTCTTGGCGTACGCGACGTTCATGCTCAAGGCCATTAAGGCGATTGAGACCAGAAGCATCATGCCGCGAGAGGTTTTATGAATGTATCTGTTCATTTTTGACTCCGGTGTTTTGCGGTATAGGTATACATTTTTCAGTAACTCCTTTAGAGATCGTTGACCGATGCCTGTTATTCACCTGCTCAATAAACGGGTGGCTGACACCGGGGTGAGAAAAATCCCACGGCCGCATGGAAGCGGTCACGGGAATTAGTAGGCGCAAAATACGTTGGTGAGGGGAGTGCCACAGTGCAGAATGGGACAATCGGTTGACGTAGTGTCCAACCGGTAACACAATAAACCTTAATTTATTCAAACCGGTACTGAGACCTGATGACTGTTTTCGCACCCCTGGTCGGCATGCTCTGGCGCACTATCGAAGCCTATGGAATCGATCCCCGCCGTGTCATTGAAAAGAACCTGTACCAACCGGGTGGCGCCGGCCTTTTGAGTGATCGGATCGCGTTTAGCACCTATGAAAAAATGGAGACCAAAGCTGCCCAGGTGATCGATGATCCGGCTGTTGGTCTTCGCTCGGCGGAGTACCTGCATCCTTCACACCTGGGTGCTCTCGGTCACGCCTGGATAGCAAGTTCATCACTAAGAACCGCGATCGAAAGGGCGCGGCGTTTCAGCCGGATGTACCACGAGCAGATCGAGCTATTGATCTCCAATGAGTACGGTGTCATGAAAGTGGAGTATCGGCTACGCTACCAGAGCACCATGCCGGAGCAGTTGGCTGATAGCCAGTTGGCAACTCTGTTGACCTTGTGTCGTCTGAATTTTGGCAAATCACTGCGCCCGGCCTTTGTTCGGATGCGACGCGCCCCGCCATCCGATCCAAAACCCTGGCATGAGTTTTTTGGTGTAGAAGTTCAGTTCAATCAACCTGAGAATAGCCTGGCGCTGTTGAACCACGATGCGGATAAGCGCCTGACCGGATCCAATCCTATGCTGGTGGCGCTGCATGAGGATGTCATCAAACGCCAGATCGCCGAACTTGACCGGTCGGACATTCTGAACCGGACCCTTGCCGTCATCATGGATCAACTGCCTTCAGGTGGTGTGAGCGAGGTCAGCGTGGCGAATGAGCTTAATCTGACTCCCCGCACCCTGCGTCGCAAACTTCAGGACAAGGGCATCAATTTTCGCACCTTACTGACCAACGTACGAAAGGAACTGGTAAAACGCTACATCAATGACCCTTCATACAGTGTTACTGAAATTTCTTTCCTGTTGGGATACACGGACACGAGTGCATTTTCACGAGCGTACAGACGCTGGAATGGGTCTTCGCCGACACAGACCCGCAACCGCAGTGACACGCCTAACCGGTAACCCTGAACATTGCTTGATATACTTGCCGGTCTTACTTAAGCACGCAGTGCCTGGTGTAATCCTTGGTCTCTGCGATGGTCCATTTATCAGTGGGTTTTTCTTCCATTTTTTTACACCACTTTTCACTGCCGACTTCGGCACATGAATACAAGCCTGAAAAAAGCGCCAGGGTAAATATGATCTTCAAAACTCTTACTGTGGTTTTCACTAAAAGATCCTCCTGGATTGGGTCAGTCGACATAAACAAGACAAGTCAGGACAAGCATCAATTTTCAGACTGCACTACATGGGTGTCCTGACTTTCACTGACTTTCATTCTGCTACTCCACAAGCTCAAAATCACCCGGTTTCCAGGTTTTGTCGAACCAGGGTTCGAGGGGGCCATAGAGGCGGAGTAGAACATTGAAGCTTTTCCCAGGTAGTGTTTGAATCCAGTTACCCCCTTCACCTTCAGGTGCTTCAGGAGCAAACCATACGGTGTATGAACCGTCCTCATTAGCCTGAATGGCTGGGCTGTTGCTATCGAGACCAGCTTCTTTTTGATCGGTCTCGAGCATGGAGCGATGTTGACCCGAATAGACCATAAAGGACCAAAAGTTGTTGACCGGAATTGGCACTGGTAAAGTAACCTTATAAGTTTTACCGCCATCCAGGTAGTTGCCTTCCGCATCATGGGGAGTAAACGCATAGGCCGACCCTGTTCCTACTTTGGGCACAGACATGGCTGGTGTAATACCGGTAGCGACATAGTGAAAAATAGTACGACCATCAATGTTCATTGCACCTTCGTTCATAAAATCATGGCCACCGGCGAAGGAGGTATACCACTTACGGTCCGGATAGAAATAAACGCCTGGGTCGCGGGGACGGAAAACAAGGGATCGCGCCGTAGCATTCCCGATGGCGGCCGCGTCTTTCAAGATTTTTTGCCTTCGTGCATCTGGAGCAAAGGGTTGCCCTTTTTTGATGCCGATAGAGGCAAAGAGCCCTACCAATTCAGCATCAAAGGCATCGGCGGGTTCATATTGAATCACGGCGTTGAGTTCTTCATAGAAGTACTCGTTATTTGCATGAATGGTATTAAACTTTTTGCCGGAGAGGTCGTATACTTTTTGTTTGGGTGGCTTGTTGGCTTTCGCCAGCGGATAGCAACGGAAGCCTTCTTTCAGCTCTTTTGTAGAACCCTCCAGGTCGCCATCTTTCACAAAAACACGCATGAAAAGCCAATGGCGGTAGGTTTTGGATTTGGCAACAAAATACCCTTCAGGAATTTCGCCTTCATAGTCGGGACCAATAAAGAGATATTTACCACCCTTTCCTTGATCGGGGCCGGTCAGGCCAACGTCACTAACAAAGCGGAAAAATGCATCGTCAAGAGAGCCCAGTACTGGTCCGGGGATCTCTACCACAACCGGTCCATTTTTTAAGTCAACCTCTACAAAGGCGTACGGAGTCGTTGATTGCGCAGTCAAGAATAGGGTGCGGGCATCCATCAATCCTCCGAAAATCCCGAGGTCCCCCGGTTCCAAGCCCGCTTTTTTTAGGCCCTCCAGCATGGCATAAGTGGAGGTTGCCGGCATTCCATTCAGAAACACCTCTACGCCTCGCGATAGGTCGAGAAAGTCAAAGGTTTTCTGAACCGTAGCTTCACCGGGCATACCATCGAAGAATTCGAGGTCCCCGAGAAGATCTGTCTCCACCTTGTCCGGGGTAAGCAGGAATTCCGGTACATCAGCAGCGTATTTCGGCTTTTGCGCTTCTTGTGCCAATGCAAAAGAGGCATGTATCAGAATCAACAATGTAAAAACAACGGGGTAGATTCTTTTAGTGGTACTCATGCGCTATCTCCTACAGATTGTTAACTATCTAAAACGTTTTCTGTATCTGCGTTACTTTCGGGCAATACCATGCCTCTCCTGTCGTTTTCTTATCCCGTTTACTTCACAAGCTTGGGGTCGCCGGGCCGCCAGGTTTTATCAAAATAGCTCTCCAATGGTCCGTAGAGTCGGAGATATACAAAGAAACCCACGCCTGGCTTTGTCTGAATCCAATTTTCTTCAGGGACACCGTCAGGACGTTCAGGTCCATAATACGTGTCGAATGACCCGTCCGCGTTCGCAACCGTCCCGTGTACAGTGCCTACAGTGGAACGCCCCTGGTCATTTTGAATGAGAGAGCGAGAGTGGTTATCATAGACTGTGAGCGACCAGAAATTTGCTGCAGGGATATCCTTTGGAAGATGAATACTAAACGTGTTATCTCCGGTCAGCCACAGGCCATTGTCATCCTGATAGACGCCAACGTATTGTGATCCCTGTCCAGGAGCTGCGACGGTCATGGATTTCGATGTTCCAATCGCTTCAAACCCATATCGAGTCCGCTGATCAATGGCGAGGTAATCCGGGGTGTGAAAGGTTGGATCTTCGGATATAAATATTTTTTTCCAGGGACTTCCATCATAGGGATGAAGATCCGTCTCCGGCACGCGCGGATGCCAGGCCACGACCTCGGCCATGGCACGTCCTTTTTTGGCCGCCGCCGTCAGAATTTCCTGCATCCGCTTGTCCGGATTGAATTCACGACCATGCGCAATTCCAAGTGTTTCTAACATTCCCAGCATGGCCATATCCTGAGGACGTGGTGGGTTGTCGTTGACATAGCGGGAAAGCGATTCGAAAAACTCGAATCCCTCGTGTGTAAGAAAATCAGCCTTCTTCCCCGTCATGGGTACAAATGTCATTTCAGGAGGATTTTGGGCTTCGGCCAAACGGTACTGCTGGAAAGTGCGGACCAGTTTCTGAAGTCTCGGGAGATCATCTTTCGACTCGGGAATAGCCCGAAGGTAAAAAACGACCGTATTTGTATCCGATTTGACCACGTGATACGAAATAGTAGGCATTGGACCATCGTAACCAGGAGGAAGAATGAGGAAGCGTCCCCCCTTGTTCTGCTCGGGAGAAAAAGGCCCGCCTATATCAACCAACGGCTGTTGCCAGATGTTATTCATGGTGCCGAGCAGCCCTGCAGGGACATCAATGACCATTGGCCCTTTGCTGAGGTCGAGTGCACCGGACATGTAAATCGTGTCCTGGTTGGCGGTGAGGACCAGCTGTTGAGATTCTGCCGCCTCGTCAACCACGATAACGGCATGATCGCCGGCCCCCAGCTTGTATTTAGCATCAGCCATGGCACCATAAGAAGCCATTGGCAGCGCCCATAAATAGACCTCCACGGCTCGCTGAAAATCGAGTTCATCGTAAAGCCTCTGTGCGGTTTCCTTCGTGGGGTATCCACCGATATACTCTGAATTCGCAACAATTGATTCATTTGAATCGGCTTGTGAAGTCAAGATGAAAAGCGAGAGGAGCAAGGTGATATATAGTGTTTGCCTGATTGCCGTTTTTGTCTTAATGTCTGCTTTCATTTATCTGCTCCTGTTTTATTGTCCCAAGAGTGACTTGGGTCACTTCGAAAATCGCCCTCATATTCGCCCGAATTGAGTCAGCACCGACATCTATCATTCTTGCTCCCAACAAAATAATTTGAGAATGAGTAAACACACATGTCTACCTATACATAGTAAACTCTAGAGCAGTACCTGCTAATCATTTCGCGCCATGTTTACAAAGCGTATGTAACTCAGGATGAAGCTAATGAAATCGAATATCCGGGAACTGCAGACGCGTCCAGTTCTTTTTACACGTGCCGGTGTTCTTAAGCCATTTGAGCGCTTATTCAAAGATATTGGCGCCCCATATCAGAAATTTCTGCGGCACTCAGGAATACCAACGGACCTGATTTATGATGCCGATGCGCCTGTTCCACTGATTCCCACTTACAAATTTATTGAATCTGCTGCTAGTGCTGAAGGTGAAGAGCATCTCGCTCTCCTTGCATCAAAATACTTCAACCTGGAAGACCTCGGCCATTATGGTCAATCCCTTTCACGCTCCACCACCGTATATGACTATCTAAACACCGGAATCAAATTTTATGATCAGATTGTTTGTGGTGAAAAAATCTGGATCACGAAGGCACATGGAAAGATGCATTTTTGCCATTCCACCCCGGCAGGGATACCTGAGAGCCAAAAGCAAATATCTCTATTTTGCTTAGGTACCATTATCAATACCCTGCGTCTTGTATGTGGTGAAAACTGGGCACCGGAAACAATCGGTCTTCCTACTCGCGTATCACAGAAATTGCCTTTTGATTTTCTGGCAAATACGCGTGTGGTTCACTCTCCCGGTTACAGCTTTTTTACATTTCCAGAGTATTTCCTTACTCAAGCTTTCAGGCTTCCAAAAACCAACAGAAAAATGCGTTGGGAAACACATCCTGAAGACCCCGTAGAATTTGAAACTGACTTTGCTTCATCCGTTAGTCAGTTGGTAGGCCTGCTCATTACAGACGGCTATCCAGACATCCATATAGTTGCCGAAGCCACTGGCCTGTCCAAGCGCACACTTCAGCGGAAATTATTTGAGGAAAATACAAGCTATTCCCGGCTCGTGGAAGAGTTCAGGGTTGGCAAAGCCTGTGACTGGTTGGAACGGTCTGATATGCCCATAACGTTAATCTCTCAAGAATTAGCTTATAGAGATGCAACTAACTTTTCACGCGCATTCCGTAGAAAGACAGGACAATCACCAATTAATTATCGAAGGAATTTTAGGTCAATGAGTTGACAGTCTTAGACCAAAAAGGCTCGAGTTGGCTTTAAAGTGATCCATCTATATGTCAACCTGCTTCAGGACGGGACACAGGCTAAAAAAAAGGCGGGGACTAAGCCCCGCCTTTCCTATTTCCCTTTTTAAATCGAATCAACCGCTGTCCAGCCGGCAATGTGCTTACCTATGCAGCAATCGCCAGTTCAACTTTCATCGCTTTCAACAAACGATGTACGGTGTCCCATTTGGGTTGAACCTTGCCATTGAAAGTCTTATAAAGACTCTCACGATTTAGACCCGTATCTTCAGCAAGTTGAGCAAGCCCTTTTTGCTTTACAACATGGCCTAGCGCTACGATAAATACTGCCGGATCATCGTCGCGGTAAGCCTCCGTTAGGTACGTTGCAATTTCATCATCGGTCTTTAAAAAGTCCATAGGGTTAAATGGCGTAGTTTCAATGCTCATAATTTAATCATCCAATTCAACTAGTATTCTTTCAGCTCGCCTGATGTCTTTTTGCTGCTGCTTTTTGCCGCTCTTAGTGCCTCCACAAAGCAAAATAACGACCGTCACATTTTGAACAGTAAAGTAAATACGGTAACCCTTACCTACAAAAATACGCATTTCACTGATGCAACCGCCAACCGGCTCAATATCACCCAGGTTCCCAGCTTCCACTCGCGCCAAGCGAAGTGCGATCGCCTTTACCGCTTGCCTGTCTTTTACTTTAGCCAGCCATCTATTGAAAATGACTGTTGAGGTAATTTTATACCTCATAGAGCCATTGTAGCCTGTGGGCTACAATCTGACAATCTCCAATGTAATTGATCAAGTATTTGCCTAATGAGCAAAGTGCGAAATGCAACTATGATAAAGAGAGTCTTACAGGGCGCTAAACGATTGTAGTTTCTGAGCATAAACCCAGATTAGAACGAACCATGCCTTTGTGAATATGGCACACCTCTGAAAGCTCTGTAGGTAAATCCAGGTTATGTCAGTTGATTGACCTCGTTAAACTCAAACCTTTCTGTGGAGACGCCAAGGCGTGTTTGATTCGAACAACACGCATGTTTCAAAGTACACCAAAAGTTAGGAAAAGTTAGGACACCCTTCAGTATTTAGACTTTCTCACTTGGGTGTCCTGACCTTCATCCGAAACCGCCTGGACTTTACCGGACTGCCTCGACTGCCGGAAAAGTCCACGTCTCATCAAGAACTTCTGGCCGGGGCTGATAGAGCCGGACGGTGTAATTCCAGCCTTCGGCTATTGGCAGGTAGTTAACGCTGTCAGGATTGCCGCCGAAGTGTATGGTGAAAGAACCATCGGGGTTTGCTTCACCCGTAATGCTGTTGACGCTGTAGGCACCAAGTTCATTTTCGTCGAAGTATCCTTCCCGGTTATAGAGACTGATCGACCAGAAGGCATCGACAGGCACATCTCTGACGTTTAGCTCGTAAGCACCAACAGGGAGATTGGGCTCGACGTTAAGGTAGTAAGCCTCTTCCTCGGGCAGACCACCCCAACCCCACGCGGAGGCCAGCAGGTGACGCACCTCGCTGACATCCTCTTTCTTGCCAAACGTCCTGCCGGCATCGGTAACCCCCCTGCCCAGTGCCAGTAGCAGATCGTAGGTGGCTTTATAGCTGTCGGCGTCATAGGCCGGATGCGTGTAGGGCTGTGCTGAATTTGCCTCGATCACGAACTGGTCCTGGAGTGCGTTGGCCGCCTTGATGTCATCCGGATCTGATGCGTCTACGAGTGTGCGGATACCCAGTAAAACAAAAGGCGTATCGAACTCGTCCATGGTCAGCTCATAGGTGCCCGGATCATGAAAGATACGGTTGATATAATGATCCTCGTTGATGACCATCACCGACATGTAACGATCGCCGGCATCCGGCAAGATCAGCTTGGCGCCTTTGCTGATGTCGACTATCGCCCCGCTGTAGAGCGTGTCGCGGTTCATGCGGATGACCGTCTGGTTATCAATGGGTGCCGGCTCCCTGAAGTGAAACCACGTATTGGTCCCCCCCATTAACTGATATGAGCGATCGAACTGTGCTGCCGTTTCTGCCTTGGCGAAATTGTCTACAGAAACAACCACCACGTCATTGTCCCCCGCTGCAGCGATTCCAGGCAGCAGACAAAGAGCAGCGGCGGAAATGCAAACGGGGCCAAAGTGACGCAAATTGGTAATCTTGAACATATGGTTTACTCCCATAGTTTGTGGTGAAGCCGGCCTGTTACATATAGGCCCGGTTACTGTGCGGGTTCAACCGCTGGAAATACCCACTCCTCGTTAAGTACTTCCTCGCCCGGACGATACATGCGAATGATGTAGTTCCAGTTTTCCATGATAGGGAGGCAGTTTAGCCGGTCATCTTCACAGCCTCCGAAGTGCACGGTCATAGAGTCATCGTCGTTGCGCGTACCGGTCACACTGTTCACGTTGTAGGCGTTGCGATCATTCGGTTCGAAGAAGCCCTTCGCGTTGTAGAGACTGATCGACCAGAAAGCGCCGACAGGCACGTCAGCAGGAACTTCGATCTTGTACTGACCCGTGGGCAGTCCCGGATCGACATGCTCATACACAGTTTCGTTTTCCGGCAAACCACCCCAGCCGAGTGCCGTGCCGAGCAAATGACGTACCGGGTTGGTTTGATCCTTTGGACCGAAGGTACCGGTGCTGCCGGGAGAAACAAAAGCACCCAACGGAAGCAGCGCCGCAACCAGTGCTTCGTAGCGGTCTATATCATAGTTTGGCATGATAAAAGGCTTCGACGATGCTGCGGCAACCGTCATCTTGTCCTGGATCGCATTCACCGCGTCAACGTCTTCGGCATCGGCTGCGTCCACTAGTGTTCGGACATAAACGATGACGTAAGGCGTATCGAATGTATCCATGTCAAGGGTGTAGGTGCCGCCCCCGGAAAACACCTCGTTGATGTAGTGATCCTGATTGACGATCATTGCCGTCATATAGCGCTCCCCAACCTCGGGTAGCGTCAATGTCGCTCCCTTGCTAATGTCGACCACGGCCGTACTGTACAGCGTGTCCCTGTTCATACGGATTGTCGGCTGGTTCTCGACAGTGGTCGGCTCGCGAAAATGGTAGAAACGGTTCACACCACCGGCAAGGGATACGTACTTTTCGAGTTCTATGTCGGTCGCCGCGCGGACGAAATTATCGATCGTTATCGGCACTTTATCCTGGTCCACAGTCGAACCGGGTTGGTCTGAACCGGCCAGGGCATTGGCGTCTACACTCATACCTGCCAGGCACATGCAACAAGATGCTACAGCTATAAATAACCATGATTTCATAATATTTCTCCTTCCAGGTGTCTTCACATAGCTCCTACTTTGCGATCTCAGCCTTTGGTGGCGTCCAGTTGGCGAATTTCTCCAGGTCCGGCGCGTAAAGGCGCATGATCAGATCAATTGCATAATCACCACGCACCAGCGGTAGCCAGTTATCATCGGGAACGCCTTCAGGTTGATTTTCAGCGACGTAGATCGTGATACCACCCTCATCATCAAGCTGCATACCGGCGTTCTCGCCGACACTGTATTTCTTGTGGTCATTGGGCATGAAAAATCCGTTGGCCGAGTCGTAGAGCGTCAATGACCAGAAGGCTGTTGCCGGGGGCATCTGATCAGCTGTCATGCGCACGATGTAGTCGTTCATCGCATTCATCGGCGCCCCGTCTTCTGTCGCGATTGACGGATAGACAGCTTCGAGCGCAGGCTGGCCAATCGGACCAATTATCGATTGGAAAAGTAAAACTTCGTCCGTCATATTCCCTTTTGTTTGAAACATCTCAGTTACAACCCGGGAGAAAAATTCCGTGTCCGTTGCTTTGGCCATTTCCTGCTGAAGGTTACTTTCAGCCGTGGCACGGAATCTCGCACCATCGATATTTTCAACATTTTCCGAATCAAACTCCTGTCCCGGGACGACACCCAGGGGCTCTAAAGCGGCAAGTACACCCTGATCGACCTCGTCATCCGGATCGAAGGTCGTATGGTTAAAGACGAATTGCATGACTTCGAGGAAGTTATTCTCGAAAACGTCAAAGTCTGAACGACCGAAATCCGGAAAAGCAATTTCATCTTCTGCTGGTGTTACCGTGCCAGGCAGGAACTCCGACAATGGCACTGCCTTGATGGCTTGCATGGCGTCAAGATTACGCTGCAATCGATCCGGATCATTAGCATGCGGCATCACGCGATAGACAACGCTGACAAAATCCCCGCTCATCTCCGCGATCTTGTCGACACCTTCCACCGCTTCTCCCGTATAGCCGGGGGTCCTCGCGCTATAAAGCAGAAGTGTTGATGGTTCCGAAAAATCACCCTGGCGTGTCGACATCGGAATATTCACGTAGTGGTCATAACCCGTGATCATCAGTGACACATATTTGGAATCAAAAGCGGGCGATTCGATAATCACCGGTTCATGGCTCAAATCGACCAGGGCGGAGACATATAGCGTGTCATTATTTGGTCGTGCAATGGCCTTCAAATTGTGATCTGCCAGGTTAGTATTTGCTAAAAAGACATTCAAACCACCGGTTGTCATCGGATTTTCACTATCGAAAGCGAGCTTATTGTTGACGTTGTACATCGCAACAAACCGGTATGATTGCCGGACGATGTTATTGACCTGCTCATCCGTGAGCCCAACGGTGGTTGTGGCTTGATCGGTAACAGCCGTTTTAGCGGCTTCTGTTGAAGGCTCCGGGCTTTGCTCGCATGCGCCAAGCGCAAGAAAACCGCCCAATGCAAAAGTGAGTATCAGTGACTGGGATGTGCTTTGTTCAAACATGTTGCCTCCATAAATCCTGTGAGAAGACTGTTTTGACTGACTTCATTTTGCAGCCATCAAAAACGAAAATTAAACCCGGCCATCGGGCCGTGATAGGTAAATTTGCTGACCAGGTCGCCGTCCTTGAATTCGGCCTGCTTGTATTGGTAGCCGAACAGAATCCGGTTTTGTTGACGTTTTCCGACGGTATAGGCAAAGTTGGCCTGTAGCAGCCAGGTCCCTTTGGAATCACCAAAACTGCCATCGCCCCTGGTAATCAGTGACCAGCGCTCGGCCAGGTCAAAACGGTACCGCACACCCAGCAAGGCATCGTAGTAGTTACTGGAAGAGCGTCGTTCGGGCAGCTGTACTTCGCCCAGCTTGAAACGATAGCGGTCAGAGAAACCCGAGTAGCGCAAACCGGCAAAAAAGTTAAGTTGCGAGCCAACACCACCCGGCCAGTAGACCACCGCGGTATCGATAAAAGTCTGTTCGCTTTTGGTATCTACGGTGAGCAATTCGCGTTCAGTGGTGTCAGATGTCTTCAGATAGGTTAAATCACCAAACATGCTCCAGTTGCCTTTGCCGGCTTCGATGTGAATCATGCCAGCGGTGTCCAGCACATCCAGTAGATCCTTAAAACTGATTTCGCCCTCACCGATTCCGGTATCACCTAAGGTCAGATCCACTTTTGTGTTCGAAGCCCAAATATATGGTGTTATTGACCAGTTAAGCTTGTCGCTGGTTTGTGCCCATAGGCTTCCAGGCAAACAGCACATCATGAGAAGATAAACCAGTTGTTTGAGAAGAGTCTTTCTTGCTATCGCGTGACGCATTTGAAATTCCTCCTTAGATCATTGGTCTGCCAAAGCAGCAATACCAGGGCCAGTTACATTTGATGTACCTGGCCCTTTTACACTTCCTCAATTACAACCAGTGCCAATACCCCAGTAAATTGAGGCAGATTCGCACCTACACCCTAATCAATATAAGCAATGTGGATCTTTTCGATTTCGCCACTAAACCTGAATGGCGCGCGATCGTAGTAATCCAGCGCCACCGGCGAACCAAGGTCCACGCCTACATCAAAGGTTTCAGACGCGGTGTGGGCAGCTGGAACCGACCGCTCAATCCGCCCCTGACCCACTTGTTTCCCGTTGACAGTCAAGGTCACGGTTGCCGGGGCCATGCGCTCCTGGCTGTCATACCTGGTTTCTACTTCGATCTTCACTTTTCCGATTGGAATCGCCGATTCGGAAGCAATTTTATAGCGATCCAGGGTCATGGCGTTGTACTCGGCCTTCAAGAGCCCCTTGTCCATGTAAACAGTGAACCCTGAGGAAATACCGCCGAGAGCAAACAGTACACCTTCGGCATCCTTGCCAATTTCCGCATCGATCACCGCCAGAGTAGATCGTCCGCTCGCAAACTTGGGTGCCATCGCCTCGGGAATCCGGTTCTGGCCTTCGTAAAATGACCATTCCGTCAGTGGTGAAGAGGGCAACTCGCTGGGGCTGAAAAACACCGTGTACATGGCAGCACCAACCGGATATACGAGGTTATCTGTTGCTTCTTTATCAAACAACGCTTTCAACTCAGTCAGTTTTTCAGGATTCTTTTTGGCCAGGTTTTTCGATTGAGAATAGTCGCTGTTCAGGTTGTACAGTTCCCACTCATCTGTTTCCGGGTCCCAGGTTGGCATGAAGGACATGTCGGTGGACCACGGCGCCCTGGGACCAAGAGTTCCGGCAAACCAACCCTCATGATAGATTCCGCGGCTGCCAAGAATTTCAAAGTACTGGGTCTTTTTAGTGGTTTGGGCTTCAGGTTGCTTGAAGCTGTATACCATGGATACCCCGTCAAGCGGTTGCTGTTCAAAACCATTCACGACACCCGGAGGTGTAATATCCAGTACTTCGTAGATAGTGGCGGCGACATCATTGACATGATGGAATTGTGAGCGGACTTTGCCGTCGTGTTCAATTCCGTCAGGCCAGGAGATGACTAGCGGCGTCCGGGTCCCGCCGAAAGTTGCGGCAACCAGTTTCGTACCCTGGAATGGTGCCGACCCAGAATAGGCCCAACCATGATGATACATATTCTCGAGCTTCGGTCCGCCCAGTGCGTCTATTCCTCCATAAACCTCGTCGAGTATTTCAATCTGCTGTTCTACGGTTGAAGGCATTCCATTCTGGGCCAGCAATTCACTGATGGTCCCGTCTATGCCTTCAGCCGAAGGCCCGTTGTCGGAAAGGATATAGAAAACCAGGGTGTTATCCAGCAGGCCCTGTCGTTCGAGTTCGTCAATGACCTTTCCGTACTGCACGTCGGTGTGCTCCAGGAACCCGGCGAAGATTTCCATCAAACGAATCTGAAACTCCCGTTGCGATGTTGGAACGTCTGACCATTTCTGCATACTTTTAGCCAAGGGATTGAGAACGGCATCCTGGGGAATCCATCCCATTTCCTTTTGTTTTTCAAAGGTCATCTTGCGCAGGACTTCCCAACCTTCGTCGAACTTCCCGTCATATTTGTCCGCCCATTCCCTGAAGATGTGGTGAGGGCCATGCACCGCACCGGGTGTAAAATACATAAAAAACGGTGTGCCAGGATTGATGGTGTTGCTGGTTCGCAGCCACTCGATGGCTTTTTCAGCCATATCCTCTGTCAGGTGATAAGTGGGATCGTCGTGGGGAGCGCTAATAGGATTGGTGTTTTCAAACAGCATAGGTTCGTACTGCGAGGTTTCACCTGCCAGGAACCCATAGAAATAGTCAAAACCCAGTCCTGTCGGGTAACGGTCGAACGGTCCCAGCCGGGTGATATCCGTCACCGGTGTATTGTGCCACTTGCCAAACGCGGCGGTGTTATATCCATAGTAAGAAAGTACCTGGGCAAAGGTAGCTGTTGATTTTGGAATCTTGCCGACGTAGCCGTCCCAGTCCGAGGCCAGCTCGGCAATCTGGCCGGCACCGACCCGGTGGTGGTTCCGCCCGGTCAACAAGGCAGCGCGGGTGGGGGAACACATCGCCGTGGTGTGGAATGCGTTGTAGCTGATACCGGACGCGGCCAGGCGATCCAGTGTAGGCGTATGGATGGGACCACCAAAGGTAGCCGGATTCGCAAAACCCGCATCATCGGTCATAAAAATAACAATATTGGGGGCATCTTCCGACAGGTGGTTCTCAGCTTGCCGCCACTGGTGCTTTGAGTCTTTCAGCGTTTTACCGGTGGTGCTTGCCGAGCCCGGCTCAGGAAAAGGCAAAACCTCCTGTGCCGACAATTGCGCTGTTACACAAAACAAACCTGCGAGAAAAATCACAAAGGAATTGATGATGGGTTTCACTGGGTGTTCTCCTATTAAAACGTACCTCTAAATCGATTGACCAGATTGCGCATGACCGGTTATGACCCATCACCGACCGGAATCAACAAAATCGTCGGTCCGTCGCCAAGATAAGCATCGTCGGTTGCCATCAGCTCATTGGTCTTCATTAATGCGTGTAGTGAATCGACATATGCCTGGCCACGCTCGGAATATTTGGTCAGGGTTTTGGCCAGTTCCCATCCGGTGACCTTGGTGCCGGCACTGCGCAACTTGGCCCGCCGTGCCCTTAAAGCTTCATAGCTACTATTCGTATTCAGGTTTTGCATATAAGAAATGACCGAGTGCATGGGTGTTTCATGAGAGGCGATCTTGTAGTCGCCGAGTCCGGAGCGCTGCTGTTGTGGTTTGATACCCTCTTCGCCCCAGGTCCACATACCGAAGAGCGCATTGCCCTCGACGGCAAAACGGGAGGTCCCCCAACCACTTTCCTCGGCCCCCTGGGCAAGCACCAGGGATGGCGGCAAAGTGTCGACCCGTCGGATGAGTTCATCCTGCAGCGCCTGGTCGCCAATGTCGACGTCACCTTTTCCTTCGGCCACCTTATAGGCAACTGCGGTTTCCCGTAAAAAGGTCTCTTCTCCGGGGCTGATCGACTCGCCCGAACGAAGCGTCTTAATAATCGATTCCAGCTGTTGCCGGTCAGCCTGGATCAGCTCATTTGCGTGCAGGACCAAGGGACCCAGAAGCCGAAAGAACGCGCGCTTCTTGTCTACCACGGGCATATCATCTGAAGTCTTGTCCCGCCAGCGTGACGGGATCGTGGTGATATAGAGCCTGGGCACTTCGCGGACACCAGCCTGCCAGGCTTCCGGGGTGTAATTCAAGCTCTTCGCGAGCTCCTCCACTTGCTCGGGGGAGTCATACTCGAAGCGCTCGACAGGCCGGTCGCTGTCGATACCGGAAGCCCCGACTTTTTGGTCACCCGTGTCACATCCCGATAGAAATACGCTGAGGCTGATCATCGTAATCACCACGGAAGCCAACCTTCGCCGTGTGTTTATTGATTGCATAGTCTTTCCATCCTTGTTTCATTTACCTGGTTGCATGTTCAGTCCAGACTCACCATGGCAGCTTGATCACGGGTGAAACGCTGAAACGGATCTGGTAATCAGGCCCGAAGTTGTCAGGGGATTTGACGTAGTGCCAGTATTGCAAGCCGAACTTCCAGGGCCGGCCTCCGAAGAGTGAGGTCTTGGAGACACCGACGCCTAACGGGAAAGTCCACTTGTTACCACTGCTAGCCTCGTGGTTATAGCTAAAAGTGGGCGAGCCGTTGATCTGCCAGCCATCCTTCAGGTTAAAGGCATAAAAATACTGACCACCGGTAATGCTGGTGTCGTAGTCATCCTCGCCGGCTATATCCCATTGATGCGAGACGAGTACACCCAACACACCCCATTTCCGAACCATGGCGACCGCGGCCTCCGGTCCGAGCAGCCACTGGTCCAGTCCCAGCGAATCGTTGGTCGCCGTTGGTAGCGTGCCGGCTAATCCACCCAACAACACAATGCCGCCGGGAAGGGTTTTGCCCACCGAAAAGTCGAAACCGATATCGCCAAGATCAACACCTTCAGAGCTGAAACTGCCGTCGGGTTGCGGTACATCCTGGCTGAAAATAACCGGGATGGCTGGCCGTATAAACAGGTTGGTGGTGTCATTCAACTTGTAAGGCAGGGACGGCTGCCACAGCATTCGCAATGCACTGGCGCTGCCGGCGCCGGGTATGTCGCCATCATAGGAGATGTAGTCGAACTGAAAATTCATGCTGCCCATGTTGGTGTTCGGATCAGACAGCGCGGCGGCGACTTCCGCTGCGGACGGCGAGCCAAGTCCCCCTTCATCGCCTGCGGGATTTTCCCTGGTAAATGTGTCAGTTTCAGCGTCCGTGACCCGGAAAATAAACACTTCCCCGGTTGCCACATTGCTGCTCCTGAACTCAGCCGGATCGTCGAGATTCTTCTCAAAGCTATAACAGTTGGTTTTCACACCCGTGTAACACACCTGGTCATCACCTTTGACCTCCCAGGTACGCCGGAATGTTTCGTTCCAGGCCTCGATTTCGGCAGTACCGTCGGCATTGTACTTGCCCACGGCGGTTACGCCGGGCTGCAACTCGATCTCTGCGGTGGCGCCGGAGACGAGTTGTTGAAGGGTATCTTCCCCTGTCATTGGCTGCCAGTTATCAGCGTTTACCTGCGGGGAAAATGTAAAAGTAACCAGTAATGCGGTGAAAATAGAAAGTTTCATTTTTGGTAACCTCATACAATAAAGCCTGGATTGAGAGCTGTGCCCCACTGGGAAATCGCATCGGTGCGCGGCTCACTCCGAGGCGTTTCCAGCCCTGCCCGGGGATTAGCTGCGGCAGCCATGCTGCCGCAACTGACCGGGAACAGGGTTCAGTCGATCAACGGTTTAAAGTTGAATTTCTGACCACCAATAGACGCTTCGTACATCAGGCCACCCTTGGCTATCGTAAACACCGCCATACCGCGTTTCCACGCGGCCTTGCCCTTGGTATCACCGGCGCTCGCCGATGCACCCTTGGTCGTCGCACCTGCCTGGGCACCATAGGTCAATGCCACCGCCGTGGCATCAGCGCCGAACTCGAATTTACCCTGGGTAAAGTCATTGTAGACATCTTTATTCTTGAACAGGATCAACTGGCTATAAGACTGTCCGCCCAGCTGCCAGCCGATGGTTACCTGGCCCATGGAGACGTTTCCGGTATGCTGTCCACCGGCAAACACACAACCGGTACCGCCGGCACCGCCGATACCAATGCCGCCCTTGCCAATGGTTGGCAGCACGGCATAGCCGTAGGATTCGGCCAGCAACTGGGGAACGTTTCCGAGCGCCTTAAACTTGTTAAACGACGCCTGGCATTTCTCAACGGACGCAGCCGCGTAGGCCGTTGAGCCAGCCAGGGTCAAAAGGGCTGCCATAACAGCAATTAATTTTAGTTTCATGATCTGGTCTCCTTGGTCAGGGACGAAAATTGTTTTGGAAATGTGCTCTGCAGCAAAAGACCCGGGACCCTAAAGCCCCGGGTGATCTGATTGATGGTCGCTTCAAACGGCCATCAATACAGGTGACGGATAAAATTCTAGCCGCGTGCTTTCTTGAATACTTCAAGCAGGTTGGCGTTAGTATCGGCAATGCACATTTCATAAATTTTGTCGGTTGCCTCGCTCACCTTTATGGCGTCAAACAGAAAGTCCTTCTGCAAACCATTGATAACGCCATGCATGTAAATCATGGTGAAGTCCCGCTCTTTCCCGCTCTGAATTAACATGTCGGCGCAGGTCGTCTGATCGAACTGGACTTTTAACCCGTCCGCGACAGCGGGAGCTGTTTCTGCCGCAACAGCGGCGCAAATCGGCAGGACGGACAATGCCATTGTGACGGCAAGTGCAATTTTTGTGGTTTTCATTCAGTTTTCTCCTGATACATTCAATTCAAAAAAAGGCAGTTATTAGTAATTCAAACTTCCGCGCATGCAGTCTCGGTAGACAACATCGTATGACACACCACGCTGAACACCCCGCGCGGTTCCGGCGGTAACGGCACCGATTGCGGCACCTTTTCTGGCACCCTTCTTGCCTCCCACGACGGCACCTACTGCCGCGCCGCCCACGCCGCCGCGTACTGCACCGCCAACGGCGCCACCACGTGAAACTCCCCTTGATACTCTGCGCGCATAATCCTGGCAGTAGGCCGGTGTGTATGCAGAGTATGCGGGGGTTGAGTAAATGGTCGCCGAAGCGAACATCGCTGAGGCGAAAATCACCGGGGTGAATAAGGTGGTTATTGCTAATTTCTGAACTCGTAAAGCCATGTGGCCTCCTTCAAGGTGTTAGCTCGCCTTGGTGAATTTTGTTAAGTACCTGAAAGATCAGTGAGTTTTTATCACAGAAAATATGCGGGAAGTAAGGATGTTACTGTAATCTTTTGTAGGCTACATACGACCGGCTTGCATCGCTGGTTTTAATAGCCAAACACTGGCGGTTACCCGCCATCCAGAAGGTTCCAGGCAATCGATCAAGGGGTGTGTGGGTCGCGCGGTCCGGTTACTTTGCCTGATTGATCGTGAACATATCGCTGATCCAGCCAGCTATGAATTTCCTGCTTCAGTTCGGCGAGCAGCTCCGTGTACTCTTTCTGTCGCTGAACAGCCACAGCTGCATCGCTGGCCTGCCAGTTTTCCAGACTGCGTGCGCATACGGCGTAATCCTCACACATTGATCGGAATTCGCCGCTTTCTTGACAGGCGCACTCGATATAGCACTCCCAGCCTTCAAAATGCTTGATCACCCGCGCTATAGAGTCGTCGAACTGCTCGCTTTTCATAGATCCCACCATGACGTCCATTGCCTGGCTTCTTGGCAGCTATTTGAGTTTAGCCACGCTAAAGGTAATCCAATAAACTATTGTTAGAAAGGGGTTTACTGTATGCTACACCGTGAAAAAAGTTACAAAGCGGTGTGCCTAAACTTGGCAAACCGGCCAAGAAATGTAGGGACTGGCGTGAGTAAGAACATCCAGCAAAAAAAGCCCAAGAATCAGGCGTTCGTATCTCGTTTTTCTAATGAGGCGATTCGAGAGCAACTGGACCGGATTCTCGGTCATGCTGAATTTCAAGTTACCGAAAAGAACAGGAATTTTCTGCGCTACGTCGTGGAGGAAACCCTGGCTGGTCGTTCGGAGCGCATTAAGGGGTTCAGCATCGCGATCGAGGTTTTTGGGCGTGACTCCGATTTTGATGCCGCACAAGATCCGGTCGTGCGAATCCAGGCCGGTCGCTTACGCCGCGCGATCGAGCGTTATTACCTGGTCACGGGTATGCAGGATCCAATCCGCATCGAGATTCCCAAAGGCCATTACATCCCTGTCTTTACCAAAGGTTCCGGTAGCAAACCGCCGCCGAGCCGGGATAAAAATTTACCGAGCCAATCTACATTGGCTGAATCATGCCCCGTGGTGCTGATTGTGCCCTTCAAAGACCTTACCGGGAAACCGGAGCATGCCTACCTCGGACTGGGTTTAGCCACTGAGCTGAGCTTCGAGCTTGGGCATTGCGCGGATCTACGCGTGGTGCAGTACCGAGAGGGCAGTCCCAACCTCATGGGAATGGGCATTAAACCAGACTTCACCGTGGAAGGCAGTGTTTTTTGCGACGACAATGACTTGAAGGTCGTAGCCCAACTCATCGACAGCAAAACTGGTGTGCAGCTGTGGATAGACTCCCTGAAATCGCCGTTCGAGTCGGCACATCTCATCGACTTTCAGGAAAGAACCGCCAATTCGATTGCGGCACAAATCGCCGGGGAACATGGTGTGATCATTCGGGCGATGACATCCCGGAATAATCAACGCTCGAAACCATGCCTGACGACTTACCAGGCAGTACTAAAGGGGTATTCCTACTGGGAGAAGGTAGATGCTGTTTCTTATCAACAGGCGTTCGAGGCCCTGCAACAAGAGGTAGCCAATGCGTGTGATTCCGGCCCGGTTTTCACGATACTGTCGCTGCTTTACTTTGATAACATCTCACAGGAGTACTTTGACCTCGACCGTACTCCAATGGACGAGGCCTTGCGCCTGGCCCGGGAGGGCGTCCAGCTTGAGCCAGGCAACCAGTTAAGCCATCTCGCGCTTGCCCGAGGCCACTTTTTACAAAATCAATCGGACCAGGCTCTCAATGACATCGAAACGGCGTTGGCCTTGCAGCCGGAGTCGCTGTTGTTTATGGATGGGATCGGATACTTGCTGATACTAATGGGGCAGTGGGACCGTGGCGAGCAGTTGGTGCAAAAGGCGATCCGTCTGAACCCTTATTACCGTTTATATGCCCGCTACGGGCTTTGGCTCAATGCTTTCCGGCAACAGGAATATACACGGGCATTGGAAGAAACAGAGTGGATTGCCGAAATCGGGGATTTTTGGGGACCGCTCGCCAGGGCCGCGACGCTCGGACAAATGGCCTGTCCCGGGAAAGGGCAGGAAGAGGTTAAAAGACTGCTGGCTCTCAAGCCGGATTTTACTGAGCGGGGGCGTTTGCTGATTGGTCATGCCGTCAAGTTTCCAGAAATAGCGGAGCGACTGATCGAAGGTCTGTCACTTGCCGGGCTGGATATCGACTAACCTCGTCACGCCCTGAAGAGGTTGATTGATCGCAAGGGACTTGACTCATCACTGTTAAGAGCTCATGACCGCAAGGGCGATGATTAAGGATAAGGTATGACTCTGGCCAGAAAACTTATATTACAAAGCAATGTTTTCAAACGCCTGCTCTGTTTGGCGGCTCTTTTCGCAACCCTCAGCAGCCAGGTTCTGGCTGAGCAGCAGGCGCTACCCCCTGATCCCACAGGCGCCTCCGTAGCACCGGTCATTATAGACGGGAACAAGCTGTTCCGGGTGCGGGGTATGCCTTCGTATCCTGCCACCAGAAGAGCGGCCACAATTCGACAGCGCATTATCGACCTGGCCAATGACGAGTCTTTTAATACGGCACGGTTAATAATCTCAAATGATGACCCAATGCGGACGACCGTGCTGGCAGGTGACCAGGAATTGTTCAACATTTTTGATGAAGACGCTGCGCTGGAAAACATCAAGCGCGAAGTACTGGCGCATGTTTATCGTGACCTCGTAGCCGAGGCGATAGGGGACTACCGCGCCGATCGCAGCACCGAGAAGCTGGTGAATAATTCTCTGGCGGCTCTTGCAGTGACGGCCCTTTTAGCGGCGCTGCTGTGGGCATTATCAAAACTCATCAGATGGCTGGTCGAATGGGCGGAGCGGGATGTCCGGCGAGTTGGACAAGATCTTGCCAACAAGGCATTTCACCTCTTCCATGCCAGCCAGTTCTGGGCCCTTGTCGCAGGCTTGCTGCGTATGATCCGGACGATCGTCTACCTGGTTCTGGTCTATTTTTACCTGAATGTGGTATTGGGCCTCTTTCCCTGGACGCGGCCCATTGCGCGCACACTGATCCGATTTATCATCAATCCACTGGAAAGCCTCTGGCTGGGTTTTGTTGCAGCGCTTCCCAACCTGATTTTCCTGGGTATTCTGTGGATTGTAACGAGTTACTTGCTCAAGTTCTTACGCGTAATTTTTCGTGCCATTGAACAGAAGCGAATTCAACTGGAAGGATTCGAGCCGGAGTGGGCCACACCCACCTACAAGATCGTGCGTTTCCTTGTTATCGCCTTCGCTGTGGTTGTTGCCTACCCCTACATCCCCGGATCGGACTCATTGGCATTCAAAGGTGTTTCGGTGTTTGTCGGTGTGCTGTTGTCTTTGGGTTCTTCGTCTTACATTGCGAATTTACTGGCTGGTCTGAGCATGACTTATCGTGGTACGTTCCGCGAGGGTGATCGAATCAGGGTGGGCGAAACGGTTGGCATCGTGGAGGAGCTTAAAGTGATGATCACACGCGTTCGAACACCCAAAAACGAAATCGTCATCATTCCGAATTCGAAAATCCTGAACACGGATGTGATCAACTACTCACAGTTGTTAAAAACCCAGGGGCTGTTGCTGCACACCACCGTCAGCATTGGCTATGACGTGCCCTGGCGTCAAGTGGAGGCCATGTTGATCGAGGCTGCTCGAAGCACGCAAGGATTGAATCAACAGCCACAACCATTCGTACTGCAAACCTCGCTGAGCGATTTCGCGGCTGATTACGAGGTAAACGCCTATTGCAGCGACGTTTCCAATCTGCAGAAAGTTTACTCGGATCTTCATGCCAACATTCAGGATGTCTTCAATGAGTATGGCGTCCAGATAATGTCACCGGCTTACATAGCTGACCCTGAGTCAGCCAAGGTCGTCCCTCCGGAACGCTGGCACACAGAACCTGCGTCACCACCGGAACACCTGTGAAAAATGCTAAGGGGCAATTGTCACGGACCCATGCCGGGCTTCAATTCTCGCTTCCGACAAAGTACGTACTGTTGGTCGTGTGGGTACATAAGTAAACGGCGCAGACCGATGCTATGTAGTCTACAAGAGGTTACGGTATCACGCTTACTTTTGGCTGCTAAAGTGGTTAAATTTGAAACGCTGCGGGCGTAGCTCAAACCCATTTTAGCATCTGCAAGAATGAGCAATCGAATGACTGACAAAGGATAGATCAATGACGAAATCAAACTATCGGAATGGACTATTGCTGATTGCATGTTCGGTGATTCTCGCACTGCCTGTAGCGGAGGCAAGATCGGATGAGGATAGGCCGAAACTGATTCTCCAGATCACGGTCGATCAGTTGCGGGGCGATCTGCCAGGACGGTATCTCGACCGCATGGGCGAGGGCGGCTTCCGATACCTGCTCGAAAACGGGGTTGTCTATGCCAACGCCCACCACACTCACGCCAACACCGAGACCATTGTGGGGCACACCACCCTGGCGACCGGGGCAACTCCTGCTGTTCACGGTATGGTCGGTAACGTCTGGTTCGACCGTGGCAGTGGCGAGATGATCTACAACGTCGAGGACGAGCGCTATGGCCTGCTGACCCAGGGAGCGGATGTCGACAAGGCTTCGGAGATCGATCCGACCCAGAAGATTGCGACGACCGAAGGCCGCTCACCCTCGGTGATTCTGGTTTCCACCTTCGGCGACGAACTGGCGATCAGCACCGCCGGCAAGGCGAAGGTGTTCGGAGTTTCCGTCAAGGATCGCGGCGCGATTTCGATGGCAGGCCACGCGGGTAAGGCATTCTGGTTTTCGAAGACCGCCAAGCAATGGATCACCAGCGAGTTCTACTACGAAGACTATCCGGAGTGGGTGACCTCCTTTAACGAGGCGGAACCGACCAAACGTTTCGCCGACACAGCCTGGGAACTGACGAACGAACGTTCGACCTACCTGTTTGGCGACCGCGACGACCAGGAGTGGGAAACCAACCTGGAACCGTACGGCAGGGTCTTTCCACACCCGTTCGGGCCGGCGGACGGGGGGGGCTTCTCGACCTTTCTCACCTTGAGCCCGGCCGGTGACGACCTGACGCTCGATTTCGCCAAGGCCCTCATAGAAAACGAGAGCATCGGTGCTGACGCGGTGACCGATTACCTGTCTGTCAGCTTTTCTTCCACCGACTACGTCGGGCACGTGTTCGGCCCATCCAGCCTCGAGTCCGAGGAGAACATGCTACGGCTCGACCGGACCCTGGCCGCCCTTTTCAAGTACATCGACAAGAAAGTTGGACTGGATAACACCCTGATCGTGCTTTCCGCCGATCACGGCGGACCCGAGGCACCACCGGATCTTCAACGGTACGGCTTCGAATCCCAGTACGTGGCACCGGAGACCTGGGAGAAGGAAGCGGCGTTCGAGTCGCTGAAGAATCGATTCGGCATCGCCGAACCACTCATCCGGCAATATTCCCACCCCTACCTCTACCTGAACCGTGAGCTCATTGCAGAAAAAGGGCTCTCGCTCGCTGAGGTCGAGGAGGCGGTCGCCACCGAACTGGTCAAATTCGAAGGGGTCGCGCTGGCCATCTCCAGCACGGCGATGTCGGAGGGCCGCTTGCCCGACACGCCGCTGATGCGTTCGGTGCTGAACAACTACAATCCGCGGCGCTCAGGCGAAATCTATGTCGTGTTCCTGCCGAACTGGTTCATCAACGACTTCGACGGCCTCACAGTCGCGGCGACTCACGGATCGCCCTGGCGCTATGACACTTTCGTGCCGGTTATCTTCGCCGGTGCCGGGCTCGAGCCACAAAAAATCTATCGGGAGATCCACACCATTGACGTGGCCCCGACCCTCGCCGCCATCGCGGGTAGCAAGCCACCCTCCGGAACCCGTGGCAAGGTTCTAGTAGAAGTTATGGATAATCAATGATCACTTTCAGCGCAAACCAACGAACGAAGAAAAGTCTGGACACCCATATTTCTGAGAGAAATGGGTGTCTGCTTCCTGTATTCTTGACGGAACGGAGAATAAATATGCTAAGAATATTCCAAACCTCGATCCTCGCCCTTGTGGTCCTCCTGGGCGGCTGCACTACGCTTACCGGCCCAAGCAAGGACAATCCGCTGCCAACATCGGAGCTACGAGCCGACCTTAAGCAAATGCGGGCCGAGCCCGTTGAGCTTGAACGCCCGGTCGTCGTCATCGACGGCTGGCTCAACTACGGCGGCGCCCGGATCATTAAGCGCGAGCTAAAGGACCTCACTGGAAGTGAGGGTGATCTTTTCGTCAAGTACAGCTACCCGCTGATCTTCTCCACGCTCGAGAGCAACGCCCGCAAGATCGTCAAGATTGTCGAGGAGCGCTGGCCGAGCGACGACCCGGAGTGGACCACCGAGATCGATGTGGTCGGCTTCTCAATGGGCGGCCTGATATCACGTGTCGCAGCCGAGGAACCCCGGAAAAGCGGTAAGCCACGAAAGCGCTTGAAGGTCAAGCGCATGTTCACGATAGGCTCGCCGCACAAGGGCACCGGCTGGTGGATCGGTTGGCTCCCGGTCGACCAGATGTCCTGGGCCGTAAGCCTCTATGGCGGCAGCTATCGATCGTGGCTCAATGAACGCCTTGTCGAAGCGGACTACGACCTCTACTGCTACGGTCAAGGCAATGACTGGATCGTCGGGAACAACTTCGAGGCAGCCGGGCACCCTGAGCTCAAGGCCCGTGGGCAGGTTCTCTTCAGCCACACGAGTTCGTATGGCAACTACCGCCACCTCGCCGACATTGCGGCACGCCTGCGTGGAGAGGACCCGATCGTCCCGGACCCGTAAAGGAGATAAGAGATGAAATCAACACTCGCGGCCCTGACCGTAATCATCCTGATGCTGACTGCCTGCGATAGGGTGGGAAGTGAGGCCTGGTGCGAAAAGCAAAAAGGGATACCCAAGGGTGAATGGACTTTAGAGGAAGTGAGTGACTATACCAAGTACTGCGCGCTGGGTATGGACTCTGAAAAGTGGTGCAAGAAGATGGAAAAGAAAGACAAAGGCGACTGGACCGCGAACGAGGCAGCAGACTACGCCGCCAATTGTGTGGTCGGGCGGAGCAAATAGCACGACACATAAAAGATCACTCTATCTTGCACTGCGCATCTATGAGCCCACCGAACCATACTTCAATGGTGAGTGGGTCATTGCCAATTCATAGGTTCACTTATTGGGTTTGCTGATTTAACATGACTGATCTGCTGAGATTGACCTGCTGAACTTTGGAGAAAAAATTTTATGCGGCGTATCTTCCTTGCTTTTCTGGTGATTTTGTCGTTTTCGGCACAATCCACAGAGAAGTAGAACAATGATTCGTCTTCGTATCGACTTCCTTATTGCCTCGATCTTGCCAGGATCGCGCTTATTACTCTGCCTTACAATCCTGTTCCTCGGCGGGTGTACCTCGCTGCAAGCAAAACATACACCGCCACCTATGGTGGGCTTGAGTCTAGACCATAATCCTGCCGAGGTGACAAGTGACGTAATTGCTATGGCAGAGCGGTCCGTAGCTGCCTTGGTTTATAAGTTTGATAATAAGACAATTTTGAAAGCCATTGAGAAGGCTGTAGCGCGAGGCGTAACGGTGCGTTTACTCGTAGATGGCAATGAGGCTGAGCGAAAACGGAGTCAAGCCGAGAATGCCAGGAAAGCAGGGGCTGAGGTGAGACGGTGGAAACCTAAAAAAGGGAAACTACATGCTAAATGCTTGATTGTCGACGGAAGTCGGGTACTCACAGGCTCTTTCAACTGGACCGACTCCGGATCGGAGTCGAACGTGGAGTTATTGCTCTTTTCAGATGACGCTCCTGTTGCCCAGGAATTCCAGGAAATTTTTGAGCGACTCTGGGAAGAGGGGAAGCCGTTGAAGGATTAGACGCGAACGATTTGTTATGCCATTCTTTGCACATGGTGAAAATCTTCAATCGTTTCGAGTTCCTTGCCTTCACTCATTTGCGCCTTGTAGAGATCCCACCTAACTTGCAGGTTAAGCCAAAAATCTGCAGATACCCCAAAAAACTTTGCCAGGCGTAGTGCTGTACTCGGAGTAACCCCTCGCTTCTGGTTGACCAGTTCGTTCACACGTTGATAGGGAACATGAATAGCGGTTGCCAGATCACGTTGACTTATGTTCATGGGGATGAGGAATTCTTCCCGGAGCATCTCACCGGGATGAGTAGGTTGCCTATGTGTAGGAATGCGAATCATGATATGCCTCTAATGATAATCTGTTACTTCCACGTTTAAGGGGCCTGACTTGCCCCAAACAAAACAAATACGGTATTGCTCATTTATACGTATGCTGTATTCAGCCTTTCTATTTCCAGATAGTTTTTCAAGGCGATTGCCCGGGGGTACCTTGAGTTCTTCCAATTGCTGAACAGAATCAAGCTGATCCAACTTTCTTGATGTAATTCGCCAAAGTGTTTGTGGGCAGGCATTTCGGGCAGCCTTCGAATTGACACCATTGAATATATCTTCAGTAGCTTGATCTTTGAACGATACAATCATTGGAACATGATAGCACGGACTTCATGCTATTCAAGAATGGTGGGCATTCCGGCATAACTACAATTACTGTGAACCAGGCACCTACACGTTGACACAGTCAGACGTGGGCAGTTTATCCAAGCATTTACGCAGAGAGCATCGAACCGCAAACGATGACACTTAGCTGGAAACATGGTGTTTGTTTTATTTATACTCCCAGTTTAGGCAATAACACTATAGACAGTTATTGGACTGGTCCGCGACCTGGGTAAAGAACATGTCAAACACCAATGTCAGTTAAATCCCTGCTGAAGTCCGTTCTACTGATCGGGCTTGGAATCCTGCTGGGTTATGGCTGGTTCCGGTTTGGGGGAGTGATTGCGCCGGTTTTCACACAGCAATATGCGACGACGACAATTCTCAACCAGAATCTACCTCGGCTGGATACTGAATTTAAAGGCAAAATTGGCCGTAGCTATCGCCAGTCAAGCCCGTACTACCCTCAACCCCCAACCGCCACACCCAACTCCCCCAACATATTGATCATACTGACCGATGACGTGGGGTTTGCGTCATCTTCAACATTTGGTGGACCGGTGCCGACCCCGGCGCTGGATAAGCTGGCAGCGGAAGGTTTGCTGTATAACAGGTTTCACACAACCGCCATGTGTTCACCAACCAGGGCATCCATGCTGACAGGGCGAAACTCCCATATGGTTGGTAGCGGGATGATCAGTAACCTGGGAACCGGCTACCCCGGCTACTCTAGTGCCATTCCCAGAAGCGCCGCTACGATTGGTCGCATCCTCACTGGTAACTGTTACAACACAGCATTTCTTGGCAAGCACCATAATGTCCCCGACGAACATTCCAGTGCAGCAGGACCCTTCCATCTATGGCCGACGGGTTTGGGTTTTGAGTATTTTTATGGATTTATCGGTGGGGATACCGACCAGTTTCACCCCAACCTGTTTCGAGGTATCCAGGCGGTTGAGCCCCGGCAGGAATCAGACAACTTTATCCTCGACAAGGCCCTGGCAAATGATGCGATCCGGTGGCTGCGAAATCAGGCCGTGGCGGCCCCCGACAAACCGTGGATGATCTGGTACGCGCCTGGAACAGCACATTCGCCACACCAGGCTCCGCAGGAGTGGATTGACAAGTTCAAGGGTCAATTTGATCAGGGCTGGGATATTGTGCGCGAGGAGAGCCACGCCAGGCAAAAAGCCCGGGGGGTGATACCCGGTTCTGCAAAATTGACACCCCGGCCATCAGAACTGAAGGCCTGGGACTCACTCACTTCAACTCAAAGGCAAATTGCGGCTGCCTATATGGAAGTATTTGCCGCCACGTTGGCGTTTCAGGATCAACAGATCGGTCGCGTTCTCGATGAACTCAGGCAGAGTGGAGATTTTGATAATACGCTTATCATGTTTGTGCAAGGTGATAACGGTGGCAGCGCAGAGGGAGGTCTGGATGGTCATCTGAACGAAATCGGTAATATGGCCAACCAGGTTGAAGAGCCGGAAAGCTGGGTGTTATCCAGGCTGGATTCCATGGGTGGCCCTGAGTCATACCAGAACTACCCGGCGGGTTGGGCCTGGGCCATGAATAGTCCCTTTCAATGGACTAAAACAGTGGGATCTCATTTGGGCGGAACACGCAACGGGCTGATTGTATCCTGGCCAGCAGGCATTGCTGCAACAGGTGAAGTCCGGGATCAGTATCACCATGTGATCGACATCATGCCCACGGTTTTAGATGCTGCCGGCATCGAATCGCCGGAGGTCGTAGACGGTATCGTTCAGCAGCGCATTGACGGTATCAGCATGCTCGAGTCATTTAACGATCCACAAGCTCAAGAGCGACAAACCCAGTATTTTGAACTGTATGCAAACCGCGCAATTTATCAGCAAGGATGGCTGGCCAACACACGGCCTGTCGTCATGCCATGGCAGCAGGATTATAGCGGTGGTGATCCATTATCTGACTACAGTTGGGAGCTGTATGAGCTCGATAAAGACTATAGCCAGGCCACGGACCTTGCCAGTCAATTTCCTGAAAAACTTGATGCAATGAAACAGCTCTGGTGGGAGACCGCTATAGATAACAACGTACTGCCACTCGACGACCGGCGCGGTGCCGCGCGTGTATGGGAGCGTTTTTTGAGGTATTGGAATTCGGGCAAGGAGTCTGTTTTCCGGGGTAAGCAGGTTTCAGCAACCTGGGCAGTCGCTCCACCTTTATTTGCCAGGGACTTCACCATTACAGCTGATTTATCAACGCAATCTGCTTCCGCCAATGGCGTTATTCTTGCAATGGGTAGTCGGTTTGGCGGTTGGAGCTTCTATCTGGACGAAGGGCGACCGGTGGCCTATCATGCTTTTTCACAAAGACCGGAAGATCAATTTATCGTGATGGCTGAAAAGCCTTTTGGGGCAGGGTCTTTCCAGTTGGAATTCAGATTTGAATATGATGGTGGTGGCATCGGCAAAGGCGGCACAATGACGATTCTTGGCAATGGCGACATCATCACGCAAGGGCGGGTTGAGCGAACAATTTCAATCCCGGCAGGTTTGGGTGAGACCATGGATACCGGAAGGGATACAGGTGTGCCGGTAACATCTGCTGCGGCGGGTCAAACCACCTTTGAAGGCGAGATTGACGAGGTGAGGGTCCGTTCAGGCAAGTTGAGCCTGATGCCGTTTTGACGATATCTGGGGTCAATGTGGACTAACCCCCGATCAAATCCAGCCGCAGAGCATCAGGTGAAGCTTGAAGAGGTAATCAAGTCTATCTCATGCCACGACTTCATTTTTCTGTTGTTGGCCAACTCAGTCGATAATGTACCAACAATCCATTGTGATCGGATGGCATGATACCCTCCTGTGGTTCGTCGAACATCGCTTCAACTCGAATCGGAACGACACTGACCCTATTGCCGGAGACCCACCCCTGTAAGTCCTGTGTTTCGTACCAAGGGGTGTCGGACTCCCACTGAATCCGTACTTCACAATCGTTGCCCGGATCTACGCAAAAAGAGCTCACTTCATTGAGGTTGCCGCCGGAGCGTTCGATGAAATACTCAATGCGATCATCCGCGTGCCTCATATTGACATCGCCACCCCATATGATGGGTAAAGGTTCCTTGACCACACTTTCGATAAACTCGTTGGCTTCATCGACCTGGAGATTATGGGCGGTCAATGAACGTTCATCGGAGACGCGTGAAGCGCCTCGAGAGTTGAAATGGGTGGTCGCGAGCATGAGATGATCAGGCAGGCCCGGAACTTCCAATTCCGCCACCAGCACACCCTTATTGGCGAGACAGTCAAGACCGCCACACTCCCATTGATTGAACGGGTGATTAAACAGTTCGACAATGGGGAAGTTGCTTGCTAGCAGCAAACCACTCGATTGCATCTTGCCCGATTTCTCACCCTTCAGGGCACTGCGCTCCGCAATAAATTCTTCACTGGCGCGCTCTGAGTGTTTTGGCCCCAGGTCTCTTGTGCCCGGGCCAAGGACCCAATTGGGATAACCACCACGCTGAGGAATTTGTTCTGACTGCGATATAAACGCTTCCTGCAGCATGATGATATCGGGTTCAGTACCATGATTGCGCAATTCACCGAGCATATCGCCAATTTTTTTCAACGCCGAAGACCGCTTGCCGTCAATCGGAATGCGGTTGCCCTCATCATCGGTGTCTCGGGATTTCTTACCCTTGGCTATAGGCCAGGGAAGTCCGCAAACATTGTAGATGAGTACAGAAATTTCCATCGAAGCCGTGTCGGTAGATTCGTCAATGGTCACTTCGGGGGACCGGGCAACGCCGGTCTGGGGGGGCTGGGCGTAACTCAGCTCTTTACTGTATGCGCTGCCGAGCAAGGCAATACTAAGCAATAAAACTTTGCCTGACAAAACGAAAAAAGAAGACGATGCTTGAATCAGAGTTGGTATTTTCATTAGGAAACATGACCTCAAATCACAGACTTTCCAGTAGGGGAGTATATGCGGAAAATGTGGATGATTGCCAATGCATGGGTTCATTTATTGGGTTGAAGCTTGCCATTGAAAGTCTTATAAAGACTCTCACGATTCAGACCAGAATCTTCAGCAGGTTGAGCAAGCCCTTTTTGCTTTACAACATGGCCCAGCGCTACGATAAATACTGCCGGATCATCGTCGCGGTAAGCCTCTGCCAGGTACGCTGCAATTTCATCATCGGTCTTTAAGTTGTGGTGCAGACCCGAAAGACCGCACGGTCATGCGTATCAACTTCGACACGCTCTAATCGTTTGCAATTGTCGACATGACCGAAGAAAACGCGTGGGTAACGGCCCAGGCCGCCCTCTCGACGGGTACCCCGTTTCACCTTGCAAGTTACCCACCCTGCGGAGTTGTCCGATACGGTACGAGCAACAGGCCATGGGGACTTAATTGGATGGTCCGGGAAACTTTGGAAAAACCACCTGGAGATTTGCGGCCACACTCTCTGCCATATAACAAACCCGCCTGCTGGCGGGTTTGTTATATGGCAGTTGGAAAAGGGCTCTGTGTAGTAGTTTAGTGATCATGATGATCACCTATGCCACATTGGTTTGTCCTTCCCGCTCTTTCAGAATGCGTTGGTAAATTTCTTCGCGGTTAACCGATACGTTACGCGGTGCGTCAATACCGATGCGTACCTGGCAACCCTTAGTCCCTAATACGGTGACTGTCACATCCTCACCGATTACGAGTTTTTCCCCTACTCGTCTTGTAAGTATTAACATTATTACCCCTCCTTGGGTGGCAGGTTAATGAACACCTGCTCTGTGCTTGCTTTTTGCTACCCTTACTATCTATCTGGTAAGTATCAAGACCATTTAACGTTTCAGACTTCCCTTTTGAAACCGTTTTTCCTTGATTGGCAATACACTCATATATATGCAAGAATCACGCCAAAACTGACTTATTATAAAAAGCAGTTCTAGATTCTATATTTCCTTCTTAAATACATATGGATACGTTGTTTATGGGTTATCTTGAAAAATTGGTTTTTGGCCAGCCTTGATTGCAAGAATCAAAATTAGTCAGAAAAACTGACCATAACTGTCAATCGATAAGATTGCGGGTCGGTGATAGAGAACGCCCTGACATAAGGCGTCCAAGGGCACTGGCGACTGCTGGAATGGAACTTGAGAATACGAGAACGCCACCGGACGCATGGTGTTTCTAACAAAGCTACCGCCATCACCTGGCAAGCCAATCCTCCTTCGATGGGCCGAACTTGTTGTCTGGGATGATCTGCACGCAATCAACTTTGAAATGCAAAGAGCCGCCAATCAAAGGCGGCTCTCTCAACAAGTATAAGAGGTCAGACTAGCGTCTTTAAAGTACCCGACCTGTTGAAAGCCTGCTGCTGAGTTCGCTTCGTGAATGTCAGCAATATTTGCCTCGTAGTCGTTGAAGCCGTTCACCACAGAGTAGGTAAATAGCAATAAAATCATCAATACAATTAATTTGAACATTTCAAAAACCTCCGGCCGGATTAAAAATCCAGGCGGTACCTTAACCAGGGTGAATCGACGGGGCTTGCCCGGCGTGGACATTCAATTGACATAAGAACAACCCGGCAGGAGGAAAGACCAGGGTCTCGGAGACTGCCTGGTACCAGTTCACATATATAACAGCGGTTAACTCTCCAGCATTGGAAGATTCAGACCGTTTTCCCGTGCGCAGTTTTTGGCAATTTCATAACCCGCATCCGCGTGGCGCATTACCCCGGTACCGGGGTCATTCCAAAGTACCCGGCCAACCCGTTCGCGGGCGGCATCGCTACCGTCACAAACAATAACGACACCGGCATGCTGACTAAAACCCATGCCGACACCACCGCCGTGGTGGAAACTCACCCAGGTGGCACCACCCGCCGTATTTAACAGCGCGTTGAGAAGAGGCCAGTCGCTGACCGCATCGGAACCGTCCATCATTGCCTCGGTTTCGCGGTTGGGGGAGGCCACTGAACCGGAGTCGAGGTGGTCTCGCCCGATGACGATGGGTGCTTTCAACTCACCGCTGGCGACCATGTCGTTAAAGGCCTGTCCAAGACGGGCGCGATCTTTCAGACCCACCCAGCAAATACGTGCCGGCAATCCCTGGAACTGGATGCGCTCGCGGGCCATATCCAGCCAGTTGTGCAGTTGCGGGTTGTCAGGGATCAGTTCCTTGACCTTGGCATCGGTTTTGTAGATGTCCTCCGGATCACCTGACAGGGCGACCCAGCGGAACGGGCCAATACCCTCGCAAAACAGGGGACGGATATAGGCTGGAACAAAACCCGGAAAATCGAAAGCGTTCAGAACGCCTTCTTCCAGTGCCATTTGACGGATATTGTTGCCGTAATCGACGGTGGCCGCACCTTTATCCTGCAGGTCCAGCATGGCTTGTACGTGTATTGCCATCGATTGTTTGGCCGCTTTAACAACATCAGCAGGATGACTGCTACGCTTGCCTGCTGCCTCTTCCATGGTCCAGCCACGGGGCAGGTAACCGTTCAGGGGGTCGTGGGCGCTGGTCTGGTCGGTCACACAGTCGGGTGTGATGCCGCGAACAAGCATCTCAGGAAAGATATCCGCGGCATTGGCCAGTAAGCCAACACTGATGGCTTCGCCGGCTGCGATAGCATGGTTGATCATTTCCATGGCTTCATCGAGACTGGTGGCTTTCTTGTCGAGATATCCGCTGCCGATGCGAAGATCGATACGGCTTTCATCAACTTCCACCGCCAGCATGCAGAACCCTGCCATGGTTGCCGCCAGTGGCTGGGCACCACCCATGCCACCGAGACCGGCGGTCAGTATCCAGCGACCTTTGGCGACACCATCGAAATGCTGCTTTGCCATGGCAGCAAAGGTCTCATAGGTTCCCTGCACAATGCCCTGGCTGCCAATATAGACCCAGGACCCTGCCGTCATCTGGCCATACATCATCAGTCCCTGCTGGTCGAGTTCGTTAAAGTGCTCCCAGGTGGCCCAGTGGGGTACCAGGTTGGAATTGGCAATCAGTACCCGTGGAGCTTCTGTATGGGTGCGAAATACACCGACCGGCTTACCGCTCTGGATCAGCAGTGTCTCGTCGTCACCCAGTTGACGCAGAGTTTCAATGATACGGTCATAGCATTCCCAGTTACGGGCAGCCCGGCCGATACCACCGTAAACCACCAGCGACTGCGGGTGTTCGGCCACCGCAGGGTCGAGGTTATTCATCAGCATACGCAGGGGCGCCTCGGTGAGCCAGCTTCGTGCGCTGAGCTTGGTGCCGGTGGGTGCGTGTATAACGCGATCACTGTGACGTGGGTCATTCATGGTAATTCCTCAAAAGTTCAGGTGGCCGCCAAGACGATAGCGACTGCCAGGATAAATCAGGGTTGCGAGAGTAACGATGCCGCGTTGACACCAGGTGCGCCGGTTCAACTTGAGACAGGGCTCGTTGAGATCGATTTGAAGCACGCTGGTTACATCGGCACTGACGCACACGGCTTCGATGGCCTGTTCAGCTTCGGTGAGTGGTGAAATAGCGGAAAGGTAGCTGCTGGGTGTTATTGCGGTAAAGTCCTGGGTAAGGTAATCAGGACCGAATTTAGGGTTCACATATCGCTCTTCATATTGCAACGGTTTTCCGTTTTCGCTATGAAGCAGAATGCTGTGAAAGATGACAGCATCTTTATCCAGTCCAAGCAGAACTGCAGTGTTGTGATCTGCTTCTATTTCTTCCAGGGTCAAGACCTCTGCACTGTGTTCACGTCCGCGGGCACGGATTTCCGTGTCGATACTGTGTACCTGCAGCATGGAACTCATAGGGCGGGCATCGGCAACAAAGCTGCCCAGCCCCTGGGTACGCACCAGGATACCTTGCTCACCCAGCTCCTGGAGCGCACGGCGGGCGGTCATTCGGCTCACCGAAAACTCGGCTGCCAATTCATTTTCTGAAGGAACACGGTCACCGGCTTTCCATCGTGCAGTATCCACACGCCGGATAATGTGATCTTTGATAGCTGCGTAACGGGGTATCGTCATGATGATGCTAATCTTTAAATTCTTTTTACATGGAGAGACAATTCTAAATGTCTATGCTTGTATATACAAGTAAAGCCCGTGAGTTTCTGCTTGGCTATAAGTAGGTTCTGGGTGATTGGGTCCAGGCGAATCACGATCGGCTGACCGAATAAAGGTTAGTAAGTAAGCTTTTAGCCCGTTTAGTTTTCTATCGAGAATGTCTGACACTACCTTGCGGCGATCTCCACTGTTCAGCTTGTCAGGGTGTGATTTAGCATGGGTTTATAATCTAAAGGGGTAAGTAAACGCATGACAAAATTACTTTTGTTCGCAGTTTTCATCTTGCTTTCCGGCGGTGTTGCTGCTGACAGCATCCGTTGTGGAAGGAAGATTGTAAAAACCGGGGATTCAAGCAACACCCTGATCAAAAAGTGTGGCAAGCCGGTAAGAAAGTTTAGTAGTAAAGAAAAAATAAATGATGGTGGTAACCGGTCAAATACAAGCGTATCAAACTGGGTTTACACCCGCGGTAGTAATAAAGACATGATTGTTTCCGTGCGCGGCGGAGCCGTGATAAAAATCCAGGTGGAATGAATTCAGCTCGTGTCGGAACGGCAATCCTGTGGGCGGGAAGGGCCTGTCGTGTAGCTCATTCAGGTTTTATGACGAATATATTTGCGTTTAAGTCCGCGATCAATTCTCCGCTTGGTATCAGGAATTTATGCAGTTGCGGATTAGCGGCACTCAATAACTCCTTGTAGGCTTGTTCATTCAAGCTATCGAACTCGCCCGCCAGGCGGAGGTGGACTTCGATAAACTCTCTCATCGACGGGTAGCGAGCCTGCCCGGAACGTTCGTGGCATTCATACTCGTTGACACGCGAGGACAACAGCAAAGAATCCATAGTACCGGGTCTACCCAGCGCCCATGGAGCCGAAAGTTTCATTGCTGCGTGGGAACCACAGTGCTGGCTTACCAGTTTGATCAGCGAGTCGAATGCGCCGCCATGATGTAATGGCCCCCAGGTCGCCACCACGACAAGTCCATCAGTCTTGCAGACCCGCAGCATTTCCTTGATGGCCGCCACCCTGTTGGTGATAAACATCAGCGAAAACTGGCACAAGACACGATCAAACCGGTTTTTTTCAAAAGGCATTGATGTAGCATCGCCGATTTGCCACTCAATGCTTCGGGATTGCCTTTGGGCAGACTCAAGCATCAACTTACTGGCATCCAGTCCAATAACCTGACCGGTCAGGCCTGTTTCCAGTTGAGCAGCACGGGCCAATGTGCCGGTACCGCAGGCGACATCAAGTACGTGCTGACCTAACTCAATTTCGGCAATCTCGGCTACTCTGTTAGCCCATTGCGCATAAATGGCCGGCACGAGGTATTGCTCATGAGCCCTGACTAAATCTTCAGATATTTCCGGTGTAAACTGCGGTGCCGCCATAGTCCCCCCCAGGAAATGTGTGCACTCTAATTATGGTTCAAAAGTTACATTTTGCAAGCAAATATTACTCGCAGATGAATTCCGCAGGTAGCCAGGGGTCTGGTACCTTCGAATATGGGAAATAGCATAAGGGATGAAAAGGCTGTAGGTAATCTGCCCGGGATGATGCTAATGCCCAGCTGCGGTCGACATACACAAATCCTGTGTCTATAGTTAAGTTATCCATGATTCACTTCAGTTGGGAATTGAACATGGGTTTTTAGCTCAAGGGGAACGGGTCAGGGCATAAAAAAATTAAACAAAATCGAATCTATCCATAGGGGGAAGACATGATTCAAATACTCATTATTGATGATCAGGCATTGGTCAGAACGGGGCTGCGGCATATCCTCGATCAAAGTAACGAAGTCACCAAAATATCGGAAGCTTCATCGGGGGAGGCCGCGCTCAGTCGCTGCAGAAAGAGTCGGCCCGATGTCATTTTGCTCAGCATAAACCTGCCCGGATTAACAGGGTTTGAAATAACACGAAAACTTAAGCGCAGCCATCCGGCAGCCAGGATTATTGTGCTGGCTGTGCATGCCAAGCCGCCTTACCCGACACGTCTAATGGATGCAGGGGCAAGTGGTTATCTGACCCGCGATTGCGAGGCGGACGAACTCATACAGGCGATTAAGGTTGTGGCAGGGGGGCAGCGCTACGTCGGAAGCGAGGCAGCAAAGCAGCTTGCGTTGTCAATGTTATCGGGGTCTGCAAGTCAATCACCTTTCGAGGATCTGTCGGCACGGGAGATGGAGGTGATGTTAAAGATAACCGATGGTCGGCGTATACCGGATATTGCATCGTTGATGTGCTTGAGCCCCAAGACAGTATCCACTTACAAATACAGGATTCTGGGCAAGCTGGGTGCGCGCAGCGAGGTCGAAATGGTGCGCATGGCGATGCGTTACGGTTTGCTGGATGGTGCCTGAGTTTCTATGTGAAAGGCTTCAATATCGCAGAACGGGCTTTTACATTTGTGAGCGGCCAGCAATGCTGGCCGCAGCGGTTTTGTTTGTTACTCCGGATAGCCGAAAACGCTTGCTTTCCTTACGTATGTTCTGATGGCGGCGGCTTCAGGGTATAGATGCCTTTTGAGTCCTGTTCAGCGGCTATCAGCGGGGCCTGTGGAGGTGCCACTTCCGGCTTGCTGCTTGCAGCAGGCTTGGTGCTGGTCTTTTTAGTATCTTTCTTGCCCGTGGCTTTTTTCCGGGCAGGGCGCTTTTGCGGCTTTGGCGATTCGTCAGCATCAGTTGCAGCTTTGCCGGTCGATGCGGTCTTCTTTGATGCGGTCTTTTTTGAAGCCTTTGGCTTGCTGTCCTTGGTTTTCACTTCGTCTGTTGTTGCAATTTTTTCCGCAGGTTTGGAATCAGAAGCTTGAGCTTTTGATTGAACAGGTTCTGCTGGTGCTGAATCAACAGGCTTTGCTTCGGCGGCACTTGGTTCAGCAGGTTTGGCTGACTTTGGTTTTGAGACAGGTGTCGCTGCAGACGTTGATGCCTCAATGGGTGATGTAGTTTCTTGAGCCGCAGGTTTGTCAGTTGCAGTCTTGGCAGTATCCGGTTTTGCAGCGCCTGATACTGACTGAACCTGTTCCGGGGTGTTGTCCGCTGTTGGTTTCCGGGGTTTTCTTTCTACCGTTGGCTTATTGTCTGAAGCAGCTTGCTTTGGAGCACTGCCGGCTTCTGCCGTTTGAGTTTGTGAATCAGTCTGCTCAGGGCGCGGTTTTGCACCACCGGTCTTGTAAGGTGAACGTCTCCTGCGACCACCTCTGCGACTGGTGGCTTCCTTTTTCTCAGGTTTGAGATTTCCATTGACCTCACCTGCAGCGGTCGGGGCAACCACCGCGGTTTGTACAACTGATTCGGCTGTCGCTGCGCTAGAAGTTTCAGCAATGTCCTGTTTGTCTTTTGGTGGCCGGCCCCTGTTACCTTGCCTGGTTTGTTTTTTATCGGCTTGACCCTGGGCCTGCTTGGCTTGAGCTTGCTTGGCTTGAGCCTGCTTGGGTTGGGCTTGTTTGGATGGCTGCTTCTTGGTTTGCCGTTGTGGCTGCCTGGTCCGTGCTGGTTGGCCACTCTTCTGAGCAGTCGGGCCAGTCCGTTTGTTGTTGTTTCTTCGGTTGGACTGTTGCCTGGAAGACTGTGTCTGTTTTTGCCTGTTTTGCTGGCTGGTAGGCTTATTACCGGTTTTTGCCGTGGTTTTCTTGCGTTGTGCCGGTGTGCTTTTGACTTCTTTTTCCGGATGTGAAAAAAGTATATTTGCCAGGCGTGCAAATAATCCCGGCTCCTTTTTCTCGGTCCGTGCGGGTGCAGGGCGATCAGGTACAGGGCGATCGGGAACGATACGTTTTACAGCCGGGCCCGGTGGAGCAATTGCATTGGTCTGGGTACGCTCATTGGCAACCACTTGCGCTTCGGGCAAATCAATCCGGGAATAGCTTGGTGCATCGGAAATGTCTGATTTTCTGACACGCAGGATTTCAAAGTGGGGAGTTACCAGGTGCTGATTAGCGAGCATCACGATTGGCACTTTATGCCGGGATTCGACTTCTGCCAGTGCCGTACGTTTTTCATTGTGGAGAAAGTTGATCACTTCAGTCGGGGCCTGGACGATGATCTGGCCGGTGTATTCCTTCATGACCTCTTCTTCGACAAGTCGCATTATCGACAGTGCAAGGGACTCAACGCTACGGATGGTGCCGTGACCGGTACAGCGGGGGCAGGTTTCCTGGCTCGATTCACCCAGGGAAGGGCGCAGCCGCTGACGCGACATCTCCAGAAGTCCAAAACGCGAAATGCGCCCGATCTGAACCCGGGCCTTATCGATTTGCATGGCAGAACGCAAACACTCTTCAACTTCACGTTGATGCTTGCGACTGGTCATATCAATGAAATCGATCACAATCAGACCGCCCAGGTCACGCAGGCGTAACTGGCGGGCAATTTCGTCAGCCGATTCCATATTCGTGCTATACGCGGTGTCTTCAATATCAACGCCCTTGGTTGCACGGGCGGAGTTGATGTCGATCGAAAGCAGGGCTTCAGTGTGATCAAATACGATTGCGCCGCCTGAGGGCAAATGTACGGTTCGCGCGAATGCCGATTCAATCTGACTTTCAATCTGGTAGCGGTTAAACAGTGGAACCTGGTCGTCATATAACTTGAGCTTGTTCAGGTTGTGGGGCATAACCTGCTGCATGAATTCCCGCGCGTCGTTATAAACAACTTCATTGTCGATCAGGATTTCACCGATGTCATTTCTCAGGTGATCACGTAAGGCACGTATGAACAGGTTGCTCTCCTGGTGAATCAGGAAAGGTGCAGGTTTGCTGGCTGCAGCCTGTTCTATTGCTGTCCACAGTTGCAACAAATAATCTAGATCCCACTGCAGTTCTTCGGCATCCCGCCCAACACCTGCCGTGCGTATGATGATGCCCACATTATCCGGCGTAGTTACCTTTTGCAGTTGCTCACGCAAATGATCGCGATCATTGCCCGTGATGCGCCGGGACACACCACCCGCTGTGGGGTTGGTTGGCATCAGTACCAGGTAACGGCCTGCTAGTGAAATGTAGGTCGTCAGGGCCGCACCCTTGTTGCCGCGTTCCTCTTTCTCGACCTGGATGATAATTTCCTGGCCTTCACGGACCACATCACGAATGGCCAGTTTGCCGCCTTTCTTGCTGGCATCTTTCGCGTAGGCGCTTTCGCATATCTCTTTGAGTGGCAGAAAACCATGCCTGGTAGAGCCAAATTCAACGAAACAGGCTTCCAGTGACGGTTCGACCCGCGTAATCTTGCCCTTGTAGACGTTTGATTTCTTTTGTTCCTGGGAGGGTACTTCTATATCAAGATCAAACAGATGTTGACCTTCAGCAATTGCCACACGCAACTCTTCTGGCTGAGTTGCGTTTATCAGCATTCTTTTCATTATTTATTCCTCAGGCACCCCGATACGGGGCGGCGGTGGAACGCTATGACAAGTTTTTGTCATATTTCCACTTAGCTGACCCGGCGATGTCTTGCATCTTTGCCGGGGGTACCAAATTTTGTTTTCATAGCCAGACCAACTACTCATCGGCCCGGTCCTCGGATGGCAGTTTGTCCGTCTGCCATCAAAAATATGTATTTACTGCAGTTAAGCAGTAGGGGAATTCAAGCTTTCCGCAAATGAAACAACGTGTAAACTGTTGCTGCATCCATGCAGTCCGGCCCTTTTAAAGCACGGCTTAGGTGAGATAATCAGGGCTATGTCGGAGGGCAATTCGGCGGGGCGAATTCCTTACCGTGACAATATAGCAGTGTTTTCATTTTCTATCAATGAGTTGGGGATAGTTGTCCATGAATAAGGTCAGTTCGGCAGTCAGCCTGGTTGAAGTTACACAGGATCGCGACGGACAGCGTCTGGATAATTTTCTTACTGCCAGGTTAAAAGGTCTTCCACGGTCAGTTATTTACCGGATTATCCGAACCGGGCAGGTTCGCGTCAATGGAGGCAGGGCAAAGCCCGCCACCCGTCTTGAAACGGGTGACATCGTCCGTGTTCCACCGGTATCTGTGCGTGAAAACAAAGCAGGGGATATCCCGCCGGCTGTTCTGAAACTGTTGAACCAGTCCATTTGCTATGAAAGCCAGGGGATCATGGTGATCGATAAACCTGCGGGAATGGCCGTGCATGGCGGCAGCGGCCTGGCGTGGGGTGTTGTGGACGCGATCAGAAAAATGCGGCCCGGAATGAAAGTAGACCTGGTTCACCGCCTGGACCGCGAAACCAGCGGATGTTTATTGCTGGCACTTGATGGCGATGCCCTGCGGGATTTGAACACACAAATCAGTAATGACCAGGTTGAAAAACGTTATTTATGCCTGATGGATGGAAAACTGGAGCAGGAAATCGTTCAGGTGAATGAACCCATTGGACAATTTGAACGTGCCGGGCAGAAATTCATGCGCGTGGATCAGCAGGGAAAATCGGCCCATACCACTTTCCGCCTGTTGCAAAACTATGCTGGTTACAGTTTTGCAGAAGCACAGCTTCATACCGGCCGAACCCATCAGATTCGTGTACACGCCGCACACCTCGGTGCGTCACTGGCAGCCGACAAGCGTTATTCACCGCCGGCACGTCAGAAATACTGGAAAGCACAAGGTCTAAAAAGAATGTTCCTACACGCGCACCAGGTTCGATTTTTTACAGGTGACGGTGAACAACAACTGGTCAGTTCACAACTGCCCGGCGAACTTCGGAGCTTGCTCGAAAAACTTGAGTGAACAACACCGTAAACCAAATGCACAGTCATGGCCTGGGCCATGACGTTGGTTTCGATTAACCATATGTATGGGTGATCAACAAATACCTACACATCAAAAGCGCAAATTCAACTGGTTGAGACTTTGGTGTTATGGTCTAATTCCCCTATGTATAAACCACTATCTGCTTTTATTGGTCTTCGCTACCTGGGGGCCAAGAAGCAAAATCATTTCATCTCGTTCATTTCCCTGACTTCCATGCTGGGAATTGCGCTGGGCGTCACCACCCTGATCACGGTGATATCAGTGATGAACGGTTTTGAAAAAGAGTTGCGTGCACGAATACTGGGTGCAATATCCCATGCCACCATCCAACCGCTTGAAAAACCGCTCGATGAATGGCGCGAGGTTATCAAGCATGTCAATGCCCGCGAAGATGTGGTTGCCTCAGCGCCCTATATCGAAGTTGGCGCCTGGTTACAGGCAAACGGATCGAGTGCAGCACTGGTGCGTGGTATTGTGCCGGATTTTGAGGCGACGGTTTCAGATGTTGATACCAGCATGGTCAGTGGTGACCTGGCCGATCTGCGTAGTGGTGAGTTTGGCATCATACTGGGTATAGGTCTTGCTGTGCATTTGCGGGTGGGTCCTGGGGACAAGGTTACCGTCATTGCCCCGCGGCTCAAAGCCAGTCCTTTTGGCGCAAGCCCTTTAATGAAGCGCTTTACCGTGGTCGGCATGTTTGAGTTCGGTGAACATGAGAACGATAGCGGTTTGGCCATGGTGCATATTGAAGATGCCGCAAAGTTGCTACGAATGCCGGATGAATCAGTCGGTGGTATCCGCCTCAAACTGGAGGATCTAGATACCGCCTGGCTGGTGGCGCGAGATATCTCGGACCAGCTCGAAGGTGCTTACCGAGTCAGGGACTGGAGCCAGGAACGTGGCAACCTGTTCCAGGCGGTACGAACTGAAAAAACGGTCATGTGGGTTATCCTGTCGTTGATCATAGCCGTGGCGGCCTTCAACATCATTTCAATGCTGGTCATGGTGGTTACTGACAAACAGGCAGATATCGCCATACTCAAAACCATGGGAGCCCACGCCGATACTATCATGCGGGTATTCGTGGTGCAGGGAAGTCTCATCGGTATTATTGGCACTGCCCTGGGGGTGGTGGGCGGCATTCTGCTGGCTCAGAACATTGCGATCGTCGTACCGTTTCTCGAACGCATTTTTGGTTTTTCCCTGTTCCCGGCGGATATCTATTACATAACCGAGTTGCCGTCCGATTTACGCCAGGCTGATGTCGTTGCTTTTGCCATCATGTCGCTGGTTATGTCCTTGCTGTCAACGCTGTACCCGGCGTGGCGTGCATCCAGAACTGATCCGGCAGAGGCTTTGCGCTATGAATGATCAGGGCAAGATGGTGATTCAGGCGACCGGCGTCTCACGCGGGTTCAGGCAAGGACCAAAGCGGGTCCAGGTATTAACGGATGTAAGTTTGCAGGTGCCGGCAGGTACTTCAATGGCCATTGTCGGTGCATCGGGGGCCGGCAAAAGCACCCTGTTGCATATCCTGGGCGGTCTTGACCGGCCGGATGAAGGGGATGTGCTGGTCGATGGCCAATCGCTTTGGCAAAAAAGTGACAGTGAACGCTGTGATTTACGTAATTCGCGTATGGGGTTCATCTACCAGTTCCATCACTTGCTGCCGGAGTTCACCGCCCTCGAGAACGTTGCCATGCCACTTTTGATTCGTGGCGAATCAACATCCACGGCAGCAAAGCGGGCCACTGACCTGCTTGAAAAAGTAGGCCTGGGTCAACGCCTGGATCACAAGCCCGGGGAATTATCAGGCGGAGAACGACAGCGCGCAGCGGTTGCAAGGGCACTGGTTGGCAATCCGGGTTGTGTATTGGGCGATGAACCCACCGGTAACCTGGATGAGCGCACCGCCGACCATGTCTTTGAACAACTGCTTGAGCTCAATACCGAGCTGAATACCAGTTTGATACTGGTTACCCACGATATGGGTCTGGCAGCAAAGATGAATCAGCGTTTTGAATTACACATGGGGAGCCTGAAGCCTTTTTAGGTAGCACGATTTAAGGGGGGATCATTGAAATTCTGGGCCCTGCTCATTACGGGAGCGGTTTCGCCGTTCCTGTTCACATCGACACTATCATCCGGGGTCGCGCTTGTTTTACTCCTGCTCACCACACTGCTTAGTTTGAAACTTACACCTGGGCAGAGGGTTTTTTGCCTGGTTCCATGCTGCTTTCTTATAAGCACCCTGATGATCAATCAGCGAATTTCTCAACGTCTGCCACTTTCGGAAAGCAGATCAACCCATGAGGTGACCGGTGCTATTGGCAGCCTGCCGGTGTCGAAAGGAGATGGTGCACGGTTCCTGTTTCTGCCGGATAAAGGCGCGACACAGATTGCTTCCAGGATCTACGTGAACTGGTACGAAGACAGGCACAGGGAAGAGGGTGCCGAGCCAAGTGTGCCACAGCTTAGGGCGGGTGAACGCTGGCGACTGCAGTTGGTTCTGCGTTCAACGCGTGGTCGTGTCAATTTTCATGGTGTGGACACGGAGCGCTGGAACTTCACCGAGGGCATCGATGCACTGGCCTATGTGCAGGATGGGGAAAACATCCGGCTTGCCGGTCCAGACAGATTCAATTTACATCACTGGCGCGAGTTGGTGCTGGACAAACTCGTTGAAAAAGCTGAAGGAATACCCGCCTTACGCGTACTCGTGGCACTGGCCATTGCCGACCGGCGTGGATTAACTGTAAATGACAGGGAAGTATTATCCGCCACTGGCACCGGGCACCTGTTGGCCATTTCCGGTCTGCATATTGGTCTTGCGGCGGTGATGGGTTTTTACCTGGGCAAGTTGGGCCTGTTGTTTCTTTTGACGGGGCTGCAACAACGCCTGGCAGTCGTCTTGCCATGGTCAACTGCATGGTTGACGGCTTTCTTTTACTCGGCCCTGTCCGGTTTTGGTGTTTCCACGCAACGGGCGTTGATTATGTTGACGGTTGCTACCCTGGCCTCATTGAGCCGGCGAAATGTTCATCCTTTTCAGGCCTGGCTGATTGCCATGTCGTTGGTACTGATCGCAGATCCCTTTGCGCCACTACGCGCGGGGTTCTGGTTTTCGTTCATTGCGGTGGGTGTTTTGATGATGTTGTTTATACCACGTCATGGACCCATGCCTGCCTGGCGAAGAACGTTGCTCGCGCAGCTGGGTATATCGTTGTTGATGGCACCACTTGGTATGTACTGGTTTCAGCAGGCAAGTCTGCCCGGACTACTGGCTAACCTGGTAGCGATTCCGATAGTCAGTTTGCTGATTGTTCCGTTGGTACTGACCGCGATCGCACTGTTGTGGCTGCCCGGTCCAATGGTGGGATGGTTGCTCGAGTTGGCCGGCTATTTGGCGCATTGGTTGATGCTCGCACTGGATTATCTCTCCGGTATTCAACCTCACAGCTTCAACGCAACCCGTGCACCCGGTCTTGCAGCAACCGTTCTGGCCATGTTGGGTGCCGCCCTTTTACTTTTGCCACGCGGTATACCGGGTCGTTTAGCAGGTCTGTTTTTGATGCTTCCCCTGTTGCTGCCCGCCAGTGATTCGCGCGGAGAAACGGAGACCCGGATTGATTTTTTGGATGTAGGGCAGGGGCTTTCAATCCTGCTGACAGCACACGATTACCAATTACTCTATGATACCGGTCCGGGTAACGGTCTTGAGGGTGAAGCCGGGTTGGATATGGTTAAAGGAACCATTCAGCCGATGATCAGGGCCAGCGGGAGGGCACCGGACCTGATCGTTGCCAGTCATGCAGACCTGGATCACTCTGGCGGGCTTAACCGCCTGCGCTCCGTTTATCCTGACGCCGCTTACCTCGCAAGCCTGCCCGTGAACCGCCCCGGTATCCGGGCCTGCAACGCACCCGGGAAATGGGTGACAGAGAACCTGGAGTTCCGGATTCTGCATCCTTCGACGGGCCTGCCTTATATGGGTAATGACAGTTCCTGTGTCATCAGTGTTACTGGTTCGGCTCTGAGCCTGTTATTAAGTGGTGATATCAGCCGTGTCGTGGAGCAGCGCCTGGTGAATGAGGGACTTGAACAACATACAATCTTGACCGCCCCGCACCATGGCAGCTCGACGTCCTCCTCACAGGCGCTTATCGATGCCGTCCTGCCGTCCTGGGTCTTGATTTCTGCAGCCCACGGCAACCGCTTTGATTTTCCGCGTGCCGATGTGCTTGAGCGTTTTAAAAATTCCAATGTAGCTATCTTGAACACCGCGCGGTGTGGAGGTATCAGGATGATCACCGACGGGGCGGGTGGTGTCAGAGTCAGTTCCGCCCGGGTCCATCGCAAAGCCATCTGGCGATGGCCCGTCATAGGGAAATGCCCTTGAACTCATACACCAATTGAATAAATTCGAGGGGATATAAAACCGGGCTTCAGGTATTATTCCGAACAGCAATAATCAAAGGAGTGAAACCGCGTGCTGGAAATTATTCTTGCCGGTGGCTGGCTGATGGTGCCCATTCTGCTATGTTCGACCCTGTCTGTGGCTATCATCATTGAGCGCTTCTGGACTTTACGCAGAAGTAAAGTGACGCCGGAAGGCTTGACCACCATGGTTGAGGACTGGGCTGCCCGACATGAATTGGATGCGAGACACCTGGAACAGATAAAAGACGAATCTCCCCTTGGACGAATTTACTCGGCCGCCCTGATCAATCGAAAACGTTCAAGAGAAGTGATCAAGGAGGCTGTTGAAGATACCGGGCGTCATGTAGTTCACGACCTTGAGAGGTTTCTGAACACCTTGGGTACCATTGCGGGCATATCACCGTTATTGGGGCTATTGGGCACCGTGGTCGGAATGATCAAGGTATTCTCAGTCATCATGATTAGCGGTGTCGGTGATGCCAATGTGCTGGCAGGAGGAATTTCGCAGGCGTTGATCACCACCGCAGCAGGGTTGACCGTTGCAATACCCAGCTATTTCTTCTATCGCTTTTTCCGTGGCATGGTCGCGGAATATGTCATTTCGATGGAAGAAAAGGCCATCAGTCTGATCGACTGCATTGAACGCGGAAACCTCTCACCGGCCAGATATTCATCTGTCGAGGACTAGTCCATGCAACTCCGAGCATCCAGTCACGAAGACCCGGAGGTCAGCCTGACCAGCCTGATCGACGTGGTGTTTTTGTTACTGATCTTTTTCATGGTAAGCACTACTTTTGAGCATCAGGCCGTTTTGAAAGTTGACCTGCCGGAGGCAAAAAATGTCAGCGCACCGGAAGACCAGCCCAATAGTTTCGAACTGGTGATTGATTCCAAGGGCCTGTATTTTCTCAATGACCGGCAACTGGTCGATGGTGAGCGGGCAACGCTGGAGGCGGCTTTTTTAGAGGCTGCGGGAGAGGATCGAAATGTTCCCGTCATCCTAAGGGCAGATGCTGAGACACCCCATCACTTTGTGGTGACGGCAATGGATGTCACGGCCCAACTAGGTTTCAGCCGCTTATCGATTGCCACTGAACAAATTACAGAAGAAGAATAATGCCCCAGCAACAAGCAGCTTCAACCGCGGGTGCCGTTTATGGACGCTTGTGGGGATACACGCGAAAATACTGGCTCATGTTTGTTGTCGGTGTGTTCGGTGTCAGCCTCGATGCCGGTATGCAGGCGCTGTTCATCGGTTTTGTTGAGCCCCTGATTGACCGCGTTTTTGTTGAAAAAGATGCCGCCTATGGAACCTGGCTGGCGGCCGGTGTAATGGGCGTGGTGCTGTTACGTATCGTCGGGCATTTCGCCGGTGCCTACGGAATGGAATGGACCGGCCGGCGTGTCGTGGCTGATCTGCGCAAGGAACTGTTTGCCAGTTACCTGCATCTGCCCGCAACATTCTATGATCGGAACTCTCCCGGCCAGTTAATTTCAAAACTCGCCTACAACAGCGAGCAGGTTGCTCATGCTGCAACCAAGGCCGTCATTTCAGCCTTTCGCGATATTTTGCTGCTGATTTACCTGGTGATCCTGATGCTCAGCACCAACGCCCGCTTAACGGCCGTTCTGTTGATACTGGTGCCGGTAGTTTCCCTGGTGGTTACCGTGATCAGCCGCAAATTCCGCAAAATCTCCCGAAACATCCAGAACTCAATGGGAGACGTCGCGCATGTGACGGAGGAAGCTGTGGTTGGACAGCGTGTCGTCAAGGTTTTTCTTGGGCAGGACACGGAAAAAGAACGGTTCGACCGGGTGAATGAGCGAACCCGCCGACTGCATATGCGCATGGTTGCAACACATATGCTCAGTTCCTCGATCGTACAATTTGCCGCCGGTATTGCCTTGGTGTCACTGATGCTTATCGCGACCCGCCCGGCAATGTTAAACGAGATTACTGCGGGAACTTTCACCGCGATCTTTTTCGCCATGATCGCCACCATTCCGCCGCTGAAGCGATTGACAAACGTGCAATCACAAATGCAAAAAGGCATCGCAGCGGCTGACAGTATTTTTATCGTTATCGACGCTGAAAAGGAGCAAGATAAAGGTACGCACCGTGTTGATCGTGTTGATGGTGAAATTGAGTTCCGGAATGTCAGTTTTCAGTACGACACCAGCCATAAACCCGTGCTGGATAACATCAGTTTGCATTTTCCGGCAGGCAGTGTGACGGCTGTAGTCGGACAAAGCGGCAGCGGAAAAACCACGCTGGCAGGTCTGTTGCCGCGTTTTTACGCTTATAACAAGGGTAATATTTTGCTCGACGGGTTTGAACTGACCGATTACGAACTCAACAACTTGCGAAAACAGATCAGCCTGGTCAGCCAGGACGTTGTGTTATTCAATGACACCATCGCCGGCAATATTGCTTATGGCGCGCTCGAAGGAATTGACCGTGATGCCATTACCCGGGCTGCCAAGGCGGCGCATGCCATGGAGTTTATTGAGCAACTCCCTGAAGGGCTGGATACCGTGCTGGGTGAAACCGGCACGCTGTTGTCAGGTGGGCAACGGCAGCGACTGGCGATCGCAAGGGCCTTACTGAAAGACGCGCCCATACTGATTCTTGACGAGGCAACCTCTGCACTCGATTCGGCGTCGGAACGGGCCATTCAGATTGCGCTTAAGGAAGTGATGAAAGGCCGTACAACCCTGGTAATTGCTCACCGTCTTTCCACAATTGAGAACGCGGACCAGGTCATTGTGCTGGGAGAAGGGCAGGTGATAGAGCAGGGCACCCATGCCGAGTTGCTTGAAAAGGGTGAGGCATATGCACGTTTGTATCATACCCAGTTTGAGATTCAGGGCCGGGTCACGGACTGAACAGCTGGCATGCGTGCAGGTATTGAAAATTGGCTTCTTAAGCACTGGTACGGCACACACAGGCCCCCATGGTATCTTCGAATGCTTGAACCGGTTTACCGGACGGCTTATCAACGGGTTCAAGAAAAGGGAAATACCAGCCGGGACCGCTGCCGTTCAGAAATACCACTGATCGTGGTGGGGAATTTAACGGCAGGTGGCAGTGGTAAAACACCCCTGGTAATCGGTCTTTGCCAGCTTGCAGGTGATATGAACCTCAAGCCCGGAATTGCTTGTACCGGTTATGGCAGACAAAGTAACGAAACACTCATGGTCCACGCCGACAGTGATACCCGTACCTGTGGTGATGAACCGGTTCTGCTTGCAATTCGTACCGGTGCCCCGGTCGTGGTCGCTCAGCGGCGCTGTGATGCCATAAGTAAGCTGAACGAGTTGAGCCTGGACCTGATCTTTTCTGATGATGGCCTCCAGCAGGCTGACCTGGATTCCGATATGGCGATTTGCGTGGTTGACGGTGCGCGTGGACTTGGCAATGGACATCTTCTGCCGGCAGGGCCTTTGCGAGAAACGACCGATCGTCTTGCTAAGGTTGACTCTGTGATTACCAATGGCGTGTGGGCAGGCAAACCGGATGACCTTGACGTGACAGTAATGTCCCTGGAAGCTGACAAAGTTTGTTCACTTGACGGCTCAACAGTGATCCCTGTAAATAAATTCCTGCAAAATAATAACGGAAAGGTTATTCATGCAATTGCAGGCATAGGTAATCCTCAGCGATTCTTCAGGACGCTTGAGGTACTGGGGTTTGAAGCGATCCCCCACCACTTTCCAGACCATCACATGTTCCAGTGGAAGGATTTTGATTCCTTACCGCTTGGTTCTGCCATTATCATGACGGAGAAAGACGCCGTAAAATGTCGATCCCTCGGGCTTGAGAATGCCTGGTATCTGCCGGTTGATACACATTTGCCCGACGAGTTTGCAACCGATTTTAAAAGCCGCCTCCTGGGGTTGTTGAAGAAGAGTACTGTTGAAGGAGATTAAATGAGCACGGCCAGAGTGAGCGCCTACCACATCGTTATTCCCGCACGGTTTGCTTCTGAGCGCCTGCCGGGTAAGGTTCTGCTGGACCTGGCGGGGTGCTCCCTTTTACAACGCGTTTGGCAGCGTGCCCGGGAATCGTCGGCGGAATCCATCAGTATTGCGACTGATGATGAAAGAATAGTCAGTGCGGCGGAGTCATTTGGTGCGCAGGTCGTGCTGACAAGTCCGGATCACCAAAGCGGTAGCGACCGGATTGCGGAGTGTGCCGCCACCCTGGGTTGGCCGGATGAACACCTGGTGGTCAATCTGCAGGGCGACGAACCGCTGATGCCGCCAGCCTGTCTCGACCAGGTGGCTGCCCTGCTGGATGAGCGAACCGATTGCGAGGTTGCAAGTCTTTACTGGCCGATGACAGAAGCTGCCGAAGTTGTGAATCCCAATGCGGTGAAAGTGGTCACGGATTCAAAGGGCAGGGCCATGTATTTCAGTCGGTCCCCCATACCCTTCGCGCGTGCTTTTGCTTCCGTAACAGAAGCAATGGAGTCCGGGATAGAATGGAAACGGCATCTTGGTCTGTATGCCTATCGTCTGGAAGCGCTGCGCCGCTATACTGGTTGCTCACCAACGCCACTGGAAAAAAGCGAGCGGCTTGAGCAGTTGAGGATCATGGAGCAGGGAGGCCGCATTGCCATGGCGCAGGCCTGTGAGTTCATTCCCGCTGGAATCGATACACCGGACGACCTTCAACGTGTGCGTTGTCTTATTGAAAGTAAAATATCATAAATAGACTATAAATATATGATTAATATACTATTTGTTTGCATGGGAAATATTTGCAGGTCACCCTCGGCAGAGGGTTTCTTTATTCGTGCGTTACAAAAATCAAAGGTCAGGGGTCTGGTTTCTACTGATTCCGCCGGTACCCATGGTTACCATATCGGCCACGCGCCCGATTCGAGGGCGGTCAGCACGGCATTGAACTTTGATGTTGATATCAGTCAACTGCGTGCACGTAAAGTCAGTGCATCTGATTTCAACAAATACGACCTGATTATTGCGATGGATCGAAGCAACTTTGAGGATCTGCAACAAATCCAGCCTGCAGGTGCAAAAGCCACTCTGAAAATGATGATGCAATATCACCCGGAAGCCCGGCCTGAAGAGGTTCCAGATCCGTATTATGGTGGAATGGATGGTTTTACCTATATGTGCAAGCTACTGGAATCTGCCACGCAGGGCTTACTGAAAGAGGTTGAGGAGCGTTTGGCGCGGTAGTGGAAGATGCGGATCTAAAGCAGTCCACGGTGGACTTCGACGGTAAAAAGTTTGCCCGGCGTCTGTCCGCCGGACCCGGTGTTTACCTGATGCGTGATTCAGAAGGCATTGCCTTGTATGTTGGCAAGGCCGCCAATTTGCGTAAACGTGTTTCAAGTTATTTTGATGCCAGACCAAAGATCGAGCGGATCATGCGGATGGTGGCACGGATTCAGTCCATCGAAGTCAGCCTGACCCGCACGGAAGCCGAAGCACTGCTGCTTGAAAATGAATGGATCAAGTCGCTCAAGCCCCGCTATAACGTGCTTCTTCGTGATGACAAAAGCTATCCGTGGGTCATGCTGGGCACCGATCATGAATTCCCCCGAATCGCCTTTCACCGTGGGGGTAAAGACAAGGGGCGGAGATACCTCGGGCCATATCCTTCAGCCAGTTCGGTAAGGGAAAGCATCAACCTGATTCAAAAACTGTTCCTGTTAAGAAACTGCGAAGACAGCTATTTCAGCCACCGTACCAGGCCCTGCCTGCAATATCAGATCAAGCGCTGTACCGCACCCTGTGTGGGTAAGGTAAATCAGGTGGATTACGCGGGGCAGGTGGAAGATGCCTTGTTGTTCTTGCGTGGACAGAGCCAGAAGGTAATAGCCCGCCTGATAGAGCGCATGGAGCATTCGGCCGGTTTGCAGCATTATGAGCAGGCCGCGCAGTATCGCGACCAGATCAATCACCTGAAACAGATGCAGGCCCGTCAGTTTATCTCGGCGGGCAATGGTGATCTGGATATCATTGCGCTCGCCAGGATGGATCGCAGTATTGCCATTGAGGTGATTTCCGTTCGTGGCGGCCGGAGCCTGGGGCAACGTGATTATTTTCCCACTCAATCAGAAGGTCATGCGGACGCTGAAGTACTGCACGCCTTCCTGGGGCAGTATTTCAGTGAACGCCTGCCACCGCCTGAGTTGATCATTTCGCATCCACTGGAACAACAGGAACTGTTCGAGTCGGTATTCAGTGAACGGAGCGGACGGCGGGTGAAAATCCAGGCCCATCCGCGTAGTCACCGCAGGAACTGGCTTGAGCTGGCGGGCCGGAATGCCTTGAACGCGCTGCATATGCGCAGTTCCGAGTCATCCCGTATCAGCAGGCAATTTGAAGAACTGGCCGAATTGCTTCAGCTTGAAGAAGCGCCAAAAGTTATCGAGTGTTTTGATGTCTCGCATACATCCGGACACAAGACAGTCGCCTCATGTGTTGTTTATGATGCTGAAGGTCCGGTCAAATCCCGTTATCGCCGATATAACCTGAAGGGGTTCGAACCCGGAGACGACTACGCCGCAATGCGGGAAGTGCTGGGCCGAAGGTATCGAAAGCTTCAAAAAGACGAGGGTCTTCTGCCGGGTCTTATCCTGGTTGATGGTGGCAAAGGTCAATTGGGGGTTGCCATTGAGGTTCTGTCGGAATGCGGATTAAGTGACATTCCGTTAATGGGTGTCGCCAAGGGCGCTTCACGACGGGCAGGCTTTGAGGAGTGGGTTTTGCCGGTTGCACCACACAGTCTTCGGCCGGGTCCGGAATCCGCCGCTTCACACCTGGTCCAGCAGGTCAGGGATGAAGCACACCGTTTTGCGATTACCGGTCACCGCGGCCGTCGTCAGAAAGCCACGGTCCGGTCGGTACTGGAAGATATACCCGGTGTCGGCGCACGCAGGCGTCGCGCGCTGTTGACCCATTTTGGCGGTCTCCAGGGCGTTCGCAAGGCCGGCATTGAGGAGTTATCGGGAATCCCCGGGATCAACCGGCAATTGGCCGGGCGGATTTTTAAAGCACTGCACTAGCCCGTAAATTACACGAATATCCCGGTTCTGGCTTGTTCAGCTACGCCTGGACTTGAACTTCTCTCAACCAATAACTACGGCTATTGGTTTCAGTCCAGTTCTGCGCCCAACCGCAGCTGCCCGGCGCCACTTCCCGGGAGAAGGTGAGACCGCCAGGCGGTCGAGAAGCTGGCCTGGGCCATACTTGTGTAATTTGCGGGCTGTGGTGAAATTGAGTGATCCGCAAAATCCTTTAAATCCACCGGCTTTTAACCTGCAAAACATCCCGAGTGTCTGCGATAATAGCGGGATAACACTGACCGGACTGAATCCATGAAAATGACGTTTCCGATGATCCTCACCCTACTGCGTATCGCGCTGATTCCGGTGTTGGTCCTGTTTTTCTATTTGCCTTACGTCTGGGCGCCCCTGGCAACTGCGGCGGTATTTATCCTGGCGGCGATTACCGACTGGTTGGATGGCTACCTGGCGCGTCGCATGGGCTTGTTATCGGCCTTTGGCGCATTTCTTGATCCGGTTGCCGACAAGTTGATGGTTGCCACGGCCCTGGTACTAATGGTGCATATACCGCCACCGATCGTATTTCCGGAAATTTTTCTGACCTTATCTGCTGCCGTCATCATCGGCCGTGAGATTGCGATTTCAGCACTCAGGGAATGGATGTCTGAAATGGGTGAAAGCGGTACCGTTAAAGTCGGTGTTCTCGGGAAGTTCAAAACGATTTTCCAGATGACAGCAATCAGTTGCTTGTTATATGAATATGACCTCTTTGGTTTGCCTGTAGCGCTGGTCGGCGAGTTGCTGCTTTATCTTGCTGCCGCGCTAACCCTGTGGTCGATGTGGGAATATTTGCATGCCGCATGGCCTGTCATGAGTCGTGAAAGCAACCAGCCTTCCGATGACAGCGTTTCCGGTAGCTGAACCCGTATGAATCCGGAACTGGAAGTACGTGAAAGACGTTTGTCACCCACCGTCAACGTTGGTGGAGTATTGATCGGTTCCGGACACCCGGTTGTGGTGCAGTCCATGACCAATACCGATACCGAGGATATCCGCGCAACAGCCAAGCAAATTGCCGAATTGGCACGTGCCGGCTCGGAGCTGGTGCGTATCACTGTTAATACCGACAATGCGGCTGCCTCGGTGTCCGGCATCATGGAACGCCTGGAAATGATGTCATGTGATGTGCCGGTAGTCGGTGACTTTCATTACAACGGTCATCACCTTTTACAGCAGTATCCGGAATGCGCCCGATTGCTGGCCAAGTACCGTATCAACCCGGGTAATGTCGGTTTTGGTAAAAAGCGTGACGATCAGTTTGCAACCATCGTCGGATTTGCCATTGAATATGACAAGCCGGTTCGGATCGGTGTTAACTGGGGTAGCCTGGATCAACGCCTGCTGGCCAGGCTGATGGATATCAATGGCAAAAGCAGTTCACCGGAACCAGCCGATGCAGTGATGCGTGAGGCACTGATCCGTTCTGCACTTGAGAGCGCACAACAGGCCGAAGCGCTTGGCCTGGCACATGACCGGATCATCCTTTCCTGCAAGGTGAGCGGTGTCCAGGATTTAATACGTGTCTACGGGGAGTTGGCAAAACGTTGTGATTATCCTCTGCACCTTGGTTTGACCGAGGCGGGCATGGGCAGCAAGGGTATTGTTTCTTCAACGGCTGCGCTCGCGGTGCTGTTGCAGCAGGGTATTGGCGATACGATCCGCATATCGCTCACACCCGAACCCGGCCAATCAAGAAATGATGAAGTGATCGTTGCACAGGAACTGCTTCAAAGCATGGGTTTGCGGGCCTTTTCACCGATGATCACCGCCTGTCCCGGCTGTGGCCGCACAACCAGCACTTTTTTTCAGTCACTGGCCCTTGATGTTACCAACCATGTTCGTGACCGGATGCCGGAATGGAAACTTCGATATGAGGGTGTTGAGAACCTGGACCTTGCGGTTATGGGCTGCATAGTAAACGGCCCGGGTGAAAGCCGGCAGGCCAATATTGGAATCAGCCTTCCGGGCACTGGCGAGTCGCCTGTTGCACCGGTTTTTATCGATGGTGTTAAGGCCGCCACGCTCAGGGGTGATGATCTTACCGCCGATTTCCTCGCACTCATTGACAAGTATGTTTCGGAAAAATATCAAAGCATCTGATACGGATCCACCCCGGGCAATGTCAGCATTGGCAGACCGCCATCTGCTGTACCAGCAGGCGGTTCAGGATGTGGAAGCGGAAATTGATTTTGTCGAGCAGACCTGGTCCGAACTGCGGCAGCGACCTGCTGTGGTTTTGCGGGAGGATTTCTGTGGCACGGCCAATACCGCCTGCGAATGGGTTATGCGTGATGATAGCCACTATGCTATCGGCATAGATCTGGACCGGGAAGTGCTCGACTGGAGCCGTTTGAACAGGCTCACGCGACTGGGTGAAGAACAGTTAGAGCGTATCGAGTTGCTGAACGAGGATGTTGCGCAGACACGTCCCGGCCAGGTGGACATCATCCTGGCAATGAATTTCAGTTATTACCTTTTCATGAAACGCGAAGATTTACGTGACTATTTTATAAATGTGCTTGATGGGTTGGTTTCTGATGGCATTTTGTTTCTGGACGCCTATGGTGGTTACGAGGCACCAATGGTCCTGACCGAGTCGCGCGAATGCCAGGACGAAGACGGCAACGATTTTACCTATATCTGGGAACAGGCCTCATTCAATCCAATTGACTCGTCCATGAACTGCCAGATCCATTTTGAATTTCCCGACCAGTCCCGTATGGAAAGAGTTTTTGACTACTGCTGGCGTTTGTGGACCTTGCCGGAGATTCGGGAAATTCTGTATGAAGCCGGTTTCTCAAAGGTGGATATCTACTGGGAAGGTACCGATGAGGAAGCAAATGAAGGTAATGGGATTTACACACCATCGGAAATCGGCGACGCCGACCCGGGCTGGGTGTGTTATATCGTCGCCCAGGCCTGACCCGATTGGGTGCTGTAACAGCGGATTCGATCGTCACTTAATACAGGACACTACACTTAGTATATATCTGCTGTATTGCCCTGATATTCTACCTGCCTGGCAACCTGCTCCGGTTCCATTCGGGTAACTACCATCAGGCAAATAACTCCATCCTCACCGGATTCACAATCCACAACAATCGCATCAAAAGCCTGATGGCCATCCATCAGCCTGATTTTATCCATACGGTCAGGACAAACAGTCAGCTTGCAGTTCAGCAGACGGGGATGGCGTTTCACCTTCCCGAGATAATGCGTACGCGCGACGATTTCCTGACCCGGGTAACAGCCTTTGCGGAAATTGACGGCGCCAAGTTGATCAAAACCAAGCATTTGCGGCAAAAACTGTCCGCTGGTTTCCGGGTCCAGCCAGCAGACTCCCCTTTGCAACTCTGATAATTTCCAGGCGCCCGACTGTTTGGTATCGTGACCCGGAGATCTGGCACGGCTCACGACCGCAAGTTGCTGACCGCTTTCGGGTAACGGGATGAAGGTTGTGGAACTACCACCCTGGTCAGACGAATCGCCTTCGAATAAACCTGCTAAGGCTTGTTCGGCCAGAACTTCGATATCTACATTTGAACGCATTACGTACATCTTCAACCGGCCGGCAATCGAATCAGCCAGGGCATCCGACAGGATGACATAATAATCATTGTCTACTTTGCTGATCAGCATCAATGCCAGCACCCGTCCTTTGGGCTCGCAGTAACAGGCATAAATTGACTCTCCGGTCGAAAGGGCGAGGACATCGGCACTGACCTGGTTGTGCAAAAAGTCGCCGGCATCAGTGCCACTGAAACGGATAGCTGACAGGTAGGGAAGTGCGATCATCAGTGTGGGTTTCCTGTTCTGACTGATAAATGATTTACACTCGCATTTTACGGCAGAATTCAGCGTATAAAAAGACAAAGTGGACTCGCACGGTACCGCCTTTTGCCGTTACAATTCATGACTGGCGAGATTGACCGGAGTGTGGGGAGGTATTCAGTGAGGAATGACCAGTCAAAATCCTCTCGCGCCTCGTCTAACCTCTCCACGAAAACCTCGAAGCAAGAATCATCAGTCGGTGCAACCGCCGAAAAGCCCATTGAAGTGGGCGGCCCGAAAGGTCCCGAGCCCACGCGCTATGGTGACTGGCAACAAGCTGGTCGTTGTACCGATTTTTGAGTCACAATCCAGGGAGTAAAGGCAGCTAATAATGAGTACCTCAAAACGCCCAATGTCACCGTATATGCTGGGGCCGTATTACAAGTTCCAGATCACCTCGGTCCTGTCAATTCTCAACCGCCTCACCGGTGTCTTTATGTCGGTTGTAACGGCGCCGTTATTACTTTGCTGGCTGATTGCCCTGGCAAGTGGGGAGGAGGCATTCAACGCTTTGAGTACCTGGCTGGGTAGCGGCCTGGGCAAACTCGTCATTGCGGCGAGTGTCTTCAGTTTCAGTTTTCACCTGTTTGGCGGTATCCGTCACCTGATCTGGGATGCCGGCTGGATGATGGAAATGCCGCAGGTTCGCATGTCCGGCTGGCTGGCCATCATTGCTTCGGTAGTGCTTACACTCATCGTAATAGGGGCAGGCTTATGAGTATGCAAAATCCTCTGGCCCGGGTCCGCGGCAAGGGCAGTTCTGGCGGGGGTACTCACCACTGGCGCTCACAGCGTTACTCTGCGCTGGTCCTTCTTTTATTAACGACGTGGGTCTTGTGGTTGGGTGTTTCGCTGGCGGGTGCAGATTACGCAACTGCCGCTGCCGCCATGTCATCACCACTCAATGCAGGTATGGCCATATTGATGGCCGGTACCGTTTTCTACCACATGCATCTCGGTTTACAGGTAGTGATTGAAGATTATGTACATATCGCTGCACTGGAATTTGCATTGTTGATATTTGTGCGTTTTGCCTGTCTTGTCGCATTTTTAATCAGTGCCATCGCAGCTATGAAACTGGTACTGGGAGCCTGAACCATGAGCAACGGTTATTCAATAACAGAACATAAATATGATGTCATTGTGGTGGGTGCAGGCGGTGCCGGATTACGCGCAACCATGGGTCTTGCTGCGACCGGTTTAAAAACCGCATGTATCTCCAAGGTTTTCCCGACCCGCAGCCACACCGTAGCGGCACAGGGTGGGATGTCTGCCGCACTCGGCAACATGGGTGAGGATGACTGGCGCTGGCACATGTACGACACCATCAAGGGTTCGGACTGGCTGGGTGACCAGGATGCTATCGAATATATGTGCAGGGAAGCCGTACCTGCAGTGATTGAACTGGAACATTATGGTGTGCCGTTCTCACGAACCGAAGACGGCAAAATATATCAGCGGCCATTCGGCGGTATGACCACTCATTACGGCGAAGGCACTGCACAAAGAACCTGCGCGGCAGCCGATCGTACCGGACATGCCATTCTTCATACTCTGTATCAACAGGCTTTGAAACATGACGCGACTTTTTTTATTGAGTATTTCGCGCTTGATCTGCTGATGGATGATGACGGTGTTTGCCGGGGCGTACTGGCCTGGGATCTGGCCGAAGGCACCTTGCACCTGTTCCGGGCACATGCAGTGATCCTCGCTACCGGGGGTTATGGCCGTACCTATTTCTCATGTACTTCGGCCCACACCTGCACCGGTGACGGCAATGGCATGGTGCTGCGCGCCGGCTTACCACTGCAGGATATGGAATTTATTCAGTTCCATCCAACCGGTGTGTACGGCGCAGGTGTGTTGATTACCGAAGGGGTTCGTGGAGAGGGTGGTTTCCTGACCAACTCGGAAGGCGAACGTTTTATGGAACGATACGCGCCCAATGCCAAGGACCTTGCTTCACGTGATGTGGTCAGCCGTTCAATGACTATTGAAATCAGGGAAGGACGTGGTGTTGGTCCCAAGAAAGACCATATACATCTGAATCTGCAACACCTCGGTGCTGACGTCATCAACAAACGTTTGCCGGGTATCGCCGAGAGTGCAGAAATTTTTGCCGGTGTGGATGTCACCAAGGAGCCCATTCCGGTCATTCCCACCTGCCATTACAACATGGGTGGCGTTCCAACCAACTACCACGGAGAAGTGGTACACATGAAAGATGGTGACCCCGATGCAGTGGTTCCCGGTCTGTTTGCCATCGGTGAGGCAGCCTGTGTTTCCGTTCACGGCGCTAACCGCCTGGGTTCAAACTCACTTCTGGACCTGATCGTATTTGGCCGGGCCGTTGCCCATCGTTGTTCGGAAGTGATCAAGCCCAATCAGCGCCATGACAACCTGGATCAAAAAATAGTGGATGACCTGGTGGCAGATTTTGACCATATGCGTAACGCCGATGGCAAAAACAGCGCAGCCAGCATCAGGGATGAAATGCAGCAGGTCATGCAGAACAACGCCGCCGTATTCCGTACCGGTGAGGTGCTCGAGGAAGGCAGCAAACTGATTTCTGAGGTCTATGAGAGCTTCAAGGATCTCAAGGTCAGTGACCGTTCCATGATCTGGAATTCTGACCTGGTCGAGACGCTGGAATTACGTAACCTGCTGGGTTGCGCAATGGTAAGTATGTCGGGTGCGTTGAACCGGAAAGAGAGCCGCGGCGCACACGCCCGTGAAGATTATCCGGACCGGGATGATGAAGACTGGATGAAACATACCCTGGCAAGCGTGGATGAATCCGGCCGGGTATCCATCGACTACAGACCCGTGCATCTGTACACACTGACAGATGACGTCGAGGTTGTCCCACCCAAACCACGTGTATATTGAGAGGCAGGAATCCCAATGCTCGAATTAAGATTACCCCCTGAATCCCGCCCGCTAAAAGGACAGAAATTTTCTGCGCCCCAGGGGTCAAGCGATGTCCGCACATTTCATGTTTACCGATGGGATCCTGACAAGGGCGAGAACCCCAGTATCGATAGTTATGAGATCGACCTGGATGATTGCGGGCCCATGGTGCTGGATGCCATTCTCAAGATCAAAAACGAGATTGATCCATCTCTGACATTCCGCCGTTCCTGCCGGGAAGGTATTTGCGGATCATGTGCGATGAATATTGACGGTACCAATACGCTGGCGTGTACCAAACCGATCAACTCGATCAAGGGTGACGTGAAAATCAACCCGTTGCCACACCTGCAGGTGGTTAAGGACCTTGTGCCGGACATGACCCATTTCTATGCCCAGTATGCCAGCATCAAACCGTGGATTCGTACCCAAAGCGTACCTTTACCAGACCAGGAGAGATTGCAATCCCAGGAGGACCGCGAAAAACTTGATGGTCTGTACGAATGTATATTGTGCGCTTGTTGCTCAACTTCCTGTCCAAGCTATTGGTGGAATGGCGACCGCTACTTGGGACCGGCGATATTATTGCAGGCTTACCGCTGGTTGGTGGATAGCCGTGACGAAGATACCGGTGAACGACTGGATGAGCTTGATGATCCGTTCAGACTTTATCGCTGTCACACCATCATGAACTGTACTTCTACTTGTCCCAAGGGCCTGAACCCGGCTAAAGCGATAGCTGAAACCAAGAAAATGCTGCTGGAAAGGCACGGGGCGTGAGATTTTCCGTGGTCTATGCTTAGCGCTCAGGACAGGCTAAAAAAGCTGCGATGGCAAAGCCGTCGCGGCATGAAGGAACTGGATGTGCTTTTTGAGGCATTTTTTGTGGATCAGGCTGAACCTTTGCTCGAGGGAGCCTGGCCGGAACTCGAGTTGCTGCTGGAGAAGGAAGATGACGTATTGTTTGACTGGGTTTCCGGCAGAAATTTACCCGGCGATGCCGCTTTACTGGATTTAATCAAGACCCTGACCAATGCTGCTTAACCGACCTGTCAAATTGAGAGTTTCCAACACAAATGATTTTGTGCTGCCTCTTTTATTGCTTGATTTGTTGCTTGTTATCGCCGCGTTGATGAGCCCTCATCCCGTGGTGCTGACTTTTGGGGTAATTGTGTTTGCCGGAATAGGGTGGGGGGCATATACATTAAAGTTTTCTAAATCAAGTAATGTAAAATTGACCTTAGTCATTTTTGCCGATGGAAGAGTCCGTTTAGAATCTGATCAGGAAGATACCATTGAGGGGTCTCTGGACGGTCAGCAATGGTCCACCAGTTGGTTTGCCGTATTGCGTATCGTCGATGGAAACAGGGTCCGGCCACTGCTGGTCCGATCCAATCATCAACCGGCGAAGGATGATTTCCGGCGTCTGAATATGTGGCTTCGACAAGGTTTGTATATCAGCACCCGGGAAAAGCAGGTGTTGGATAATTGACCCGTTTGACGGGTTTAGTATGAGGTTTCCGGCATGCGTTCAGGAAGCATCAGCGGTGATAGCCTGGATTTGGGTTGTCACTTTGTTTTTAAAAAGTGAGGGAAGAGTTCAATCATGACTTACAACGATAAAGTTGTTAGACAATTCGTCATAGCGACGATCCTCTGGGGCATTGTGGGAATGCTTGTGGGTGTCATTATTGCTGCGCAATTATGGCTGCCCATATTGAATCTCGACATATCCTGGTTGACTTATGGACGTTTGCGTCCGCTTCATACCAACGCCGTAATTTTCGCCTTTGGCGGGAGTGGCCTGATAGGTACTTCCTTGTACGTTGTACAAAGAACCTGTCATGTGCGCCTGATTTCCGACAAACTGGCAAGCCTTGTGTTCTGGGGTTGGCAGGCGGTCATCGTGGCGGCGGCCGTAACCCTTCCACTGGGCTGGACCCAGGGCAAGGAATACGCCGAGCTCGAATGGCCAATTGATATCCTGATCACACTGGTATGGGTAGCTTACGCCGTGCTGTTTTTCGGAACGATTGTAAAACGCCGTGTCAGTCATATTTACGTGGCTAACTGGTTTTATGGCGCTTTCATCCTGACCATTGCGGTATTGCATATCGTTAACAACCTGTCGTTCCCGGTTGCCATTGACAAGTCCTACCCGATCTATACGGGTACAGTCGATGCGATGGTGCAGTGGTGGTATGGTCACAATGCAGTGGGCTTTTTCCTGACAGCCGGTTTCCTGGGTATGATGTATTACTTTGTACCCAAACAGGCGGAAGGACCAGTCTATTCATACCGCTTGTCGATTGTGCATTTCTGGGCGCTGATTGCCATCTACATGTGGGCAGGCCCTCATCACCTTCACTACACAGCCTTGCCCAACTGGGTTCAGTCTATTGGTATGGTGTTTTCATTGATCCTGCTGGCACCGAGCTGGGGCGGTATGATCAACGGCATCATGACTTTGTCGGGGGCCTGGCACAAGCTACGCACCGATCCGGTCCTGAAATTCATGATCGTGGCCCTGAGTTTCTACGGTATGTCCACGTTTGAGGGGCCGATGATGTCGATCAAAACTGTCAATGCCTTGAGCCACTATACCGACTGGACCATCGGCCACGTGCATTCCGGTGCCCTTGGCTGGGTTGCAATGATGACCATCGGATCAATTTATTGCCTGATCCCGCGTTTGATCGGTCAAAAGAAAATGTACAGTATCAAGGCCATTGATATCCATTTCTGGACATCAACGATTGGCGTTGTGATGTACATCACCTCCATGTGGATCGCCGGTGTCATGCAGGGCCTGATGTGGCGTGCGTTTAATGATGATGGCACATTGACGTACAGCTTCATCGAAAGCCTCGTGGCAACCAAGCCGTATTACGCGGTCAGATTGATGGGTGGTTTGTTATTCCTCTCTGGTATGTTTTTTATGGCATGGAATGCATATAAAACACTTAGCAGCAAGGAAATGAAACCGATTCCTGCCTCAGAACCTGCAATTTGGGGAGATCACTCATGAGCACGGGACACAAAAAACTCGAAACAAATATCGGCCTGATGGCCATATTTGTCATTATCGCTATCAGCCTTGGCGGACTGGTCGAAATTGTTCCATTGATATTCCTCGACCAGGTAAGACAGCCGGCTGCCGGTGTCGTACCTTACCCTGCGCTGGAGCTTGCGGGCCGCGATGTCTATGTGCATGAAGGTTGTTACAACTGTCATTCACAAATGATTCGCCCGTTCCGCAGCGAGACCGAGCGTTATGGGCCTTATTCTGTTGCTGGCGAATCAGTTTATGACCGTCCGTTCCAGTGGGGCTCCAAGCGAACCGGGCCCGACCTGGCGAGGGTAGGTGGCCGTTATAGTGATGAGTGGCATTACATTCATCTGAATAATCCACGTGATGTGGTACCTGAGTCCAATATGCCGAACTATGGCTGGCTTGCGGACAGAATGGTCGATGGTGAGCTTGTACAAAAGAAAATGCGTGCTTTGAATACTCTGGGCGACCCGTACTCGGAAGAGGATATCGCTGCAGCACCGTCGGTGGTGGCAGGTAAAACCGAGATGGATGCTGTAATTGCATATTTGCAAAGCCTCGGTCTCGCCAGGAGTGGGCGCTGATATGGATATCAATATTATCCGTGGCGTCATTCTTCTGGTTTTGATTTTTTCTTTCCTGGGTCTGTGGGCCTGGGCCTGGAGCGGCAAACGTAAAGCGGCATTTCGCGACGCCAGCATGCTGCCCCTGGAAGAAGACAAGGGCGTAATTCCGAATGATATAGACCCTACTGATGAGACCCGGTCAACGGGAGAGGGAGTGAGTCATGTTAACTAGTTTCTGGCACTGGTATGTCATTATCATAACCATTGGCACCATTCTGGGTTGTTTTTGGCTGTTACAGTGGACCAAAGGTGTTTCCAATCGTGATAAAGAAGGCGATGGAACAGGTACAACCGGTCACGTCTGGGACGAGGACCTGGTAGAACTTAATAATCCATTACCGAAGTGGTGGTTACAGTTATTCTATGGAACCATCGCGTTTGCATTCATTTACCTCGTTTTGTTCGGCGGTCTTGGCAATATTGGCGGAGTTCTGGGTTGGACCCAGGAAGGTCAGTATGAAGCGGAAATGAAAACCGCCAGCGATGCACAGGAGGCCGTATTTGCAGTTTACAGGGAGATGGATAATGAAACCCTGATAGCGAATGCTGAGGCCAATGCAACAGGTCAAAGACTGTTTGCCAATAGTTGCGCCATGTGTCACGGGTCTGATGGACGCGGCGCGCGTGGCTTCCCGAATCTGGCCGACGGTGACTGGTTGTATGGCGGCAGTTTTGACACCATCATGCAAACGCTCGAAAACGGCCGCGTCGGTGCCATGCCGGTGATGGTTGCCGGCCTGGATGACAAGGGCATTAGTGAACTGGTTGTTTATGTGCAAAGTCTGTCGGGTCAAAAAGCCGATCCGGCGATGGCAGCGAATGGAAAGAAGAACTTTGACATGTTGTGCGTTGCCTGTCACGGACCAGACGGCAGTGGCAACCAGGCCCTTGGTGCTCCGCGGTTGACTGACCAGATCTGGCTGTACGGCGGTGATCCTGAGACCATCAGGGAAACACTCACTAAGGGTCGTAATGGCAAGATGCCGGTCTTCAAGGACACCTTGAGTGAAGACCAGCGCAGGCTGATCACAGCCTATGTATTAAGTCTGTCAAGCTAAAGGACAGGTTGGGATAAGGCAGGCATGACTGAACAGCATCCGATTAACCGGCGATGGAATATGCGGCAGCGCGATTGGGCTGTCGTATTCTGGATTGCCTTCCTGTCAGCGGCAGCGGGTGCTTTTGTTCTGTTCGGTCTGGTTAACCCCCTGGATATGGTCAGTAACTGGGCGGATGAGTTTGATATCGGTGTACGGCTTGCCTACGGACTCGCTTTTGCGTTTCTGTATCTTGTCTGCCTGATGGCATCTGCATTAACCATGTTCATGATCAGAACCGGTCCATCACGCGGACACGCCAGCGGCAAAGGAGAACATGCGATTCCGGAGGTTCATGACCCGTCACAATCCAATCCGGATATTGACGGTGAGGATTGGAAATGAGTCAGGTTCAGGATGATAGTGCCTCACTATATCGAAAAGACCCAAAAGTTTATCCGCGTGATGTAACAGGTAGTTTTGCAAGCCTACGCAAACTTGCCGTCATTGTTTTACTGGGTTTGTACTACATACTGCCATGGCTGAACTGGGGTGGTCACCAGTCAGTTCTCTTCGATCTTCCCGCCCGGAAATTCTATATCCTGGGTCTGACGTTCTGGCCGCAGGATTTTATTTTCCTGACCCTGATGTTGATCATCGCCGGTTTGTCGCTGTTTTTTGTTACAGCGGTAGCAGGGCGGCTATGGTGTGGTTATGCCTGCCCGCAAACCGTCTGGACCGAGGTCTATTTATGGATGGAGCGTTGGGTTGAGGGTGACCGCAATAAGCGTATCAAGCTGGATGCCTCTCCCTGGAACGCCAATAAGATCCTGCGTAAAACCGCCAAGCAGTTTCTATGGATCGGATTTGCATTGTGGACCGGTTTTACCTTCGTAGGTTTTTTCACCCCCATCCGGGAACTGGGGCAGTCGGTAATAGGCTTTCAACTCGGTGGCTGGGAGACCTTCTGGTTACTTTTTTACAGCTTCGCCACCTACGGCAACGCCGGTATCCTGCGTGAGCAGGTATGTAAGTACATGTGTCCATACGCGCGCTTTCAGAGTGCGATGTTTGACAAGGACACATTGGTCATTGCCTATGATGAAGCGCGTGGAGAACCCCGCGGCGGCCGCGGTAAAAATGTCATCCCGGCGGAGAAAGGGCTGGGAGACTGCATAGGCTGCACGCTTTGCGTCCAGGTTTGTCCAACCGGTATCGATATCCGGGAGGGCTTGCAAATTGAATGTATCGCCTGTGCAGCCTGCATTGATGTCTGTGACCAGGTCATGGAAAAAATGGACTACAAGAAAGGTCTGATCAGCTACACGACAGAACATAAGCTCAGCGGTGGTGAGTCACGTGTGCTCCGGCCACGGATCTTCGTCTATGCAACCTTGTTGCTGATCCTGATTGCCGGGGTTATCTGGTCGATCAATGACCGCATATTGTTACGTGCCGACCTGTTACGTGACCGTAATGCGCTTTATCGCGAATTGCCGGGCAATGTGATTGAAAATGTCTATACGCTGAAGTTAATCAATATGGACTTTCAATCACATGAGTATAAGATCGAAGTTCTGAACAATGACGACATGACGCTGTTTATCTCACCGGAGCCGAGGCTTAAAGCGGAAGAGGTAGGTAATTTCATATTGCGTATGCAGGCACCTGCAAGCGCCGGTCGTGGTTCCATGAAAGTTGACGTGCGTTTTTCAACGCTGGATGAACCTGTTATTGAACGCACTGTCAGCGCCCGTTTCCTGATGCCGTTTGACTAGGAATCCGCCCAACTAATATGAATATGACTGAACAACCGCAAGAAAATGGGCCAATGCCCGGACAAAACGTACCCTGGTTTAAACAGTTCTGGCCCTGGTTCATCATCGCGCTGCCGACAGCGGCAGTGATCGCGAGTTTCGTCAGCTTATGGCTGGCAATCAGCAACCCGGATCATCTGATTGTTACTGACGATGAATACCGGCAGTTGAGAAGCGAATTAAAGGCTCAGACACCTGCTAAAGATAAAGAGCAAGCCGAAACGGGCGAAGCTGATCCCAGTTCGAACTAGAACCATGATTGAAAGTCCACGGTTGTGTTTCCATTGCGGAGAACCCGTCCCACCTGCCTGTGACCTCACCGTCGAAACAGAGGGGCAGCTACAACCGGTATGCTGTAGCGGTTGTGAGGCTGTAGCCAACCTGATATTGCAGTCAGGACAGTCCCGTTATTATCAATTTCGTACCGAGAATGCCATTAAGCCTGCCCAGGAGGATGCGGATATTGAGGCTGTATGGGGTCGTTACGATGAGCGAAATTCACTTTGGGGCAGTCCATTAAAAAATGGCCGCTATGAGTTACTGCTGCAAGTCGAGGGAATACGCTGTGCAGCCTGCGCATGGTTAATCAGAAGTCAGCTGGAGGCGCGCGAGGGAATTGACCAGGTCCAGGTCGATGTTGCAACCGGTTTTGTGCGTATCAACTGGCAACCGGACAAGCTGAAGCTTAGCAGGGTTGCAGCAATCCTTGCCGGTGTCGGGTACAGACCTCATTTGCCGCTGTCCGGTGCAGAAGCCATGGGGCGGCAGCAGGAGCGACGCGATGCCTTGAAGCGCCTGGGCGTCGCCGGTCTCGGTATGATGCAGGTGATGATGTATGCTGCGGGACTTTACGCCGGTGATGCCCTGGGTATCTCTGAAGGTCCCGAACGATTTTTGCAGTGGATTAGCCTGATTGTTACAACACCGGTCCTGATTTACTCCGGCCGGGTGTTTTACAGCAGCGCTTGGCGTAGTTTGTCCCATCGCAGAGTGGGTATGGATGTGCCGGTTGCACTCGCCATATCTATAGCATTTATAATGAGTTGCATCAACTTCTTAAGTGGAAATGGACATGTCTATTTTGATTCGGTGGTCATGTTTATCTTCTTTCTTTCACTGGGAAGGTATGCAGAGCTGGTCATCCGTCATCAAAATCTACAAACTGGCCTGGCGCTCGCCCGTTTGTTACCCGAATGGGCAGAACTGCTGCGGGATGGAGAATCGGAACGGGTACTGGCAGCTGATTTACGCATTACCGACCAGGTCAGGGTCAGGGCAGGGCAGACCTTTCCTGCCGATGGACTGCTTATCCGAGGTTCCACCGAGGTCGATGAAGCTTTACTGACCGGGGAATCACGGCCGGTAGAAAAACATATTGGTGATGTCGTGATAGCCGGTAGCATCAACCGCACGCAGGCTGTGGAAGTTGAGGTATCCAGGGATCCTGATGATTATATTGTCTCGGTGATGGGACGGATGCTGCTGAAATCACAAACACATCGAAGCCGTTATACCCGCCTTTCAGAACGCTACGCCGGTTGGTTTGTGGCCGTTGTCCTGATGGTTGCCAGCCTGACTGCATTGTGGTGGCTGAATCATGACATGACGATGTTGTTCCCGGCAACCCTCGCGGTGCTGGTTATCAGCTGTCCATGTGCGTTGTCACTGGCCACGCCTGCTGCGATCGCATCATCCAGCCGGGCCTTGCTGGAACAGGGTGTACTGTTAACACGAAGTGTGGCACTTGAGGTTCTGGGCAGTATCGATACCATCGTTTTTGACAAGACAGGTACTTTGACAAGTGGCTCACCGTCAATTGTAAACACGGTTATCAATCCAAACCGCGAAGAATTTGATGAGGGAGCTGTATTACGCATTGCGGCCCTTTTGGAAGTTGACTCCTCACATCCTGTTTCAAAAGCGTTTGCAGACGTTCCGGTCAACCGCGATTCGGTTAGCGGTATTATCAATCATGAAAATGGTGTTGAGGGCAGGGTGGATCAATCCCGGTTCAGACTGGGTAATGCGGCTTTTACCCGTGTCAATGTTATTGATTTTGCGGGAGGTCTTGGCAGATTGTGGCTTGCTGACGAAAACGGATGGATCGCACGGTTTGACCTGGATGACGGATTGCGCGACTCAGCCGCTGAAACCATGGATGCTTTACGCGCGCGTGGTCTCGAACTGATTATACTTTCCGGTGATCACCAGGAGGCTGTTGCCTCGGTAGCAAAGCGCACCGGTATCAAGACCTGGTTTTCCGAGCAAACACCTGGAATGAAAATGGACTATCTCGAGTCACTGCAAGCAGATGGTAAAACCGTTCTGATGGTAGGAGACGGCATCAATGACGCACCGGTACTGTCCGTGGCAAATGTGTCAATGACCGTATCAGGCGCGAGTGAACTGGCCAACAGTACCGCAGACTTCATTTTAACAGGTAAGTCTCTGATAAATATAGAATATATTCTCGAAGCGGGGGATAAAACCCGTTCGGTTATACGTCAAAACCTGCTGTGGGCACTGGCTTACAATCTTCTCGCGGTTCCGTTTGCCGCCGCGGGTTTGATCGTACCGTGGATGGCAGCGCTGGGCATGTCAGTAAGTTCCCTGTTAGTCGTTTTGAATTCCGGTCGTCTTGCGAGAAGAAAATTGCCCAAAAACCCGCTTGTTCACTCAAGGTTGGTCACGCAATGAGTATGCTGTATGTCTTGATTCCACTGGCGGTCGTGCTGCTTGCCGTAGCTGTTTGGGCCTTGTTATGGGCCATAAAAAACGGTCAGTTTGATGACCTGGAGACACATGGCTGGAGCGTGGTGCTGGATGATGATCAAAAGCCACCTGCTGTGGAAGACAGCGAAGAAAAACCAAATAAAGAAGAGTAATTACAATGACATACGTGGTTGATCTCTCGGCCTTGTTTACGGCTTTTCTGGTCGGTTTATTGGGTAGTGGTCACTGTTTCGGCATGTGTGGCGGAATAGCCGCCGGATTAGGTACGTTGCCCGTAACCGGCGACAAAAGCGCAGACCAAAAACCACAGACCACAACCGCAGTCTTGTTCAATATCGGAAGAATCCTGAGCTACACAGCCCTGGGCTTACTTTCAGCGTGGCTGCTCGCTAGTCTAGGACATGCACTGAACGTACCCAAATGGAGCATGATTCTGCGCTTTGCCACAGCAGTGATGATTTTCCTGATAGGTGTTCAGTTCCTGTTTAACTGGCAGACCCTGGCGGTTATAGAACGCCTTGGGGCGAAAGTATGGAAGTTAATATTGCCGGTGGCCGTACGCGCCAGCAGATTGCCGGGAGGAACCGGACGCTTACTGCTGGGCTTGTGTTGGGGTCTATTGCCATGTGGATTGGTCTACAGCGTGCTTCTGACAGCTTCTGCCGCCGGTTCACCTGTTTCAGGGGCCGCTGTGATGCTGGCATTCGGCGTGGGTACATTACCATCGATGCTGGGCATGAGTCTGGCCGCTCCGGCACTTGCAGCCATGCTGAGCGATAGATGGACAAGGAAGCTTATGGGAGCGGCACTGATTTTTCTTGCGGTCCTGAGTGTCACACTAATGGTTGTAAAGATGCAGGGCAAGAGTTCGCACATGCATGCCGGCTCGGGATTAGCTACGTCACCAAGTCATCTTCTGACGTTTGTATCTGAACAGGACACAGATCCGAGTAGCAGTTGAACGGGTAGACACGAAGTTTGACTTGATCGGGGCAGGCCTACCTGATCAACGATTCCCATATCATTAACTGCGTATAATGTATATTATGTTAAATAGAATATGCAATTAGTCCATATTAGTCGATGAGAGAACGCCGACCGTTGTTTGCTTGCGTGCTGTTAAGGCGGGCTCTGGAGCTGTGCAACCCAGGGGCGGCACTTGAAATAACAGGATCTGCATAGTCTGTAGAAATACTTAATGTAATTTATTATTCGTATTATTTACAGATAGATAAATAACATACCTAAACTATAAGTGAGGAAAATATTTAACGTATCAAGGGACCCATGCGTTTAGGTTATGAGGAGTAAGACGCGTTTCAGCAACCTGCAATTGTCAATACAGGAGGCTCTTGTAATTGTAGTAATGCCAGATAGCTTGTTTTCGGGAATCTTGCGGTCGCGTCACTTCAATTTAACTGTGTAACAATAGCCCTGTATCCCAGCCATACTTAATGCAGGTGAATGATGAATAGCAGAATATTGATCCTGAGCGTGATAATCGCCACTGCCCTTCTGTATGGCAGTTGTCGGGCACAGGAACTCCCTGAAGGCTACTGGAGTCTTGAGCAAGTCACCGAGGTGCAGAACAAAACCCGTACGGTGGCACTTGATCCGGACCTTTCGTCTTTGAGCGATGCAGAAAAAGCGGTAACCACAAAACTGATCTTGGTTGGTCACATATTCAACCGTATTTATGAAAACTCCCTTCACCCAAAGGCTCTTGAATCGCTTCGAAACCTGAGAAGCCTGGATAATGGCGGCGAACACACTACCGCGCTGCTGGACATCTACTATCGATCCGGTGGGCCCATTACGACCACGCTGGACAACAAACGGGTGCCATTTTTACCCGTCAAACCAGAGGAGCCAGGTAAAAATGTTTATCCCGCGGGTATGACGACCGACCTGCTGGACCCGTTTATTGACGCTCACCCTGGCTTAGCTGATCAATTGCTGGACGTCCGCACAGTGGTGCGTGCCAGTACGGGCGAAAATATTCAACGTGATCTGCGTATGCTCGACCGCTTTCCGGTTTTGGATGGTTTACATCCCGTTCTGCATGCCCGTCTGAAAGCTTTGCAAACGGGGGCCGATGATGCGCCCTGGTATGCCCTTCCCTACTCTGTTCGCTGGGCTCCTGACATCATGCAGGCCTACCAATTACTACTTGCTGCAGCGGAAGATATAGCGTCAGAGGACCCTGATTTCGCCGCGTACCTGACCCTGCGGGCACGGGACATCATCAGTGATGACTATGAGGCCGGTGATGCGGCCTGGGTGCGTGGCCGTTTCCAAAACCTGAATGCCCAGATCGGCAGCTATGAGGTCTATGCTGACTCACTTTACGGCGTGAAGTCGTTTTTCAGTCTGAATGTGCTGATACGTGATAAGGATAAAAGTGCCGAACTTTCAGCTGCATTGGGCGGATTACAGGCCATTCAGGACAGCCTGCCGGTTGCTGCAGAGCGAAAGATTCAGAACGACATCGCTGTTGGCGTTTATAACATTGTTGCCGATTTCGGCCAGTCCCGGGGCGCAAATACTGCCACGATTTTGCCCAACGATGCCGATCACACACGCAAGTACGGCCGAACCGTCCTGTTGCGATACAACATCATGGCAGACCCGGGACTATTCGAAGACAGGAAAGAAGCATTTCAGACAGCGGTCGAAGCGCAATACGCCAATGACCTGACCCTTGACGGTCCGTTTTATCGCACACTTTGGCACGAAGTCGGTCATTACCTTGGTGTGGACAAGACCAGCGACGGCCGTGAATTGAATGAAGCATTGTCACCCTGGGGCAGTCATTATGAGGAAATGAAAGCCAATCTCGTGTCCGCTTTCACATCAGCTCACCTGCACGCAAACGGTGACATGGATGACGAGCTATTTCGATCGGTTCAGGCGGCAAGTGTTTTACGGGTCCTGCAGAAAAATCAGCCGCGCACCAAAGAGCAGCCGTACCAGACCATGCAACTCATGCAATTCAACTATTTCCTGGAACATGGCCTGCTCAGCTTTGACCCGTCCAGTGCTCGACTGGAAATTCACTATGAACGTTACAATGAGGTCATCCGTCAAATGCTGGCTGACGTGCTGATTATTCAGCAGCAAGGTGATAGCCAGCGTGCGGGTGAGTTCATTGAAAATTACATCAACTGGACCCCGGAGCTTCATGACAGGCTCGCTGAGCGCCTGCGTAACTCGAGCCGCTACCGTTTTGTGATGGTCCGTTACAAAGCCCTGGATAAGGACCTGTAGTAATATCCCAAAAAGCACTGAACCCACACGTTGGCATAAACACATGAACAGTAAACCAGACAAAACCATAAGAATTATCGGCGTTCCAATGGATCTCGGTGCCAGTCGCCGCGGTACCGATGTAGGTCCATCCGCAATGCGTATTGCGGGCCTGGGCGCAGCCATACGTAAAATGGGTTATACGCTTGAACGTGAAGAGGACATCATCGTTCCTGCCATGGAAACAACCCTGCCTGAAGACAGCAAGGCGCGATTCAAGCCCCAAATTTTAAGTGTCTGCACAGAACTGGCTGGCCGGGTGAAAGAACTGATGGATGACGGAGAGTTCCCATTGGTAATTGGTGGTGATCATTCAATCGCAATGGGCACCGTGGCAGGTGTTGCCGCCCATTACCGCGACCGTAACGAGGCCATGGGCTTGATCTGGTTTGACGCCCATGGTGATATGAACATCCCCGGCGTATCGCCCAGCGGCAATATCCATGGAATGCCATTGGCCCATCTGCTCGGCCGCGGCGACCCTGACCTCGCTGGTATTCTCGGTTTCAGCCCAAAACTGGATCCCGAAAAAGTGGTACTGATTGGAATACGCGATATTGATGCCGGGGAGCGGAAAATCATCAATGATTCCGGCATCCACGTTTTCACCATGCGTGATATCGATGAGATCGGCATGGCCAAAGTGGCACGCAGAGCCATGGAAATCGTCACCAACGGTACAGGCGGCTTCCACGTCAGCTTTGATGTTGATGGCTGTGACCCCACCGTCATCCCCGGCTCAGGGACCCTGGTACCGGGTGGCGTGCGTTATCGTGAGGCCCATCTTCTGCTGGAATACTGTGCAGACTCCCGCCAGATGACATCGATGGAAGTGGTCGAGTTAAACCCGTTTATGGACCACAAAAACATCAGCGCCGAACGCACGCTTCGCCTGATAACAAGTGCGTTGGGAAAAAGCATTCTCTAGCCGTTACAATACAGGTACAATGCGCACTGCACAGCGCCCGGGTGGCGAAATTGGTAGACGCAAGGGACTTAAAATCCCTCGGTAGAAATACCGTGCCGGTTCGATTCCGGCCCCGGGCACCATCTAAAACCCATCTAATTCAATAAATTACAAAGGTTTCGGCATAAACGCTAACGGTTTCTGTTTGTTTCAATAATTGACTGGTAACAGTTCTGGTAACAGTTTTAGTAACTCAATTATTTTGGTTAATACCAATTACAAGGCCCACCATGAGAAATGCCGCTCCCTGCCCTCTCAGGCGACTGTATTACGCATATTCGAGCGGATTTCCTACAGACAGACCATGCCAGGTAATCAATAATTAGATTGCACCCTGACTGCACTGCCCCAGTGATCAACCTGTCGGGGGTGTTCTTATTGAAAGAGCTGCCAGTGATTGACGGCCCTGTTGTGCGGACATCAAGCCTGTCTACCAATTCTGCCAAAGACTTCCTGCCGCCCAGTCGTATTCACCAGAAGCAGTCCGACCATCTCCGCCGCTGACTGATGCAGCATGATTGCTGGCTGTGTTGCTATCTCCACCACTGACTGACGCATGTAATATACACGTCCTTCCGGGACACTCCATCTACGAATTATTGTAACCTTTCTCTGAGAATTTCATAGGGTGCCTGGCCACCAAAAGCACCATGTGGTCGAGAGAAATTGTAGAACCTCTCCCACACCTCCAGTTTCTTGTTGAGATCTTGGTCGTCAACGTAATTTAGCAACTGGTAGAACTCTTCCTGATCCGATCTGTGCGATCGTTCCACCTTGCCATTCAATTGAGGAGATCGCGGCTTGATATAGACATGACGGATGCCATGGTCTTCGACATGCCAATGGAATTTCGCCTGGAATTCGTGCCCCCGGTCTGTGCGGATTTCCCGAATCCGGAAGGGAAACTTCTCAATCACGTAATCGATAAAATCACAGGCGTTTTTCTGATTGTGACGGGCATAGATTTTTAACGCCCTTACGCGGGTTGCATCATCAATCGCCGTGTATTGGTATCGCTTCACACTGCGTCTGCTTTTATCGATAAATTTCAGAAACTTAACATCTACTTGTATTTGGTGTCCCGGCACCTGTTTTTGATACCGTTTGGTGTGAACCTTTCGCAGCCCCACATTCCGGGGAAGTCGATTTACACCATGACGGCAGAGTGTTCGGTAGACTGAGGCATCACTGACTTTGATACCGTGATAGCGCGCCATATACCAGACAATACGAATCGGACCCAAATGATATTTCTTGCGCAGAAGGAGGACTCTATCCACGACCTCCCTGGACAGTTGATTGGGATGGTTTCTTGCAATCCTTGGCTTGTTAACCAGGCCGGCTTCACCTTCCCGATTAAAGGCACTTTTCCAGCGGTAAAAACTGGATCTACCAATACCAAAATATCGGCAGGTTTTACGTACATTGCCAG
>Ga0316194_10000014_pt1 | contig 73702 bp, 71 predicted proteins | sample CroRivsedime1_MG_FD_204936 | JGI IMG/M metagenome (GOLD analysis project Ga0316194, IMG submission 204936) | Coastal sediment microbial communities from Maine, United States - Cross River sediment 1 | ecosystem: Environmental > Aquatic > Marine > Coastal > Sediment | place: USA: Maine...
CGGGTTGGCAACTACAATAAATACACGACGCATGCGGTCCTCGGGGCAGTGAATTTCACGTACCGCATGCCATGAGTGGCGAGTGCGTTCGAAGATGAGACTGTAGTTTCCTATAGATCTGGCGGAGATCTCGTTGTTGAAGTCATCAAGCGTCGGGGCGGTTTCGAATTTGAGTTGTCCACCGTCATCCAGTACCAGTGTATCCCCACCCCAGGCCGGATCCCAGTCGCTTTCTGAATTGAAATAAAAAAGCTGAGAGCCATGCTCGCGCACAGAATCGGTGTGCGGCGATACCGAGCACCCGTTCGGTGTGTAGTGCCAGTGGAAGCGCAGGTTGATTTTTCGCGCACCAAACAGTCTTGCCAGGGTTTTGCGGTAGTCGTCGCTGCACAGCTCGTCGATGAATTCCTTCCAGGGCTCCGGTACCGGCGCACCGGGCGCGTATTCCAGCGAGTAGCGGTCGTGTGGTTTCTGACCTGCAATGCGCCCATAACCGAACTTTTTCTCAAACAGGGAGATGTCAGGCATATTGTCCAGCAGCTGCTGATACCCTGTGTCGGTCAGCAGGCCATGCGGGTTGATCCAGGGGTACGGGTGCGTGGCGCGGAACCTGGCGGCATCGATAGCCTTGAATCTGTCGAAGTCGAGGTATTGCATACGCTTCAAGCCGCCGCCAACGGCGGCATGCGTTCCACCAGTTGCAGGGCGTCATGGCGCACGTGGTTCTGGCGCATTTCGTCGCGTATCAACTCTTCGCTGACAATGCCTTTTTCCAGACATTCGCGCACCAGGCCGAAGAAGAACTGTTCCTGTTTCGGGTCCGGGTGGGGCTTGTAATGTCCCAGCAGGCCGTATTCGCCGAAAATGCGTGCACGCAGCCGGTTCAGTTTCGCCAGCGCCGGATGCTTGCGCAACTTGTCCGCCGGGGTGAAGTCTACCGGCAGGCCTGACTTCCAGGGCTGGGTACGACGCTTGGTGTTGTGCAGCATCTTCGTCTGCGCGGTCAGGTGATCGAAATCGTTCCACTCATCTTCGAGTATGCCGATATTCTCCGGCGATTCGTGGCGCAGGACGATCCAGTCCTTGTAGTCACGTTTGAACTGGAACAGTTCGTCGAATTCCTGCTCTGTTTCCCAGTGGTGCAATTTTGCGCAGTCCAGCAGCATCACACTGGTGGCGATCTGCCAGGATTTCTCCTGCTTGTGGGAGCGGTGTCGACCCATGACAGCCTTGCCCTGCATGTTGCGAGTGAACAGGTCGTAGACATCGCCCACTGCGAATACATCCGGGTCGACCACTACCGCCCGGCCTTCGTAGTCCATCAGTTTCGGAGGTATGAAGCGCAGTGGTGTAAAGGACTGGAGATCTTCCATGCGCCAGATCCGCCGGGTACCACCGCGAAGAAAGGCCTGTCCCTCCTTCTCAGCAAGGAAGGGGAAATCCTTTACATGCATGATTTCAACATCAAAGGCCTCGGGGTGTGCTGAGTTACGTTTCATCGAATAGGCGGAGACCAGTGCGCCCAGCCATTGCCGCTCGTTGCTCTGAATGTAGACTTTCAGTTTCATCAGGCGATACCTCTTCATCGTCGCGCCAGATGCTAACCAAACAGCTGTTGTTGAATATTGATCTGGATCAAGGTTTGGGCGCAGTGAATGATTAGACTGGCCTGTTTGTGAGTTCCGAAACAGGGACGGGCGGATGCTTGAAGCCATGGCGGACAACCACCTGTGCGACGATGCGCTGGAACTATCGAGAACACACCGCCGCGACCCGTTGGATTTCATTCAAGAACCGGGAAGCCCCGAATTCGAGCAGCATATTGCCACAAAGTTTGGCGTGGATCTTGGCGGCGCCATCTAGACAATAATCGTGGGTAAATTCTCGGAACCCGGTGATGGGCGTATCCATAGCGATCACTGGAACAAGATCATTACCCTGCTGTTGTATTTCAGCCCAACATGCGCAGCGCAGCTTGAGATAACGTGTAAATCCTCGCTTGTAAGTGAGCAATCCATGAAACCTGGCTGAAGTGTAACGCTGCGGTTTGTATCGAGACATGACGCATGGTAGCTGCCCGCGCGTCCCGCTTGTCCGGTCCCCGATAGCGCCGATCGCTGGCGCGTCAGGTTTCTTGCACTACACTTGTACGAAATCCAACGGGCAGTTCGTGTCTCCACAGGACATTAAGGGATTTTTTCCAGAAGATGATGCCGCCAGGAAAGACCATGCATTAATCATGGACTTTGTCTTTAGTACATTTGTATATTAGAATGTAGTGTTTTACGGCCCCGCGCGGGGTAATGGCAGCCAGCTCGAACGCAACGAGGCAATAGTAATGGCACAGACTGGAATCGGCGGCATCCAGCAGTACAACTACGACATCATCAAGAAGTTCGCCATTATGACCCTGGTATGGGGTCTGCTTGGGATGACGGCAGGTGTTTATATTGCCTCGGAACTGGCGTGGCCATTTCTGAATTTTGATATTCCTGAAATCACCTTTGGCCGCCTGCGTCCCGTACACACCACGCTGGTGATATTCGGTTTTGGTGGCAGCGCCTTGTTTGCGACTTCCTATTATGTCGTACAACGTACCTGTCAGACGCGTTTATACAGCGACTGGATGGCGGGCTTTACATTTTGGGGGTGGCAGGCAGCGGTTGCACTGGGTGCCATGAGCTATATGTTCGGCTATACCCAGGCGCGAGAATACGCCGAGTTCGAATGGCCCATTGATCTGATTATCCTGGTGACCTGGGTGGTCTATTTCACCCTCTATATACAGACTGTTCGGCGCCGTTCCCAACCTCACATCTATGTCGCCAACTGGTTCTATATTGCCTTTATCCTGGTTATCGCACTGCTGCATATTTTCAATAACCTCGCCGTTCCGGTCGGGCTGTTTTCGCTAAAATCCTACAGCCTGTTTTCCGGTGTGCAGGACGCGATGACCCAGTGGTGGTACGGCCATAATGCGGTGGGCTTTTTCCTGACCGCCGCATTCCTGGGCATGATGTACTACTTCGTGCCTAAACAGGCCGGGCGCCCGGTGTATTCCTACAGGCTTTCGATCGTGCACTTCTGGTCACTGGCCTTTCTCTATATGTGGGTTGGTGCACACCATCTGCACTGGACCGCGTTACCGGACTGGACCTCCACGCTGGCGGCGACATTCTCCATCATGCTGTTGTTGCCGTCCTGGGGCGGCATGATAAACGGCATCATGACGCTGTCAGGTGCCTGGGACAAATTGCGTACTGACCCCATCATGCTGTTCCTGATTACCTCGCTTTCATTCTATGGTATGTCGACATTTGAAGGTCCCCTGATGTCGCTGAAGAGTGTGAACGCCCTGTCGCATTACACGGACTGGACGGTAGGCCACGTGCATTCCGGTGCACTGGGCTGGGTTGCGATGGTGTCGTTCGGTTCGTTCTATCACATGGTGCCGCGCCTGTACGAAACCCGGATGTACAGTACGCGCCTGATCTACCTGCACTTCTGGCTGGCCACCGTCGGCATAGTGCTTTACATCACGTCAATGTGGGTGGCGGGTATCGTGCAGGGTCTGATGCTGCGCAGCTTTGATGACTACGGCAACCTGTCCTACACCTTTGTTGAATCCGTTGCCTTCCTGCACAAGCCGTATGTCTGGCGTGCGCTGGGCGGACTGTTCTTTGTGTCAGGTGTTGCGGTAATGGCGTACAACATGTTCATGACGATCCGCCGGTCGCGTGTTGAAGCTGCAGAGCTTGAAGCCAGGATTGCTGCCAAGATGGCGCGTGCCTGAGCAGGTTTTCGGACGGAGAATTAGCTGTGATCAAACACGAAAGTATCGAAACCAACGCCGGGTTGTTGATAATCCTGACGCTGATTGTGGTCAGCATCGGCGGCCTGGTGGAAATCGTTCCGCTGTTCTACATCGACGATACTATTGAGGAAGTGGAGGGTGTGCGTCCCTACACGGCACTGGAATTGCGCGGGCGCGATATCTATCAGCGCGAGGGTTGTTACCTGTGTCATTCACAGATGATTCGCCCGTTTCGTGACGAGCTGTTGCGTTACGGCCACTACTCACTGGCAGCGGAGTCCCAGTACGATCACCCCTTCCAGTGGGGGTCCAAACGTACCGGCCCGGATCTTGCGCGTGTCGGCAAGAAATTTTCCAATGAGTGGCACGTAGCGCATCTGGTCAATCCGCGCGACGTGGTGCCGCAATCCATTATGCCGAATTATCCCTGGCTGCTGGGGACCGATCTGGATTATTCAGATGTGCAGGACCGCATGCGGGCCCTGAAAGCGACCGGCGTTCCGTATTCGGAAACCCAGGAAGAATACGACACCAATGCCACTGAATTCGGTTTGGAGGTAGCTGATCAGCTGGATATCCTGCGCGCAGAAGAAAATTTGATGCAGCAGGCGCTGGCAGGGAACTACGATGGCCAGCGTTCCCGTATTACTGAAATGGATGCGCTGGTGGCCTATCTGCAGGTATTGGGTACGATGGTGGACTTCAGCAAATATGACGAAGGTTATTTCGCAGAGTTTCGTTGACCGGACCTGCTGACAGATCATAGCCATGCCGGACTGGTTTCTCTGGTTTACCCGATTTGAGAACAGCAAGATAGCGGCATTGCTGCTGTTCTTCACTACGTTCTGTGCGATTTTGATCTACCTGTATACAGGGAAGAAGCGAGCCAAACGGCTGGAATCCTACAAGTACATGCCCCTGCAGGATGACGAGCAGGACCTGAACGCCGCTAGTGGCGAGGAACAAAGCGATGAGTCAGACAAAAGGTAACAAGCAGGGGGCCGTGCAGACCACGGGACACGCCTGGGATGGTGATATCCAGGAGTTTAACAACCCCTTGCCAGGCTGGTGGCTCTGGTCATTTTACGCCACGGTCGTATTTGCCGTTGTCTACTGGGTATTTTATCCAGCCTGGCCGATTGCTGACAGCTATACCAAAGGTGTAATGAATAACGTTACTTTCGTGGACGGGAAGGGTAATGAGAAGACTACGCACTGGAACACGCGCTCGGTGCTGCTCAGGGACTTGCAGGAGGGCAAGACCGCTGTACTGAGTCGTGAATACATGGACAAGGTGGCTGCTGCCGGTTATTCGGAGATTCTCGCGGACCCGGAAATGATGGCCTTCACGCGCTCCATGGCCAAGGGTATCTTTGGTGATAACTGTGCGCCCTGTCACGGTGCCGGTGGTGCCGGTGTCATCGGCCTGTTCCCCAACCTGGCAGATGATGACTGGCTTTGGGGCGGTTCAGTCGAGGATATCGAAATGACTATCAATGATGGCCATTTCGGGTTCATGCCGGCGTTCCGTGAAACGTTCAGCGAGGCACAACTCAATGATGTAGCCAGCTATGTACTGAGTTTGTCGGGTCAATCCGTCGATGCCTCAGCCAGTGCGCGTGGCAAGACTGTGTTCCAGACCGATGAAGGCGGCTGTCACTACTGCCATACACCTGCCGCTACCGGACTGAAGTCACAGGGTGCCGCTAACCTGACCGACCAGATCTGGACCATTGTCGACGTCAACGGTGCCGCTGACCTGGAGGGGAAAATGGCACTGGTGAAGCAAGTGATCAGCAACGGTGTTGAACGCCGTATGCCGCACTGGTCAGAGCGGCTCACCCCGGCGCAGATCAAACTGCTGACGGTCTATGTCCATGAGCTGGGGGGCGGCCAGTAGGCCACCCGGATATCGTTCCGTAGTTCGCTGCGTGTAACTTCAACAATGGTGGATACCGGCACAGACACGCTGTACCAACAGCGTATGCCGATTTACCCGCGCTCGGTCAAGGGGCGCTTCCGTAATTTCAAATGGGCCGTTCTGGGCTTCGCATACAGTGTGTATTTTCTGCTGCCCTGGCTGCGCTGGGAACGTAATGTCGGGCCCGACCAGGCCGTGCTGTTCGATATCGCCGCGCGCAAGTTCTACCTTTTTAACCTGGTGGCCCATGCACAGGATCTGTTATGGCTCGTCGGGGTCCTGCTGATCGCGGCCTTGCTGCTTTTTTTCGTGACGGGTATTGCCGGGCGCGTATTCTGTGGTTACTTCTGTTTCCAGACACTCTGGACGGATCTCTATCTGTTGATTGAACGCCTGGTCCAGGGTGACCGCGTTGCTCGCATCCGTCTGGACAAATCGCCCTGGAATGCGAACAAGCTGCTGCGCAAGGCTGCCACGCATGCCTTGTGGCTGGCAGTTGCGTTCTGGACCGGCCTGACCTTTACCCTGTACTGGGACAATGCTCCCCAGCTGCTGGTGAAATGGTTTACCGGGTCTGCACCGTTCGCGGCCTATGCCACCACCCTGTTCCTGACCGCCACCACCTATGTCATGGCGGGACTGGCGCGTGAGCAGGTGTGTACCTACATGTGTCCTTATGCGCGCTTTCAGTCGGCAATGTTTGATGCACATACGCGCATCGTTGCCTACGATGAATCGCGTGGTGAAGGCGCGCAGGGTCGCCACAAGATAAGCCGGGAACAAAAAAGCCGCGAGCAGCGCAGGCAACAGGGTAGCGGAGACTGTATCGACTGCGGTTTCTGCGTACAGGTGTGCCCGACAGGAATCGATATACGCAACGGTTTGCAGGTGCAATGCATCAGCTGCGCCCTGTGTATTGACGCCTGCGACACTATCATGGAGTCACTGGGCTGGGAAAGCGGTCTTATCCGCTATACGTCCGAGGCAGCGTCCGATGGCCGGAAAAGCTCTGTCTGGAGGCCCAAGACCATTGCCTACGGACTGGCCCTGCTGATTGCAATCGCCGCTCTGGCGTGGAGTGTCAGCAGCCAGGCACCACTGGACGTGGCAGTGATACAGGTTCGGCAGCCGCTGTTTGTTCGTTTGTCCGATGGCAATATACAGAACAGCTACGAACTGCATCTTGAAAACAAGACCAATGAGGCGATCGAGCTGGCAATAATGATGCGTGGCCTGGCCGGTGCCGAACTGGACGTGGGCAGGTTCGATGCGCTGATCCTGGCACCACAGCGCAGCTTGCGCGTTCTGGTGCACGTGCGCTGGCGGTCAAGCCACAGCGAGAAAGGCTCGCGCAGTTTTTTCCTGGATGTTATTCCACAGGAAAGAAAGGACATCGGTATGATAAGCGCGCCCGCGACCTTCTATATGCCGGGAAATAACCGCTGATGCTGCAATCCCTGTTTGCCTTGCCGTTGGCTGCCACTTTCGAAGTACTGGTTTTTCTGTTGCTGTATCGGTTGACGCCGCTGAACGGAAAACAGGCCGCGCTTATCGTTGCGCTGCTGTCTACCGGCGCCGTTGTCATATACAGCCTGAGCGACTGGCCGGGTGCGGATGTACTGTCCCTTTATGTTGCCGTGCTGGCGGTAACTGCTTATCTGCTGGGTATTGTCAGCAACGCTCGTGAGCATCAGCAGGCAAGCGGCCGCTGGTTCCACTGGGGTCCGGCCGCAATCGTTATTTTCTTTGTTGTCCTGCTTGCGCTGGACGGTGTGCTGGTGGTCATCTCCAGCCAGGGTCTGCCTGCGCCGGTGGCGGATTTCCTGCTGCCCGAATCGACGTCACATAAGCAGGCTCGCTCGGTATTTCCGGGAACCGTAGCCAATGATTTCCAGAAGAAAGAAGGCCTGTACAACGAATACCTGCAACAGGTAGAACGTCAGGAGCGGCGTGGCTGGCAGGTGAACAAGGGTTGGTTGAGTGCCCCGGTTGCCGGTCGGCAGGCTGCGTTCCAGGTTCAGGTGTCAGAAGCCGATGGAGCCCCGTTGCAGTTTGCGCAGGTGAGCGGTCTTTTCCAGCGGCCTTCTGACAGCCGTCTAGATTACAGCTTCGCTATGCAGGAAATTGAGCCGGGTTTATACCGTGTCATACTGGCCCTGCCGGAACCGGGTATCTGGAATCTGGTGCTTACGGTAAAACGCGGCGCGCAGTTGCACGAACTGCACGCCAGTACTTCCGTTGCAGAAGCAGCACACTGATTTGACAAATACAGAAGCGCGACAGGACTGTTTCCACTGTGGACTACCGGTACCCGCCGGGGCTGACTACAGTGTCAAAATCATGGGTCAGCAGCAGCCCATGTGCTGCCGTGGTTGTCAGGCAGTTGCCAGCGCTATCGTGGCTGGTGGACTTGAAGACTTCTACCGCTACCGCACCGAAAAATCTCCCCAGGCACAGGAACTGATACCCGAACAGCTCAATGAACTCGAATTATATGACCGGGATGACCTGCAAAAAAACTTTGTGTACCAGCAGGCCGGTGAAGAACGCGAAGCCTCACTGATTCTTGAAGGTATTGTCTGTGCCGCCTGCGTATGGTTGAACGAACGGCATGTGAAGGCATTGCCCGGTGTGCTGGATTTTGCAGTCAACTATTCCACGCATCGGGCGCGGGTTCGCTGGGACAACCGGCGCATCAGGCTCAGTGAAATACTCGAGGCCATCAGTGCGATTGGCTATCACGCGCACCCCTTCGATCCCGGCCGCCAGGAGCAACTTTACAAGCAGGAGAGAAGGCAGGCATTGCGCCGCCTGGCGGTTGCCGGCCTTGGCATGATGCAGGTGATGATGCTGGCCGTGGCGCTCTACGCCGGTGCCGATGAAGGTATGACTGAGGGCTTGCGCAGTTTCCTGCGCTGGGTAAGCCTGCTGATTACCGTGCCTGTAATCCTGTATTCGGCCAGGACATTTTTTACCAGCGCCTGGCGCGACATGAAGCGTCATCAGCTGGGTATGGACGTGCCGGTGTCGCTGGCAATCGGAGCGGCCTTTCTGGCCAGTGCCTGGTCGACGCTACGCGGCACAGGTGAGATCTATTTTGACTCGGTGACCATGTTCACGTTCTTTCTGCTGGCCGGGCGTTTCCTGGAAATGGGTGCCCGCCACCGTGCCGGGCAGGCAGCAGAGGAGCTGGTCAAGCTGTTGCCCGCCACCGCTGCACGACTCACAGAGGCTGGCGAGGAGCGGGTTCCGGTCACAGACCTGGCCAGCGGCGACCGGGTATTGGTACGCCCGGGTGAAAGTGTGCCCGCCGATGGTCGTGTTGTGGATGGTCGCAGTTCGGTGGATGAATCGCTGCTGACAGGGGAAAGTCTCCCGCAGACGCGCAAGCAGGGTGATCTGCTGGTGGGTGGCACGGTGAATACTGAGAGTCCGCTGATAATGGAGATCGAGCAGGTGGGCGAAGCCACGGTGTTGTCTGCCATCGTACGTCTGCTGGATCGCGCCCAGACAGAAAAGCCCAGCGTGGCACGTACTGCGGACCGGGTTGCCGGCTGGTTTGTCGGTGGTTTGCTGCTGGTTGCCACAGCTGTTGCAACATGGTGGTGGCTGCACGACCCGGAACATGCGTTCGCGGTTACATTGTCAGTACTGGTGGTGACCTGCCCCTGCGCCTTGTCACTGGCGACACCGGCAGCGGTGACGGCAGCAACCGGCGCGCTTACGCGCCTGGGTGTTCTTACTACCCGCGGTCATGCGCTGGAAACGCTGGCCCGCGCCAGTCACGTTATCTTTGACAAGACCGGCACCCTGACTGAAGGCCGCCTGCGACTTGAGCGGGTTGAGCTGCTGGGTACGGTCAATCGCACGGATTGTTTACAGTTCGCTGCTGCACTTGAACAACATTCGGAACACCCTATTGCCAGGGCGCTGTGTGCAGAAACCAGTGACGGCCTGCAGGCTGAGAACGTTACTGCACAGGCAGGCCTGGGTATAGAAGGCTGGATAGCCGGACAATGTTACCGAATAGGTATCCCGGAGTTTGTGCTGGAGCTTCAGGGCGAAGCCAAAGCAGCCGGGAAAACCGGCGCTGAGGGCCAGGCCGGCGTGCTACTGGGTAACGACCAGGGGTTGCTGGCACACTTCACCTTTGCCGACCGGTTGCGCGAGCGCGCCGCGGAGTCAGTGCGCCGGCTCAAGAACCTGGGCGTAGAGGTGGAGTTACTCAGTGGCGACCAGACCACGACGGTACAGGCGGTGGCGGATGAACTGGGCATCGATCAATTCCAGTCGCGGTGCCGCCCCGAGGACAAACTTGCCCGCATCCATGTCCTGCAACAGCAGGGCGCAGTGGTGGCCATGGTCGGTGACGGTGTCAACGATGCACCGGTTCTGGCGGGGGCCCAGGTTTCGCTGGCCATGGGGGGCGGTACCCAGCTGGCACACGCGAGTGCCGACATGGTATTGCTGTCCGAGCAGCTGCCGCACCTGGTAACAGCGATCCGGGCCAGCCGTCGAACCCTGGCGGTTATTCGTCAGAACCTGGCCTGGGCACTGGTATATAATGTAGTTGCCCTGCCGCTGGCCGCCGCCGGCTGGATTGCACCCTGGATGGCAGCCATTGGTATGTCCACCAGTTCACTGGTCGTCGTCATCAACGCCCTGCGCCTGCGCAACTTACCGCCGGATTGATATGAATATTCTGTTTTTATTAATACCCATCAGCCTGGTCATCATGGGCGTTGCGATATGGGTGTTTCTGTGGGCGATCCGCTCGGGGCAGTTTGAAGACCTGGAAGGCCCCGCCCATCGCATCCTGATGGACGATGACGACCCACGTATTCCGCACCGGCCGGAATTGAAGGATGATGATGAGTAAGATAAGATCTTGCTAATATTCGGGTAGCGCGCAACTCTGCGCCGAGGTTGTGACATGTTCAGTTTTCAAGGTTTTCCGATAACCATCGTGGTCACCCTGGTAGTAATATCCTGGATCAGTTTCCTGTCGGTAGTGTTTTTTGGCTGACACTTCATCGAGCCGTAAAAAAAGTGTTGATCCGGGCCTGAGATACAAATTCCCCGATCTGCCTAACCGCGCGGGGATTCCGGTTTTCCGAAGAAGCTTTCTTAGTCAAAGCACCGGGCGGAAATCCATATGTCCGAAATCAGCGTAATCGGCCATTCGAATGATGTAAGCCAGTGCAGTCTAGGTAAAAAATACGACACACTGGAAGGGACTGCAGTGCCAATGGCACGGATTACGCGGCAAGTACCGTATTTAATTTAATTAACATTAAGTTGTGGCGCCTCGTTGGTAATCAAAACAGGGGCGTTGTTCGGCGGTTAGCGCTTAAGTACAGAAAACCGCTAATATCAATGCGCGCGCCGTTCAAAATCCAACGAAACAGAAACCTATATTTAGGAGATCATGATGTCGAACGAAGGTTATCACGAGCCGATTGAGGAGCTGTCTGAAGACACTCGAGATATGCATCGAGCTATTACGTCGCTTATGGAAGAGTTAGAGGCGGTAGACTGGTACAACCAGAGAGTAGATGCGTGTAAAGATAGTGAGCTGAAAGCGATCCTTGCACATAATAGAGATGAGGAAAAAGAACATGCATCGATGGTGCTGGAATGGATCCGCCGGAAAGATCCGGCGTTTGATAAAGAATTAAAAGATTATCTGTTTACAGAAAAAACGATTGCTCATGAATAAAGATACGTATAACAGGTCATTTCAGTCGACGCAAAAACCGCGCGACTGAATTCAATCGTTATATTTTTGTAGAAACAGAATTAAAACCTCGGTCGAACAATATGCTTATTATCTTATGTGAGTTGACGAGACGATGGTAAGAAGAAAGCAACGCGCGCGGTTTAAGAGGTTTATTAAGGATGTATCTGTTCATACTCCGTTTGTAAAAATGGTGCTTTTATTAATCGTGCTTTGGATTATTTTTTCTGCAGGGATATATCTGTCAGAAAAGAGTATTGTAGGAACATCTATTGATTCATATGGAGATGCATTATATTGGGGGATAGCTGCATTTTCTACAGCTGGAATCGCTGACGCACCGGTATCTGGTGCTGCTCAGCTAATTGGTGGTATTTGGATTGTGCTTGGTTCGGTTTTGTTTTTCGGAACCATCGTGGCAACTGTTACCACTTATTTTATGAGACCAATGCAGCGCCCACATAAGAAAATAATCGATACGATAGAGTACAATCTCGAACAGTTAGATGATTTGACGGTCGACGAGCTGGATTTATTAAAGGAAACAGTCGACACGCTTATTGTTCATGTTGAGCGCTTAAAGAAAAAACATACTACAAAATAGTCGAGATCCAAAAAAATGCATTAACCGGATGTATTTTTCAATGGCTGTTATGTGTTCGTTTCACTCTATACAATTACAGGCATTGAGATATACGCCGGTCATGCAAGCCGTTGCGTTTTAAAAACTGGCATGGTGTTTACGTGTGGCATTAAAACCGAAAATATGTAAATTGAAAATTGCATTATCGGATCTTGATCGAAATTACTATGACGCTCTGAATTTAACAATTGCTCAACACCCTTCTGAAACTACTGAACGGATGATGGTTCGTATTTTGGTCTTTTGTATTAATGCTCAGGAGCGCCTGGAATTTACTAAAGGACTTAGTGCTGTGGAAGAGCCGGATATATGGGCTCGAACATTGGATGACCAGATTTTGTTATGGGTCGATGTAGGTGAGCCAGCAGTTGATCGGGTAAAAAAGGCAACACGACTTGCGCCGACAGTTAAGGTTTACAGTTTCAATTCAAAATCGGATGTCTGGTGGGAACAGGGGCGAGAAAAGTTTGAGGGGCTGAAAGCATCAATTTTTCAGTTTCAGTGGGAAAGTATTCAATCATTGGCTGCGCTGCAGCAACGAACCATGAATCTTTCTGTCACCATTACAGGCGAATCTGCTTATGTTGCAACTGAATCAGGGGAATGCGAGGTGTCCTGGGTGCCATTACAGATCGCATGATCGAACGTCTGTTTCGAGTCGAGAGCGGCGGTTTTCCAGGCAAAAGAAAACCCGCTTCGGCGGGTTTTCAGTATCAACAACGTTATTGAACGGCTGGCCCTTACGAGGCCTTTTGGAATGGCCAGGCTTTACGCCATCAGTTGCTTCAGTTTGTTGATGGCATTTTTCTCCAGCTGCCTGATGCGCTCGGCTGAAACATCGAAACGGTCAGCGAGTTCATGCAGGGTAGCCTTCTGGTCGGTCAGCCAGCGTTGTTCCAGAATAATCCGGGTACGCTCGTCCAGTTGTCCCAGCGCTGCGTGAAGGTGGCCGCTGCTTTGCTGTTCCCAGTCAGACTGTTCTAGTGCCTGTGCCGGGTCAGCCGTGAGTGGTGCGGCCAGATAGCTGGATGGTGCCCAGGCAGTATCGTCGTCATCGTTCGCGCCGGCCGGGTCAAAGGACATGTCCTGTCCGCTCAGGCGGGATTCCATTTCCAGCACCGTTTCCGGGCTGACGCCCAGATCTTCCGCCACCGATTCGACTTCCTCGTTATTGAACCAGCCAAGACGCTTCTTGGATTTGCGCAGGTTAAAGAACAGTTTGCGCTGTGACTTGGTGGTGGCGACCTTGACGATACGCCAGTTGCGCAGGACATATTCGTGTATTTCAGCCTTGATCCAGTGCACCGCAAACGACACCAGGCGTACACCAACGTCGGGATTGAAGCGTTTGACCGCTTTCATCAGGCCGATTCCGCCTTCCTGGATCAAATCGGCCAGCGGTAATCCGTAGCCACTGTATCCGCGTGCAATCTTGACTACAAAACGCAGGTGCGAAAGCACCAGTTCGCGCGCGGCTTCCAGATCGCCTTCGTCGCGCAGGCGTATCGCCAGCTCCGTTTCGCGCTCGGCGCTGAGCACGGGATACTTGTAGATCTCGCGCAGGTAACTGCCCATGCTCTCACCGGGGACCGGCAGGGTCATGGCATGTGTTGTGACCAAAGCGTTACTCATTCAGGCGTAACCTCCATTTAAAACTGTTCGCAATTTTAGCACTCTGCGAATAAGAGTGCTAATGGTGCGAAAAGTTCCTTGTAATACAGCGATTAAGTTTGATTCAGGTCAATACTCTGGGTTTCAGGCGCAGACCTTGTTTCTGCCCTGGGCCTTGGCGGCATACAGGGCCTTGTCGGCCCGGTTGAGTAGCTGGGTCAGCGTCAGGTCCGGGCTTTGCTGATTGGTCGCCAGCCCGATGCTGACGGTTATGGAAACATTGGCCGGTTCGAGCGTCTCGATTTCCGTACGTAGAGATTCGGCACACTGCTCAGCGTCGTTGATGTTACAACGAGGTACCAGCAGGGCAAATTCCTCACCGCCGAAGCGTACCGCCAGGGCATTACCGGGAATGCGCTGCAGCAACAGTTCTCCGAGCGCCTGCAGTACCCTGTCCCCGGTAATATGACCGAGGTTGTCGTTGATTTTTTTGAAATGGTCGATATCCAGTAACACGGCGCCAACAGGATGGTTGTGATGATTGGCCAGAAACTGTTCGCCGTGGTCAAGCAGGTAGCGGCGGTTATATACCCCGGTCAGGCTGTCCGTTATCGCCAGCCGGTGCATATACTCGGTCTGGCGTTTAAGCGCTTTGAATTGCTGCTTGATCAAGAGCAGCGAATGGATGCGCGCCATCAGAACTTCTTCGATAATGGGCTTGGAAACGAAATCATTTGCGCCGGCGTGGAATACTTCCGCCTGTTTGGCGCCGCTTTCGGAACCAGTCAAAACCAGCACCGGCATTTCCTGCTGTGAGTAATGGAATTTGGCCCGAATGGCGTGCAGCAGGTCGCCACCGGTCATGCGTCCTTGCAGGAAGAAGTCGGTAATAACAATATCGAAGGCTTCGTCTTCACGTGGACCGCCGTGCGCCGTGTCACGCAGTAACTGCAGCGCCTCTTCGGCATGCGTGGTGTGAACAACCTGCAGGCCATGGCGCTCCGTAAGGCGCAGCAGCACCGTGGCGGCCAGCTGACTGTCTTCAACGTACAGAATGCGCCCCACCAGTCCGGAGTTGCGCTGCATGAAGTCCTTGATGAATTCGGCGAATGCACGATAGCCCAGGGATTTGTCAAAATAGTCGGTAACACCGGCGGCGAAACCCTCGCGCAGCAGGCGCGTGTCTGCATCACCGGAAACGACTATCGTCGGTGTGTAATGGTGGTGACCGGTAGCGCGTACATAGCGGCTGAGTTCCAGGCCATCCTTGTCCGGTAACATCAGGGCCGTGGTGATCAGGTCGAAATGACTGCGTTCAAGCCAGGCGCAAGCCTCCTGGACTGTTCCACAAGTCGTGATTTCTGTGGACGGCATCTCCTCGTTGAGAATCCGCACGATTATGGTGCGAGCAACCTCGGAACCGTCAACTACCAGTATACGATTCAGCTTTTGGGGCATTCGAAATCAGGCCTGTTGTCGTGGGATCGTTGTTATTTATTTACAGTCAACCTGCATCCCCTTACAGCGGTATTTCTTCCGGAAACTTTAGGGGATTTCTTAATCCATTGGAATGCCAGGAGGGCAAGTTTTCCAATAAAAAGTTATTTAATATCAGTGAGTAAAGATTATTTTTCCGGTGCCCTTTGCGGGAATCCCGTAGCCGTGGGGGCGGTATCAGGAGGGCTCGATGGCGGCCAGGTGGCGGCCGACTGCCAGCCAGGCGCCGAGCAGACCCAGCACCGCCCCTGCTGCAAACAGACCAAGGCTGTCGGCGAAGGACAGTGTGTTCAGACTGAAACCGCTCTGGTAGAGGCCGGCCAGCTGGCTAACCGGGTTGTATAGCTGCAGGAAGGCAATCTCGACCAGCACGCTGGCGAGTATCGCGCCTGCCAGTCCATACCAAAGACCACTGTAGAGGAATGGACGACGTATAAAGCCATTGGTTGCACCAATCAGCTTGGTGATCTCGATTTCTTCACGTCGACCCTGGATCTCCAGGCGGATGGTGTTGCCGATAATCAGCAGTACCGCCAGCCCCAGCAGCGCGGCCATGACCCAGATCGAACGGCGCACGATGTCGACAATGGCGCTGAAACGCCGCACCCACTGCAGGTCGAGTTGTGCCAGCTCTACTTCCGGAAGGCCGCGCAGCTTTTCCAGCAGGGCTGCAGCTGCGTCGGCATCCGAGTGCTCCTTGTCCGGTTTGACAGCGATGACTGCTGGCAGCGGATTTTCGTCCAGCACATCCAGGACATCACCAAATCCGGACAGTGCCCGGAATTCCGCCAGGGCCTGCTCGGGTGTGATGAGTTGCAGGCTTTCTATTTCCGGCATTTGCGCCAGTTTTTTCTGCAGCGCGCCGGCTTGTTGAAGGGATACGGAGTGGTGCAGGAACAGCGATAGATTGGTGTTCCCGTCCCACTGGGTACTGAGTCGTTGCAGATTGCCGGTCAGCAGGTACAGCCCGGTGGGTAGTGCCAGCGCGATGGCGATTACGGCTGTTGTCATCAGGGAGGAAGAAGGCGAGCGGTACAGGCGCCCCAGGCTGTTAAGTGCAACCTGGACGTGACGCACGATCCAGTTATGCAGAAAACGTGGCATTTTCACGCGGTGGTACCGGCCATACTTTTTACCAGGCGTCCCTGGTGCAGTTGCAGTTGCGCATAGGGGAGTTGCGAAATCAGGTCGAGGTCGTGGCTGGCTATCAGGACGGAAACCCCAACCTGGTTGAATTGTTCGAACAGGTGCATGATGTCACGGGATAGCTCGGGATCGAGGTTGCCCGTGGGTTCGTCCGCCAGCAGCAGGGGCGGCTTGTTGACTACCGCTCGGGCAATGCCGACTCGTTGTTGTTCACCCCCCGACAGAGTGATTGGCAGGGCGCGTTCCTTGTCGAGCAAACCCACCTTGTCCAGGGCGGCGCGCACCCGCCGGCCGATGTCCTGGTGGCGGTAGCCGGCGATCACCAGCGGCAGCGCCACGTTATCGAACACGGTGCGATCGAACAGCAGCCGGTAGTTCTGGAAAATCATGCCGATCTTGCGGCGCACATGGGGGATACGGCGTTTCGGTGTGCGCGACAGATTTTCACCGTCCAGGAACAACTGGCCGCGTGTGGTGCGCTCCAGCAGCGCGATCAGTTTCAGCAGCGTGCTCTTGCCGGCACCGGAATGCCCGGTCAGAAACGCCATGGCCCCGACGTGCAGGTGAAAACTCACGCCCTGCAGGGCGTCGTGCCCCCCCGGGTAGCGCTTGCTGACATTGTCAAAACGGATCATCTGTTTATATTATTCAAAAAGGGCTTCAACAAACTCGCTGGCATTAAACGGTCGCAAATCCTCGATAGCTTCACCGACACCAATAAACCGGATCGGGATGCCCAGTTGCTTGGCAATAGCGAAAATAATGCCACCCTTGGCGGTGCCGTCTAGCTTGCTGAACGAAATACCGGTCAGCCCGACAGCCTCGTTGAATTGCTGCGCCTGGTTGAGCGCATTCTGGCCGGTACCGGCATCAACCACCAGCATGACTTCGTGCGGGGCGTCAGGATCCAGTTTGCCCAGTACCCGCTTTATCTTTGCCAGTTCTTCCATCAGGTTGGACTGGGTGTGCAGGCGGCCGGCAGTATCGGCGATCAGCACGTCGATGTTGCGAGCCTGTGCTGCCTGCAGAGCATCAAAAATGACCGAGGCGGAATCAGAGCCCTGTTGCTGTGCAATAACCGGTACCTGGTTGCGTTCACCCCAGGCTTGCAGCTGTTCCACTGCCGCAGCACGAAAGGTATCTCCTGCAGCCAGCATCACCGAGCGGCCTTCATCCTGCAGGTGGCGGGCGATTTTGCCGATGGTGGTGGTTTTCCCGGCGCCGTTTATGCCGACCATCAACAATACAAAGGTCCGATCTGAATCCGGGATTTGCAGGGGTTTATCGACCGGGTCCAGTATGGCGCGCATATCGTCGCTGAGTGCCGACATCAGCGCATCTGCATCAGCCAGTTGTTTGCGAGCGACTCGCCTGGTGAGGTCCTGGATGATGCTCTGCGTGGCTTCCACGCCGACATCCGCCGTCAACAGACGGGTCTCCAGGTCTTCCAGCAGTTCGTCATCGATCTGCTTGCGGCCTGCAACCAGGCTGGCAATGCCTTCGGTCAGTCCGCTGCGGGTTTTTGACAGGCCGGCCTTTAGGCGCCCGAACAAACCCTGTTTTTTATCCTTGCCCGGCACGTCGTGCTCAGGTGTCCGGGAGTCCCCGGATTTCTTTTTACCGAAACCTAACATCGTTTTTGCTGTCCAGATGAGTCTGCGTATCCTATCATTCCCCGCTGGCCGACCAAAGGCCAATTAGCGCGGCTTGATTTCGGGCGTGCGCGCGTGGTCAAAGTGCCACAATTACGGGTAGAAGATAAAATTACGGGTAGAAGATAAAAGGAGTAGGAAATGCGGGGATTACTCGCGCTTGTCCTTGGGTTGTTTGCCACAGCGTCGCTGGCAAACCCGGCCGTCCATGAGTACAAGCTGGATAACGGGTTGAAAGTCATTGTGAAAGAGGACCACCGCGCGCCGGTGATGGTGTCGCAGGTCTGGTACAAGGTCGGCTCGAGCTATGAGCACGACGGGATTACCGGAATTTCGCATGTGCTGGAACACATGATGTTCAAGGGCACCAAAGCGTATCCAAACGGTGAATTCTCTGAAATTATTTCGGAAAACGGCGGAAGCGAAAATGCCTTTACCAACCAGGATTACACTGCGTATTTCCAGACCATGGAAAAAAGCCGCCTGCCGGTGAGTTTTGAACTCGAAGCGGACCGGATGCGCAATCTGACTATCCCCGATGATGAAGTCCTGAAAGAGGTCAAGGTGGTCATGGAAGAACGCCGCATGCGCACCGAAGACAACCCGCAATCGCTGACCTACGAGCAGTTCAACGCCACAGCGTATGCCAGCAGCCCATACCGGATTCCGGTTATCGGCTGGATGGACGATCTGGAGAACCTCCAGGTCGACGATCTGAAGGCGTGGTATCAGATGTGGTATGCGCCTAACAATGCGACGCTGGTGGTGGTTGGCGACGTTGATCCGGATGAAGTTTATGCGCAGGCAAAGAAATACTTTGGCCCGCTGAAACCCAGCAAGATTACGCCGGTCAAACCGCGCCAGGAGATTACCCAGCTTGGCCGCAAGGATATCCGGGTCGAGGCGCCGGCGAAGCTGCCTTACCTGATCATGGGCTATAAGGCGCCGGTAGTCATGAATGCCGAACAGGATTGGGAGCCTTACGCTCTGGACGTGTTGGCCGGTATTCTGGATGGCGGCGACAGCGCGCGTCTGGCCAGTGAACTGGTCCGTGGCAAGGCAATAGCCGCGAGTGCAGGCGCGAGCTATGACGGTTATGACCGACTGGAGACACTGTTCCTGTTGTCCGGAACCCCGGCCACCGGCCATACCATCGCGGATCTGGAAAAGGCCTTGCTGGAGCAGGTTAAGCGTGTGCGTGAACAGCCGGCCACCGAAAAAGAACTGGACCGCGTAAAGGCACAGATTCGCGCTGGAAAAGTCTATGAACAGGATTCGATTTTTTACCAGGCTATGCAGATAGGCATTCTTGAAACGGTTGGACTGAGCTGGAAAGATGCTGACACCTATCTTGAACGTATTGAAGCAGTCACTGCGGACCAGGTGCAGGCAGTGGCCCGCAAGTATCTGTTACCGGAGCGATTGACGGTGGCAGAGCTGGTGCCGCAGCCGATAGATCCAAAAAATCCACCACGTACGGGGGGCGCTGGCCATGTACGCTAGAGGAACATCCGTCATGAAGTCTTATGGCCGCTCGATACTTGTTGTTCTGAGCCTGTTCCAGGCTGCAACGGCCCATGCGTTGCCCGAAATCCAGAGCTGGAAGACGGACAAGGGTGCGAAAGTAATGTTTGTCGAGGCCCACGAACTGCCAATGATCGATGTGCGCATCGTTTTTGATGCTGGCGGTGCGCGTGACGGCAAGCAGGCGGGTGTCGCCAGCCTGACCAATGCGCTGCTTGACCAGGGCGCGGCGGGACTGAATGCTGACCAGATTGCACAGGGTTTCGAACAGCTGGGGTCAAATCTGGGCGGTGGGTCCGAACGTGATATGGCCTGGGTATCGGTTCGCAGTCTGACTGATAGCAAATTGCTTAAGCCATCACTGGAACTGTTCGGCAAGGTGCTGACCCGTCCTGATTTCCCGGAGGCGGATTTTGAGCGTGAGCGAAAACGCACCCTGATCGGTCTCGAATACCAGAAACAGAAACCCAAATCGATTGCCAGTCGTGCATTTTACGAAGGACTGTATCGCGATCATCCGTATGCACACGACCCTTCCGGTACCGAAGCTTCTGTCAAGGCACTGTCGGCCGGCGCGCTGCGCGAGTTTTACCAGCGTTACTACGTGGCACGCAATGCAACTGTAGTAGTTGTCGGTGATGTCACCAGAAAACAGGCGCAGACAATAGCGGCGAATCTGGCGGATGCACTGCCCGCGGGGGACAAGGCGCCCGCGTTGCCGGAAGTTGCTGCTTTAAAAGCAGGGCAGGACACGTTCATCGAACATCCTACGACCCAGAGCCATGTGCTGATGGGCGGGCCGGGAATTAAGCGCGGAGATGCGGACTATTTCACTCTTTATGTGGGTAATCACATCCTCGGGGGTAGCGGCCTGGTGTCGCGTATCAGCCAGGAAATACGCGAAAAGCGCGGTCTTTCCTACAGTGCCTACAGCTACTTCGTGCCAATGAGACGCGAAGGGCCGTACACGCTGGGTTTCCAGACGCGTAATGACCAGCGCCAGGAGGCTCTTGCGGTGTTACGTGAAACCCTGCAGACGTTTATCGACAAGGGACCGACGAAAAAGGAACTGCAGTCTTCGAAGAACAACATTGTCGGTGGTTTTCCAATGCGCGTGTCGAGTAACGGAAAAATTGCCGAGTACCTGGCTGTTATCGGATTTTATGATTTGCCACTTGATTACCTGTCACAGTTCACCGCAAAAATCGAAGCGGTAAGTGTCGAACAGATCCAGGATGCCTACCAGCGCCGGGTACACCCGGATCGTATGGTAACCATAACCGTCGGCGGAGCACCGAACTCCGATCCAGAATCCTGATGCCAAACCTGTGTACGAAATTTCGTACACAGGTTTCAGAAATAGCTGACAGATTTTTCAGAAAAATACACCTGCTTTCACTGTAACAGAGCCGTTAGTCTAACGGCTCTGTTCGCAGGCCTGTAATGTATGGCCGCGTTTCGACATGGATGTCAAAAACACAACAAGGAGTGTGTGATGAAAAACAGGTTCACAAAGCGTGTACTGCTGTGTGTCTTCAGTGCAGTGTTGTCCGTTCACACGGTGAATGCCTCACCGGTCGTTTCCGAACTGTTCTACGATGCCAGCGGCCCCGATGCAGGGCAGGTATTCGTGGAGCTGTTCGGAATGCCGGGCGAAAGTCTCGACGGCCTGGTACTGGAAGGTATCAATGGTACCGGTGGTACGGTTTACACCAGTTTAAACCTGAGCGGGACAATCCCTGCCGACGGCGTTTTCGTCATTGGTGATGACAATGGTGGTTCGACATCTGTGCCCAACGCAGATTTGATCGCTGACATCGATTATCAAAACGGGCCTGACTCCGTAGTGCTGCGAAATGGTTCGACGATTCTGGATGCTGTTGGGTATGGCAGTTTTACTGGAGGCAGTATCTTTGCCGGTGAAGGTGCCGCTGCACCGGATCCGGTTTCCGGAAGCAGTATTGCGCGCTTCAACCCGTTGCTGGACGGTGGTGACAACAGTCTTGACTTCATCGTTCTGGATACACCGACCCCGGGTAGCGTACCGATTGTCAGTTCGGTGCCATTACCGGCCGGCATCTGGTTGTTCGTGTCGGGGCTGCTTCCACTGCTGTCATCGTGTTTTCTACGGCGCGGTGGATATATCCCCACGGTTGCCTGACAACCGGCCATTCGCTACCGGCGGTTGACCTCGGCTCACGGGCTGCGCACCATGCAGGCCATGAGTTCGAGGTCAAACCAGGTGCGCATCATCGCCGGTCAGTGGCGCGGTAGAAAACTGGCTTTCCCCGATGCAGGCGGGTTGCGCCCCACGTCGGACAGAATGCGTGAAACACTGTTTAACTGGCTGCAGCCTGTGCTACCGGGCGCCAGCTGCCTGGATCTTTTTGCCGGCAGTGGTGCGCTGGGATTCGAAGCAGCTTCGCGTGGTGCAGCAAAGGTAGTCATGCTGGACAGTGCACGCGATGTGGTTGGTGCGCTGCAGGAGAATGCGAAACTATTGTCGGCGTCCATGGTGCAGGTTTGCCAGCAGGATGCTGCAAGTTATCTTGCAGTTGAGCCCCGACCGTTTGATGTGGTATTTCTTGATCCACCATTCGATAGTCCGGAGCTGATGCTGCATTCGCTTGAATGTTTGTCCGCACCCGGCTGGCTGGCGCCGGGTGCGTGGGTTTATGTTGAAACCCCGTCCACAGCCGCCGAGCCTGTGGTGCCGCCAAACTGGTCACTGGAAAAACAGAAAAAGGCGGGGCAGGTGGCCTATCGCTTGTACCGATATTCGGTGCATGGATGAATTACCCATGGTAATGGGTTCTTAAGCAGTAGTTGCCGGTCAGAGCCACCCCGGCTTGAGAATTTGTCCGAATAGCCTTAGATTGGCCGGAACACATTCTGGCCGGCAGATACTTTTTCATGCAGACAGCCGTTTATCCGGGGACCTTCGATCCCATCACTCATGGTCATACCGACCTCATCGAGCGCGCGGCGAAGCGTTTTGGGCGGGTGATTGTTGCGATCCATAACAGTGCCCCCAAGACGCCTGCTTTCAGTTGGGAGGAAAGAGTGGAGCTTGCACGGGGTGTTCTCGCAGACCAGGAGAATGTGATAGTCGAAGGATTTGAGGGTCTTCTGGTAGATTTTGTACGCTCGCACCAGGCGGGTGTGATACTCCGTGGTTTACGTGCCGTTTCTGATTTTGAATATGAATTTCAGCTGGCTAGTATGAATCGTCATCTGGCACCTGAGATCGAGACGTTGTTCATGACACCTGATGAGCACTATGCCTATGTTTCCTCCAGCCTGGTCCGGGAAATCGCTATGCTGGGTGGTGATGTGTCCGGTTTTGTCCATAGAAACGTAGTGGCTGCATTGAAGCAGCGATTGGGATAATATTAATCCATGCTTATATACTGGCTTTAGGTTCTGGAGTTTGCAATGGCACTGATTATCACCGACGAATGCATCAACTGCGATGTATGCGAGCCGGAGTGCCCGAACGGCGCGATCAGCCAGGGCGAAGAAATCTATGTGATCGATCCGAATCTGTGTACCGAATGTGTCGGTCATTACGAAACATCACAATGCGTCGAAGTGTGCCCCGTGGACTGCATTCCGCTGGATCCGGACCACGTAGAAAGCCGGGACGAGTTGATGGACAAGTACCGGCGGATTTCCGGAGAGACCGTTTGATGGAGTATTGCAGAGTGCGTAGCAGAAGGCCCCTGACCGGGGCCTTTTTGGTTCTCGGGTTGTTCATCCTGTCCCTTGCAGCTGTCGCCGGTCAACCTGAAGCACCGGCGGCGCAAGCGGTCGCCAGCGCTCACTCGCTGGCAACAGAGGCCGGTATGGAGATCCTGGATGCCGGCGGCAACGCATTCGATGCGGCCGTGGCGGTCAGCGCCGCACTTGCCGTCGTTGAGCCATACAGTTCCGGAATCGGTGGGGGTGGCTTCTGGTTACTGCACCGCGCCAGCGATGGCAAACAGGTGATGGTAGACGGGCGCGAGCGTGCGCCGCTGGCAGCACACCGTGATATGTATCTGGATGAACAGGGCGAGGTGATAAGCGGTCTGTCAATGGATGGTGCGTTGGCAGCGGGTATTCCGGGAGAACCGGCTGCACTGGCGCATATTGCTGAAAACTATGGCCGCCTGTCACTGGTGAAAACGCTGGCACCCGCTATACGCCTGGCCAAGGAAGGCTTCGCAATTGATGAATACTACCAGCGCATGGTGCGTTTCCGGCTTAAGGTGATGCAGCGTTATCCCTCGACTGGCCAGGTCTTCCTGCGAAATGGTGAGGTGCCGCTTGCCGGGTCGGTTATAAAACAGCCGGAACTTGCCACCACGTTGCATGCCATGGCAAGGGAGGGTAGCCAGGGGTTCTATGCAGGGGAAGTAGCCAGGAAGCTGGTGGCAGGTGTGCGAAAAGCCGGGGGAATCTGGACACTGGAAGACCTGCAGCAGTACAAGGTTGTCGAACGCGATCCGATCAGGTTCCGCTATAAGGGTTCTCAGGTCATATCGGCTGCACCACCTTCATCCGGCGGTGTGGCGCTGGCGACCATGCTGAATATCCTGGAAGCCTGGGATCTGGAGCAACTCGATGCGGCCGATCGAACGCATCTGGTTACCGAGGCCATGCGCCGTGCTTACCGTGACCGCGCACAGTACATGGGTGATCCCGATTTTGTCGACATGCCCCTGCAACGACTGGTTAATCCTGTGTACGCCGCGGGATTGCGTGCTTCGATTCGCACTGACCGCGCCACGCCCAGTGCTGCGTTGCCGGGCAGAGTTAATACCATCGAAGGCACAGACACCACGCACTTTTCCATTCTTGACAGTGAAGGCAACCGGGTTGCGGCAACACTGAGTATCAATTACCCCTTCGGTTCCGGGCTGGTAATCGCGGGTACCGGTGTCTTGCTCAACGACGAAATGGATGATTTTTCCACCAAGCCAGGTGTGCCTAATGCCTACGGCCTGGTGGGTGCCGAAGCCAATGCCATTGCGCCGGGTAAACGGCCCTTGTCCAGTATGACGCCGACCTTTGTCGAGAATGATAGCGGTGTGGCGATTCTGGGTACGCCGGGCGGCAGCCGCATCATCACCATGGTACTGCTGGGTATCCTGGATCTGGATGCTGGAAATCCGCCGCAGTCCTGGGTGTCCTTGCCACGCTTCCACCATCAGTACCTGCCTGACGTGATCCAGTATGAGCCGGATGCATTTCCACAGCCTGTTCTCAAATCACTGAAGGCAAAGGGCCACCAGCTGAAGCTGTTGAAACGCAGCTACGGGAACATGCAGGCGATTTACTGGGACTATAAGGATAACCGCGTGGAGGCTGCCTCGGATCCGCGCGGGGTTGGTCGTGCCAGTATGCGTTAGCCCATGCGCTAACGGTGCACGAAAATAAAGTTCTTACCCGCTTCGAATCAAGGGCGTTCGCGCGCTCTGCAAGTCGGTGCATCCGAGCCGCCATCCCCACCGTCAGCTGCCAGCATATCAGGCTGCACAGTCAGGGTATGGCCAGCGGCGCAGGTCCTGAGCGGAAAACAATCCGCGGGCCTGTGTGGAGAGCAGCGCCCACAATAGAAAATCTATTATATTTAATAAAATCAATCGATTAATGTAAGGCCGGGGCTAATATCCCATGAGTTTTCTCGTACTTTTATAAAGTTACGCGAAAAGGCAGCGATAACACGACTGTCAGATATTGCTGTACTTACCGAATGGAGTTTCCAAATGAAGTATTTTCGTAACGTTTTTGCTCTCTTAACGGTCTTCTTTCTCGCTACCGGCTTCGCAATGGCGAAGGAAGAATCCCCTGAAACCGTGGATGGCGCTACAACGATCGACGCCGCCAAGGCCAAGGCGCTGTTTGATGACGGCGTATTGTTTATTGACGTACGAAAGGACAAGGACTGGGCCGCTGGTCGTATTCCTGATGCAGAGCATCTGGAACTGAAATCCGTATTCACGGAGGAGTCCCTGAGCCAGCACGTTAAAAAAGATGACCCGGTAGTTTTGTACTGCAACGGAGCAAGCTGCCTGCGCAGCAGTGTGGCGAGTGAAAAGGCAGTCGGTTGGGGTTTCAAGAACGTCTATTACTTCCGTCTGGGCTTCCCGGAGTGGAAGGCAGCAGGCTATCCCGCCGAATAAACAGAACAGTCAGGAGCATCCAAGATGTTGTTAAGAACACGGATTCCGCTGGTCGCCATAGCGGTAACCCTGTTGGTTGCGATAGCCCTTATCGTGACCAGCAGGGTCTCCCAGGACCAGATCGAGCAGCGCTTTGCCAATGCGACCATCGATGGCAAATCGCAATTATGGAAGAAAATCGTTGCCAGCCAGTTAGGCTATATGGCGAACAACACGTCCGGTCTGGCACGTGACAAGGCAACACGGAATGCTCTTAAAAACGGCAACTACGAAGGGCTGGGCGAAAGCGCCTCGACCACCTATAACCTGCTGCATGCCCAGAAAATAATCGATGGCATGAAATTGCTGACGCTCGATTACGAAGTCGTATTCTCGACCCCGCAAGAGTATAGGGGCAGCTTCACCAGTCCGCTGATAAAAGCGGCTCTGAAAGAAGGCAAAGTCATGCAGGGTATCGGCCTGGATCATGAGGGTAAAATCAAGGCGATCGTCGCTTTCCCCCTCACAGTCCGTGGCAAACCAATCGGCCTGGGTGTCTACGAACGCGATCTGAACGATGCGTTGAGTGATTTCAAAGACAACAGTCAGGCAGATATCTACCTGCTCGATAATCAACAACGCACGGCTTACGGTACCGATATGGAGTTGTACGGTCAGACTGAACTCGCCTTGCCACCGATATCAGAAAGCAGGAACAGCATCACACATGTTGGCGACAGCACCTATTCAGCAGTAGCCATTCCCTTGTCGGGATTCAGGGATGAAGTCGTCGGTCAGATCGTGACCCTCAACGACTACACGCAAAGCTTTGCCGAGCAGAGCAGTTTCAAGCTCATGGCCTATCTGTCGGTTGCTTTGATCATTGTATCAGCGATGATTGTGCTGTTCTGGTACATGAACCGCTCGCTGCACCCCTTGCAGAAGGCGGTGAGTTCCCTGGAACGGATCGCTGGTGGTGATCTGACCACCGCTATCAGCGTGAGCGGGAATGACGAAATCGGTCAGCTGGAACAGGCCATGCATGCCACTACCACCCAGTTGCACGAAATTGTGCAGGGTATTAACGAAATCACCGACAAGCTGAGTACTGCAGCCGGAAGCATGTCGGAAATCACCACTACAACGCGAGGTGGTGTGGAACAGCAGAAATCCGGTGTCGAACAGGTCGCCACGGCCATGAACGAAATGACCGCCACGGTACAGGAAGTGGCCCGCAACGCCGCCGGAGCCGCCGACGCCGCGCAGAATGCCGATGCCGAATCCCAGAAAGGTCACGCCGAAGTACAGCGGACAGTTGAATCCATCGACACGCTGGCGAACGGTCTTGAGCATGCCCAGCAGGTGATCCAGGAACTGCAGTCGGGTACGGAAAATATCAGCAGCATTCTGGATGTTATCCGGGGCATATCGGAGCAAACGAATCTGCTGGCCCTGAATGCGGCTATCGAGGCTGCGCGTGCCGGCGAGCAGGGCCGAGGTTTTGCCGTGGTTGCCGATGAAGTACGAACGCTGGCCAGCCGCACCCAGCAGTCCACCCAGGAGATAAACGGCATGATTCAGCAGCTGCAAACGGGTGCACAGGATGCGGTGGAAGCGATGGCCACCAGCCACGAGCGGGCGAATAACACCGTGCAACAGGCCAGTCTTGCCGGCCAGTCACTGGAATCCATCACCAAAGCTGTGGCCACCATCAACGAAATGAACCTGATGATTGCAACGGGAGCTGAAGAACAGAGTGCGGTGGCCGAGGAAATCAACAGGAACGTGGTAGAAATTAATGAAGTAGCGGACATGACGGCAGCTGGCGCACAGCACACGGCCCAGTCCAGTGACGAGCTCAGTTCCCTGGCCGACAAACTGAAACTGGTCGTCGGACAGTTCAAGGTCTGATTGATCCGGCTTTTTCCCCTTTCGTCGAATCCGGGTGTGGGCACACCTTGCTGCTCACATTCCGGTTTACCGGCGCATCTATACTTCAGACCAGGAATGCCCTCAAATTAATCTGCGGAGCACTTGCTCCTGATTGCCACGTTTGGGGTGGCTGCTGTCCGTTGGATTGGCGATACTCACTGCATCTGATTCGGCTGGTTTAAGATTATTTTAAGAAAGTCATCGCTGACAGCGTGGACAATAGAAGGTCGAGCGCTGGCCGGTTCGCGTTTCGCGTACCGGCGTCATGCAGACAGGGCACGGCTCACCCGTCTGGCCGTAGACATTCAGTGATTGCTGGAAATAGCCAGGTTTGCCTTCACCATTGCTGAAATCGCGCAGTGTGGTGCCGCCCTGGCGGATGGCTTCAGCCAGCACCTGTTTTACTGCATCCACCAGCCTTGTATAGCGCTGCCGGCTGATGCGCCCAGCGGCGCGTGCAGGGTGAATGCCGGCGCGGAACAGGGCTTCGCTTGCGTAGATGTTGCCGACCCCTGCCACACTATGGCTATCCATCAGGAAAGATTTGATCGCCAGCTTGCGGCCGCGCGAGTGGCTGAAGAAATAGTCGCTGTTGAAATCATCGCTTAGTGGTTCCGGGCCAAGCCTGCAAAGCAGAGGATGTGACTCGATGTCATTTTCTGTCCACAACCAGGCTCCGAAGCGTCTCGGGTCTGTGTAGCGCAACGTTATGTTGTTCATCAGCATGTCGATGTGGTCGTGCTGGCCGGCCGGTGTATTGTCTTTGACGATGCACAGGCGGCCTGACATGCCCAGGTGAATGATGAGTGTCCCCTTGTCTGTGCCAATCAGCAGGTACTTGGCGCGGCGTGAGACCCGTTCAATGCGATTGTTTCTGATGTTTTTGGCGAGTGTGGCAGGGACCGGCCAGCGCAGACTGGCCTGCCGCACGATGAGCTTACGTATGGTCTGGCCGAGCAGATGGGGTTCGATGCCGCGACGGGTGGTTTCTACTTCGGGAAGCTCCGGCATCTAGTGCACATGGTTCACCCTGCAAAAAGCAGCCGGGCTACTCCTGTTCTTCAGTCGTGGGCGGAGTAAGCGCCAGCAGCTCGCTGTCGGTGTCCCCCATGCGATACTGAATGCCCAGGTCCGGGCGTACCAGCACCAGTTCCGGTTTACGCGACGCGATCGAAAAATTTATGCTGCCCGCGTTATCTGCAAGCGTGATCTCGACAACTTCGTTGCCCTCCACCTTGGTTGCTGTTTGCACATTAAGACTGGTAGCACCCTGCCAGTGTTCGACAAATGCCTGCAGATCATCAGCGGAGATCTCCTGCTCCGGTTCAACTTCCCAGCTCTGATCGGCTTTGCGGATGGATAATCCGGGTAGTGTGATGGCCGCGATGCGGGTGCCGTTTTCAAAAAGGCGTCGACGTACAAACTGGGTGTAACTCAATTCGATGAGTTGTATGTAGATATCAGGAATCAGGTGCACGCGGTCTGCAACACGTACGTAACGTAATCCCTCAATGGGTTCGAGATTACCGAATTCAACGGCGGTGTCATTTAGAAATATTGTGGCATAGGGTGGTTCGAGCTGCAGCTGGGAAAGTTCCAGTTCGCTGGCAGAGTAACTGCGCACTGCCTTTTCTTCCGCCAGTCTCAACAGCGCGTTCATCTGCAGGTTTTCAATAGGCAGGGCGGGTGTATGTTCGATATTCCAGCGCCCGGAGGTGTCCTTCAACAGCACCAGGTCTTCCCTCACCGGCCGGTTGATATGGATGCGTCGTAGCTGGTCTTGCTTCAGCCTGGTGATGGAAACGGCTTCCGCTTGCTGGTCCATGCCGGGTTTAAAGTGCGCGACCATGGCAAGCACGGCAATCGCTACCAGCAGCAGAATATTTATAATCCAGCGTGATTTCATGCAGGGACTAGCGATTACGCCGCCGCCACCAGATGCCCAGCCCTGTGCCAAGTAACAGCAGAGGCAATCCGAACAGGAAACCAAAACCGATCAGGATTTGCGCGCTTTTACCGAGTTCCAGGTTGGTGTCGCCGGCGGTGCGCGCGGTTATGGTAATGAACTTGTCGTCATGATTCAGCCAGTTGACCAGGTTGAGGCCGAGTTCAACATTGCCGCCGTTGCCGAGGTAGGTGTTGGAGAGAAAGTCACTGTCGCCGATGACAGCGATTCGTTGTTCGCCACCGGTTTCGTCATCGGCGCTGTCTTTCTTTTTTGAACGTGAGAAGGCGTAACCGATATCCAGCGGCCCCATGCGCTCGTCGCTGTCTTCGTCAAACCGGATAGTGCCGCTGATGGGCCCTATTTCTGTCCATGCGCGATCCAGAGTGGTCAGTAAAGGCTCGGCTTGCCATTCATCAGGCGCAGAAACTTCCAGTGCCGTGGCCTGTGGAAACAGGGTAAGGCTGCTAAGTTCGCGGGTAATCGGATGCATCGGGTAGTTCGGAATCAGCGCGAACGCCGGGTTGTCGATACCGAACAGTTGTGTGGTTGCATCCACGACCGTACCTGGCAGAAACTCTATTCCCAGGGCTTCCGCTACCGGGTCGAGCGCGGTGTTGCTGTCAGGCTCTGCCAGCCACAGCAGGTTGCCGCCGGCCTGTACGTAACGGTGCACCAGATGGACTTCTCCGGTGAGTAGCGGGGTGCGTGGATCGGCGATAACCAGCAGGTTGGTGTCTGTGGGAATTTCCGGATTTTCTGCCAGTTTCAGGCTTTCCAGTTCTATGCCCTTCTGTTTAAGTACTGTTCCGAAACCACCGAGGTCATGGTTTGCCTGACCCAGCAGGTCGCGTTCGCCATGGCCACTTAAAAACATGACCTTGCGCTGCTGCTGCCGGGCAATTCGCAACAGGGCATTGGTCAGGCTCTGTTCGGAAAGTGACTGCAGCTTTTCGCTGCGACCCTGATAGGCCAGTAACAGTTCACCATCCAGGGTGATGCCGAGTTCGCGCACCCGCTCAGGTTCGGCATCGGGATTTACGAAACTCAGTTCGACATCCGGCTTGTAACGCTGGTAGCGCGCAATCAGGTCGCGGATATGTGAACGTACCAGTGTATTTTCCGTTGCGAACGCGGTGATATGAATTGCATCGGGCATCTCATCGAGCAGTTGACGGCTGTCAACCGAGAGGGTGTTACGGCTGCTGCTGGTCCAGTCGGCTTCGTAGCTGTAACGAAGGCTTAGCGAGGCCAGCAGTCCTGTAAAAACCAGCAGGCCGATCAGGAAAATCAGGTTCTGGAGCTGCAGCTGGCGCCTTGATGAACGAGTGACTTGCATGCGCTAACCGGTCAGTCTCTTCTGGTCGAGGTGTCTGATGCTCAGAATAAGGAAGGTGACTATCAGTAGCAGGTAGTAACCTACGTCGGCGGTACTGAACAGACCTTTCAGGAAAGATTCAAAATGCGTCTTTATGGACAGGTACTGGAACAGGACTGAAATATGCTCCTGGCTGGCACTACTCCAGTCGACGATCCATAACAGAATAAGCAGACCCAGAGTGCTGATGGCGGCCACTACAGGCTGTTCCGTTAGCGAAGACATGAATACACCGATAGCCGCAAAGGTCGACAGAACCAGCGCCAGGCCCAGTATTCCCGCTGCCAGCTTGCCGGCGTCCAGTGTTGTGCCTGCATACAATGACAAGGGCATGGCGACCAGCATGGCCAGTAGTAACAGGAAGAACAGCGTGACGCCGAGAAACTTGCCGAGCACTATTTCAGTCATCGAGACCGGTGCGGAAAGCAGCAGGCTCAGTGTGCGGTTACGCCTTTCGTCACTGAATACGCGCATGGTGATTGCGGGAGCGATCAACAGCAGCAGAAATCCGGTGGTTTGCAGCAGGGGCGCGACAACAATATCGGTGACACCCGGTGCACCCTCGATACCGGCCAGGCGCGGTTGCAGCAACATGAAAGTATCCAGCTGGGTAAGGAACAGGTACGCCACGATAAGTTGCATTACGGCCATGATGGCCCAGGCCAGTGGTGACAGGAACAGGTTTTTTATTTCACGCAGTGCAATGGTCAGAATCATCAGGCGGCAACTCCGCTGGGTGCCGGTGCGTCACTGCAGGTCAGATCGACAAACACCTGTTCCAGCGTCTGGCGGTCGAGAGACAGTTCGACCAGTCCCCAGCCCTGACTGGCGACGCAGGCTGCAACTGTATCGGCCGGGTTGTCTTCCTCGAACAGCAGGCGCACCCGGTTGTGGCCAAGCGATTCCACACGGACTACCCCCGCCAGTTTTTCCAGTTCGGAAGGATTCGGCGTTGTACGTGTTTCCAGCAGCAGCGCATGGCTGCTCAGGCGTTGATCCAGTTCCTGCATGGTTTCGCTAAACACCAGTTTGCCACGGTGGATAATCTGTACGCGCGAGCAGGTGGCCTGGACTTCCGGCAGGATGTGCGTCGAAAGGATGATGCCGTGACTTTCGCCCAGTTCGCGTATCAGGGTGCGGATATCGCGTATCTGGTTGGGATCCAGACCCACGGTGGGTTCATCCAGGATGACTACCGGAGGGCTGTGTAAAATGGCCTGTGCAATGCCCACGCGCTGCTGGAAACCCTTGGACAGGTTGCCGATCAGGCGCCGGCTCACATCCCCCAGGCCGCAGCGATCCATGGCCCGTCTCAACGCCTGACTGCGCTGGCCCTTGCTGACACGGTGCAGCTTTGCACAGTAGTAAAGGTATTCATCTACGGTGAGGTCCTGATAAAGCGGTGGTTGTTCCGGTAAATAGCCGATTTCAGCCTTGGCGCGTTTTGGTTCATCGAGAAGATCGATGCCATTTATCCGCACCCGGCCGGAACTCGGTGCCAGATTGCCGGTGATCATCTGCATGGTGGTGGACTTGCCGGCACCGTTCGGCCCCAGGAAACCCAGTACTTCACCCTGCGCCAGTTCGAAGTTGATGGATTCGACGGCCATGATGTGACCATAGTAACGGCAGAGCTGCTCGACGCTGATCAGGATTTTGGTATCCATGCACTTTATGATTAAATGTCCTAACGACTTACAAGCATAACTGAAAGTATCGCGGAATTGGATAGCCCCTATGGCAGCCGGAAAGCCCGCTACGCCCTTGTGTGACCAGTTTGGATTCGATGCCGCATGGCGGGAGGCCCAGCTGACCCTGATCGGCCTGGATACTCATACGCGTGACGATGTGCGCCTGTTGCACAACAAATTGCTTTCACGTGAGGCTGTTGAGCAGATTGTAGGCCAATTCTATTCACAGTTACTTCTCAATAAGCAGGCGGCTGATCTCCTATCCAGCTTTGATATTGGGCACCTGAAAGCAAGACAGGTCGATTATTTAAGCGAGTTTGGCATCCGATTCAGGGACGCTAATTATTTTGAGAGCCGGGCGCGGGTTGGTGTGGCTCATGCGCGCGTGGGTGTGCCGCTGAGCCTGTATCTGGAGTCCTACGGCATGTTGCAGTGCCTGATGCTGGAATTCCTGCTGGATCAGGTCGAGGACAGGACGCAGCGGGAGATTATGACGCGCCTGGTCCTGAAGTTGACCACCCTTGATATTGCGCTGGCCACCGAAGTCTATTACCGCTCCCGAATCCAGGATCTGGACCGCTCAGTCAAGAGCCTGAAACAGGAACAGAATGTACTGCGTACCCAGCTTGAGCAGGACGCGTTGACCGGTGCATCCAGCCGTACCAGCCTGCTGCGCGAATTGCAGGCCGCCATTGACCGATGTGATAAGACCGGCCAGCCGCTGGCCGTGATTATGGCAGATCTCGACCATTTCAAGGCGGTGAACGATACCCAGGGGCATCTGATTGGTGACAGGGTGCTCTCGGAAGTAGCGGCGCGCATAAAGTCTGCTTTGCGTGAGTTCGACCTTGTGGGTCGCTACGGCGGTGAGGAATTTGTCATTTTGCTGGAAAATACCTCTCTGCATACGGCACGCCAGATTTCCGAACGTATTCGCCAGCATGTCGGTTCACAGCCTGTGCATGCCGCCAGCCAGCAGATCGAAATCACCATCAGCCAGGGTATCGCCATGTGGGTGGAGGGTGATGAAAAGCAGTCATTACTCAAGCGTGCTGACCAGGCCATGTATGCCGCCAAGAATGCGGGCCGCAACTGCGTTGTCGAAGTGTAGATCTCCGGTTTCACATGCTGCTCGGAGTTGATACCGGCGGCACCTTCACTGATTTCGTATGGTTTGACGGTGAACGGCTGAAGATTCACAAGGTGCTGTCTACTCCGGATGCGCCCGAGCGCGCTATTCTGCAGGGGATGCGGGAACTCGGCCTGTCCGGTGAAACGTATCATCTGGTTCACGGTTCGACTGTCGCCACCAATGCGGTGCTCGAAGGCAAGGGCGTTCGCACAGTTTACGTCGCTAACTATGGCCTGGGCGATGTGCTGACCATCGGGCGACAGGCTCGTCGCGAACTGTATAACCTGCAACCCCGGCCTGTACCGCCACCGGTACCGGCCCGGCTGTGTCTTGAAACCGGCGGTCGCCTGGGCGCGGATGGCTCGGTTGTCGAAGCGCTCAGTGAGCAGGAAATCGAAAAACTTGTGGAGCGCGTTCGAGCGCTGGCGCCACAGGCGGTGGCTATCAATCTGCTGTTTTCCTATCTGGACGAGCATTTTGAGCGGCAGATCGAGTCACGTTTGCCGGATACGCTGTTTGTCTCCCGGTCTTCGGAAATTTTACCCGAGCAGGGCGAATACGAGCGCGGAATTGCCACCTGGCTGAATGCCTGGGTCGGGCCGCGGGTCGAAGGCTATGTAAGGCGATTGCAGCAGGCCGTGCAACCGGCGCCTGTGCACGTCATGCAGAGTTCGGCGCTGACCATCGCTGCAGACCAGGCGGCCAGACGCGCCGTCAATCTGCTGTTGTCCGGTCCGGCGGGCGGGTTGATGGGTGCCCTGCATATCGGCAAGACAGTGGGCCGACGGCAACTGCTGACCTTCGATATGGGCGGTACCTCCACTGATGTGGCGATGCTGGACGGACAGGTGAACCTGACCTCGGAAGGACGCATCGGGCCTTACCCGGTGGCAGTGCCGATGGTGGATATGCATACCATAGGCGCCGGTGGTGGTTCCATCGCCCGTGTGGATGCAGGCGGTATGCTGGTGGTGGGTCCGGAATCGGCTGGAGCCGATCCCGGACCCGCCTGTTACGGGCAGGGTGGGTGCCTGCCTACCGTCACCGATGCCAACCTGGTGCTGGGGCGTCTGTGGCCGTCCGCTTTTCTGGGGGGCAACATGGTGCTGGATACCATGGCGGCCCAAAGGGCGCTGGAGCAGCTTGCTGACCAGGCTGGTTTACCCTCTCAGCAGGCTGCGCAGGGTATCATCGACCTGGCTAATGAACATATGGCGCAGGCGTTGCGGGTTATCTCTATCCAGCGTGGTATCGACCCGTCTGCCTATACGCTCACGGCGTTTGGTGGCGCCGGTGGATTGCACGTCTGCGCCCTCGCCGAGGCGCTGGGTATGAGGCATGCGCTGGTCCCCATTCACGCCGGCGTATTGTCGGCACTGGGTATGCTGGCTGCTCCCAGAGGCCGGCAACTGTCGCATACCCTGAATTGCATACTGACCGAACAGCGCGATAAACGCCTCAGAGAACGTTTCCAGAGTCTGGAAGAACAGGGGCAATCCGAGCTTCGCGCAGAGGCCATAAAGCCTGCAGACATAAGATCTGCCTTCAGCCTGGATCTGCGCTACCGTGGCCAGAGTTTTACCCTTAACGTGCCGTTTAACGACATTGCACAGGCAGAGAGCGATTTCCACGAGGCTCACCGGCAGCGATTCGGGCACAGGCTGGAGGCGGAAGTGGAACTGGTCAATCTGCGCGTGGGCTTGTCTGCCAGTGGCAGCGAATTGTCTGTGTGCACCGAGTGTAATACGGCGTCCGGGCAGCCCCTTGAATGTGTAGTACTGGCGGGCATCGAACAGTCTGTGCCGGTCTGGAGGCGCGATCACCTGGACAGCGATTTATGCTACAGCGGGCCACTATTGATAGTCGACGATGTCGCAAGCACCTGGGTAGCCCCTGGCTGGACGGCGGTTCGGCATGAAAGCGGCTGTGTGCTGCTGGAGCGGCAGTGATTTTTGTTAATTTGCACCACCATTTTCTCTTCGTGTCCGCTACACTAGCAGCTTATGGACAGTATTAACCTTTCCCAGCCAGAACTTTATATTAATCGTGAGCTGAGCCTGCTGCAGTTCAACCGGCGCGTACTGGAGCAGGCCCGGGAATCCAGCGTGCCTTTGCTCGAGCGGCTCAAGTTCCTGTGTATTTCCAGCACCAACCTTGACGAGTTTTTCGAGATTCGCGTGGCGGGCCTGAAACAGAAGATTGCTTCCGGTTCCGTACAGGCCGGTCCGGACAGTTTTGCACCTGCCGAGGTCATGAGTCAGATCAGTGCCGAAGCGCACCAGCTGGTTGATGAGCAATATTATGTTCTGAATGAAGAGCTGATACCTGCACTGGAAAACGAGAATATCCGCTTTCTGAAACGCGGCCAGTGGAATGAGCGGCAGGAAACGTGGGTGGCCGACTACTTCAGTCATGAGTTGTCGCCGATGCTCAGCCCGCTGGGGCTGGACCCGGCACACCCGTTCCCGCGTATTCTGAATAAAAGTCTGAATTTTATCATTTCACTGGAAGGCAAGGATGCGTTCGGCCGTTCCAGCGGCGTTGCCATCGTACAGGCACCCCGTGCGCTTCCCCGCTTGATACGACTGCCGGAGGATTGCAGCGACGGCCCCTACGATTTCGTATTTCTATCCTCCATTATTCATGCACACGTGGGGGACCTGTTTTCCGGCATGAAGGTGACGGGTTGTTACCAGTTCCGGGTGACGCGCAACAGTGATCTGTTTGTTGACGAGGAAGAGATCGACGATTTGCTGCATGCCGTGGAAGGTGAATTGTTGTCACGGCGCTATGGTGACGGTGTTCGTCTTGAAGCAGCGGATAACTGTTCAGCCGATATGGAAGATTTTTTGCTGAATATATTTCATCTAAGCAACGATGACCTTTACCGGGATAACGGTCCCGTTAATCTGAACCGCCTGCTGGCAATTTATGATTTGGTCGATCGTCCCGACCTGAAGTACCCGCCGTTTTCACCTTATAGGCCAAAAGGGCTGGCGATTGACCAGAATATTTTTGAGTCCATTCAGGCGGGCGATATTCTTCTGCACCATCCGTTCGACTCTTTTCTCCCGGTTATCGACCTGCTGAAACAGGCGGCATCCGATCCCTGGGTGCTGGCTATCAAGCAGACCCTGTACCGTACCGGACCGGATTCAGCGATAGTCAATTCGCTGGTGGATGCGGCGCGTGCCGGTAAGGAAGTCACAGTCGTGATCGAATTGCGGGCGCGTTTTGACGAAGAGGCTAATATACAACTGGCGAACCGCCTGCAGGAGGCCGGTGCACATGTTGTATACGGCGTAGTTGGCTACAAAACCCATGCCAAGATGTTGCTTGTGACGCGCAGGGAATCCAGGAAGCTGAGGCACTACGTGCACCTGGGTACCGGGAACTATCATGCAAGGACGGCACGCCTGTATACGGATTACGGTTTGCTGAGCTGTAATCCGGCACTGGGTCGCGATGCGAGCAAGGTATTCCAGTTGCTTACCAGCCTGGGCAAGGTCAAGACGCTGTCCTGTATGTTGCACTCGCCCTTTACCCTGCACAAAAAAATTATCGATAAAATCGAGCGTGAAGCTGACAATGCCCGTTCCGGCAAGACTGCGCGCGTTATTGTTAAATGCAATGCGCTGATCGAGCCCGAGACCATAATGGCGCTGTATAAAGCGTCCCAGGCCGGTGTAAAGATTGACTGCATTATCCGTGGAGTATGTTGCCTGCGTCCCGGTGTGCCGGGTGTCTCGGATAACATCCAGGTGCGCTCGGTTGTAGGCCGCTTCCTGGAACACACGCGTGTTTTCTACTTCCATAATAATGGTGAGAGTGAGTTGTACCTATCCAGTGCGGACTGGATGGGACGAAATTTCTTTCAGCGTGTCGAGATCGCTTTCCCGATTGAGGACAAGAAGCTCAGACAGCGTATTCTCAAGGATGGGTTGGAACTGTATCTGTCGGATAACTGTGAAGCCTGGGTGTTGCAGAAAGACGGTGAATACAGGCGTAGATCGCCTGCAGGGAAACAGCGGATACGTAGCGCGCAGAGAAGTTTGATGGAGCGGAAGCCCGTTTAGCTGTATTCCAGTTTGTAGCATACCGGTTTCAGGTGCTTTTTTTCCTGGTCCAGGTCGGCCAGGGTCAGTGGATGTTGTTCCAGCCAGCCCTCCGGAAACTTCAGTTGTATTGATTGTTCCGTTGCCGATACCCGAATCTCAGGCTCTTCAGCCTGTGAGCGGTTGCGGTGCAGTAGAACAGACAATCTCAGCAGAATGGCCAGGCGGATGGTTTTTTCCTGACGGTCCTCGGGCAGTGTCTCCACCAGCAGTCTGCGAAACTTGCGCCGGTGGCAGCGGACCAGGGTCGCCAGGAAGCCCTGTTCGAGGAGAGAGAAACCGGCCAGATCCGAATATTCAACCAGGTAGGCACCATGTTTGTGATACTGGTTGTGCGCAATAACCAGACCTGCTTCGTGGAGCAGGGCGGCCCAGCGCAGCCACAGGTCTATATCCTCGCGGCATAATTGCCATTGCTGGACGAGCTGGTTAGCCAGGGCAACAGCTGTCTTTTCCACGCGTTGTGCCTGGTCCGGATCCACGTGGTAGCGTTGTGTAAGCGACTGGACAGTGGCTTCGCGGATATCCCGATGCTGAATTCTGCCCAGCAGGTCGTATAACAGGCCTTCACGTACCGCTCCTGAAGAGTACTGCATACGGTCTATTTTCAGTGCCTGAAACACCGCGCTCAGTATGGCTACGCCAGCAGCGAACACTGGTTTGCGGTCTTCACTCACCGCGGGCAAATCAATTCCTTCTGCCTGTCCGATTTCGATCAGGGTATTGCGTAACTGCTTCAGGGATTCAGCGGTTATGCCACTATCGCTCCAGCCGGATTCCCGAACCACGTCGCGTACGGTGCGGATAGTTCCTGAGGAACCTGTTGCCATCGACCAGCCCAGTCTGCGCAGGGTTTCCTTGCTGGCCTGAAGCTCCAGCCTTGCTGCCAGGATAGCGTCCTTCATGGCTTTTTTACTGATTACACCACTGCTAAAAAAGCGCTGGCTTATGTTGACGCAGCCCATGTACAGGCTTTCCAGGTAAACCGGATCAAAACCTTCGCCAATAATCAGCTCGGTACTGCCGCCGCCAATATCAACAACAAGTCTCTGGCCGCCCGGGTCAGCCAGGCTGTGCGCAACGCCCAGGTGAATCAGGCGTGCTTCCTCGATACCGGATATTACTTCGATCCTGTGCCCGAGTGCTTCCTGTGCCTGCTCCATAAATCCGCGGTTGGTCCGGGCGATTCGCAGGGTATTGGTCCCGACCGCACGAATATTGCCAGGTTGCAGGTCATGCACACGCTGGCCAAAGCGCCGCAGGCAGTCCAGTGCGCGTTCGGCGACATCGGGGTGCAGCTGCTGATCGTCATCGAGTCCGGCCGCAAGTCGTACCGGTTCACGCAAGCGGTCAATGAGCTGGAGCTGGCCATTCTGCAGGCGGCCAACAATCATGTGAAAGCTGTTCGAGCCGAGGTCGATGGCTGCCAGGGACTGTATGTTGTCTGAGTTGCTCAAAGGGTATTGCTGTCAGTGACTTGCTGGCATTGTTCCCCAGCTGCTCCTGTTGCGCAACAAAAAACCGCAGCGCTTGTGGCGCTGCGGCAAGGACGGGAAGGGAAGACAATGATAAAAAAGGTTTAGAAGCAAGGAGGCTGAGCAGTTGGCTTCCTCACTCCTAACCCATCACTAGTCCAACCGCAAATAACTTTACGCCTGCGTGAATGCGCGTTCTTTGATCTGGATCAATAAAGATTGAGGTGCCCTATGAGGGACCTATTCAATGAGTTGCTGACGAATGTCGGTAGCCCACTGCACCGCCGTCAGGTAGCAATCGCGAATCCGGGAGCGCTTCAAGCGGGTGGCAGGGATCTGGTCCCATTGGCCGCGTTCGTAGGCCAGAACAGAGGACAGGACTTCACCGTGAAGCCCCTTTCTATGTAACAGTGCATCGGATATATGGTCAGCCAGCGGTAGCTGGGTGAGTATTTCCTCCATGGTGTTGTCCATCAGCGCATCCAGGGCCGAGAACAGGCCGACGGTGAAAAAAGAATCCGGACGCTCAGCTTTTTGCGCTCTGGCCAGTTCCTCCGCCATTTTTGCCCGCACCAGGGCGGTGATAACCAGTTCAGCGGGCTTGTTGTCCACCTGCGACATGGCGAGCAGTGTGGTCCATGATTTGATGCTTTGCAGCCCGAGGAGGACTACGGCCTGCTGTATGGATTCAATCGTGCGCGGCATTGCGAACGATGCTGAATTGACATAACGCAGAATCCGGTAGCTAAAGGCAACATCCTGGGCGATCAGGTCCTCAAGCTGTTGTGGCGAAATGTCCGGGTCCTGCAGCTGGCTGAGCAGTTTCAGTATAGCGAGCCGGTTATTGGGCAGGCGCTGGCCACGGATGACTTTTGGCTGGGCAAAGAAATACCCCTGGAAATAATCGAAACCCAGTTCCATGCAGTAATCGAATTCTTCCTGGGTTTCGACCTTTTCCGCCAGCAGGAGGGGCGGGTGTTCGCGCAGCGCCTGAACATGATCGCGGACTTCGTCCCTGTCCAGCGCCATAATGTCAATTTTGATAATGTCCGCCAGTTGCACCAGGGGCTTGAGTGATTCGTGGTAAATAAAGTCATCCAGCGCGATGGTATAGCCCTGGTCAGAGAGACGTTTAACCCCTGCAACGACTTCGTCATCAGCTTCAATTTCTTCGAGTAGCTCCAGTGCCACGCGGTCTTTGGGTAGGGAAATCGAGTGTTCGTTAACGAAAAACGAACGCGTCAGGTTAATAAAGGCCAACCGGTCACCGACAATGTTGTCCAGGCCGATCTCCAGAAAGGTATTGATGATGACGTCCGAAGTGGCTTTGTCGCCATCGGTGATGGTGGCGGTATTCATATCTGCTGCCCGAAACAGCAGTTCGTAGGCATATACACCGAGCTTGCGGTCGTATATGGGCTGGCGGCCGATGAATATTTCGCTCACTACGTTATTCCATGGTTCTCTTAAAGTGGGTCTTCACCGAGTCGAGAGGGTAAAAGTTGATTACTGTGGTTAATTAACCGCCAGGGGAATAACGATCACTGAATCTATGCTCAAGCCGGCGATTCCAGACAGCCTGTCAGGCAATGCTGTTTTTACTTCGCTCCCTGCGCGCTCAGTCCTCTTGTGCATACGGGGTTTAGCCCCTCGATTTAGTGAATAGCCTCTAAAGTTTAACAGATTCTGTGCTTGTGAATCAGGATGCTGCTGCGGTTGTCCAACTGCCGGACGCCTGCCTTGGGGCTTGCAGGTTTGAAGCCTTTCTGAATTTGAAAAGCCCGGTTAAACCGGGCTTTCTGGTCTGTACGAAACGTGTGGATGAGCTACTTTATTTTTGCTTCCTTGTAGGCGACATGTTTGCGTACAACCGGATCGTATTTTTTCATTTCAAGCTTGTCAGGCGTGGTGCGCTTGTTTTTGGTGGTGGTATAGAAATGACCGGTACCGGCGCTGGACACGAGTTTGATTTTGTCACGCATGATCGTTCTCCCTAGACCTTTTCGCCGCGGGCGCGCATATCGGCCAGAACCGTATCGATGCCCTGTTTATCGATTATGCGCATACCCTTGGAAGACACGCGAAGCTTCACCCAGCGCTTTTCGGCTTCCACCCAGAAGCGATGGGAATGCAGGTTCGGCAGGAACCGGCGGCGGGTTTTATTATGCGCGTGGGAAACATTGTTGCCCGCTACGGGACGCTTCCCGGTTACCTGACACACTTTGGACATTGCTCAATTCCTCAAATTCTTGCACGGCCCGCCAGAGGCGGACATCGAGAACCGCGTTTTATACCAGAACGGGGTCCCGTAGACAAGGCCGGATGCTATCTGCTGAGCGTTCATGTCAGCAACTCAACCAGCCCGGTGTTACTTATTTATACATAATTTTCATAATGTTATAGAAAGCCGAGTTCTGCGAAGGAGGTTGCGGCCTGGTCGCCGATAACGACATGATCCAGTACCCGGACGTCAACCAGCTCTAATGCTTGTTTCAGCCGCCGTGTAATGCGCCGGTCAGCGTCACTGGGCTCGGCAACGCCCGACGGGTGGTTGTGAGCGAGGATAACGGCTGCTGCATTGTGTTGCAGGGCACGGCGTATGACTTCCCGAGGGTGCACGCTGGCGCCATCAATCGTCCCGCGGAACAGTTCCTCATAGCAGATCAGCCGGTGGCGGCTGTCCAGAAACAGGCAGGCGAAAACTTCGTAGGGGTAGTCACGCAACTGCGCTGTCAGATAACGTCGGGTAGCAGCCGGGTTTTTCAGCACATCGCTCCTCATCAGGGTTTCGCCCAGATGGCGCCGGGCCAGTTCCAGGACTGCCTGCAGCTGGGCATATTTGGCATTGCCCAGTCCCCGGGTATTGCAAAAGCGTTTTCGGTCCGCCTGTAACAGCTTGCGCAGTCCGCCATACTCCCTGACCAGATCACGTGCCAGTTCGACGGCGTTACGCCCGGGTAAACCGGTGCGCAGGAATATCGCCAGTAATTCGGCATCTGAAAGGGCGCTGGGCCCAAGAGACAATAATTTTTCCCGCGGCCGCTCGGCCTCGGGCCAGTCGCTGATCGGCATGGATAACCTCCTTGTTGTCCAGTATCCGTCCACCCGGCGTTGCGGATGTATTAGGGTCGTTCAGCCGGGATCATGGAATGCCGGCAGTCCTTTGTAAAGGCTGCCCTTTTCGGTGGCGTTGGTTCTGGTACACTGCGCTGCGATGAACCTGCTTGCGGAAAAACGGATTCTGTTGGGTGTATGCGGTGGTATTGCTGCCTATAAATGTGCCGAACTGGTGCGGCAGCTGCGTGCCGCGGGCGCCGTTGTGCGCGTGGTTATGACACCTGCTGCGACAGGTTTTGTGACTGCCCGGACCTTTCAGGCGCTGAGTGGCGAGCCCGTCTGGTGTGACTGGTCAGATGACCGCACCGGCATGGACCATATCGAGCTGGCGCGTTGGGCGGAGCGGATACTGATAGCACCGGCGAGTGCAGATACCCTGGCACGTCTGGCGCAGGGCCGGGCTGATGAGCTGCTGACGGCCATTTGCCTGGCCAGCGAGGCCCCGTTACTGGTTGCGCCAGCCATGAACCAGGCGATGTGGCGTCATGCAGCCACGCGTGACAATGTGCAGCGCCTGCTCGAACGCGGCGTGCAGGTGTGTGGCCCCGACACGGGTGAGCAGGCCTGCGGGGATGTCGGTCCCGGCCGCATGCTGGCACCACAGGACTTGCAGCAGGTCTTGTCGGATTCGTTTGCCAGCGGGCGTTTTGCGGGTCTGAAAGTCGTGATTACCGCAGGTCCCACACGCGAAGCGGTGGATCCGGTACGTTTCCTGGGCAATCGCAGTTCAGGGAAAATGGGTTATGCAGTTGCCCGGGCCGCCCGCGAAGCAGGGGCCTGTGTCGAGCTTGTCAGTGGTCCGGTCGCGATGGATACGCCGATTGGCGTGCAGCGGGTGATGGTGGAGTCTGCGCAGGAGATGCTTGAGGCGGTACTTGCGCGGATCAGGGACTGCGACATTTTTATCGCCGCCGCCGCAGTGGCGGATTACCGGCCGGTTACCTGCGAGCCGCAGAAAATCAAAAAGCAGGCAAGCGACTGGTCGCTGCAACTGGAACCGGCGCCGGATATTCTGGCTATGGTGGCGGCATTGGAAAAACGGCCATGGTGCGCCGGGTTTGCCGCCGAGACCGAACATCTTGCACAAAATGCCCGCAAAAAGCGCATGCACAAGGGTGTTGAAATGATCGCTGCCAACCTGGTCGGAGCGGGGTTGGGTTTCGAAAGTGATAATAACGAACTCCTGTTGGTCTGGGAGGGCGGAGAACGCCTGTTACCTACAGCGGCCAAGAACCGGCTGGCAGTCCAGCTGGTTGAGCAGATCGCTGATCTTTATACCTGTCAAACCACAACCGACGAGTCTTCGGAGAACGATGCAAAGCATTCAGCTTAAGATTCTTGACCCGCGTATTGGAAGCGAGTACCCGTTACCTGATTATGCGACAGATGGTTCGGCGGGTATGGACTTGCGCGCCTGCCTGGACGAGACCCTGATTCTGGAACCCGGGCAGACCGAGTTGCTGCCCACCGGAATGGCTATACACATAGCCGACCCGGGTCTGGCGGCTATGTTGTTACCGCGATCAGGTCTGGGGCACAAGCACGGGATCGTGCTGGGCAACCTGATCGGGCTGATCGACTCCGATTACCAGGGGCAACTCTTCGTGTCATGCTGGAACCGCGGTCACAGTGCGTTTACCATCGAACCGGGTGAGCGGATTGCACAGATGATCTTCGTGCCGGTGGTACGCGCCGGGTTTGAAGTTGTCGAGGAATTTGTCGATAGCGATCGTGGAGCGGGCGGATTTGGCCACACGGGTCGCGCCTGAGGAAACCTTTGGTGGACCACTATTATAGTCAGGGACTGTGATGAAATTACCTTTCCGGTCGGGTAAAGAGAAACAAACCAGGGTTAAGCCAGCACGGGATGCTTCGGCTGCCGCACCCAGCCATTTGAGCCTGCGCAGCCAGATGCTGCTGTTGATGCTGGCTGGAGTCCTGTTGGTTGTTGTACCGCCTGCAGTCGTGTACCTGCAAACGGCGCTGGAGCTCAAGGCGGCGGAGCAACAACAATCCGAATTGTCAGCCAGAATGTTTGCCGGCAGCTACCGGCAGTGGGTGGAACGGCAGGCGGCTACCGCCGAACTGGTCAGCAAGGATCCACAGCTTGCACGCCTTCTGACCGATGGCACTGAAGAGGAACTGACTGCCAGGGCGGAATCCCTGGCCTACCTGTTCCCGTCATCGGTGCGGGTACGTTTACTATCGCCCGGTATTGACGAAGTGGATCTGAAGGCCAGTCCACCCATCAGCTATGCCGTACTGGATATGCTGAAGCATTCTGAAACCCAGGACACACCACCTCCTATAGAAGTTCACATGTCCGGTACACCTCAGCAGCACATAAACCTGGTGCGGCGGATACTCGATCCGTCCGGGCGGCGGATTGTGGGTCACCTGATGGTGAGTTTTTCGGTGCAACAGTTGCAGAAACTGTGGGGACACGGCGAGGTAAACGGTTATGTGGAACTTCAGCAGCTAGCGGGTGCTACACCGCTGGTAATTGGTAGCTATGGAGCTGCAGATTCCAGAAAGGAGGCACCGGATAGTCAGGCTCCGGTTGCGGGCAGCCGCTGGCAGGTGGCTTACTGGGCACCTGACCAGGCGCAGCTGGGTAGCAGTGTGCTGATGACGACAGCAGGTTTGGCCAGCGGTGTTGCGGCAATCCTGCTGGCTGCTCTGGTCTGGTTCGTGTTTCGCAAGGTGGGGTTGGCGTTGCGAAGAGACCAGGCGACGTTGCTCACGATAGTCAAGGACATGAACGAAGGGCGGGTGAAGCCTGACTATTCGAATACACTTGCAGAGATGCACGACACCATAGAGTTGATGGTGCGGACCGCCAGCGCGGGAGCGGCGCGCGCTGCGTCGGCAGCCGCCGCCGAAGAACGATCTGCAAAGAAAAGTTCCCGCCCCGAGCCAGAGGATGTCGTGGACGAAGTCGGCGCTGACCTCCTGTTTGACGAAAGTGCTCTGGATATAACCAAGGTCGATGTTGAAGAAAGTAAAGTGAACCGCGAAATTTTTCGTGCCTACGATATACGCGGTATTGTCGGCGAGACCCTGACGACAGATGTGGCTTATGACATTGGTCGCGCCATTGGCAGCGAGGCATACTACCGTGGCGAGCAGACGGTGGTCGTCGGCAGGGATGGACGCTTGTCAGGTCCGGACATGATGGCGTCACTGATCCGCGGCCTGAAAGCGACGGGCCGCGATATCAAGGATATCGGGCAGGTGCCGACGCCAGTGCTGTATTTTGCCGCACAGTATCTGGGGGCCAATTCCGGCGTCATGGTTACAGGTAGCCACAACCCGAAAGACTACAATGGCTTCAAGATTGTCCTGGGTGGCGAGACACTCGCCAGTGAAGCAATAGACGCCTTGCGTCAGCGTATTGAATCCGGTGATTTACTGACCGGTGAAGGCAGTGTCGAGGAAGTGGACGTGCTGCCTGATTATATCGAGCGGGTCAAATCTGACGTACAGCTTGTGCGACCCATCAAGGTGGTGGTGGACTGTGGCAACGGAGTGGCCGGCAAGGTAGCACCTGATCTGCTGCGGGCACTTGGATGCGAGGTCGTGGAACTGTTTTGCGAAGTTGATGGCAACTTTCCCAACCACCACCCGGATCCGGGTAAAACAGAAAACCTCGCGGCATTGATTCAGACAGTGCAGGAACAGGGTGCGGAGCTGGGCATTGCCTTTGATGGTGACGGTGACCGCATCGGCGTTATCAGTTCGCAGGGAGAAATCATCTGGCCGGACCGCTTGTTGATGTTGCTGGCCATTGACGTACTGTCGCGCAACCCGGGCGCCCAGATTATTTATGATGTGAAAAGTTCGCGCCATGTCGCCGAAGTTGTCGCCGAACATGGTGGAGAACCACTGATGTGGGCGACCGGTCACTCCCTGATAAAGGCCAAGATGAACGAAACCGGCGCCCTGCTGGCCGGCGAGATGAGTGGTCATATTTTCTTCAGGGAGCGCTGGTTCGGGTTTGATGATGCACTGTATTCTGCAGCGCGCCTGCTGGAGATACTTGCCAATCAACAAAGCAGTTCCAGTGACCTGTTCGCGACTTTGCCGGAGAGTATGAGTACGCCGGAGTTGAATGTGCCGATGGCCGAAGGTGAGCCGAAACTGTACATGGAGAAACTGCTCAATAGCGCCCATTTTGAAAATGCCCGGATAGCGACGGTGGACGGTTTGCGGGCCGAATTTGAAAGAGGCTGGGGCCTGGTGCGTGCGTCCAATACCACGCCAAGCCTGGTACTGCGTTTCGAGGCCGATGATGAACTTGCCCTAAGTGCTATTCAGGATGAATTTCGCAGGGTTATGTTGCAGGTGGATCCTGGTCTGTTGTTACCGTTCTGATTATGAGTTCCGGTTTAGGAAAAGCTACCGAAGTCGCCCGGATCCTGGGTGAGGCGCTCCCCTATATTCGCCGCTTTCGCGGCAAGACCGTGGTTGTTAAGTACGGTGGTAACGCCATGGTGGACGAGCAGCTGAAAAGCGGATTTGCGCGTGACATCGTGTTGATGCGGCTTGTAGGCATCAGCCCGGTAGTAGTACATGGCGGCGGTCCGCAGATTGGTAAGGTGTTGGAGAAAATCGGTAAGGAAAGCCGGTTTGTAGACGGCATGCGAGTCACCGACAGCGAAACCATGGACGTTGTGGAAATGGTGCTGGGCGGCCTGGTAAACAAGGATATTGTTAGCCTCATTACTCGTCACGGCGGACGCGCAGTAGGGTTGACCGGTAAAGACGGTGACCTGATCCGGGCGCGTAAACTGACCATCTCCAGAGATGCGCCGGAGCTCGACGCGCCCGAGATTATTGATATGGGTCACGTAGGCGAAGTCGCCAGTGTAGATGTATCAGTTGTGGATATGCTGGTTTCGGGGGGGTTTATACCTGTTATCGCGCCGATAGGCGTCGGTGAAGATGGACATTCATACAATATCAATGCGGATCTGGTGGCAGGTCGCGTGGCCGAAGTGCTGGGCGCAGAGAAACTGATCCTGTTGACAAATACCAAGGGGCTGCTTGACAGGCAGGGCAACCTGCTGACTGGATTGAGCGCCGGTGAAGTCGACAAGTTGATCGCGGATGGCACTGTCCACGGCGGCATGCTGCCGAAAATACAGTGTGCCCTGTCCGCGGTTAAGTCCGGAGTGCGTAGCGCGCACATTATCGACGGACGCATGGAACACGCAGTTCTGATTGAGTTGTTTACCGATGAGGGTGTTGGAACCCTGATTCGCGGCTAGTGGAGCAGCTGGTTTTACTCCGCAGCCAGTCTGGCCTGGGCCGCCTTTAACTCGCGAAAGCGTTTGATGTCAGCTTCGAACTTTTCCCGAATGCGCTGCTGTTCGACAACGCGATTGGCGACGTATGTGGTATTGGACTGAATCTGGTTGCGGGTCTCGGTGATTTCGCGCAGAAGCTGCTTTGGTACCGCTTTCCCTGAACGTTCCATGTTGGCTGCCCTGAGTTTCAGAGCGGCAAGGCGTTGTTTGCCTTTTTCGGTGCGATCGTTAGTGATACGGATTACGGCCTCGATAGCCTCGATTTTGCCGTCGCGCGTCATGATCATCTCGTCTTCGTTAGTGAAGGTGTCCAGCAGGATGCTGTCCTTGCGGGCGACCTCGATGCGAATGCGCTCCTTCTCAGCCTCCAGGGCTGCCTGGCGCTTTTCTTCTGCGATCTGTTCGGGGGGTTTTTCCGCTGACTTGGTTTCAACCACGATACCCTGACCGCTAAGCGTCTGGTTTTTTTTCTTTGCATATTGAGGAGGGATGCGGTCACCATAGCGGATCTGGCCGGTCTCATCGACCCACTTGTAGAGTTTGCCCGCGTGTGAGGGTGCGGACGGCAGGCACAGGACACTGCTGAGTGCCAGAGCTGTAAGGTATTTGATGCGAAAGTTTATGATCATGTTTTTTCTGTTCAAGTATCTGGTGAGTCGATAATGGATTGGCTGGATCAGCTGGTCCTGTTCATTGTTTCCCTGGTGGCCAACCTGTTTTCGGCCTTTTCCGGTGGTGGTGCCGGCCTTATCCAGTTGCCGGCACTGATTTTCCTGGGCCTCCCGTTTGTGGTTGCGCTGGCAACCCACAAAGTTGCGAGTGTTGCCTTGGGTATCGGCGCGACAGTGCGCCACTTGAGGGAAGGAGGTCTGGAAAAAACCCTTGCATTATTCATACTTGCGACGGGTTTGCCGGGTGTTGTGCTGGGTGCAAACGTGATTATTGGTATCCCGGGACGAATGGCGGAAATTGCGCTCGGTATTTTAACTGCAGGGCTGGGATTGTACTCCTGGCTAAATCCGGGTTTGGGACAGGTAAATACAGCCAGGCACAGGGATTTTGGTGGTTTCCTGGCAGGTGGTCTGGGGCTGTTCGGGATCGGTGTGCTGAATGGTTCGCTGACTTCCGGTACCGGCTTGTTTGTTACGCTGTGGCTGGTGCGCTGGTTCGGGTTTGATTACCGGCGGGCGGTTGCCTATACCCTGATTCTGGTGGGTGTCTTCTGGAATGGTGTGGGAGCTGTCACGCTGGGGTTTTTAGCTGACATTCGCTGGAGCTGGGTACCTGTATTGCTGGCGGGGTCGTTGCTGGGGGGGTATTTCGGGGCACACCTGGCGATCACGAAAGGAAATCGCTATATCAAGCGGGCCTTTGAAGTGATTACTTTGGTGATTGGGCTGAAGCTGATTATTGGCTGATAGAGCCTATGCAGTATTGACTATACACCGTACTGTTCCCTGTAGCTGTTTATGGCTTGCAGGGAGTCCTTGTAGTCAGGCTTATCGGTCAGAAATTCCTGTAACCCTTCCAGCTTGATTATGCTGGTGACCTCGAGGCCCAGGTCCTGCTCCACTTCCTGGATGGCTGAACGTTCGCTCTGGCCGCGTTCCTGGCGGTCAAGGGCGATGACAACACCGGCAGCTTTGGCGCCGGCCGTGTCGATAATGGCCAGTGATTCGCGAATGGCTGTGCCGGCGGTAATGACGTCATCGATGATCAGAATATCGCCCTGCAGTGCGGCGCCTACCAGGTTGCCGCCCTCACCGTGTTCCTTGGCTTCCTTACGGTTGAAACAGTACGGGACGTTCAGATTATGGTGATCGGCGAGGGCGATAGCCGTGGCTGTTGCGAGCGGGATACCTTTATAGGCAGGGCCAAACAGAACATCAAAGCGGGTGCCCGAGTCGATGATGGCCTGGGCGTAGAAACGTCCTAGCCTGGCGAGGTGCTGCCCCGTATTGAACAGGCCAGCATTAAAAAAGTAGGGGCTGGTGCGGCCTGATTTGAGGGTAAATTCACCGAAGCGCAGTACGCCGGCCTGGATGGCGAATTCCAGAAATTCTTTTTTGTATGGCTGCATGGGTTTCCACCGCGGATAAAAAGCTCGGGTATGATACACGGCCTTGCCAGACAGGAGAACGCATGCGAATAATCACTGTTAACGTGAACGGTATTCGGGCTGCGGCCCGCAAAGGGTTTTTCAGCTGGATGAGCCGTCAGCGTGCCGATGTGATCTGTATTCAGGAAACCAAGGCCCAGGTTCACCAGCTCGGGGACAAGGTGTTCTGGCCACGTGGCTTTCACGCCTGTTTTCATGACGCCGAGATAAAGGGATACAGTGGTGTTGCGATTTACTGCAGGCGCAAACCGGACAAGGTGATCGAGGGCCTGGGTTGGCCGGATGTGGATTCGGAGGGCCGCTACCTTGAGGTTCAGTTCGGTGCGCTGAGTGTTATCTCCCTGTACATGCACTCCGGTTCTTCCAGCGAAGAACGCCAGCAGAAGAAATTCGAAATGATGGACCGGTTTATGCCGTACCTGCGCAAACTGCGGCGCAAACGCCGCGAGTATATTATCTGTGGCGACTGGAATATCGCCCACAGGCAGATCGATCTGAAAAACTGGCGTGGCAATCAGAAAAATTCCGGTTTTCTTCCTGAAGAGCGAAGCTGGATGGACGAATTGCTGGGGTCGGCCGGTTATGTAGATGCATTCCGTGTCGTTGACCAGCGACCCGATCAATACACCTGGTGGTCGAACCGTGGCCGGGCGTGGGAGAAAAACGTGGGGTGGCGTATCGATTATCAGGTGGTGACTCCCGGCATGGGCAAACGGGTGCTGGCAGCACGGATCTACAAGGACAAACGTTTCTCCGATCACGCGCCGCTGATTATGGACTATGACTATTCGCTATGAGTAGCGTGGTCCGGACAGTCTTTTCAGGGCGCATGCTGGTGGCCCTGTTGATGGGCTTTTCCTCGGGTCTGCCGTTACTGCTGACCGGGTCGGTGTTGCAGGCGTGGATGACCAAGGAAGGCGTGGACCTGGGGACCATCGGTCTGTTTGCACTGGTGGGTCTGCCCTACACGCTGAAGTTCCTGTGGGCGCCGCTGCTGGATCGCTTCAGCTTGCCGCTGCTGGGGCGGCGGCGTGGCTGGTTGCTGCTTATCCAGGTGTTCCTCATGGTGTCGATAGCCGGGCTGGGCTGGACACATCCTGCACAGAGCCCGTTCATCGTCGCTATCGTTGCGTGGCTGGTGACGTTCTTTTCATCAAGCCAGGATATCGTGATCGATGCCTACCGGCGCGAGGCGCTGACGGACCGCGAACTGGGCCTGGGAGCCTCGCTGTACGTCAACGGTTATCGCGTCGGCATGTTGCTGGCCTCTGGAGGCGGTCTGATCATGGCGGATTTCATGCCCTTCAGCGCCGTTTACCAGATCATGGCGGTGGGTATGCTGGCGGGCATCCTGACGACCCTGTTCGCTCCTGAGCCGGGCGTCGCAGATGGCGTGCCGGCCACCCTGCGCGAAGCCGTCATTCATCCCTTTGTGGATTACTTCAGGCGCCAGCACGCCGTGCTGATCCTGCTGTTTATCCTGCTATACAAGGTGGGTGACACGATGGCTAGCAACATGACTACGCCATTCTACCTCGACATCGGTTTCAGCATGACGGAAATTGGCGCGGTGGTGAAGCTGTTCGGTTTCTGGGCCACCTTCATCGGCAGTTTTCTGGGGGGCATTCTTATCCTGCGCATGGGTATCTACCGTGCGCTGTGGGGCTTCGGGATTCTGCAGGCTCTGTCCACGGCAGGCTTCGCCCTGCTTGCAGACGTGGGGTACAGCCTGCCTATGCTGGCGGCGGTCATCGCCTTCGAGAACCTCAGTGGCGGCATGGGCACAGCCGCTTTTGTCGCTTTTATGGCGAGTATCACCAACAGGAAGTTCACGGCCACCCAGTACGCCTTGCTGAGCAGCCTGATGGGTGTTCCGCGCGTCATCGTAGCTGCGCCCACGGGCTATATGGCGGCGAGCTTCGGCTGGTTCACCTTCTTCGCTTTTTGTGCGCTGATCGCCATCCCGGGCCTGTTGCTGCTGCGGCGTTTCCGCGGCTGGCTGGTTGAAGAACCGGTACATGCTGACTGAGGTATCCCTGTTGTCCGCTTTCCTGGTCGGCCTGCTGGGTGGCGTACATTGTGTCGGCATGTGCGGGGGTATTGTCGCCGCACTTTCCATGGGCCTGCCGGAGCAGCAACGTAGCGGCGCTGCTCGCTGGAGATATCTTCTGGCCTATAACTTTGCCAGGATTGGCAGTTACACACTGGCTGGTACGCTATTTGGCGGCATCGGCTGGCTGGCAGCCAACTGGAGCGGTTTACACCAGGCGCAGCAGGGGTTGCAAGTGGTCGCTGCCCTGTTCATGGTGGCACTGGGTCTGTACCTGGGCGGCTGGTGGCAGGGCCTCGCGCAGGTGGAACGTGCTGGCAGCCGGGTGTGGGCCGGACTGGAGCCGTTGGGGCGACGCTTCCTGCCGGTGAAGTCACCCGGGCAGGCATTTCTGCTGGGGCTGATATGGGGCTGGCTGCCCTGCGGGTTGGTCTACAGTGTTCTGGTATGGGCCATATCCACGGGTAATTCGCTGCACGGTGCTGCGCTGTTGTTCAGTTTCGGCCTGGGTACCTTACCGAACCTGCTGGCTATGGGTGTGGCTGCTACGTGGTTGTCTGCCCGGGTGCGCGATCGGCGCACCCGGCAGTTAGCAGGTCTACTGGTAATACTATTTGGTTTGTATTCCCTGCTAAGGATTATTCAGTGAAGAACTGGTGTTTGAACTTTACTTCATGGGCTTCACCATCACCTTCCGGTTTCACCTTTACGGTGAAGCGCAGGGTTTCTTCGTGTGTAATCGGAAAAGTCCCTATATAGTAAATGGCCGTGGCTTCGCGCACTTCACGCAGCTTGATGTCACGTTTTTGACCGGTAAGGTTGCTGGCGGATGCGCTGATATCGGCTGCTACCGGCTTGCCGGTGGTCTCCAGAACTTTCCGTAGTACCGCAATATTGATCATGCCGCGGTTTTTGCTGCGCTTGATGCCGTATTCGCGCGTGACGGTGGGCGGCAGGTGGTTGGTGTTCAGGGCGTTGAAATGTACTACATAGTCACCAAAATCCTGGGAATTCTCCGCGTGGACTGTGCCAGTCATGGCGATCAGGATGCTAAACAGGAATGGCAACAGGTTGTTTTTGCACATATACAATTTCTCCTTGCTGGTAAGTCCAGGTCTCCAGCTAAACTATAGACCAAACTGGGGGTGACTGTGGGCAATAAAAAAGCGGGGAGGTCAGAGTCCGTCCCCGCTTGTAAAGATTCTGCGCCCCGGTGCAAATTTATACCATGGCTTTCTCTTTTTCCACGTTTGTAGCGGCACCGTCCATCGTCCCCGGCATAGGCGTGTGCAGGGTATGGCGCATCTGTTGCAAGGTGTCAATTTGTTTTTTGGTTTCGCGCAGACTGGTATCCAGTTCCTTGATGCGCGCTTCCAGCGTGTCACGGGATTCGCTGATACGCCGCAGGGTCTCCAGCCGTTTCTCCATGGTCGCCTTGTGTTCCTTTATCTGCCTGACCAGAGGGTTCATGACTTCCTTTAGCCAGGTATTGGCGTCCTGATTTGCCTTGAAGAACAGGCTGCGGGTGTGGCTGACCAGCGAAATAAAAAATCTTTTTGTCACGTAGGACTGTTCGGTCATGGCAGTGACAGGGCTGCGCCGGAAAGTTTCCGCTTCCTGGTAGAGGCGTTCCAGCTCTGTTGAAAACAGTGCGACCGAGTATTGTTTTGGCATGATCTGGGGCAGGCCATGCTCTTCATGAAATTTCTTGTAGGTTGCACGTATCAGCATCCGGGTTTGTTCAGCATGACTGCTGACCTGTTCCATGGCATCGCGTGCCCCGTCAAAAAAGGTTTCCATGCCGCGCTTCAGGCCGGTCGTGGTCCAGCTGTGGGTCATGTTGTCGCGCGTCTTGTTAATAAGCCGGTCCAGGGTATCCATGCTGAGTGACTCCAGCATGCTGCGTGCCTGGTTTTGTAACAGACGACGGCTGTTCTGAAAGCTTTCCACGTTGCGCAGGTAGGCGGCCTGTTCCTCGCGCGATTTGGCCATCAGGTGCATGATAACGTCGGCATTCTTGCCACGCAGTGAGCGCAACTCGGTGAGTTGGCCGGTGATCTTGTTCTTGCGGTTTTCGAGCAGGCTCAGGTTTTCATCGACCAGGCCACCGATCTGTGTAACCAGGTTATTGCGCACGATTTCCTGTTTGCCGGGCAGGACAGTTTCCGCAAGGAACTTCTCCAGTTCCGGCAGTCGACTTTTCTTCAGCAGCTGCGAGTCGTTACGTACTTTGCCGAGCAGTCCCTTTTGCGCCGAAAGCGGGAATACCTGGTCAGGATCAACCTGCAGTTGTTCGGCGCTCGACAGGCGCTGTGCTTCGATACTGGCGTTAATACTGGAAGAGTCCTTCAGCTCATCCCACAGGGTGTCGATTTTGTTCAGTACCACGACCAGGTTCTGGTTGGCCTGGTCACGCACGGTACGCACGTGATGCTCCCACATTTCCATATCGCTGTGGGTGACGCCGGTATCGGCCCCCAGCAGGAACATCACGGCTTGGGCGCTCGGCAGCATGTTCAGGGTCAGTTCAGGTTCGCTGCCCATGGCGTTAAGCCCGGGGGTATCGAGTACCACCAGTCCTTTCTTGAGCAGTTCGTGAGGAAAGCTGATCATTGCATGACGCCAGTGCGGGATCTCAACCTGTTCCGGCGGTTTGCCATGTGCCCGGAAATACGGGTCACTGCTTTCATCGTACAGCCCCAGTTCGCGTGCCTTTGCCAGCGGCAGCTGGCGGGTTTTGATGACTTCGTGCAGTGCCTGTGATACCTGTTCCGGGTCGTTAACGTTGAGTTGTATCTGTGTCCACTGTATAGGGTCCTGTTTCAGCTCGGCGATACTGTCATCCCGCAGGCGGGTTTCGATTGGCAGCAGCCGGATATAGGCCTCGGCGTAGTCCGGGTCGTGAAACAGCTCGGTTGGGCACATGGTGGTGCGGCCGGCCTCGGAGGGCAGCAGGCGCTGACCAAACTGGGCAAAAAACAGGGCGTTGATAAGTTCGGTCTTGCCGCGCGAAAATTCGGCCACAAAAGCGATTGTGAGGCGGTCCTTGCGCAAGGCCTCGACGGCTTCAAAAATCCTGAATTCCTGCTCTGCTGAAGCCAGCTCGTTCTCCTCCAGCCAGCCCTGGAAATTCTGAATCGTCTGAATCAGTTTTTCACGCCATGCCGTGTAGGCGTGCAGGCGTTGGTCGAGTTGGTCCTGCTTCATGCAACACATTCCTGAAAGTTGTTTTTAATTGCCGTCGGCCACAGACGGGTATACGCTTTACGCGCGTCCGACATTCCTAGCGGCCGGAAGAAAGTGGTCTTTAGTCCGTTTTTTTAAATAGTTAGCGGATTTCTGGCGCGGGCCTGGATGGGGCAGGGGCATGCGAACCGGTTCACAGTTCGGGCGCCGGGATACCTGTCGGCAGCTTTTTGGGAGAGGCGATTCTTACCCGCTTGTTGCGAGCGCTGGCACCCGACAGTAACTCGACCTGATTCTTGCTCACACCACATGCTTTTGCCAGAAACTCCAGCAGGTGCTTGTTGGCCTTGCCATCGACAGGCGGGGTGGTAAGACGGATCTTGAGGTGGTCGCCGGCGGGACCGGCAATCTCGTTACGGCTGGCGCGAGGCTGGACGCGTATATTAAGGACTAAGGCCTTGCCTTGCCAGCAATACCAGGGCATCGGCATCCGATACAGGTCATTGGGCCAGTTGGAAAATCGGTGGCAACAACAGCATCTTTGCCAGTTGTATCGCGATTAAGGCTACCAGCGGGGACAGGTCCATGCCTGATATGGGAGGTATCAGGCGCCGGCAGGGCCGCAGGACCGGTTCCGTGATGCTGTATAACAACGAAACAACCGGATTGTAGGTGCCCGGATTTACCCAGCTGATGATGACCTGGATGAAAATAGAGAATAGAAAGACGTTCAGCAACAGCCCCACCAGCTCGGCTATCGACACTATGACAATCAACCCGAGGGAGATTTCTCCACCGCGCAACAGCGCGATCAGGCCAAACGAAGCCATCTGCAGAACCAGCATAAGAACCAGTGCGCTGGTATCAACTTTACCGACACTTGGGATGAGTTTGCGCAGTGGAATCAGTGGCGGATTAGTGACTTTTACAAGGAACTGACTGACAGGGTTGTAAAAATCAGCACGAACCACAGCCAGTATAAAGCGTAGCATCACGGTCAGTATGTAAAGGCCGAAAAGGGTGTTGATCAGGAATTCGATGGGGTTGGTGACGTAGCTACTGCCCATCATTTTTCTCCGAGTTGCTGTGCCAGTTCCCGGGAGCGGTCCCGAGCGGCGGTCAAGGCATCATTAAACAGGGTTTTTAATCCGCCCGCTTCCAGCACGGCGAGTGCTTTTTCTGTCGTGCCACCCGGAGAGGTGACACGCTGGCGCAATACAGAGGCATCTTCGCTGCTTTCCAGCGCCATCTTTGCCGCACCAAATGCCGTTTGCAGGGCCAGCAGACGGGCGGTTTTTTCGTTCAGACCAAGGGCTGTCCCAGTCTCCTGCAAGGCTTCGATAACCAGAAAGAGGTAGGCTGGCCCGCTGCCTGACAGCGCAGTGACCGCATCCATCAGCGCCTCGTCGTCCAGCCACAAGGCGAGACCGACGGCGCGCAGGATGGTTTCGGCCAGATCTTTTTGTTCGTTGGAGACCTGTTCATTGGCATACAGCGCAGTGGCGCCGCTCTGTACCAGAGCCGGCGTGTTGGGCATGCAGCGCACCAGCGCGCAGTTTCCGCCCAGCCAGCGCTGCAGATCGGCGCTGCGGATACCCGCAGCGATGGATATCACCAGCGGCGCCTGCTTCTGTACCGTGGTACTGAGGTCTTCGGCAACTTTCTGAATAATCTGGGGCTTTACCGCGAACACCACAACCTCGCTGTTTTCCACGACGCTGTGATTATTGGTATCAGTATGTACCTGAAAGTGGCTGGTCAGCGTCGCGAGCTGTCCGCTGTCCGGGTCCGCGACTGAAATGCTGGCAGGATCCCAGCCATCGGCAATCAGACCACCGATCAGGCTGCGCGCCATGTTGCCAGCGCCGATAAATGCGAGTCGATTTGTTTTCATGGCGCAGACGATACAGGATCATAAATGCCTGATACAAGCGCAAAACCACCCATTTTCCCGCATCCGGGGCTGCAGACTATACTTGCCCCGGTCGGTTGCCGGAAAGGTCAAGTTCTGTGACTGGCTGACGATAAGGAATCCCAGTACCAGCAAAGGAAAAGCACATGGATATTGCCGAGTTACTCGCCTTCAGTGTAAAAAACAACGCGTCCGATTTACACGTTTCAGCCGGTCTGCCGCCGATGATTCGTGTCGACGGCGATATTCGTCGTATCAACGTGCCGGCTCTGGATCATAAAACAGTTCACGGCCTGATCTACGACATTATGAACGACAAGCAGCGCAAGGACTTCGAGGAGTTCCTGGAAACCGATTTCTCCTTCGAAATTCCCAATCTTGCGCGCTTCCGTGTCAACGCTTTTAATCACAACCGTGGTGCGGGAGGCGTATTCCGTACTATTCCGTCGACCATCCTGTCGCTCGAGGAACTGGGTTGTCCTGCTATCTTCAAGGAGATTGCCGACCAGCCGCGCGGCATCGTGCTGGTGACCGGGCCGACCGGTTCCGGTAAGTCCACCACGCTGGCGGCGATGATGGATCACGTCAACAACGAGCGCTTCGAACACATCCTCACCATAGAGGATCCGATCGAATTCGTGCACGAAAGTAAAAAATGCCTGGTCAACCAGCGCGAGGTACACCGCGACACACACGGTTTCAACGAAGCATTGCGCTCGGCGTTGCGTGAAGACCCCGACATTATCCTGGTCGGTGAGTTGCGTGACCTGGAAACCATCAGGTTGGCGTTGACTGCTGCTGAAACCGGTCACCTGGTTTTCGGCACACTGCATACCAGTTCCGCTGCCAAGACTATTGACCGTATTATTGATGTATTTCCCGCCGCAGAAAAAAGCATGGTGCGTTCCATGCTCTCAGAATCATTGCGCGCAGTTGTTGCCCAGACGCTGTTGAAGAAAACAGGCGGTGGTCGAATTGCAGCTCACGAAATAATGATCGGTACCCCGGCGATTCGTAACCTGATTCGCGAAGACAAGGTCGCGCAGATGTATTCTGCAATTCAGACCGGACAGGCGACCGGCATGCAGACCCTGGACCAGAATCTACAGGAGCTGGTTCAGCGTGGTTTGATCAGTCGTATTGATGCCAAAAGCAAGGCCATGAACAAAGAGCAATTCCGATAAACCTGCATTGACCGGGATATACGATGGATTTTAATTCTTTACTGAAACTTTTGGTTCACAAGCAGGGCTCGGACCTGTTTATTACCGCGGGCATGCCCCCCAGCATGAAGGTTAACGGCCGCATCAAGCCGGTTTCCCAGTCGACGCTAACGCCGGAGCAGGCGCGTGAAGTCGTCCTTAGCGTGATGACGACGGATCAGCGCAAGGATTTCGACAAAAATCACGAATGCAACTTTGCTATCAGTGCGTCCGGTGTTGGTCGTTTTCGTGTCAGCGCATTTTATCAGCGCAACCACTGCGGCATGGTGCTGCGTCGTATCGAGACCAAGATACCTTCCATTGAAGACCTGACTTTGCCGCCGATCATCAAGAATCTGGCCATGACCAAGCGTGGCCTGATTATTTTCGTCGGCGCTACCGGTACCGGTAAGTCAACATCACTGGCTTCGATGATCGGTTACCGTAACCACAACAGCACCGGGCATATCATAACCATCGAGGATCCCATCGAGTATATCCACCAGCACGCTGGTTGTATCGTTACCCAGCGTGAAGTCGGCATCGATACCGATTCTTTTGGGACGGCACTCAAGAATACCCTGCGCCAGGCACCGGACGTTATCCTGATCGGTGAGATTCGTACCCGTGAAACCATGGATCACGCTATAGCCTTTGCGGAAACAGGTCACCTGTGCCTTGCGACACTGCACGCCAACAACGCTAACCAGGCGATGGACCGTATAATCAACTTCTTCCCGGAAGACCGCCGTGACCAGTTGCTGATGGACCTGTCATTGAATCTGAAGGCGATCATGGCCCAGCAGCTGATTCCCACGCCGGACGGCAAGGGGCGCCGTGTTGCTGTCGAAGTGCTGATCAATACGCCACTGGCTTCAGACCTGATTCGCAAGGGTGATGTACATGAGCTCAAGGATTTGATGAAGCGTTCCAACCAGCAGGGCATGAAAACCTTCGACCAGGCCTTGTACGAGTTGTATCGTGAAGGGGAGATCACCCAGGATGACGCTATCCACTACGCCGATTCCGCCAACGAAGTACGCCTGATGATCAAACTGAAAGACAGCGATCTCGATGCTACCAACGCGCTTGAGGGTGTGACGCTGGTTGAATCCTAGGTGCTGAATACCGAGTAAGCGTCGAACACCGGGCCGTCAACACAGACCCGTTTCATTGCCGGACCCTGTGCTGTTTGTACTTCTACAACGCAGCCTGCACAGCCACCAACTGCACAGGCCATGAATTCTTCCAGCGACACCTGGCAAGGCAGTTCATACTGCTTCGCCAGGCTGGCAACGGCCTCCAGCATAGGGTGCGGGCCACAGGCAAAGATTTCCACTTCCGAGCGCTGCTGCTCATCCAGGGTATCCAGCCAGCAACGCGCCAGCTCGGGAATGTAGCCGTTAAAACAGCCGGGATAACCCTGCAGGCTCGCGAGCCGCGTGGGAATGCCCCAGTCTTCCAGCAGTGGCATTGTGCCAATCACGCCCTCGGGCATCCCGGGAATCATGATCTGTGACGGGCGCTGATTGAATGGAAACGGTACTTCTGATCCGAGTAATACAAGCGGTTGATAGACACAGTCCTGTTTCAGCCGCTCGGCGAGAAAAACCATGGGTGGCATTCCCACGCCGCCACCCAGCAGCAGGGTGCGAGGCCGGGATGGATCAGGTTTGAACGGCTGGCCAATCGGACCCAGCAGGCTGATGGTTTCGCCAGTCTTTCGTTGTGTCAGTAATGCAGTGCCTTGTCCGACCATTTTATAGAGAAATTCCACCCAGCCCTGTTGTGGGTCGACGCGCATGATGGAAAGCGGTCTGCGCATGGGCAGTAACGGGTCGCAGGCCAGATGGACAAACTGCCCGGGTTTGGCGTCTGCGGCACACTCTGGTGCCTGTACGCGCAATACGTACTGTTCGCCGGCGTGAGACTGGTGCGAGAGTATTTGCGCAGTCTCCAGTCCGATGGTGCCGCGCCGGGATGGATCACTCATGAGTCTTCACCGCTGAAGATGATCTTACCGTCGCGCAGGGTATAGCGTACGCGGCCGGACATCTCCCAGCCGCGGAACGGTGTGTTCTTGCCCTGGCTGTGCATGCTGGCTTCATCCAGTCGCCAGGTTGCCCTGGGGTCAAGGATGCAGATATCGGCAGCGCGTCCAACACTCAGCTCGCCATAGGGGAGATTAAGAATGCTGGCAGGGCCACTGGTTACCCTTGCAATGGCATCGGGTAATAACAGGTGGTTTTCCTCGACCAGTTTGAGGGTGAGCGTCAACAGTGAATCAAGGCCTGAAGCACCCGGTTCTGTGGCCGGGAAAGGCGCCAGCTTGGCGTCGGCTTCGTGCGGCTGGTGATCTGAACACAGGGCTGAAAGCGTACCGCTGTGCAAGCCTTCCAGGAGTCCATCACGGTCTTCCTGGGTGCGTAGCGGAGGGATGAAATGATAGTCGGCACCGAAGTCAATGGTATCCAGTTCGCTCAGGTAGAGATTCGGAATGGCAACGTCTGCGCTGACCGGGACGCCATCAAACTGGGCGCGCGCTACCATGCGTACGGCCCGCTGGGTGGTCAGACGGCAGAAGTGGGCGCGTACACCGGTTTGCTGAATCAATGCCAGGTCGCGGGCGACGGCAACAGTTTCTGCGGCTTCCGGTATACCAGGCAGACCAAGACGGGTGGACAGATGGCCTTCGTGCATGCAGCCATTGGCTGACAGAGCGGCATCATCGGCGTGCAGAAAAACCGTCAGACCAAAAGTAGCGGCATATTCGAAGGCTCGCCGCTGTATATAAGTCGATGCCAGAGGCTTTAACGCATTGCTGACACCGACGCATCCTGCGCGCTGCAAGGCTGACATTTCACTCAGGTGTTCGCCGCCCAGTCCGCGCGTCAGTGCACCGAGCGAGACGACACGCGCGGAGCCAGCCTGCTGTGCACGGTGCCGGATAAGTTCGATTACCGCCGGTGTGTCTATTACCGGATCGGTATCCGGCGGGCAGCACAGGGTGGTAATGCCACCCGCCGCAGCTGCCCTGCATTCGCTGTCTATAGTGGCCTTGAATTCCTCGCCAGGTTCACGCAGGCGTGTATTCAGATCAATCAGGCCGGGGATTACATACAGGCCGCTGGCATCCAGTTCGATATCTGTGGAAAACCCGTCCGGGGGGTGGCCCACAGCTACAACGCGCCCACCCGCGACATAGACATCCAGCAGGGCGTCGATGCGGTTGCCGGGGTCTATCAGTCGCCCTCCGGAGATACGAATGCTGGGATCAGGCATGGGAATCCTGCGCTGTGCTTTGTTGCATGGCCATTGACATGACTGCCATGCGTACAGCAATACCGTAGGTGACCTGTTGCAAAATGACCGAGTGGGGGCCATCCGCAACCCTGGAATCCATTTCTACGCCGCGATTGATCGGGCCGGGGTGCATGACAGTGACATCCGGTCTTGCGACGGACAGCTTTTCTTCAGTCAGGCCGTACAGCTGGTAGTACTCGTGCTCGCTGGGCAGCAACGCGCCGAGCATGCGCTCGCGTTGCAGGCGCAGCATGATGACAACATCTGCGTCGCGCAGACCTTCGCGCAGATCGTGGAACACACGCACACCCAGTGATTCAACGTGTGACGGTATCAGTGTGCGCGGTGCGACAATGCGTACGTCGCCTGTGTTCAGCAGGTTGAGGGCGTGAATCTGCGAGCGCGCCACACGCGAGTGCGCGATGTCACCTACAATGGCGACCGTCAGGCGGCCAAAATCTGCACCTTTTTCACGGCGTATGGTAAACATGTCCAGCATCGCCTGGGTGGGGTGGGCGTGCCGGCCGTCACCGGCATTGATGATGCTGACGTGCGGCTGCACATGGTGTGCAATAAAGTGTGCTGTACCACTGTCTGTGTGCCGCACCACAAACATATCGACATGCATGGCCTGCAGGTTGCGCAGGGTATCCAGCAGTGTCTCGCCCTTGACTGCAGAAGAATCCGTGACGTTGATGTTCAGCACGTCGGCAGACAGCCGCTTGGCCGCCAGCTCGAAAGTGGTGCGGGTGCGGGTGCTGGCCTCGAAGAACAGGTTGACAATGGTTTTGCCGCGCAGCAGTGGGACCTTCTTTACCGTCTGTTCGGTAACACCGGCAAATGATTCAGCCGTATCCAGAACTTCTGTCAGGAGATCGTGCGTCAGGCCCTCGGTGGAAAGGAAATGGCGCAAGCGCCCATCGTCACGGATTTGTATGTTGGTGGTTTTCATGCCTCTGACCTGATTTCCAGCGCCAAAGGCTCGGGTCCACAAAGTTTTACGTGCTCGCCCGGACCGAGCTCCATTTCCAGACCAACCACGTTGGCCTCGATGGGCAGTTCACGGCCGCTGCGTTCCACCAGCGTCGCCAGCAGGATCGAGGCCGGGCGCCCGTAATCAAACAGTTCATTCATGGCGGCGCGTATGGTTCTTCCGGTATGCAATACATCATCCACGAGGATAATGTTCCGGTCGTCGAGCGCGAAAGGAAGTTGCGAAGGCTTGACCTGCGGGTTCATGCCGATGCGGGTGAAATCATCGCGGTAGAAGGAGATATCCAGTACGCCGAGTGGTGCCTGGATCCCGAGTATCCTGTGCAGTGCCTGGGCAATCCAGACACCGCCGGTATGGATGCCGACCATCGCGGTATGCTCATCAATGTCGAGCTGCTGCTGCAAGTCAGCGGCCATCTGCTCGATGAGTGCGGAGATATCGTACTTTTTGTTCAAATTCAGGGTTCTTTCTGTTGCAGCCAGTCCTGCAGGATAACCTGTGCGGACAGCGGGTCAATCGGGTGGCCGGCGTTACCGGATCCTGATAGTCCGGATTCTACGATATAGGAGCTCAATCGTTCATCTGCCGGATGTACCGGTAAGCGGTAGCGGCCTTCCAGCTGCCGGCAGAAACGCTGTGCTGCCCGGGTCATGTCCTGCTCACTGCCATCCATATGATACGGTATTCCGACCACCAGCGCGTCCGGTTTCCATTCTTCTATCAGCCGGGTGATGGCGGGCCAGTCCGGTTTGCCATCCCGGGCGCTGACGGTTGTTAATGCGGTAGCCGATTGTGTAACTTGTTGTCCGACAGCCACACCAATGCGTTTACGTCCATAGTCGAAACCGAGCAGTGTCTTGAAAATGGCTGGTGACGTAGCCATCAGGCGTGGCCGGCTTCTCCTGACAACAGATCAAGATCAATTCCCAGCGATGCAGCAGCAGCTTTCCAGCGTTCCTCGTCGGGCGTGTTAAACAGGATATCGGGGTGTGCCGGGCCACTCAGCCAAGCATTTTCCGCCATTTCCTGTTCCAGCTGGCCTGCGCCCCAGCCGGCATAACCGAGTGTAATCAGAGTGTGTTCCGGGCCTTCATTCCTGGATATGGCTTCCAGAATATCCATTGAAGAGGTGATGCCAATCCGGTCGGTGACCTTGAGAGTGGCTTCCCATTCACCTAACGGCTCATGCAGGACGAAGCCACGTTCCTGCTGTACCGGTCCGCCAAGATGAATCTGGATTTGCCGGGCCTCCGGCTCTGCCTGGTCCAGTTGCATATGTTGCAGGATTTCGCCCAGTTGCATGTCCAGTGGACGATTGATCACCAGCCCGAGCGCACCCTCGTCGTTATGTTCGCAGATATAGGTAACAGAGTGAAAAAAATTAGGGTCTTCCAGGCCTGGCATGGCGATCAGGAACTGGTTATTCAGGTACCGGTTGTCGCTCATATCGCTAGTATCCTGTAGCTGGCGTCTATGTACTAGCAGCCATGATACACGACACTTACCGACTCTTCAGCCGGTTGCCGCTGGTAAACACCCAGGTCCGGGTGATGTACAGAACGTCGGTCTCCTTTTTGATATCGTCCGGAAACGGCGCGAACGGGGCAGCCAGTTTGACAATGCGCACAGCGGCGTCGTCAAGAATCTTGTGTCCTGAAGGCTTGCGAATGGTGATTTCCCGTACGCTGCCATCCGGGTACAGGGCGACCTGGACAATCAGTTTGCCGGACAGGTTCTGGCGACGTGCACTATCGGGGTAATTCAACTCACCAACACGCTCGACTTTCTGAACCCAGTTGCGCATATAGCTGGCGTATTTGAATTCCCTGGTGCGAGACGAAATGAACTTGCTCTTTGGCGCCTTGGAATAAGCCTGCAGAGACTGGTTTATTTGCTGGTTGAGTGTCAGCATCTCCATACTGCGATTGATAAGTTCTGTTGCGTTGGTCTGCTCCGAATCCTGTTCCGGTTCCGGTTCCGACTGCCGGTTGGTTTTTTGCCGGCTGTCGTCACTGCTGAGTACCCGGGTCGGCGTGGGTTTGCTCTCCGAGCGCGTGACCGGTGGCGCCTGCTCGATCAGCTGTTGCTGGGGATGGACTTTTTCCTCAGTGTTGCCGGCCCCGTCCTGACTGGATTCTGCCAGATAGTCATACTCTTCCGGCGGGGGGCTTTCGTTGGGGTTTACGACGGTGATATCGAGCGTCGGCGTATCCTGATCCGGTGGCTTGCGGTCAAATGCATCAAAACCGATGCCGAGAATAATCAGGGCATGGAACGCGGTTGCAATAAACAGCGTCAGTGCCAGCCGATCGGTGTTGGGTGATTCCAGTGGGTGTTCCATTGCTACGTTCACAGTATAAATCCAGCTATGCGTATCTCAGTATTCAATGCAGGAATTATACCGCTTTACGGACTTATCTGAACGATTTCAATAGCAGTTGGCTGTTGTTCGAAGTGCACACGTTCGGCAAGTGCCGGTGTCAGCCGGGCGACATTGAGTTCGTCGATAAGTAGTACTTCCTGTATGTCCATATGACCGGCAATATCTTTCCAGTGGTCAGGGCCGGCGACAAACAATGCAGTTGCCGCCGCATCAGCCAGGGTTGGATCCTGAGCCACGACGGTTACCGACGTCGTTTTGCCGGCAGGGTAGCCGCTGCGTGGGTCCAGGATATGGTGGTAACGCTGACCGTTATAGTCAAAAAAACGTTCGTAGTTACCCGAGGTAAAGATACAGCCAGGGCCTGTCATTTCAATACTTGCCAGAATTCCGCTTGCATCGGGATGGCGAATACCGATGCGCCATGGTCGGTCACCGCGTTTACCGCGCACGCAAAGGTCGCCGCCTGCGTTGACGATCAGATTTTCGATACCCCGTTGCTGGAGTATTTCTACGGCTTTCCCGACCGAGTAACCTTTTGCAAATCCGCCAAAATCAAGACTTACTGCCGGGTTACTACTGCTCATCAGCTCCCCATCGACCTGAATTTGCAGGCTGCTGGGCGCTGAGTCCAGCCAGCGCTGGATGTCATTGTCCGCAGGGGGTGGACCTTTTGCGGCGTCATCCTGCTGGAAGCCCCACAGCATCAGCAGATTACCGATTGCCGGATTAAACAGACCGCTACTACTGCGTTCGAAACCCTGTCCCAGCTGGATCAACTTTATAATGGAGGGGTCGGTGCGGATAGATTTGCCCGCCGCTATGGCCTGGTTCAGGTCCATCAACAGGCCACGTTGCCAGGCATGCCAGTCGCGATGCTGGCGCTGGTACATTGCATCAACGGCCTGTACGGCCTGTCGTGCCCGACCCTCCTCAGCGCCGTAAATTGTAATCTCTATCGATGTGCCAAAGGCAAAAAGCTGTTGCTGATAGACCTCCTGTGCGGGAGGCCTGCAGCCCGTGACCAGCAGCAGGCTCAGGACCAGCAGAGTCAAAACGCCGTGCATCAGGTACCGGACTGGAGCCGGGCGTCTATACACTCCATAAGCTGGCCGGCTATGTCCAGTCCGTATTGTTGATCCAGTTCACGGATACAGGTTGGGCTGGTGACATTTATCTCTGTCAGATAATCGCCAATGACATCGAGGCCTACGAACATCAGCCCGCGTTCGCGCAATTGCGGGCCGGTTTGTGCGCAGATCCAGCGATCGCGTTCGCTGAGCTCAACGCCTTCGCCACGGCCGCCAGCCGCCAGATTGCCACGCGTTTCACCTTTGGCGGGTATTCGCGCCAGCGCATAAGGCACAGGTTCGCCATCCACCATCAGGATGCGCTTGTCTCCCTTGCTGATTTCCGGAATGAATTTCTGTGCCATGGCGGTACGTTGCCCCAGTTCAGTGAGGGTTTCCAGAATCACACTGATATTTGGATCATCTTCGCGCACCCTGAAAATTGAGGCGCCGCCCATTGCGTCCAGCGGTTTGAGGATGATGTCCCGGTGCTCGTAGAGAAATGCCCGCAGGCGCCCCGGATCACGGCTAACAACAGTGGGCGCACAGCACTCCGGAAACCAGGCAGTGAACAATTTTTCGTTGCAATTGCGCAGTGACGAGGGGTGATTGACGACCAGCACCCCTTCCAGCTCAGCGCGTTCCAGAACATGTGTTGTATAGAGATATTCCATATCAACAGGAGGGTCTTTACGCATCAGTACAACATCAAGGCTGGATAGGGGGTGTTTTTCTGCCTCGGAGTGTTCGTACCAGTCCGTATTCTGATCCCGTACGCTGAGCCGCCGCATGGAGGCAAATGCACGACCATCCTGCAGGTACAGATCAGCCTGTTCCATATAGAAAAGCTGCCAGCCACGCGCCTGGGCTGCCAGCAGCATGGCAAAACTGCTGTCTTTGTGGACCTTGATCGTATTGATCGGGTCCATAACGATTCCAAGTCGGGTAGTCACCGGGCGCTGTACAGATTTAGTTAATGTTCCAGTTTGTGAACAATTTCATAGATGTAAAGTTTGTTGGTCAACGGACGATAGAAGCCAGTAGCCGCCATTATATAGCAAATTTGTCGGCAAATCGGGCGCTTGGAATCGCCCATACACTCAGGAGCGCTACTCTGAGTTGTGGACCAGGTGCGAACACAGGAATTCAATTGGGTCAGGTAAGAGCCATATGCAAACCATTGTAGATCCGGCAGAAACAGAAGAATTGGAAACTCAGGCGGATGGAGTTGCCGACACCGGCGTTGTGTCCGAGGAAAACGGTTTCTCCAATGTGAAGGTCATGGTTATCGATGACTCCAAGACTATTCGTCGTACCGCGGAAACGTTGTTGAAAAAAGAAGGTTGCGAAGTTGTGACTGCAACTGATGGATTCGAAGCACTTTCCAAGATTGCCGACGAAAAACCGGACATTATCTTTGTCGATATCATGATGCCGCGCCTTGATGGATACCAGACGTGTGCGCTTATCAAGAACAACCAGGTGTTCAGGGAAATCCCGGTTGTCATGTTGTCCAGCAAAGACGGGTTGTTTGACCGCGCGCGCGGCCGCATCGTGGGATCCGACCAATACCTGACCAAACCATTTACCAAAGACGAATTGCTGGGAGCTATACGCGAACACGTCAAGGCGTAGCAGGGCGTTCCTGTAAGCGTTACCGACTGAGGTTAAGCGCTTTAAGGGGCAGTAATCAACGAAGGGGAAAGACCAATGGCAACAATTCTTATCGTAGACGATTCGCCAACCGAGGCACATGTCCTTAAAGGCATTCTGGAAAAAAACGGCTTTGAAGTGGAAACAGCCGAAAATGGCACGGAAGGCATCGAACGGGCCAGAGAGCTTAAACCGGATCTTGTTTTGATGGACGTAGTCATGCCGGGCCTGAATGGTTTTCAGGCCACCCGCCAGCTGACCAAGGGTGCGGAAACTTCGGATATACCGGTCATCATCGTAACTACCAAGGACCAGGAGACGGATCGGGTGTGGGGAATGCGTCAGGGCGCCAAGGACTTTCTTTCCAAGCCGGTTGCCGAGAAAACCTTGATGGAAAAGATCAACACAGTACTGGCAACGGTCTGAGGCGCAGGGATATGTCCGGTTCTTCTCAAACACCGCTTGAGCAGTTGGCACACCTGGAGCAGCTGTGCATGGAATATGCGCACGGGCTTCCACAGCAGGAGCAAACAGATGAGGAATGGCTTGGCATCGGCTTCCGGCTGGGCAGGCTCCATCTGGTGGCGCCGCTCGGTGAGGTTGCTGAGATATTGACCCCACCGGGCCTTTCCCGTGTGCCGCGTACCAAAAACTGGGTATGCGGTATCGCAAACGTGCGCGGCAACCTGATACCGATCATGGATCTGCAGGGCTACCTGTACGATCGTCCGGCTGCACTGAGGCGGCGCAGTCGCATACTTGTGGTGAACCACCTCGGCGTCTGTTCAGGGTTGGTAGTCGACGCCGTAATGGGATTGAGGCATTTCCGCGATGAACAGCGATGCGATGAGTTGCCAGGTGACGATGAACGCATTCACGAATATATGCTCCATGGATTCAAGGCCGGTGCTGAACACTGGGGCGTGTTCAGTTTACATGCACTTGCGCAGGCACCGCAGTTTCTCAAGGCTGCGATATAGCTATTAAGGGTAAATGGTTTAAACGGGTTGTTATTACCAGGGAATAAAGATCAGCTGATTTGGTCAGGAGACGAAGCATGAGTACAGAGAATCAACCCCACGTTAAGGTGGGTTCACACAAAAGGACGATGTACCTGATAGCAGCCCTGCTGTTATCGTTTAGTGCCATGGTTGGAGTATTCTGGTACGTGGGGATCGAGGCCGATCACGACAAGGAATACATCGGTTATACCAGTGAACAGCAGGTGCTCTCGCAACAGATTGCGAAATACGCACTCGAAGCTTCTTCCGGTGTTGGAACAGCATTCGATCAGTTGACCCACTACCGTGACCGATTTAACGAGACACTGAGCAATCAGCGTAACGGTAACGTGGCAACCAGTCTTCCTCCCAGCGGGGAATCTGTCGAAGGCGACCTGTCTGCTTTGGAAGAGGCCTGGAAGGGCTTTCGTGAGAGCATCCGCTTCGTTCTGGACGGCCAGGAAGGTGTGGCCGTGGTAGCCGAGGCCAGCAAGGTCATCAACGACATGATGCCGAAACTGCAAGCCTATGATGAAGAGATTGTTGATATTCTTCTGGATAAAAAAGCCAGCCGCGAAACCATTAACATGGCGACACGACAGTTGATGCTCAGCCAGCGTATCGCCAATAACGTCAACCATGCCTTGAGTGGCGTCGATGTCGAACTGGCTATCGAACGCTTTTCTGAAGATGTGGAAGAGTATGGGGCGGTACTGGAAGGTATGGTGCGCGGCACCGACAACATTGCCATGGTCAAGAATGAGGAGGTTCAGGCCAAGCTGTTTGAGACCTCCATGTTGTTTACCATAGTGTCTGACTATGTGGAAGAACTTCTCGACCTGTCAGAAGACCTGTTGGAGATCCAGTCCGCAGCTCACAGTATCTCTGCCAAATCTGATGATCTGTTCGCGGCTGCACTGCGTCTGCAGAATGCTTACGCACTGGCAGCAGACTCGCGGTCGGTGCAGCCTGAAATGGCCTATATGTTTGGCGCCATTGGCCTGCTGGTGCTGTTCCTGCTGGGTATGCAGGTGTACCGGGATCAGGAGAATCGTCGCAAACATGCCGAAATGGAGAACGCGAGCAACCAGGAGGCTATCCTGCGACTGCTGGATGAAATGGGCAACCTGGCTGATGGTGACCTGACAACATACGCGACGGTTACCGAAGATTTCACCGGCGCGATTGCAGATTCGGTTAACTACACCATTGACGCCCTGCGTGACATGGTTACGACCATTAACGAGACCTCCGGGCAGGTATCTTCCGCTGCCAGGCAAACGCAGGAAACGGCCCAGCACCTGACTGAAGCCAGTACGCACCAGGCGGATGAAATCGCCTCGGCTACAACGTCGATCAACGAAATGGCGGTATCGATCGACGAGGTGTCGAAGAACTCCGAAGAGACCAGTGACAGGGCGATGAAGTCGGTGGAATTTGCCAAGAAGGGTGGTGATACGGTACGCCGCAATATAGACGGTATGGACCGCATCCGTGAAACCATTCAGGAGACTTCAAAGCGTATCAAACGTCTTGGTGAAAGCTCCCAGGAAATCGGTGATATCGTTGAGCTTATCAATGACATCGCCGAACAGACCAACATTCTGGCGTTGAATGCGGCTATCCAGGCTGCCATGGCAGGTGAAGCGGGCCGTGGTTTCGCGGTGGTTGCTGACGAAGTTCAACGACTCGCTGAACGTTCCAGTAATGCAACCAAACAGATCGAAGCGCTGGTTAAAACAATCCAGACGGATACCAACGAAGCGGTTATCTCCATGGAACAGAGTACCGCAGGTGTTGTTAACGGCGCGCGTCTCGCGGAGGAATCCGGGGAAGCTCTGGATCAGATCCAGAAGGTGTCGGACGAGCTTGCAGGGTTGATCCAGAACATTTCAGCCTCAGCCCGCCAGCAGTCCAAGGCAGCTGGCAACATCTCCGAAACCATGCACGTTATCCAGGAGATAACAACGCAGACCTCTGCCGGTACCAATGAAACCTCGGCTTCAATCGGTAACCTCGCTAGCCTGGCTGACGAAATGGGCCACTCGGTAGCTGGTTTCAAACTGCCGGAGTAGGGAGAGGCTCAAGCCCGTGGCTGACACGAGTGGACAGGCGCAAGCCTACGCGGGAACCCGGCCCCAGGCCGGGTGTTCGCTGGACATGGATGACCGGCAATTTTCTGACTGGACTAAATTGCTGGAGAGCCGTACCGGGCTGTTCATTCCGCCAGAGCGTAAATCCTTTCTAGTGAGCGGAATACGTTCACGCATGCGAAAGGTCGGTTGTCAGGATTACCGTGAATATTACAACCATCTGTCCGGCGAGCATCTCCAGATCCGGGAATGGTCTTTGCTAGTAGATCAGCTTACGGTTCATGAGACCTGTTTCTTCCGGCATGAGTCGTCCTTGAAACTGGTCGAAGAGGTGGTGATCCCTTCCGTGTTCGAGTGTAGACAGAGTTTGAATGCCTGGAGTGTAGGTTGTGCCACCGGCGAGGAATCGTACAGTCTGGCAATGCTTATTGACGACTATTGCGCTGCCCAGGGGGGTGGCCAGCATTTTGGTGTGACGGGTACCGACATAAGTCTGCCTTCACTGAAGCATGCGCGGGAAGGTCTGTACCTTGACAGGCGTTTACAGGGTATCCGAACGGCATTCCAGGATAGATATTGCCTGTCGGAAACAGATAGCCGTTTCCGGATTAGTCCGGATTTACGCAAGCGGGTATGTTTCTCCCAGTTTAATTTGCGAGACATTGAAAAAGCACCGTTTGCAAATCTCGACCTGGTATTTTGCCAGAACCTGTTGATTTACTACCATCGTGAACGGCGAATGCAGATAGTAAACCAGCTCGCGGAGTGCCTGCGCCCCGCAGGGGTGTTGGTTTTGGGGCCAGGGGAGTTACTGGACTGGCAGCATCCGAATATGGAGAAAGTGCGTTATCCGGATACGCTGGCGTACCGGCGCACAGACTAGAAGCACGTAGTGCGGGATGAAAGGACAAACAATGAATCAGGCTATCGACTTCAGTACACTGACGTGGGTTAAGACCGAACTGGATGAAACGCTCAAGGAAGCGCGCCAGTCGCTCGAAGCTCATGTGGAAAACCCGCAGGACGAGGCCCAGCTAGGCTTTCTGTCTGCGCACCTGCATCAGGTGTACGGTACGCTGCGCATGGTTGAACTGTACGGCGCAGCGCTGCTGGCAGAGGAAATGGAGCAGGTCGCCAAGGCCATCGCAGACAAGACGGTGACCCGGCATGACGATGCCTGTGATGTACTGATGAGAGCCATTCTCCAGTTACCCGACTACCTGGACCGTCTGATCGCCGGCTACCGCGATATTCCCCTGGTGCTGTTACCGCTGCTGAATGACTTGCGCGCTGTGCGTGGCGAAAACCTGTTATCCGAAAATTACATGTTTTCACCGGACCTTGAAGCTGTATTGCCTGATTCGGTTGTTACAGCAGGTGCTAATGCTGATATTCAGAAAAAAGCAAAGGCGCTGCGTCACCGGTTCCAGCTGGGATTGCTGGGGTGGTTCAGGGGGAACGGTACCCAGGATGCACTGACCGCAATGAGCGAGGTGCTGGAAGGCCTGCAAGGTTTGAGCAGTAATGATAAGTCAGCGCGCCTGTGGTGGGTTGCTGCAGGTGTCGTGGATGCATTAAGGGAAGAAGTGCTGGACGCCAGCGTTGCTGTCAAGCGATTGATGGGGCAGGTCGACCGACAGATAAAATCTGTTCTGGATTTTGGCGAATCCGCCGTGGTCCAGAGTATGCCGCGTGAATTATTCAAGAATCTTCTGTTTTACGCCGGGCAAGCACACGGTGCTGGTTCACGCGTAGCCGAAATTCAAGCGACCTACAAGCTGAAGGATCTGCTGCCGGGCGAGGAAGAGCTTGCGGCAGCTCGTGAGAGTCTGACAGGGCACAATGCAGACCTGTTTGCAACGGTAGCGGTTGCGGTGAAGGAAGAGCTGGGGCGGCTCAAGGATACGTTGGACATAGTACTCCGTAACGGCTGCAAGGAGATTACAGAACTTCAACCGCTAGCGGATTCGCTGCGTTCTCTCGGTGACACCCTGGGTATGTTGAGTCTGGGCGCTGCGCGTGAGGCAGTGACTGCCAGGTCCAATGACCTGCAGCGTAGTATCGATGCGGAAGAAGTACCAGCGGATACCTCCTTGATGGACGTTGCGAGTACGCTGTTGTTTGTGGAATCTTCAGTAGATGGAATGGGATCGGGCCGTGCAGTGGCGGACAGTGAGGGCAAGGTTGAAGAGCAGCTGGCCAGGTCGGAATACAACCAGGTGATGGACGTTGTTATCCAGGAAGCCATTACCGATCTCGTCAGAGCCAAAGAAGCGATTGTCACTTACATCGACTCGGACAATGATGCTGGCGCACTTACCGAGGTTCCCCAGTGGTTTAAACAGGTAAAAGGTGGTTTGCTGTTGCTGGGCGAGTCAAGACCCGCTGCCCTGGTGGACTCAATTAGCCGGTATATCGAAAAAGAACTGATCGAGCTGAGCAAGCATGCTCCGCAACAGGAACTGGATTCACTGGCTGATGCCGTCTGTGGGCTTGAGTACTACCTGGAGAGTCGCAAGGAACATCGTATGTACGGTAGCTCAGCCATGGCAGTGGCCGAGGAGAGCATCGACAAGCTGGGTTACCCTGCCCAGGAAGACGAAGAGTCAGAGTCGGTCAATGAGGCCGAAGAAGACGTGGTTGCTGATGCAATGGATGCCGTTGCGGGAGAACCTGTGGCCGAAACCGGTGAGCAGGATAGCGCTGCCCCGACTGGTGAAACGTCTCTGGATAACGAGTTCGGGTTGGAGTTTTCATTGCTCGACGACATCGCCGGTGAAGAGAACCCGGATGTAAAGTTAACCGATGAGGCAGGCACAGCGTCTGCCGACACGGAGCTGCCAGGCTGCGAAACAGTAGCTGAAACAGTAGCTGAAACAGTAGCTGAAACAGTAGCTGAAACAGTAGCTGAAACAGTAGCTGAAACAGTAGCTGAAACAGTAGCTGAAACAGTA
>Ga0316194_10000015_pt1 | contig 72408 bp, 62 predicted proteins | sample CroRivsedime1_MG_FD_204936 | JGI IMG/M metagenome (GOLD analysis project Ga0316194, IMG submission 204936) | Coastal sediment microbial communities from Maine, United States - Cross River sediment 1 | ecosystem: Environmental > Aquatic > Marine > Coastal > Sediment | place: USA: Maine...
TGTTTGTGGTTAGAGAAAATCTGACTACCCAGCGCGTCGACAGCAATGACCCTGGTTGGATAACCATGATCTTTCAGATAGTCGAGGCAACCCTTGATCGTGCCGCAGGTGGCGGTTGCGATAAACAGGTAATCAAGCATTCGCCCATCCAGGTCACGCAGTATTTCCTTGATGGTTGAGCGGTAATGCGCACGGGCATTTTCAAGACTTGCGTACTGATTTACCCAGAAGCTATTTTCGACCTTGCTAAGTATTTCATCGATTCGCTTCAGTTTTGCCGGCAAATACTCACCGGTCTCAGAATCCGGGTTTTCGATCATCTCGACTTCGGCACCATAGGCGGCAAGGATGTCAAGATTCTGCTTTGTCACCTTGGGGTCGACGAAACAACGGAAGCGAAGTCCATGATAGGCACAAACCTGTGCCAGGCCAATGCCGGTATTTCCTGAACTAGCTTCAATTATGAGCGTGTCGGAATCGATCTCACCCGTCTGCAAAGCCCCTTCAATAATGGCGACACTTGGCCGGTCCTTGGAACTGCCGCCCGGGTTCAGGCCTTCCAGTTTTGCAAAACAATTAAAATGTGAAGCTCCGAAGATCTTTTGAAGTTGGACAAGTGGTGTCCCGCCGATGGCCCCCAATATTCCACCGGGTGCAATAAATCCGCCAGGATTTTGCGCCTTTGCTGGTCGCGTCGGATGAAACTTGCGGGAACTTTTCCTGTGTTCTCCGTCGTCCACTATCCTGAAAGGCAAGGGATCATCAGATCGTGACATCGTTACCCCCTGCTCCACCTGGACGAAGGTTTGGCTGCTGTAAACATTTTTGTTCTTGTTCGGCATCCTGCTCTATGGCCTCTTGGTGCTTTCGGTTTCTGCTTGAACCGGGGTTGAAGCGACTTCGACCTGCAACGGCTGCGAAGAATCAAAATGAATATCACGTTGTGGGAAGGCTAATGTGATGCCGGCCTCATTCAATGCTTTTTCCACCATAAAGCGCAAATCACTGTCCAGCCGCTCACGCTGGGTTTTTGTGGCATCAACCCAATAGAGCACCTTGAAAACCAGAGTGCTATCACCAAATTCTTCGAAACGAACCTCTGGTTCCGGACGGTCAAGTATCTGACCATGTTTAACTGCAACTGCGAGCAGGGCCCGGGAGACTTCGCGTGTCGGTGATCCGTAAGCAACTCCCACCGTTATAGATCCACGTATCGCTGTCTTGCCAAAAGTCCAGTTGTCGACACGATTATCCAGAAGGACACTGTTGGGCACGAGGGTTTCAATCCCGTCAAAGTGCTCAATGACAGAAGCGCGCATACCAATACGCAATATTCGGCCAGTGACGTCATCCACTTCAATCAGATCACCCACTTTAAAGGGACGCTCAAGGATAAGAATGATACCGCTTATGAAATTCTTGACCAGTGTCTGTGCCCCAAAACCGATTCCGATGGCTAATGTACCGCCGAGGAAAGCAAATGCCGTGAACGGAATATTCACCGTTTTCAGACCATAAATTATCAGCAATCCAAGGCCTATGCCGAAATTCCAATGAACAATTGAATTGACTGAAGCCGGTGACCTGCCAAGGTAACGGGTTGCCACCATTCGCAGCATACGCGACAGAACCTTGAGCGCTAACCATCCCGCAGTCAGAATTAGCGCAAGCATGACCAGTTTGCCAAATGTAATCGCACGGAATGTGCTTACTTTCCTGCCCTCGAAAGAGGCAGTGTCCTCCACCAGGTACAGTTCTGAGTGCCAAATGGCAACAACTGCGTCAAGCAACTGAGTCAGAAGTGAAATGCCGGGGCCGGCTGTTTCTTCCAACTCGGCGATTACAAAATCAATTTGATACTGCAGGCGCTTTATGCGTTGAAACTCTTTACGTACCTGCAGGGTTTGTGGACGTTGCTCCGCCCGGATCAAAGAGTCAGCAACAAGAGACTCACCCACCCTGGCCCACGCACCGACGGTCTCCTTCATTTCCCTGAAAGTCCCCAAAGCTGCATTTCGCTCCTTGAGATCTGCAGCGGAAATTGTCGAATAACGTGTATTCCAAAACTCTTCCTCGACATCCAGAAACTCAGCCAACCAGGCGATTCGCTCCTTGGACTCTGTGACGTTGTCCGGTGAATTCAGTTGATCAATTGCCCATCTGCGTTCATTTGCAATAAGTAGCAGAATTTTGTCGAGTTCAGACCGACTGAATTCCAGTTGCCCCTTAATTGAACTCAACTGTAATCCGACTAACTCCTGTCTGGCTTTGAAAGTGTCAATTTCAGCCTGTACTCCACGCAAGCGCAGTTCCACATAGGCCAACTTTTCAACATCAATCCTTAATGAGATCCCATTTTGCTGCAATGAATCAAGAGCCTGTTGTCTTGATGCGGCGGAGTCAGTCAACTCTGCCATTTCTATTAACTGACGGTCAGCACTTTGATTGGCCAGGAGTTGATCTGCGCCTGCCGCTTTGATCTGGTTAAGGATACGAAGTCGAACTTCTGCTGCACGCTGGAAATGTTGAAGTTCAATCATCTGCATACGCAGATCGTCTGAAAACAGAATGGAATATGGGCCCGGTTGATCAAACCCGTTCCAGGATCGTGTTGTTGCCATGGCATTTCCACGCTCACTTTCTTTTTCGGCGAGAAAATCAAGCGCCGCCTGGTGGTGATAAATCGTCGTTTCAAGCCGCTCCAGAAGCTCGTAAGTCAGACGATCGTCATCCGATGCGTGCTCAAGCAGTTCTTCCTGCACCTGTTGCAACCGCTGCTCTATCGTGGCTCTATCCGAGAAGCCGTCAGTTGTAGCACCTGCGGCCTGATGGCATATTGCCATGAGCACACAAAGTAATACCACCAGGCATACTGGCGATAAAACAGGTGAACCGGATACATCATGAGAAGCGCCAACAAGCCCCCATCTAGTGACAGGTCTGAACTTCGGCAGAGTGTTGATCACTGAGGCAATCATTCTTGAATTGTCCGGCCAAACCAATGAATCTTTCTTTGGCTTTGTTTTTGTGGTTGTCGTTTCCGGCACCCGGAAACTACAGTTACAAAAAGGCCGCCGGATTCGGCGGCCTTTCAGTTCAATTGTTTAAAGCCTATTTTATTATGGCCCATTCCCACAGAGCACTGTCTGCACAAGCCGCAACATCTGCAAACGCCCTGTCTTCCTTCGCGAGAGTATTACCTTCGTAATTATCCATGAATGTACCCCACGCCGTTATTGAAGGTGCTTTCACAAGAAATCGAAAATCACTATCACCCATTGCGGCAGCCAAGGGGTACATGATGACAACTTCGAGTTGCTCACCACCTTTCACGTTCTTCGCAGCTACCAGCCATGCCTTGGCGGCAGCGTCCACATCTTCTTCGGATGCATTATCGGCCAGTGAACAGGTATAAACCGCCACGGCGCCGGTTCCGGCCCATGCGGATCCCGCTACCATCATCAGTAAAGAAACTATTGCAATCGTAATCAGTGATTTCATCTTACTCTTCCTTCTGGTTTGTAATATCGCCGTGAATTTTCAGCGTTTAGTATTTATATCTTCGTCTATTAATTAAGTCAACTCATATATTTATCATATATTTTATGAGCGAAATCGATTTTAACACATACGGAGGATGTCATAAGATTGACAACCCGAAACAACATGGCTTTCGTGGAAAAGGGCCTCCATACTTCTTATACTCATGCGAGCCTGGTTCGTTGGGCTCAAACCTATTCTCTTGAATGTGCTATTCATAGATCAGTGCATGAGCGGCCGGTTCGTTAAATTTGTTGGAGAAACACTGTGAAAATTCTTACAAAAATATTATCCGGGGTATTGCTTGTCACCTGCATGACGGCGACTGCACAGACTGTAGCAACCGAGGCCGTGGAATCCCGCAACATCAAGACGCTGGTTGAAACTTTAAATACTGATATCCTCGAGCTTGACTTCCTCTCCGAAAGGATAAAAATCGCGGAGGAAATAGATCGTGATGTACTGGTCTTCAGACAGGATGAACGCAGTTTCCGTTTACTGAAAGATTTTGAAGCACTGGTAACAGAAGTGGCTAATTTACCGGATGAGGCACCGGACAAAGAAGAATTGAAAACCGCATTAATCACACTGAGTGAAGGTGTTGGTGATGCCATATTCAACCGCATTACTGAAATCAAGCAACGAATCAATACATCCTATGCCGAGCTTGAGTCACTCAGCGGCGGTTCCCAGGTCGCTTCGCTAGCCTTCCTGCAAAGCCTGGAGTCCATCCGGATAGCTTACTACCTGGCGATGGTTAAGCATATTGAAGGGCGAAAAGCTCTCGGTTTGAATTCTGAAGAACTCCGAGATCAGCTCGATCCCAAAATTCAACTGTATGCAGAAGCCCTGGCAGGAAGAATTGAAGTGACGTCTGCCGCACGAAAGCAGATCATGATCCGTTCTGAGCGGGTTACGGACAATGCCGATATCAAAACTGCGCTGATGGATATGGATGCAAAACATCAGGCAAATTTGAAAAGACTGGAAACCATGATACCGGTGCTCGATAGTCTCGGGATTGATAGCTCCAAGTACAAGGCAATCCTTCTGCAACATTCCGGTAGTAGTATTTCGGTCAGCCTGTTCTCTTCAAAGGCCCTGCTGACCGTCCTCAAAGACACCTGGCTGGCTCTGAAGGCCGCACTTGGAGCCAATGCACCGGACCTGATCTTCCGTCTGCTGCTATTCATTGCGGTAATATTTTTGTTCAGAATTTTTGCCCGGATTACCAGGAGAGTGGTTCGCGCGGCCAGTGACCGTTCTTCTCTTGATATGTCAGATTTACTTAAGAACATGCTGGTGTCAATTTCCGGTGGAGCGGTCATGATAACGGGTATCCTCATGGCATTGTCACAAATTGGAATATCCCTGGCGCCGATGCTCGCGGGCCTGGGTGTTGCAGGATTTATCATTGGTTTTGCATTACAGGATTCCCTCGGCAATTTCGCGGCGGGTGCCATGATTCTCATTTACCGGCCCTATGACGTGGATGATTTTGTCGAAGTGACGGGCGCATCCGGTCTGGTCAAGAAAATGAACCTGGTATCCACCACGATTGTCACCTTTGATAACCAGACCCTGGTGGTTCCGAATAATAAGATTTGGGGTGATGTCATTAAAAATGTTACCGCACAGAAAGTGCGGCGAGTCGACCTGGTATTTGGTATCGGCTATGGCGATGATATTGAGCATGCCGAGAGGGTTTTACATGAAATCGTAACAGCAAACGAAAAAGTGCTGAAAAAACCGGAGCCTAATATCCGTTTGCATACCCTCGCCGACTCATCGGTCAATTTCGTCGTACGGCCGTGGACAAAGACGGAAGACTACTGGGATGTTTATTGGGAAATTACGCGGGAAGTCAAAATGCGCTTTGACCGTGAAGGTATCAGCATACCCTTCCCGCAACGTGATGTTCATCTTTATACAGAAAAAGAAAGCTAGCGCAAACAATGCAGCTAACCGTATGCCATCACGCTAAAACAGATGTTCTGTTCGATATACGGCACTAGGACAACCCTATGCCGGTAAAGAAACTTGCAGTGGCCTTACTTATTGCCACTGTCATCACCCTGTATTTTGTCGGTGATGGAGACAAGTTTTTAAGTATCGACATGTTTCAGGATCTGTTCGAGCACGCGCCCATGACCACGGCGGCCGTTTTCTTTACTGTGTTTTTCATCGGGACCAGTTGTTCACTTCCCGTGACCGGTGTGCTTGCGGTCGCCGGTGGCATTGTTTTTGGTACGGTAACCGGCTTTTGCCTCTCGTTACTGGCCACCACCCTCGGCGGAACAGTTGCACTTTACAGCACCCGCTACCTTTTCCACGACCTGGTCAGAAGAAGGTTTACCGGCCAGATAGACATGGTTAATAAAGGTGTTGAAAAAGAAGGCGCGTTCTACCTTTTCGGGCTGAGGATGATACCGGTTATCCCGTTCTGGTTGCTCAACCTGGTGATGGGCCTGACTTCAATGCGGGTGTCCGTGTTCATGCTCGCGACATTCTGCGGGATGATACCCGTATTGTTGATACTCTCTTATACCGGCAACGAGTTGGGGGATATAAGCAGTTTTAGCTTTGCCGAGGTTTTCACACCCGGCCTGATCCTGGCATTGAGCCTGTTGGCGTCGTTTCCATTATTGGCAAGAGCCCTTGTCAAACTGGTACAACGTTATGCCAGCCGGCAGTGACGTTTGGAATTGCAATCCTGTGCTGCCGGTTTAACCTGGAAAATGTCATTCCGCCAGTATTGATGTCAGCTTATGCAGTTCCGCTATAAGTTCCGTCGCGTGAGTGACGGCAAGCTCTATCTCCCCGGCTTTCACAGCCTGTTCCAGAACCCGTGAGCGGGCGGAAAGTCCTGACGCATTCAGAATATCTGATGAGCCACGAAACCGGTGAGCAATACTTCCGAGCTGGACTGCATCACCCTGATCTACCGCCTGCTGAAGGTCTTTAATGACCTTTGGTACCTCTTCAAGAAACTCATCAATCACGCTGTCCAGAAAATCATCGTCCCAGATTTGCGGTTTCAGTTTTATAGGCTGGTCCGGGACTGAATCCGTATCTTCGGGTCCCGCCAGGCACTGTTCAATCTCCGTAATCAATGTCTGCGCATTAAACGGTTTGCTTATCACTCTCTGCATTCCGGCATCCAGACAACGGCGTTGGTCAACCTCTTCGGTCAAACCTGTCATGGCAATTACGGGAATCTCGGGGTTAATACCCGCGTAACTTGCGTTTCGAATCGTCTCGGTCGCTTCAAAACCGTTCATCCGGGGCATAAAGCAGTCCATCAGCACCAGGTCGTAATGCGCGGACTCCAAGGCGGTAACAGCCTCCTGCCCATCGACCGCCAGGTCCATCGTATACCCCGCATCCTCGAGTATCTTTCTCACCACCATCTGGACAACTACATCGTCTTCGGCGACAAGAATATGTCCGTGGTCTTGTGCTTGAGGTTTATCAGACATATGTCTCACCAGGCTCATTCTGATTTTTCAATGTTCATTCGTGGGCCGAATCTGGACAATAAATACCGGACCGTTTGGTAACAGACTCCGGTTTCATAGGGTACCCGGATTTTAGTGGTGCAGTCATTGTCTCAAAATGGCATAGTATAGATAGTTCGGTAAAGTATAGGGATATTTAAGAATGCGGGCACGCATATTTCTTGCAGATGACCACTCTCTTCTTCTGGACGCGTTCAGCAAGCTGCTTGAACCCAAATACGATATTGTGGGTACAGCGACCGACGGCCGGATGATGCTGAAAATGGTTTCAAAACTGGCTCCCGACCTGGTGTTGATGGATATCGCCATGCCGAACCTGAATGGTTTTGATGCGGGCGAGAAGCTCAAAAAGATTCTGCCCGATGTAAAACTCGTATTTTTGACGGTCAATGAAGACCCTGACATGGTTACCGAAGCGTTCAGAATCGGGGCAAGTGGTTATCTGCTCAAGAGTTCAGCAGCTTCCGAACTGTTTCAGGCCATCGATGCTGTTCTGAATTCGAAAAATTATGTGTCACCAAAAATCGCCGAAAGCATGGCTGGCGCATTTATCAAGAACCCGCATGCCCAAAAAGTGCATGGAGACCTTTCCCTTCGCCAGCGTGAGGTTCTGCAACTGCTTGCGGAAGGCAATACCATGAAACAGGTCGCCGCAGTCCTCAATATCACGCCAAGGACGGTCGCTTTCCACAAGTATCAGATCATGGAAACCCTCGACGTCAAAACCAATTCAGAATTAATTCAATACGCCGTTAAACATGGCTTTGTATCCTGAAGCCAGGCCTGATTTGACAGTCAATTAACTGTTACCTAAACCTCTGACGGCGGCGTCAGGCTGGGTGCCCTCTTCAACTCAACACTGATATTCAGGTACTTGACGACAAGCACCATAGTATTGGGAGCTTCCATGGCCTTGCGCATACAATGATTGATCGCGCCGGTCACGGCCTCAAACTCACCGCTCAACTGGGTGCCGAGCTGGTTGGTAACAATCTCGATACTGTCCTGAACCTGCAATTCCTCGATAAATTCAATGATGTCTGAAATCGGTCTATCCTTTAGGGGGTAAAGGCTCATGTCTGCGACGATTTTCATAAATTCGTATTCCTTGCGTTCATGTAAATAATTAATGCATATTGTAGTTCGACAATAGTTTAGTGCACAGCAAATCCCACCAGGAGTCTGTCGGGTTTGACCGATCGCAGATCATGTTAAATCTGACAGGCTCCTGCTTAACGACTTGGATATAACAGCGCATGCCGAATTCTGAAGACGACTACAAATTTGACACACTGGCAGTCAGGGCCGGCCAGGTACGGACCGCAGAAGGTGAACACTGCGAGCCCGTTTTCACCACTTCAAGCTATGTATTTTCGTCAGCTGCAGAAGCTGCCGCACGCTTTTCGGATGAGCAACCGGGCAATATATACTCACGTTTTACCAATCCGACCGTCAGAACCTTTGAACAGCGCCTGGCCGCTCTGGAAGGCGCCGATTCCTGCGTGGCCACAGCCTCCGGCATGTCCGCCATCCTGTCGACCTGCCTGGGTCTGCTGGGGAGTGGTGACCATATTGTTTCATCACGCAGTATTTTCGGTTCGACAACCATGTTGTTCACCAATTTTCTGGAAAAACTCGGCATCAAGACCAGTTTTGTCAAGCTGACGGATATGGATGACTGGGCTGCTGCAATTCGTCCTGAAACCCGTTTTCTTTTTTTGGAAACACCGTCTAATCCCCTGACTGAAATAGCCGACATCGGTCAACTGGCTGAACTCGCCCACCAAAACGATGCACTGCTGATTGTGGACAACTGTTTTTGCACCCCTGCCCTGCAACAACCGATCGGGCTTGGTGCGGACATCGTGATCCATTCAGCCACCAAGTTCCTGGACGGCCAGGGGCGTTGTGTCGGCGGTGCGGTTGTCGGGCCCGGGGACATCGTTGGTGAAAAAGTATTTGGTTTCCTGAGAACGGCAGGACCGGCCATGAGCCCGTTTAATGCCTGGGTGTTCCTGAAGGGCCTCGAGACACTGAGCCTGAGAATGAAAGCACACAGTGAAAATGCCATGGCCATGGCCCGTTGGCTTGAGCAACAGTCCATGGTGAAGCGGGTCTATTATCCCGGGCTTGAGAGCCATGGCCAGCATGAACTCGCTTGCAGACAGCAATCAGGCTTTGGTGGTTTATTATCGTTCGAACTCAATGGCGGCAAAGAAGCGGGCTGGAAACTGATTGATGCCACCCGCTTAATCTCCATTACCGCCAATCTGGGCGACGCCAAATCCACCATTACGCACCCGGCCAGCACCACCCACAACCGCTTAACACCTCAACAACGTGAGCAGGCAGGTATTGCCGATGGGTTGATACGGATCGCTGTCGGGCTAGAAGATGTTGAGGACCTGAAAAAAGACCTGTCCAGGGGCCTGGTCCGGTAAATCAGTATTCCGAGAGGAGTTCAGCCAGTTTGGGCCAGTGTCCTGCCAGAACATTCTCAGCCATGGGGTAAAGCATGCCCTCTTCCTTGATATTGTGCTGTTGAATCAACATGAGCAGGGTATCACCGATATCCAGGGCTTGTTCCGCATCATCGGATTCCATCGCTGCATCGATCTGCTCCAACAACCCTTGCATCTGCTTATGTTCCATTCTCATCACGGCGGTCGGACCAGCACCGCCCATCCCTGCAGCCGATTCAAGTGCCGGGAACAAAACTTCCTCTTCCATGGCGATGTGACGGCGCATCCCCTTATCAAATTTCTGCCAGGCCGGGCGGGCCGCATCGACATCCTGGGTGTCAAGAAGCTCTTCAACATCAGCCCAACGGGCATCGCAATCACGATGATCCTGTTCAAAGAAAACTACTATACCGGACTCAATATCAATACTCGCCATGGAAGTCTCCTGAATTAATCGCGAAAATCACCGTTGTGGTCTTGTAAATGTATAGCCGATGTCTTGTTTAGGCAATACAATACGACACTTGAGGTTTAAACTCTGACAACTCAAACGCCAAATGCGTGTAGCCCGATTGTACCGTTGAAGGGTACATGACGTCACGTTATGATGGCACCCGATAAATTGACACTGAAACAGGTAATTAAAATGGCGACAACATTTGAAGCAGTAGCTGAGATCATTTCTGAAACCAGCGACATCCCACTGGAAGAAATCACACCTGAAAAGAACGCTTTCACCGATCTTGGCATCGACAGCCTGGACTTTCTGGATATTGCTTTCGCCATCGACAAAAACTTCGGAATCAAAATTCCCCTGGAAAAATGGACCGAAGAGCTGAATGAAAACAAGGCAGACGTCGATGAGTACTTTATATTGAGCAAGCTTTGTACACGGATTGACGAGCTCATCGCTGCCAAAGACGCTTGAATCGAAGATAATTCATGCTACTCGAATATTTTCAGATGATCGACGCTGTCGAGGATCTTGATCCGGATAACGGCAAAATTATCGCGCGTGCAGATGTACCGATGGAAAGCACCGTTTTCGAGGGACATTTTCCCGGGTCGCCCCTGGTCCCGGGCGTGCTTCTTATTGAAACCATGGCGCAGGCATCCGGCTTTATGCTCTTAGCCCGTATGAAGTTTGAAAAGATGCCATTCCTGGCGAATGTTACCAGCGCCAAAATGCGTACATTTGTTGAACCCGGTGAGGTTCTTCTTGTCGAAGCGGAACTGGATCACGACGGCTCCGGGTTTGCTACAACCAAAGCGCGTATCTCGCGTGACGGCAAAAAGATTTGTGACAGTAAATTGATGTTCCGCATCATGCCGTTTCCAAACGACACCTTGAAAAACAATATGCTTGACCGGTATAGCCAAATAAACCAATCATCAACCGGGTGACACAATGAGTAATGAAAAAACAGAAGTCTGGATCACTGGGATCGGACTTGTCAGCTCTTTGGGCGAGGGTCCTGAAACCCACCGGGCTCAACTGACTTCAGGAAAAGTACCCTTACCGGTGGTTGATACTGAAGACCAGGCCCCCTACCTCGTTCATCCAATTGTTGACATTGACGTTGGCACGCAGATCCCGAAGCGGAGCGATCAGCGTCAAATGGGACCGTGGCAACACCTTGGTGTGTATGCCGCCGGCCTCGCCCTTGATGACGCCGGTATTTCGCACAACCCCGAACTGCTCGCTGCGACCAATATGATTGTCGCCGCCGGCGGCGGAGAGCGGGATCTGGAAGTTGATACCGTGATAATGGAAAAGATCGACGGAGTCGAAAACCCGGGCCCGATACTGAATGCGTCTCTGAACAGTGAGCTACGCCCCACCTTGTTCCTGGCGCAACTGTCAAACCTGATGGCTGGCAACATCTCGATCGTTCATGGCGTTACCGATTCTTCACGTACATTTATGGGCGAGGAGGCAGCCGGTATATCTGCAATCGAAACTGCGACGGCACAAATCGAACACGGGCAAGGAGAAATTTTTCTTGTCGGTGGCGCATATATTGCCGAACGTGCGGATATGTCCATGCTGATGGAGTTTGGCCATACACTTTGGCAAGACGATTTTGCTTCAATCTGGTCCCGCAAAGACACTGACGGCGGCATGATAATGGGTAGCGCGGGTGCTTTTCTTATCCTGGAGTCGCGGAAACATGCCGAGGCCCGTGGAGTCAAGCCCTATGCGCGAATCAACGCGGTGGTATCGGATCGCTCTTCCAGGCAAGCCGGTGCGGCGGGTACAGTTGCAAACAATCTGTTCGAAAAGATCAGTGACCGGATACCAGAGGGTCCATTACCCGTGTTATCCAGCTGTTGTGGTGTTCAGCCTCAGCTGACCGAGGAATATGATTTTTTAAACGGCCTGGCTGAACATGGTATTGAGCCGGCCATCCGTGGTGTGACCACGGTGCTCGGCAACACGCTTGAAGCTCAATTTCCGCTCAGTGTAATTTTGGCATCGCTGGCAATATCCGGTGGTACATTTTTTGATCCATTTGATGACTCGGGCGTTGAAAAAGAATTCTCCGGTGATCCGGAGCAGGTCCTGATAAGCACCTGGGCTCATTGGCGGGGCGAGTGCCTTGCACTGGTTGACAAACCCGATGTGACATTACGGGGAGGCGATTAATCATGAGTCATTTTTCAAAAGACCACAAAGGCCGCCCGGTAGTTGTAGTCACTGGAATCGGCATCGTTACATCACTGGGTGAAGGCAAAGAGGATAATTGGCAGAATCTGACCACCGGTCTGTCCGGTGTACGCAAGATAAGCCGCTTTCCAACCGAAGGTCTGCGCACGCAAATTGCCGGCACCATTACATGGGAGCAGGAAGGCCGTTATTGCGCCCCGATGCATTCGATCAACCTCGCCAAAAAATCGGCTGCCGAGGCCATTGAACAGTCAGGAATCGGCTCGAGAGGCTCATTTCCGGGTCCATTGTTCGTGGCAAATTCGCCCGCAGAAACCAACTGGGACCAGCGGATGGTTGTTTATGGCGGACAGGCCGGTGCCGACAGCACGGGTTACGACCGCTTGCTGAAGAACGTAAGAGCAGGCGATTTTTCCCGCTATTATTCGCTATTCCAGTTTGCCAGCATTGCCGATCACCTCGCGGATGCGTTTGGTACCAGGGGCCAGCCAATCTCATTGACGACCGCCTGTGCTTCCGGCGCAACCTCCGTACAACTCGGCGTTGAAGCCATTCGCCGTGGTGATACCGACGCGGCTCTTTGTATCGGAACCGATGGTGAAATTTGCGAGGAGATGGTTGTCCGTTTCAACCTGCTCTCGGCTCTTTCAACCCAGAATGATGACCCGCAAGGCGCGTCCAAGCCATTTTCAAAAACCCGTGATGGTTTTGTTATGGCAGAAGGCTCGGCAACACTGGTGCTTGAATCTTATGACGGTGCGAAAGCGCGCGGCGCAAAAATCCTCGGGGTTGTCCGTGGCGCCGGTGAGCGTGCGGATACATTTCACCGCACCCGCTCCACACCGGACGGTTCTGCCATCATTGATACCATCAACCGTTCGATGGCCGATGCTGGTATGTCACCGGCTGAAATTGATTGTATTAACGCGCACGGTACCAGCACACCGGAAAATGACAAGATGGAGTACCTTGCCCTGTCTGCTGCCCTTGGCAGCGATCTGGACAACACGCCCATCAGTTCCAACAAATCAATGATCGGGCATACATTAAGCGCCGCGGGCACGATTGAAGCCGCCATCTCATTGCTGACCATTCAGGCTGGTGTGATTCCGCCGACAATCAATTGCAATGAGCAGGACCCCAACATCTTGATGGATGTAGTGCCCAATGAAAAGAGAATCCAGACGGTTAACTCTGTCATGTCCAATTCCTTTGGTTTTGGTGGTCAGAATGTCTGCCTGATTTTCTCTGCAGAGCCCGCCTAGGAGCCTGGAACATGACCAATCCAGCAAGCGGAAAAACAGTATTTGTCGCCGGTGGCGCCAAGGGTATCGGACTCGGTGTCGTCAAGGCACTGGCAGCGGATGGATATGACGTATCATTTTCCTACCGGGGTTCGGCCACCGAGGCGGCACAAGTGTGCCAGGACCTCGGTGCTGAGTATCCCGGGCAATCGATCAACAGTTACCAGGTTGACCTGTCTGAACGGGACCAGGTGGACGAATTTGCCAAATTAATGGCCGATACCGATTCACTTTACGGGCTGGTTTACAACGCGGGCGGTTCTTATGACACGCTTGCCGCACTCGCCGACCAGGACAAAGCCGAGGCACTTTTTCAACTCAATTTCTGGGCAATGACCTGCCTGGCCGGCACCGCAGCAAGACCACTGATGCGCGCGAAAGCCGGTCGAATCATCGCGATGGGATCGGTCACTTCACAACTGGCTGTTTCAGGCAATGCCATCTACGCTGCAAGCAAGGGTGCGATGTTGAGTTATATCAGGACATTAGCGGTTGAGATGGCGCGCAAGGGCGTAACGGCAAACTACATTGCGCCGGGCTATGTCGACACTGACCTGCTGGCACCATACGCCTCTTATCGCGAGAAACTGGAGAACCAGATTCCACTGCGACGTTTTGCGCAGCCTGAAGAAGTTGGTGCCCTTACAAGCTTTCTGTTTTCACCACTCGCGGGCTATATCACCGGAAGCATTATTCCGATTGATGGCGGGCTCACTGCCGGCCTGTTGATACAACGTTAGGAGCCTGTCGGATTTAACATGATCTACTGCGAAAAACCCGAGTTTGGCCAGATTTCCCGCTCTTTATCGTTAAATAGCGGTGCTATTCGCCTCAAAAGACCGAAAAATCTGACTCAAATCGACTTTCTCTCGCTACGATCGGTCAAACCCGACAGGCTCCTGGAAATCCAACCTTTTACAAATCGGTAGACTGACACATGCGAGCATTAAGAAACTACGGCGAACGCGATCTTAGAATCACCGAGGTCGACGCTCCTCCACCACCGGGTGACGATGAGATCCAGGTAAGGATTTGCGCTGTTGCACTCAATCATATTGATGTCTGGGGCTGGCGGGGTATGGCGTTTGCCAAGCGTAAACTGCCAATCACGGTGGGAGCGGAAGCATCCGGAGAAATCATCGCCGTCGGAAAAAACGTAAAGGACCTGGAAATCGGTCAGATCGGTGCGCTATATGGTGCCAACACCTGCGGCACCTGCAAACCATGTATAGAAGGCCGTGACAATTTCTGCGAAAACGTCAACGGTGTTTTTGGTTTTCACATTGACGGGTTTGCCCAGGAAATGATGAATTTCCCCGCGCGCCTGTTTGTACCTGCCCCCGAGGGTCTTGACCCGGTGGCTGTAGCCTGCACGCCCATAACCTTTGGTACTGTAGAGCACATGTTGTTCGATAACGCCAAGCTACAGCCAGGTGAAAGCATCCTGGTTCACGCCGGCGGCAGCGGTATCGGCACGGCGGCAATCCAGCTTGCCAAGGCGATCGGCTGTACCGTTTACACCACGGTGGGTAATGATGAAAAGGCCCAACAGGCCCTGGACCTGGGGGCGGATCATGCCATCAACTACCAGACCGACCGTTTTGAAGGCCGTTTGCGTAAACTGACCAAGAAACAGGGTGTTGACGTGGTGTTTGAACATGTGGGTGTCGATACATGGGAAGGCAGTATGTTCTCCATGAAAATCGGCGGACGCCTGGTAACCTGCGGTTCGACCACGGGTATCAAGGCTGAAATCAACCTGTTCCAGCTTTTTCAGCGGCAATTGCGACTGATCGGTAGTTTTGGCTGTAACCTGCGCAACATCAAAACTTCGCTGGAAAAATTGGGCAATGGAACAGTCAAACCCATCGTCGATCTCGAAATCCCGCTGGATCAGATTGGAAAGGGACTGGAACGACTCGAGAAACGCCAGGTGTTCGGTAAAATTATCGTCACCCTTTAAGGCACGCTGAGGCTCCCCAATGCAACTGCCCTTGCGCTACCGGTTTTTGCAATCTCTGATCGGAATCCGTGACTGGATTGTCGCACGGCTGATTGGCCTTGCCCTATGGCTCATCCGCCTGATTCCGCTCAAATATGCGGCCAGGATGTTTGAGAGCTTCGCCCGCTGGCTCGGCCCCAAAATCTGGCGTCACAAGGTGGTCATGGATAACCTGGCGATCGCCTTCCCGGAAAAGAGCATTGGGGAGCGTGAAAAGCTCGCCAGCGACAACTGGGCGCAAATGGCCCGGACCCTGCTCGAATACATTTACCTGGATGAAATATTCAACCTGGAGGTCGGGATGGAAGAGTCCGACACCATAGAGACTCTCAATGGGGAAGTATTCCAGAAATTACGCGATGATGGTCTGCCGGCAATCCTGTTCACCGGGCACATAGCGAATTTCGAACTGCTGCCGATGGTTTCGGAGAAATTCGGGCTGCAGATCTTATCGATGTACCGTCGGCCCAATAACAAATACGCTGCTTCACAGGTTGCGGAATCACGTAAGGGCTTTGACAAAAACCTCGTCGCTTCCGGTGCCGGGGCCTCGTTTCACCTGATGGCTGCGCTCGAACGCGGCGAACACGTCGGATTGCTGGTGGATCAGAAGTTTCGCCGGGGTATCAATGTCCCGTTTTTTGGTAAGGATGCCAAGACCAATCCTCTACTGGCCAAGCTGGCAAGACGTTACGATTGCCCGGTCCATGGCGCCCGTACCGTGCGCTTACCCGATGGCCGGTTCCGGCTGGAAATCACCGACGAACTCGTTCTGCCGCGTGATAAAAACGGTGACGTGGACATCAAAGGTACGACCGAATTGGTCACCAACGTGGTCGAGGGCTGGGTCCGCGAATACCCTGAACAATGGCTCTGGATGCACAGACGCTGGGGATAGGTTTTCCGGTAACTCAAGAATATCAGACCGTGAACCCTGCCAGACAAAAACCAGTCAAACAGAAGCAGAGCTGAGATGGAATTGCACGGCAACGAAGTCCACCTCTATTTTACCTTTCCTGAAAAAATTTCAGATCCCGAACTTTTACAACGCTACGAGTCCTTGTTGACAGATGACGAGCTGACCCAAATGTCACGCTTGTATTTCGCACGCCACCGTCACCAGTACCTCATTACCCGCGCCCTGATACGCACCTGTCTGTCTTCGTATTTTGAGATTGAACCTGCTGCCTGGAGATTTGGCAAAAACGGCTATGGGAAACCTGAGATCAGCTTTCCCGGTCAATCATTGCCGGTTCATTTTAACCTCTCCCATTGCGATGGACTGATCATGTGCGGCATCACACGGGATTACGCTATTGGTGTGGATGCTGAAGACGCACAAAGAACCACCCGTGCTGCCTTTGAAAGTCTTACCAGTTATTTCTCGGCAGAGGAAATTGAGGCGCTGAACCAGTTGCCCCCGGAACAGCAAAAACAGCGGTTTTTTGACTACTGGACACTCAAGGAATCCTATATCAAGGCACGAGGCATGGGGCTTGCAATTCCGCTGGACAAGTTCAGCTTTCAGTTCAAGGCAGACCGCCTCGATGGTCTTGAGATTCATCCGGATTTGAAGGACGATGCAAAAAACTGGCAATTCTGGCGTATGCCGATGGCTGAGCGATACCGGATCGCGGTGGCAGTGAATTCGGGAAATGAACTCAATGTAAGTACTTATAGCTCAGTGCCCTTGCTGATAAATGAGCCTTTGTCCATGGCATTTCTGTGAGGGTATGCGAAAGTCTCTCACTAGCTCATTAGGCACAAAAACTCTGATACTCCGAATAACGGTTTCAGATAAAATATGCCGGCCCACCGGTCAACTGCATTAATGATTAGTAGCAACCTGTGGAAAACACTATCGATTCCAGCGGATAAAAGCATGAATCAGTCAATAGCCGATTATTTTTCAGTTCTTGAAGAAGACGTATCCCCGATCGTTGATTTACGCGGTCTCGAGGCGCCGGAACCGATGGTAAATATTCTGCTGACCTGTTCTGAACTGGGACCGGATGACACCTTTGTTGGACGTCTTCCCCATGCGCCACATCCGCTATTCCCGCACCTTGAAGCACGTGGGCTGGACTGGCAACTACGGGAAGATACGGATGGCAGTATGTTAATAGCCATCCGGAAACGATCTTGAAAACAGTCGGCTTAAGCCTCGACCAGGCGCCTCAGCTATCCATCCCTGCGAGTTTTTTCCTGACCATACCGATCGGTGTTCTCCTGGCAGGCGGCATTCTTCTGAAAACAGGTAATGCAGCACTGGTAAGCCCCTGGATGCCACAGGCACTGGCACTGACTCATGCCGGAACACTGGGTGTATTGGCGATGGGCATGATCGGCGCACTTTACCAGATGATCCCGGTGGTCGCAGGGGTACCCGTTCCATTGACACGAATCGCGCATATTGTTCACGTCTTATTGCTTATAGGCCTGTCTGGTTTTGTCTTGCGACTGCTTGGTGGTTCGACAACGGCAATGACGATTGCGATCGTCTGTTTCAGCATCGCCCTACCCGCATTCCTTCTACCGTTGGGCTGGGCCTTACTGCGCGCCCCTACAAAAGACGAAACAGTTCGGGGAATGCAACTGGCAGTGGTCAGCCTGACCGCACTCACGCTGATCGGCCTGGTATCGGCCGGCGGTTTTGCCGGAGGCTCTTTTTCGGCGAACCGGATGGTGTGGATGCAGGTTCATATGACACTGGCGATACTCGGCTGGGTCGGCGGACTGATAATAGCGGTATCCTGGCAGGTAATACCCATGTTTTACCTGGCTTCAGCTGTCAGCAAAACCATGAAGCGCTGGTTGTTGTTCCTGTTGCTGACCGGGCTGATCCTGCCGTTGATTGTGGCATTCACAGGTTCCGGAACTGACGGCTCTGGATCACAAAACCAGCTGGCGGCCATTGCTGCGCTGCCGGCAGCTTTCGCCGCCTGGTTGCTGCACCCTGCCCTGCTTCTGCACAAACTTTCGCAACGCCAACGTAAGCGTAGTGATGCCTCGCTACTGTTCTGGCAGGCCGGCCTCGGTATCGGTTTGCTGCTGATCCCTGTTGCCATCGCCGCGGTGCTGTTGTCCGACCCCCGCTGGCAGGTATTGTTCGGCTGGCTGGTTATCTGGGGATGGGCGGCTACCATCATGCATGGCATGTTGAGCCGGATCGTGCCGTTCCTCGTCTGGTTTCACCGCTACTCGGCAAGGGTTGGTATCGAGATTGTGCCTTCCATGCGCAGCCTGCTGCCGCAGCAAAGAATCAAAACCGGTTTTGTACTACATATGGGCTCTGTGCTGCTCGGGGTCGTAGCGATCATCTTTCAAACTGACTGGATAGCGCAGTTGACCGGGCTGTTGCTGGTGGCCACAGCGCTCAATATGGCGGGTATGTTGATCCACGTTTTACGGGAACAATAAGCTCGTTCACAGGGAGTACAGTGCCCTTTATCTATTACCTGGTTTGATACCAACGGACTCCGGTCTCATCCGTTTTGATGCTGAGCTCACCTTCATATAAAAGATAACTCAAATGGGCAAGAGCTTCGCCGGTAGCCATCATCAGGTTACTGTCCGTAATTTCACTCTTGAACAATGCCGGGAAGACGTCCACCACACGTTGCGGCTCAGCACAATACTGCCTTAGCTTTTCCAGACCCACCTCGTGTTCTTCGATCAATGCATCCAGGCGTCCCTTCACACCACGAAAGGGCTTGCCATGCGACGGGAGTACCAGGACATCATCCGGTAACAGGGCTTTCATACGGTGTAGTGATTCAAACCATCCTGCCAGGGGGTTGGCCGCAGGTTCAGTGGGATAGACACTGACATTGGGCGAAATGGTGGGCAAAACCTGGTCTCCGGAAATCAAAACATTCTGCTGCAGGTTGTACAGACAGGCATGTTCCGGTGAGTGACCATGGCCTGTAATGATCTGCCAGTCGTTCTGACCAATGGTGACAGGACGGTCTTCGTGCAGACGGTGATATGCCCGCGGTAATTGTGCGACCACCGTGCCAAACGAACCAAACATCTCCCGGTAGCGCAACAGATCTTCTTCGGCGAAGCCGGCAGCCTGGTAGAAACGCTTCCCCTCCCTGGGTGCCGGCAGGCCGGCGTCGGATACCAGGATTCGGCACAGCAGGTATTCATCACGGGTCATATACAATTCAACATCAAGCGTCTCACACAACCAGCCTGCACAGCCCGCGTGATCCGGGTGTAAATGGGTGACCAGCACCCTTGAAACCGGCGCATTATCCAATTGACCACTGAATACACTTTCCCAGGTCCTGCGCGTAGTGCTGGAATTGATACCCGTATCGACAATGGCCCAGCCTTCATCATCCTGCAACAGCCATACATTGATATGCCCCAACATAAATGGCAACGGCAGACGCAGCCATTTCAGACCGGGAATAATATCAATAGCTTCACCGATTTCCGGCTGGAAATCGTACTCATAAAAGACTGAATCTGCAGGAAGGCTCACAAGTCTATTATGTAGCAGAGCCATTGCTGTTGATATGGTTATCAACATTGGATCTGGCATGAGTTTCAAAGCTGGTCCAGCTCCATCGACCGCCAAGGGGGATGCCTTCGGCGTGTCCAGACCTAGGGTGGGTACCCGGAACCGGGACCGTACGAGACAGGAAGTCGAGTCCGAGCGCCACAGGACGTGTTCAAGCGAGTCCCGGTACCGGGTACTCGCCCTTGCTCCCCACCGATAACACAGTGAGACAGGAGTGGGATCGCTCTGAATGAACGAACGTGCTTCACCTCATCAAAAAATCTGAAATTAATCTCGTTTACACTGTTTCTGGCTATAATCCGCTCATAAACTTTGCTTCCCAACCCTCAATCCTGTGGGTAGCACGACGATAAGGATGAATCACATGGATCTGAAAATTGCCGGCCGCAAGGCCATTATTTGCGCCTCCAGCAAGGGACTGGGTAAAGCCTGTGCACTGGCACTGGCCAAAGAAGGGGTTGATGTCTGGATCAGCGCACGTTCAAGCGGCCCTTTGCAGGCGGCCGTTAAAGAGATCAATGACGCTGGAGGCGGTACGGCAACGGCTATCGTTGCCGATGTCACCAGCGAAGAGGGGCGCGCTGCCCTGTTTGAGGCCTGCCCTGCCCCGGACATACTGATCAACAACGCCGGCGGACCGGCACCCGGTGACTTCCGCGACTGGGATCAGAAAGACTGGTTTGAAGCCATCAATGCCAATATGTACAGTGCCATAGACATGATTAAACGATGTCTGGACGGCATGATCGGGCGGCGTTTCGGCCGTATCGTCAATATCACCAGCGTGGCAGTGAAGGCGCCGGTATCGGTACTGGGCCTTTCCAACGGCGCACGCGCGGGTCTGACCGGCTTTATATCCGGGATCGCCAGGGAGCCTGCACAACACAATGTCACCATCAACAACCTGTTACCCGGTTACATTGCAACCGATCGCATGTGGTCGGTTCTTGAAGCGGGCGCCATGCAGTCGAAAACGAACCTGGAAGAATTCCAACAGAATATGTTTAACAAAATTGGTGCCAGGCGTCCTGGAGAACCGGATGAATTCGGTGCTACATGCGCCTTTCTTTGCAGTCAGCAAGCGGCCTATATCACGGCACAGAACATCCTGATGGACGGAGGGCTTTACCCGGGCACCTTTTAAACCGGGAAGCTGGCCAATGATCAGAAAAGGAATCAAGCCCAGACTTATTTTTGGTTTTGATACGACCGGCGAAAGACAAAGTTTTCGAAGGGTTATGCCATTCAGGCGGTCATGGATAGCCATCGCAGTAGTGGCGGCTCTTGATGCCGCTTTTATTATTCCCGCGGTGATCACCTTCGGGCAGGCAATGTCCGAATGGAGCCGTTTTGATTCCCTCTTCGACCTCGTGGCAGCACTATTTTTGAGCGCCTGGCTGCTTGGCTGGGTAATTGCCCCCCTGGTACTGACTGGAATCCTTTTACTGATGTTATCCGGTAGAGAGACTCTCAAAGCCGGGCCCGGGACGGTTGAAATTTTTTTGGGAATATCCTTTGTGGGTGTCACGGCACACTACGATGTATCAAAAATGCGAAACCTGCGCTTCGAGCAGCCTCCAAAGAAGTCCGGCAAGGCATGGCGTGGTTCGCACCTGGTGTTTGATTATGGTGCCAACACGATTGCTTTCGGCTCCAATATGCGCGGTGATGAAGTAGCGGAACTTAGAAGCCGGTTGGAATTCGCGACCGGTGCAAAAATACGCCGCGGTAACGCGCTTTCAGAGGAAACAGCTGAAAAGTGGGAGCCTGATGTAGAGGCTGCGGCGCCTGATTTGCCGGTCGCAGCATCAATGGTCAGCAATCCCCCCCTTTCACTGGCATCCCCGACGACGCTGGTTTTAATCGCCGCTAATCTGGTTCCGGTGGCCGGAAGTTTATTCCTGGATTGGAAACTGAGCGATGTGATGCTGCTTTACTGGGCTGAAAGTGCCGTGATTGGTTTTTTTAATGTTGCTAAGATCATCGTGATCGGCCGCTGGGCTGCTCTTTTTGCCGGACCCTTCTTTGCCGCACATTTTGGTGGGTTTATGGCAGTCCACTTCCTGTTTATTTATACGATTTTTATTGAAGGAGTGCATGCACAAGGGTCGACCGGCGGTGATCTCGCAGAGGTTGCCTTGCTTTTTTCCAGTTTATGGCCTGCCCTGGCCGCGTTGTTTCTCAGCCATGCATATTCGTTTTACGAGAATTTCCTCGCCCGCCGGGAGTACCGGGGAAGAACGGTCAAAGACCAGATGTCAGAGCCATACAGCCGTATTATTTTTATGCAGATGGTATTGATTTTCGGTGGCGGCCTGACCATGGTGCTTGGTAGTCCGGTACCGGTATTGCTGATCATCATCGCGCTGAAAATTTTCTTTGATATAAAAGCACACCTCAAACAACATTCAGGCGGCAAGCACAATAATAGTGCCTCCGCCTGATTGTCATTTCAAAAATACCGGTCTGATTGTTACTCACTATCCTCCAGTGCCGCATGGGCTGCTGCCAACCGGGCGATCGGAACGCGGAACGGTGAACAGGACACATAATCTACACCCAGTTTGTGGCACAGATGGATACTCTTGGGATCACCACCGTGTTCACCACAGACACCGATCTCCAGATCTTTTCGTACAGAGCGCCCTTCATCAGTGGCAATCTTCATCAGGCGACCGACACCATCAGGGTCGATGCTGGCGAATGGATTGTCCTTGAGCAGGCCATCCTGAAGGTACTGCACCAGGAAGCCAGACTCGGCATCATCACGTGAGATACCATAGGTCGTCTGGGTAAGATCATTGGTCCCGAATGAGAAGAACTCGGCGGACTCGGCAATCTTGGCTGCGGTCAGCGCCGCCCTTGGAATCTCGATCATGGTCCCGATCAGGTACGGTATCTTTGCACCAATTTCCTCCATCACCTTGACCGCCTTCGCTTCAAGGGTCTTGCGCATCAGGTTGAACTCACTTTCAAGTGACACCAGCGGTATCATCACCTCGGGTCGCACATCAACGCCATCCGCAGCACAACGGCAGGCCGCTTCAAATATAGCCTGAACCTGCATCGTGTAAAGACCGGGGATAGTGATTCCCAAACGCACACCCCTTGTACCCAGCATTGGGTTGGATTCCTCCAGCGCAGTGACGCGCGCCAATAATTTACGCTTCTCCTCGATCTCTTCCAGTGTACGATCCACGTCCTTGAGGTTGTTAAGGTGCTGCATACGCAACTTGAGATCGGTCAGATCCATCATCAGGTCGTGGGCCGAAGGCAGGAACTCATGTAATGGCGGATCCAACAAGCGAATGATCACGGGGTAGCCGTCCATGGCACGGAACAGTCCTTCAAAATCCGAACGCTGCATGGGTAGCAGCCTGCTGATGGCCTCATTACGCTCCGAGAGGGTGCTGGCCACGATCACTTTTTGCATTATCGGTAACCGGTCTTCCTGGAAGAACATATGTTCTGTACGGCACAGGCCGATACCCTTTGCACCGTATTGACGGGCGCGCTGGGCATCTTCGGGATAATCCGAGTTTGCACGAACCCCGATTTTACGTATGTCATCAGCCCACGAAAGTATCTTCATCAGGTAGGGGTCATTAAAATCAGGTACCTGGGTCGGCAGCTTGCTGCTATAAATCAAGCCCGTGTTGCCATCGATGGAAAGGTAGTCACCTTCCTTGATGACCATGTCATCACCCACCAGCATCTCGTGGTTATCCAGATCAATTTCGATGTTACTGACACCAACAACGGCGGGTTTGCCAAACTGCCGCGCAACCAGTGCAGCATGACTGGTACGTCCACCCTTGCAGGTGACCACACCTTTGGCTGCGAGCATGCCATGCACATCATCAGGCCTGGTTTCCGGTCTGACGAGGATGACATTTCTGCCGTCCTCTTTTGCCCAGCGCTCGGCAAGACTCGGATCAAATGCGATGATCCCCACCGCGGCACCTGGAGAAACGTTCAGCCCCTTGGCAATGGGCTGTACCTTTTTGAGGGCATCTGCCTGCAACTGCGGATGCAGGAAGAAGTCCACCTGATCCGTTTTCACACGTGAAACGGCCTCAGCAATCGTTATCAGGCCTTCGTCGACCATGTCGACTGCGATACGGACTTCTGCTTGTGCGGTACGCTTACCGTCACGTGTCTGCAGCAACCAGAGCTTACCCTGCTCAATGGTAAACTCCATATCCTGCATATTACGGTGGTGTTTTTCCAGCCGGCGGGCAATCTGCTGCAACTCCTCATACTGCTTTGGCATATCCCGGGCCAATTGCCTGATGGGCAGAGTCGTCCGTGTTCCGGCAACCACATCTTCACCCTGCGCATTGATCAGGTAGTCGCCTTCCAGTGAGGGCGCGCCATTGGTTGCATTTCGCGACATGAATACACCGGTGGCTGAATCATCACCAAGGTTACCGAAAACCATGGTCTGGATGTTCACAGCCGTGCCCAGATCATGTTCAATTCCGGCAGCATTACGATAATCAAAGGCCCGTTTTCCGTTCCAGGATCTGAATACGGCTTCGGTGGCTTGCTGCAATTGCTCATACGGATCAGTCGGGAATTCCCTGCCGGTATAGCTGCGGATGATCTTCCTGAATCTCTTCGTAACGGACTTCCACGCATCTGCATCGAGGCCGGCATCTGCTTCAACCTGGGATTCCCGCCGTTGCGCAGTCAGTACCGCTTCAAAAACCTCATCGGGAACGCCCATCACAACACCGCCAAACATCTGCACCAGTCGACGATACAGGTCATAGGCAAAACTCGGACGCTTGGTCAGCTTTGCCAGACTTTCTGCAATCTCGTCATTCATGCCGATGTTAAGGATGGTATCCATCATACCCGGCATTGAAAACTTGGCACCGGAACGGCAGGAAACCAGTAAGGGATTTTTCGGGTCACCGAAACTTTTACCAGTGATTTTCTCCAGTTCGGTAGTGGCTACCAACGCCTGGTCCCACAAACCTGCAGGAAAATTCTGATCAGCTGCCAGGTAGTCATTACAACCTTCGGTCGTTACGGTGAAACCCGGCGGTACGGGGATACCCAGGCTGGTGGCATCAAACAGGTTGACGCCTTTGCCACCCAGCAATCCGCGCATGGACTCCCAGTCTCCATCGTAGCGGGCCAATACCTCTTCGATTTCTCCGAACAGGTAAACGTATTTTTGTGATTTTTTCTTTGAAGTCATGCGTCGTCTCCATACATTAATTAGTTCAAAATAAAATGACAAAAAATTGCAGTGGTAAACGATAAACGGAATCCAAATTATGTATGGTGATTTAGGTCAGTTACGGTGCATAAATTGGAAAAAACCTCCAACAACCCTCCCTGAACCGCTTCGGAGCTTTACGCAGAAAACATGACCTATATCATTGTATTCAAATCTATTTAAACCATAATCTCACCCCGGTTATAACTATAAACAAACCGAGTATCAGAAATGGGCGACCAGGCCGGTCACTTGGCCGGCAAATTCCTTCGGGATTTAGAGAAGAGGTTATACACATGAACGCAGCAGTAATGGAAACACAACCGGAAACACACGGTAAGGGCAAAGACCCGATGCCGGAGGCGCCGGCACTCACGCCACAAAAATATTACCGGCTTCCATGGACGCTTAATGATAATGGTATCTCCTGGCTGGAGGTGACCGATGCCTGCAACCTGACCTGCGAGGGTTGCTATCGTCCTCATATCGACAATCACAAATCACTCGAGCAAATTGCCGGGGAACTGGCAGTATTCAAAAGCCAACGCAAGAGCGACTGTATGAGCCTGGCTGGCGGTGACCCGCTGATGCACCCTGAAATTGTTGAAATCGTCCGCATGGTGCGTGAGGGTGGCTGGAAACCAATCATCAACACCAACGGACTGGCCCTTGGCAAAAAATTGCTGATGAAACTCAAGGAAGCCGGTGCATCGGGTTTCACTTTCCATATTGATACCACCCAGATCAGGAAAGACTCGGAGGCCGAGACCGAAGCCGGGCATAACGAGCTACGTACCAAATTCGCCAGGATGCTCGCGGAAGCAGGCGGTTTGACCTGTTCCTTTAACCAGACGGTCAGCGTCAACACGCTGGACCAGGTCAAGGATACGATGGAATGGGCGCTGCAATACCCCGACATCGTGCATACCGTGGTATTTATCTTATTCCGCAGCCCGAGCCTCACCGGTGAGTTCGACTTCTATGCCAACGGTGAAAACGTCACCGAGTACGATAATTATGAAGAAACCCCCTGGGGTGGCGACAGTCTCGTAGAGGCCCGGCACGTGGTTGCGAAAATCCGTGAGGTTGATCCCGATTTTGAACCCAGTGCCTACCTCGGCGGTACGGTTGATCCGAACTCAACCAAGTGGCTGATTGGTGCCCGTATGGCCAATCAAAAACGCGGGTTCGGTTACGTCAGTCCGAAATACATGGAATACCTGCAGATGGGTCACCACTTGTTCAAGGGTACCTGGCTGAGTTATTCCACACCAAAGCTACTGCAAAGAGGCAAGTCCACAACCGCACTGTTTTCCCTGGTTGATGGCGGTATGCGGAAAATCGGCAAAGAGTACATCCGCGCATTGGGTCAGGATGACGCATCGATCCGCGACAAGCTGCACATGCAAACTTTCACGATCATTCAGCCGGTAGACCTGATGGCAGATGGCCGTGCAAACATGTGCGATGGCTGCCCGGACATGACCGTTTACAATGGTCAGCTTTACTGGAGCTGTCGACTTGAGGAGATTAAGAGTCACGGCTGCTTCATGCAGGCAGCACCGCGTAAATGTGAAAAACCTTTGCAACCGGAGATCGTCTGATCCGTCAAAGATTTTTACTGCAAAAAGGCGTGTAGTGGGGTTTTAATATCTCCACTACACGTCTGTATAATAGGCGGATTGAACCAACCGACATTCCCGCCTTCAAAGCATGCTGGAATTGCAGACGGAACCCACGCATGAAATCCTTACTGAAAACCACCCTTTTACTTTGCAGCATGGCCGCTGTCAGCACGCTCTCCGGTAATACCGGCGGAGAAAGAATGCTGAAGTTCCATCACACCCACACCGGTGACTCCCTGCAGGTAGTCTACTTCAGGCAGGGTGAGTACGACCCCGGTGCTTTTGATCAACTCAAGGTCTTTCTCGCCGACTGGCGCGATGGAAAACAACACGATTTTGACCCACAATTGATGGATATCCTCTGGCAGTTACAACAAGTCACCGGATCAGTTAATACCTGGGAGGTGATCTCGGCTTACCGGTCACCCGAAACCAACGAGATGCTGCGTAGCAGAAGCCCGGGTGTCGCCAGGAACAGTCAACACCTTCTGGGAACTGCGATTGATGTACGGCTCAGGGGAATGGAGCTTGAAGCACTTCGTGATAACGCCAGGAGTCTCAAACTGGGTGGTGTGGGTTATTACGCAAAATCGAATTTCGTACATGTCGACACAGGCAGGGTACGATATTGGTAAAGTAAGTCATACAGGATAAAGATTTTAATTTCAGTCCGCAGGAAATTTCTATGAACTCAATAAAACAACTAGCAGGTCTGTTGATCATTTTCTTAATACTCGCCGGATCAACCGGACTGCAAGCGAGCAACGCCTCAAAAACCCAGCAGGACATCGAGCAGTTACTCGGAACCGATTACCTTATCATCCAGGGTGTCGAGATTCTGACGGAGGGTCTTATTCTTGATGCCTATGAAGACCATGCATTCGCGCCTTACTGGACCGATGCAGACAAAATCAGGGAATTGATGCTACTCATTAACAGTGCTGCAGATCATGGACTGAAGCCTTCGGATTACAACATTGAGATACTCAATCAAGTGCTCAAGCTGCGTCAGGAACAGCCTTCCGCTGAGATAGAAGCGGAAGCTGATATCCTGTTGACAGAAAGTCTGTTTCGATATGGTTACCACCGGCGTTTTGGAAAAGTGAAAGCCAACGCCATGGATCCGAACATCAATTTCAGAAGAGAGCTTTTCCATCAACAGGCACCTTCCAAGACGCTTGAACAGGCTCTTGATTCCTCATCGTTGGCCGACTTTGTCGAAATTATTGCTCCCACAGGACCCGTCTACAGGCAACTGCAGGGCAAAATGAAGTTCTACCGTGATATCGCAGCCAAGGGCGGATGGCCTACCATACCGGATGGCCCGACGCTTCACCCCGGTGACAATGACCCGCGCGTGGCTCTTATTAGAGAAAGACTGGCGACAACCGGTCACATTGCAAACGACTCTGGCGCAGATGCTTCATCTTACGACGCGGTTCTCAAGGAAGCTGTGAAGGCTTTTCAGATACGCCATCAGCTTGGTGCAGACGGCATCGCCGGTAAACAAACTTTCACTGCTATGAATGTACCCGTTGAACATCGCATCGACCAGATTCGACTCTCCCTCGAACGTCTGCGCTGGGTTAAGGAGGAAGCAGTCGATACCATGGTGGTCGTCAACATCGCAGGTTTCAGAGCCCTCTTCTTCAGAGGTGGGGAGGCCGAATGGGAAACGCGTGTGATGGTTGGCAAAAACTATCGAAAAACACCCATTTTCAGGGGTGATATTGCCTACCTGGAATTCAATCCAACCTGGACAATCCCCCCCGGCATTTTGAGGAATGACACATTACCTGCTATCAGGAAAGACCCGAACTACCTGGCATCGAAAAACATCCAGGTAATCGACCAGAATGGCAAAATCATTGATCCATCAAGCGTGGATTGGACAAAGCATCAGAAAAGCGCTCCTTATACATTTCGCCAGACGCCGGGGCCTCATAATTCACTCGGTACCGTCAAGTTCATTTTTCCAAATGAACATTTTGTGTTTCTGCACGACACACCGCATCGAGAGCTTTTCTCACAAACTGAAAGAAACTTCTCATCCGGTTGCATCCGCGTTGAAAATCCGTTCGATCTCGCTGAACTGGTCTTGAACGACCCCGTGAAATACAACCGGTCAGAATTGGATGCAATTCTGGCATCACGTAAAACCCAAAGGATCAACCTGAAACCCAAGGTCCCTGTCATCATTCTTTATATCACTGCCAGTATTGGAGCAGATGGTGAAGTTCGCTTTTACAAGGATATTTACAACCGCGACCAGAGAGTTCTGGATGCGCTAAATGGCCCGGTGGTGATTCTACTGCCCGACGAGTAGGTGGGTACGGTTCATCAGGGTAGCCGGGTTGGGCCTAGTGTAGCGTCAACCCTAAAAAGAAGCCTGCCGCCCGGATGATAAGCAAAGGACTCAGACTGACCAGGCCGGGTACCCGGCATCTGACCGTTATTGCCGCACTGCTGGCGATGATCGGACCTTTCAGTATTGATGCCTACCTGCCCTCGTTTCCGGATATTGAAACAGAATTCGGCATCAGTCGCGCCCTGCTCTCACAAAGTCTCGGGGTATACCTGATGGCTTTTGCCATCTCGACGCTTTTCTGGGGGCCATTGGCAGATCGTTTTGGCCGCCGCCTCGTGATCCTGGTCAGCATGGCCATATATACCCTTGGCTCCATAGGATGTGCGCTGTCGGGCAGTGCTGAGACTTTCATGCTGTTGCGTATTGTTCAGGGTCTGGCTGCCAGCGGAGGGTTTATCGCGGGACGCGCCATGATACGTGATGCCCACGATGCCGAAGCGGCACACCGCGCCATGTCGCAGGTGATGATGCTTTTCGCACTTGCACCCGCACTGGCACCGGTACTGGGTGGTTGGCTCCATGATCATTTTGGCTGGCGCAGCGTCTTCTGGTTTCTCAGCATTTTTGGAAGCCTGCTGTTGCTGATGGGATTCTTCGTCAGCGAGACACTACATAATGATCAGCGTCGTTCGATACATCCAAGGAGCGTCATGCGTGTGTATATCGGTGCGTTGCTACATAAACGCTTTCCTGCCCTGATTCTCTGCCTGTCCCTGTCTTTTGGCGGCCTGTTCCTCTATATCGCTGGCGCACCCACGGTAATCTATAATTTCCTTGGTCTGGGTAGCGAAGATTTTGGCTGGCTATTTATACCGATCGTCAGCGGACTGATACTCGGGGCATCGATATCAAGCCGGTTGGCACACCGCTGGCCCGCACAGAAAACCATTTCGGCCGGACTGCTGGTGATGATGGTTGCCACTGTGCTCAACCTCGCCTCGGTCAACATAGCCACGGCGGGTATTTTCACCGTTGTTGGCCCGCTGGTGCTCTACGTCACCGGACTCTCAGTGATGATGCCGGCGATTACCGTACTGGCGCTGGATTGCCTGCCCACCCACCGGGGAACTGCGGCTTCGATGCAGGGTTTTCTGCAATCGATAACCAATGCCGCGGTAGCAAGTATTGCGGTACCATTATTACATGCCACCTGGTTGAATTTCGTAATGGGCCAGCTGGTGTTTTTATTGCTGGCAGCGGGATTGTGGTATCAACTCAGGGGGGCCGAATAACGATGCAAAAAGAGATAATACACCGGCTGATCGGGATACTGTCGGCAGTGGTCCCTTTCCTCCTGACCGCAGTGGCTTTCCTGATTGCGGCGACGAGGGAGATCGGGCTGCACGGTATCTACATGGATGCAGGCGCAGGCTGCAGTAGAAATCTATGACAGGCCAATCAAAACCTGAACCGGCACTGCGCCGGGCCATCAGCAAGACCGGCTACAGTGCCATGACACTCAACGGTGTCATTGGTGCCGGTATCTTTGGTTTGCCGGCGGTAGCTGCCGCGAAAACCGGAGCTTTCAGCCCATGGTTGTTTGTCATCGCCGGTTTACTGATATTAAGCGTGGTGCTGTCATTTGCCCGTGCCTCCAGCATGTTTCGCCATACCGGTGGCATAGTGCTTTATGCAAATCATGCCTTCGGCCCGTTCGTCGGCTTCCAGGCAGGCTGGCTGGCATACCTTGGCCGTGTCACTGCCATGGGTGCCAACGCCAACCTGCTGGTGACCTATGCAAGCTGGTTCTGGTCACCGCTCGCGGACGACTTTAACCGCTCGATATTGATGTCGATGATGATTATGGGGCTGACCTGGCTCAATGTCCGCGGGGTCAGGCACAGTATCGGAATTATCTATATTTTCACCATCCTGAAACTATTGCCCCTGTCCCTGCTGGTGCTGTTCGGCCTCGGGCATATCGACCTGCAGATGCTCGGAGGAGCCGACCTTCCCGAGTTCGGTCAATTCAGTGAGGCAGTGCTGATAGTGCTGTACGCCTATGTCGGCTTTGAAGGAACTGTCGTGGCAGCGGGAGAAGGCCGCAGTCCCCGGCGCGACCTGCCAAGAGCGATGATTAATACCATTCTCGTCACCGGGCTGATTTATATACTGATACAACTGGTTGCCATCTCAAGCTTAGCGGACCTGGCGACCAGTTCGACGGCGCTGGCGGATGTTGCTGTTGTGCTGTTAGGTCCCGCCGGTGCTGCCCTGTTAACACTCGGAGCGGTATTTTCAATTGGCGGAAACCTGCAATCTACGTTTTTGTCAGCACCCAGGATGACCTATGCACTTGCGCTTGACGGGAGTTTGCCTTCCTGGTTTGCAAAAGTGCACCGCAGACATCAGACGCCCCATATCTCGCTATGGGTTTACGGTGCTTTTTGCCTGGCACTTGCCTTGAGCGGAAGTTTCATATGGCTGGCTGTCATGAGTACGCTCGCCAGGCTATTGACCTATATCGTCTGCATCGCCGCTTTGCCACGCCTGGAAAAGACAATTGAACCAGTTGAGAACCAGTTCCGTTTGCCGGGCGGTTTACTGATCCCTGCTATCGCGATGATTTTGTGCCTTTGGTTAATTACCTATGCGTCCGCCCAGGCGTGGCTGACTTGTCTCGCGTTCATGGGTCTTGGCACCGTGCTGTATGTCCTGTCTCGACGGATGTCCAGAAAATCCGGGTAAACTGATGTTGGGTTGATCAATCACGCTGCTGAATTAGCTAACGTGCCAGTTTCTTTGGGTGCTTTCACGCTGGTTCTCAGGGTTGCCTGCTGTCATAATTCCAACGCTCATTTCACATCGGAGTTTTCCATGTCCACATTGATCGAACAGGCACATTCAAGGGAGTGGTTTTATTCCTACGATTTGCCTGACGGCAGTTCAACGAACACCTATCACGATGCAGATATCCATGCGATTCATGATACCCGCTGGAAAATGCTGCAGTCCTATCTGGACAGAAACCTGGGAGCCGACCGAAGTGGTTTATCAGTACTGGACCTGGCGTCCCACCAGGGCTGGTTCGCCGTCAATATGGCACGCGCCGGTTTCGCGTCTGTCCTGGGTGTCGATGCCCGCCAGTCGCATGTGGATGACAGTACGCTGATCTCAGATATTTACCAGTTGGATCAACTTTCCTTTCAACAGGGGGATATTCATGAGCAAAGCCCCGATCAACTCGGTCAGTTTGACGTGGTATTGATGCTCGGTCTGCTCTACCACCTGGAAAACCCGGTCGGTGCCCTGCGTGTCTGCCGCAGTTTGTGTAAGGATCTCTGTATCATTGAAACCCAGGTCGTCCCGGGTATGACCGGTTTTGTTGATTACGGCAGTTACCAGTATGTCAGGCCGCTGAAAGGCAGTTTCGGCATTATAGACGAGATGGATGATACCCACGGGCCCGAGGCCAGTGTCACCGGTATTTGCATGGTACCCAGCCTTGATGCCCTGTTGTGGATATTGGAGAAAGTCGGTTTTTCCAGGGTTACCGTGCTCGAACCGCCTGCCGATGCCTACGAGCAATTGCGTTACCACAAACGCGTCATGGTCGCAGCGCACGTTTAAAGAACATGTAAATGAAGATTGAAGCTTCGGCAATCGAGGTGACCTGTCCGGAAGCCGAGGTCTACCATCGTCTGTTACCACTGGATAACAGTCACATACTGGAACTGGGTTGCGGTGCTGCTGAAAAAACACGGGATATTGCCACATCCGGTGCCAATCGCAAAGTTACCGCCCTGGAAGTTGATGTTGTAGCCCACCGGAAAAATCTGCAGATCACCGACTTACCCAATGTGAAATTCGGCCTTGCCGGTGCGCAGGATATCCCATTGGATGATGAATCGGTCGACATTGTATTGATGTTCAAATCACTGCATCACGTACCCGTGGAACTAATGGAGGTCTCACTGATGGAGATCAGACGGGTGTTGAAGCCGACGGGTTTGGCCTATATTTCTGAACCGGTTTTTGCTGGAGAATTCAATGAGATATTACGTATATTTCATAATGAACAGAAGGTGCGGGAAGCGGCTTTTAATGCCTTGAAAACAGCGGTAAACCAGGGGTGGTTTCGCCTGGTTGAAGAAACGTTTTTCAATACACCGGGGTTTTACAGGGATTTTTCTGAATTTGAAAACACCGTTATCAACGCCACCCACAGTCAACACAGTCTCGATTCCAGCCTGCTGGAGTTGGTCAGACAAAGATTCGAAAGGCACCTGGGTGATGATGGTGCACACTTTCTAACACCGGTTCGTGTCGATCTGTTGCAGAAGCAATAAAACAGGCGTTTTCCGCGCCAGCTATTAAACCTCTCCGTTTACCCAGACAGCCTCGACAAACTGGCTCAGTCCGGCATCCCGGTATTTTGGCGGCATATTCTTAAGCGCACTCTTCTCACCTGCCCTGCGGAGCCCGGGCCAATACGTTTTCACTTCATCCGGCAATACGGAAAATGGTGGTCCGTCTACTTTCTGCTGATCGTACTCAAGCGTAATCAATAGCTGCGTAGCATTCACTTTCAAAAGTGTTTTTGTGTGCTTCACATAGGCCGGGCGCATCGAAGGTGGCAACGCCACCAATGCGGCCCGGTCGTATAAGGCATCGAACGGTTCATCCGAAAAATGAAAATAGTCCCCGCAGACAATGGTCAGTTGATGCTCAACACTCCGAAACCAGGGGAGTCCGCCGTCCGTACCGGTTTCAAAGTGGATGTCCGCCTCGTTAAAGAAAGCCCGCACGGCTTTTTCCGAGAGTTCAACACCGGTCACATCGCAGCCTTGTTGTGAAAGCCATAACAGGTCGGGTGACTTGCCGCACAGCGGCACCAGTACACGACTGCCACCTGTGAGCCCGGGCCAGAACTTGCGAAGTGCTCGGTTACCATTGGCTTCATGCCAACCGGTTTGACCGATCTCCCAGCGGGCCAGCCATGCATCAGTCAAGACAGTTCATCCCGGTAACAGGCTTGAGCACTCTGGATATTAATGCTACTCAGAACTGCTCTGCATCCAGCGCCATCATGCTCTCACTACCTGACTTGACCGTCGCGAGGTAGCTCAATGTTCGTGGCAACAGGTGCTCGAAATAAAACTGCGCGGTCACCTGCTTTGTTTTCAGGAAAGACTCATCATCGTTGCCGGCCTCCAGCATCTGAATTGCCTTAAGGGCAGATTTACCCATGACCCACCCGCCACAGAGGTATCCCATCAACATCATGAAATTCACACTGGCACCACCAACCGCATTCCGGTCCTGCGATCCGTTCTCCAACAACCATGCCCTGGCTTCTTGACCGGACTGAACCGCCATTTTCAAGGCATCGCCCATTACCGCGACACCGTCAACTCCGGACATTGCTTCGGCTGTCGCAAGAATCTCATCAAGCAGGTCCTGAAGCGCTTCACCATTGTCACCGAGCGTTTTACGACCGGCCAGGTCGAGCCCCTGGATGCCGGTTGTTCCCTCGTAGATGGTCATGATGCGTGCATCACGGTAGAGTTGGGCACTTCCGGTTTCCTCGATATAACCCATACCGCCGTGCACCTGTGTACCCAGGTAGGTGATTTCCTGCGACAATTCGGTCAACCAGCCCTTTACAATGGGCGTGTACAGACCTACGCGTAAGGCATGTTTATGCGCCTGGTCCGGATCCGAAGCGTTATGTTCCCGGTCACTCTCGGCCGCTGCGATATAGGCCAGGCCGCGCATGGCCTCGGTTGCCGATTTCATCACCATCAGCATGCGCCGTACATCCGGAAACTCAATAATCGGATAGCGCGAACCGTCACTTCGTGTGCCCTGCAGACGTTCCTTTGCATACGGAACGGCCTGTTGATAGGAGCGCTCAGCAACACCCAGGCCCTGGATTCCCACGCCCTGGCGGGCCTCGTTCATCATGGTAAACATGGCCATTAGGCCCTGGTTGGGCTGACCCACCATATACCCGACCGCACCACCATCATCACCGAAATTCAGGGTGCAGGTCGGACTACCATGAATACCCAGCTTGTGTTCAATACCCGTACAAAAAACATCATTGCGTTTACCGGGCCTGCCATTCTCATCCAGCAAAAACTTCGGCACCACAAAGAGCGAAATGCCCCTGACACCGGCGGGCGCATCGGGTAACCGTGCCAGTACGAGGTGGATGATGTTTTCCGTCATCTGGTGATCACCCCAGGTAATATATATTTTCTGACCGCTGACCAGGAAGTGGTCACCATCAGGTATTGCCTTGCAGGCCACTGCTGCCAGGTCAGAACCTGCCGCAGGTTCCGTCAGGCACATGGAGCCTGTCCAGTTACCACTGATCATGTCGGGCAAATAGGCGCTTTTCAGCTCCTCTGTACCGTGTTTCTCAATCGCCTCAACCGCTCCGGTTGTCAACAGGGGGCATAGTGATAACGCTGCGCAGGCGGAATACCAGATCTCAGTTGCCGCAGCTCCCAGCACCCGCGGCATAGCTGAACCGCCATATTCCTCGCCTGCAGTCAGTGCGGCCCAGCCATTGTCCGCATATTGGCGGTATGCGTCAGCAAAGCCCGGGGTTTCATGCACCCCGTCTTCTTCCAGGGTAGCACCTGACTTATCGCCCACTTCATTCAGCGGCGCAAAAACCTCGCTGCCCAGGCGCCCTGCTTCCTCAAGAATGGCGGTCGCCAACTCACTGTTCACCTCTTCAAAACCGGCATCCAGGCATAGCTGGTCAAAATCCAAAATATCGTTGATCAAAAACGAAGCATCTTTGTAGGGGAATTGATAGTCGCTCATCGGATACAATCCTTGTGTGCAAATAGTGTGATATAACTTGGTTATATTATGATCATTTTCGGTCTTCGGGGATACCACGAGTGCATGAAAAATTGAGGTTTGACGTAGCCATTGTCGGCGGTGGACTGGCCGGGATAAGCGCAGCCATTGAACTGCTCGACCAGGGGCTGAAGATCGCCATCATTGACCGGGATTCCGAGCGGAATTTTGGCGGCCTGGCGATGAAATCCCTGGGTGGTATGACCCTGGTGGATACACCTGTTCAGCGCCTGAACCGAATCCACGACAGCCCGGAAATTGCCCTGCGGGACTGGCACGCCTGCGCTCAGTTCTCAGCGGATGATCATTGGCCCAGGCGATGGGCGGAGCTCTATGTCAATCGAAGCGTTGATGATATTTACAACTGGCTCAAGCCCAGGGGGATTAAATTTTTTCCAATCCCGCACTGGGTGGAAAGGGGTGAGTTTGGTGATGGCAACTCACTGCCCCGCTACCATATTATCTGGGGTACCGGGCAGCACTTGATGCTTACACTCATTCATGAACTTAATAATCATGTCAATTCTAGAAATATCACCTATCTATTTGATCATAAAATAGAATCATTGCTATCTAATAGCCAGTCGATCTGTGGACTGCAAGGAACTCACGAAAACACAGGACAGGCATTCGAGGTGGAAGCTGCCATCGTTGTGGTGGCAAGCGGCGGCATCAATGGCGATATAGAACGGGTAAAACAGGAGTGGGATCAATCCTGGGGTTCACCCCCGGAACACATACTCAACGGCGCCCACCAGTATGCAGACGGCACACTGCACGATGCGGTCAAACAAATAGACGGCAAGGTCACCCACTTACACCAGATGTGGAACTATGCAGCAGGTATTCATCACCCCCAACCCCACATTCCAAAGGAAGGCCTGAGCCTGATACCGCCCAAGTCAGCACTATGGCTGGATGCGACCGGTAAACGCTTCGGCCCGCTGCCGCTGGTAACAGGTTTCGATACACACAATATATGCAAGCGCATTGCCCGGGATCCGTATGGGTATAGCTGGCAAGTCATGAACTGGAAAATCGCGTTAAAAGAGATCGCCGTTTCAGGAGCTGAAAGCAACACGGCATTTCGCGACCGGCGCATCATACAACTGGCCCGGGATATTTTCCTCGGTAACCGCAAACTGCTTGAATACCTCGTCAGTGAATGTGAAGACGTTGTGACCGGCAATAATCTTGAAGAACTGGTTGAGAATATGAACCGCCTCAACTCGAGTAGCCAGACCGTTGGCCGAGGCACCGTTGAGATTGAGAATGTCAAACATGCCGTTCAACACTATGACGCGCAGATAGAACTCGGCCAGGAGTTCCACAACGATGACCAGTTAAGACGTATCGCCCAGGTCAGACACTGGCGCGGGGATCGCTCAAGAACCTGCAAATTCGAGAAAATACTAGCGAAAAAGTCCATGCCGCTGGTTGCTTTCAGGGAATTCATCGTCAGCCGCAAAAGCATGGGCGGTATTCAGACCGATCTGGAAAGCCGGGTACTTTCAAATAGTGGACAAGCCATACCTGGCCTTTATGCTGCGGGGGAAGCAGCCGGTTTCGGCGGTGGCGGTATTAATGGGCTAAAATCCCTCGAAGGTACTTTTATATCCAACTGTATTTTGAATGCCCGCATGGCCGTGCGCTCCATTACCGGCCAGGCATTAACCCCGTAACCTAAAAGGTTATTACTCACAGAGAACATCATGAAAAAAACAGGCGCATGGCTAGTACGCTTCGCTCTTGAGCAAATAGGCGTCAAGTACACCTTCGGTATTCCCGGTGTTCACAATACCGAAATATATGATGAACTGAATAAATCCGATTCGATCCAGCCTGTGCTGGTCACTCACGAAGGCGGTGCGGCTTTTATGGCCGATGCCATCAGCCGGACTTCCGATCACATTGGCACCTTGCTCATTGTCCCTGCCGCCGGAGTCACCCATGCCGCCAGCGGTATCGGCGAAGCATTCCTGGACGGCATACCGATGCTGGTTATTTCAGGTGGTATACGTACAGACAGTGGCAAAACCTATCAATTACATGAAATGGATCAACACGCCCTGCTCGCCCCGATTACCAAGAAGACCTATAAAATTGAAACCTACGGGCAGATCATCCCTGCCATCTACGAGGCTTACCAGCTAGCCACCCATGGCGAACCCGGTCCGGTTTTTGTCGAGGTTCCCGTCAATCTTCAGTTGTTCCCGGGTGAGGTGTCTGAGACCCCGGCATTTGTTGCCGAGACCCCGGAGAAGCAACTTGATCTCGAGGCCATTCGCCGCGCCGCGCAAACACTGTACGAAGCTGGTTCACCGGGTCTGTTCCTGGGATGGGGTGCAGTGGATGCCAGTGAGGAAGCCGCCAGCATAGCTGAGTTTCTCGGTGCACCGGTCGCGACGACCTTACAGGGCTTGAGCTCATTTCCTGCCAATCACCCGCTGCATACCGGTATGGGTATCGGCCCGGCGGCGGTGCCTGCCGCCGAGAATGCTTTCAAGAAATGTGACTGCCTGTTGGCAGTGGGAAACCGTTTCGGTGAAATTGCGACAGCCAGCTACGGAGTAATCCCGCCTCAAAGCCTGATCCATATCGATATCAACAAGGATGTATTCAATGCCAACTACCCGGCTTCCATCACCATTGAGGGTGATGCAAAAGCCGTATTGGCAGAGCTGTTCAGTGCACTGCAAGCACTGGGCGCAGCCAAACCCGACAATGTTGGTTTAAAAACCGCCATCAGCAATGACAAGGCCGCCTATTATGATGAATGGTTCAAGCACGACAGCAAGGGCCGGGTTAATCCGGCACGGTTCTTTGTGGAACTGCGCAAACAACTGGATGATGACGCCATTGTTGTCGCCGATGATGGCAACCATACTTTTCTGACCGCCGAGTTGATGCCGATTCACAGGGCACGCGGGTTCATTTCTCCCACTGATTTCAACTGTATGGGTTACTGTACACCGGCAGTCACGGCAGCCAAACTGGTCAACCCGGACAAACAGGTGGTCGGCATCATCGGGGACGGTGCATTCTTAATGACCTGTATGGAAACCCTGACCGCGTCATCATTGGGGCTTGGCGGTATCTACTTTGTGTTTAACGATGGGGAGTTGTCTCAAATCTCCCAGGCCCAGGAGATACCCTACAACCGTAAAACCTGCACCGTTTTGCACCCCGTTAAAATCAAGGGGATCGCCGATGCGACAGGTTGCGAATTCATTTCCATCGAAAGTGACGCTGATTGTGAAGACGGAATTAAAAAGGCACTTTTGTTCGCCGCGCAAAATAAACCGGTGATCGTGGATGTGAATATTGATTATTCCAAGCGTACCCGTTTCACAAAAGGCATTGTAAAGAGCAACCTGGAGCGCTTTACCATCGGTAATAAAGCCCGTTTTATCGGGCGTGCGTTACTCAGGCGCGTGCTGTAACTTAATTCAGTGCCCGGAGTGTTCCGGCATCTGAGCCGGAAACCTTTATTGGGATACCTGACTCAGCATTGAGGCCAGCTTGTCAACGGTATTCCAGTTTCTTGCAGTCACCGCGACCCCAAGCGCCTTTTCTACTGCTGACCCCAACTTTGATCGACCCAAACCATCGGGCGTATATAGATAGAAACCAAATTTGCCAAGCTCAAAGCGCTCCGATTCAGCTTTCAGGGACATGAGCCGACCCAGGTTTGGCTCTTCAGCTTGAGACTCGAGAAAGAAGAAATGTAGCGCCTTGGGATTGTCAGTAGGAAAAGGATTCTCTTCGATTGCGCTTTTTAATGTTTCTGCGTTGACTAGCATTACACGTGGTTCAAAACCCTTCAAATCCAATATAGCATTTGCAATGTTCCCGGAATCGCTGGCACCCAGGCTCTTGTGGCTCTGGAACACCACGTTTCCACTTTGAATATAGGTCTGAACGTTCCTGTAACCAAGAGAATGAAAAAGACCCACAAGATCCTTCATCGGCAGAGAGTTTCTCCCACCGACGTTAATACCTCGAATGAGTGCGATATATGATTTCAACAGGTCTCCTTCCGGGTTTTCCAGAACCACCACAGGTGCTGTGCCAGGTGAAAACTAACAGATGAGAGACAGGTCCTGCAACCCGGCTATTTAAACCGGGTTGCAGACTGCTGATCGCTTAGTCGGTGGCGGTAGGACATTCAATTCCCGGGATTAATATGTCCCGCTTGATGTCATATTCCAGATCCGTAAAGAAACGGTTTTGCATTTCCATATTCGGTTTCAACGCAATGTGGCCTGCCCCGCAGGAGGTAAACCTGAAGGTTCCGGTTCCCCACGGCACTTCGGTGTTGTCGTCAGGATCAAAGGCCGCGCCCCACATCGCACCCGATGGAATGATCAACGGGATTTCAGCAGTGTCGCCATCGATTGGGCCGGCACCCATTAACCACACCTGGTTACCCATACTGTCGTAGGTATAAAAGGAAGCAGCAAGGATAATGTCACCACTGATGTTGAGCGCAACATCGAGGAAGAATCCTTCTCCGGATCGTGCCAGGCCATTCCACCAGTTACCACTGAGTCCGGGATTGATTGCGAAGCCGTCGCCACCAAGTTGTTGTAGCCACAACATCATGTCGGCCACGTCGGCCGCGCCCGGTGAACTCATCGCCGCACGGGTCATGGTGGTGCCGGGAATACCCCATCGGGCCTTATGGGCAAATTCACTGAATTTTCCATCACCATCGAGGTAAGCAAGAATACCGCCTTCAGGGGAACCTGCCGGAGAAACACCTGCCGGATCACCATGGCAATTTAAGCAGTTGCTGTTGTAGTAGGACTCACCCGCCACGGCATCCGCGGTACTCACGATTGTATACAGCACCGGATCCTGGCTGGTATCGACCTGGCTGAAATATGCTGCGGGATCGGCATCCGGTGTGTTGAGAAACTCAACAAGGCAATCAACCTGTTGCTGCGTCAAAGCGCCGTTTGTAAAGTCAGGGTGCTGGTTGCCCAGTGTATAACCATTGGAATGTGCGGCCTTGTTGGCAGCAGAATGGCTATCATCCAGTGCAACCCAGCTACCTGCCCCTTCGGTAAATAGGCGTCCCGTTCCGGTGTGCCAGATCATACCGGCAGTCACATCCGTGTTATCTCTGCTGGCAAGACTGATATTACGACTGGTTTGATCGGTGTCGCCTGCGCCGGCATTGGCACGCCCTTCCTGACGTGAGCGTCTTGTGTAGCCGCCGTCTGTACCCATGTGATCCCAGCCATGACATGCTTTGCAGCGAACATAATCCGGGCTTGTCGCCCCGGTCGGCAGGCTACCTGATCCACCGGCCTCTGTTTTTGTCCAGTTGTCATAAGCCAGGGCCCCCTGATCCAGGCAGTTTATCTGAACAGATGCCTCTGTCTGGAAAAGGTTGTCCGCAGACCGTTCCGGCCCATTACCAATGCCGTCATTGGGGGTTATCCGCACATCGTAAAATTGTTCAGCATTAAGGCCACTCAAGGCGCGGCTTGTGCTGGTGGTACTGCCGCCATTGCTCCAGGTGACGGCGGCATTTTCGCGGTAATCCACCTGGTAAGTGATGGTGTCTCCATCTGCATCGGTGGATGCGCCCCAGCTAACCGTAGCCGAACTGCTGGTCACCGCGGAAGCTGACAGCGTACCGGGTTGGGTAGGCAGGCTATTGGCTTGACAGTCGGAGTCATTACCGTCTATTTGTCCATCACCGTCGTTATCCAGACCGTTGGTACCGAACCGGCTTTCCGTGCCATCCGCATCGCAGGCGTTTCTCATCTGAACAGAGCTCTTGTCGTAGTTGAAAGGATTCACGTGCTCTCCAACGGGAACGGGATCACCGGAATGACAAGAGTTACAGGTACCTGAGCCGACATTTGACTCATGCATCTGACGTAATCCGGCTCCGCCACCGCACTCTACCTGCATACCACCACCATTGACGCAACTTCCGTTCACATCCTCCTGCCGTCCGTGGCATCCCACACAGCTTTTGGAAAGTGTGCTATCGATAGAAAAATTCAGGTAAACCGAACCCTTTGAGCCATCCTTGTGACATGCATTGCACCTGTCTCCAACAAACGTCTCATGTCCATCCATAAGGCTCTGGTTCCAACTCGCACCGTCCGACTTCGACACATAGTTGTTGTCCTCGAAGTCCCCATGGCAGCTTTTACAGCCATCGTAGTCGGAATACCCCAATGCGGTGCTACTGAAAATCACAAAAAGCAAAATGCTTAGTGAGTTCGTAAGAGTCATTTGCCATTGGCGCGGATTCATTTTGAAACTCCTTTCTATTGATACCTGACGAGCTGTTTTTTCAACACCCTTTGAAAACTCTTGATAGGACCGGTACTCATTTCAAGATTCAGCCGATGCGGCCCTATGAGTATTTCACCTGTAAATTCTGAACCCCATCCCATTGATTGACAATAAATATTCAATTAAAAAAAACAATCAGAAGCAATTGAAACAGCGTATATGAATACTTCCTCGCTCTCAAAACCAGTTCCCATCGTGATACCCTGATGCCAATGGGGATCTACGATAAATATGTTTTGCCAAAGCTCGTACACTTCACCTGCGGCCAGATTCCCAGTATGCGGCAGCGCGAAAAGGTCGTTCCGCTGGCAAAAGGAAGGGTATTGGAAATTGGTATCGGGTCCGGCTTGAATATCCCATTTTATGATGCCCAGAAGGTTGAGCATCTGTGGGGTCTCGATCCATCAGCGGAAATGTGGTCCATTGCGCAGAAAAATGCCGCCGATCACCACCTGGATGCTGAATTTCTACAATCCGGTGCAGAGGCTATCCCGTTAGATAACAACAGCGCGGACACCGTCCTGATGACCTATACGATATGTACCATTGGGGAAGTCCACTCAGCCCTGAATGAAGTCAGACGCGTGCTGAAACCGGGCGGTAAACTGATATTCTGTGAACATGGTGCAGCACCGGACAAACATATCAGGCGCTGGCAAAACCGTATCAATCCCATCTGGAAGAAGCTGGCAGGCGGTTGCAACCTCAACCGGCATATTCCCACTCTGCTGGAGGAATCCGGTTTTAAATCGACTGATATGCAAACCATGTATCTTCCCGGGTGGAAACCTGCAACATTTAATTATTGGGGTACTGCCAGGTATTGAATTGGGCTTCCCGGTGGGTAACGGGTTACCCACCCTACGTTTATGCGCAAGCTGTGCAAAACTGACAGGCGCCGCTCCAGCGCATGGCCCAGGCCACCTTCTCGACCGGTTCCCGGCAGCCCAGGCTGGCTTCTCGACGGGTTCCCCGTCTCACCTTCTCTCACCTCGTCCCTGCGCCCGCGGCATACCGTTCATCCTGAACATAACCGGCCCCGCATTTATACAAAAACAGGTCTATTTTGCGCCAACCATTTCCTCAAGCACTTCTTTGGTTGCGCCGGGAGCCGCCATCAGCTTGGTAAAACCATGCTTGCCTGTCATGCTCAGGTTAGGGAAATGCAAAGCCATCCGGAAACGCATATGCAATGCTTCGACATTGTTGCCATCAACCAGAATTTCATATGGGAAATAAGCACGCTTCTTACAGCCTTCAAAGTCGACAATACTCATCTGGAACGTTGAGTCAATGTCTTCCTCCTCTTGGTTGGTCATATTCATACCAACACCGAAAACAGTTTGCTGTTTACCCGGAATATCAATGCGGTACACCTGTGTCAATGCGTCACCGGTTTTGGCTAAACCATTCCCAACCGCTGCAATGGCAGCCTCATGTGAATCAAAGGTGCCTAACTCCAGGTTACCATCAAAATACGGCATTCCTATCATGTAGTGGTATTTGCCGAGCTTTTTAGCTGTCATTTTTTTGTCGCCTGCACCACAGGAGCGGACGTTGCCAAGGCTTGCAACAAGCGCATCAAAAACAGGCTGCATATCACCTTCCAGGCGATAGCCATACTGAATATAGAGGGGGTTAACAAATGCCACTTCAACGGTATCATCTACCTCGGTAATACTGACCCGCTGACCGGCACCATAGCCACCCTTGTCTGACATGGCAGCAATGTTCTTCAACTCATCGTTGGTCACTACTACAATGTTGGTTCCCTCAACCGGTGAGTACTGTCCGTACACCTCAAAACCGGCATCTTCAAGTGCACGCCGGGTAGATGTGGTTTTCTCATCCAGCGTGCCCAAACCGCTTGAGGCAACAACAAAGGGCCTGTAAATCGTATCTTCAGCCGCCACCGTCGCGGTAAACAGAACCGCAGTCATTAACAGTGACAAGGAAATCAGGGTCTTCATGGGTCATTCTCCGTGTGTTGGACAAATTGCCGCTTGGTACCCTGATCCGGGAAAAACCCGGGAACCATGGCGTCTGGCGGCAATTCTTAATTATAAAAATTTAATATACACCTTTTTAAGCGCGCCCGTCTCTGATTTACATCAAGAGCATGCGTGTGGACTACTCCCGCAAATAGACTTTGCAGAGTACCCTTCACCGCCACCATGACCCAAATGACCGGTCTCAACCCATCTTCACACTTTCTTCAAATTTACTCCCATTTTGGAGGTCAAAATAATTATTGTCAGAGAAATCAGGAGCTATCCCAAATCAGTCAAAAGGCCAGGATCATAGCCGCGGGAAAAGGCCTTCCCACAACATGATTTACCACAAGCAAGGAGTTTGATATGAACAGACTGATCATCTTACTGGTAACGGCAGTCTCCGGATTAGCAGTTACCACTTCCAACGCTGCCGTACAAGACGTCGCATCGCTGCAGGCTGCTCTCAGCGATACTGAGAGCACTCATCTGGTTTTCATGCGCGAAGAAGAAAAATTGGCACGTGACACCTATATCACTTTGAACCAAAGCTGGGGATTGAGGGTGTTTTCGAACATAGCCGGTTCGGAACAGTCGCACATGGACGCCATGCTCACCATGCTCAATTCTTACGGTATAGCTGACCCTGTCCTTGACGATACCGTGGGCGTGTTTACCAATACCACGCTGGCTGACCTTTATGTTGAACTTATTGCCAAGGGCACAACTTCATTGCTTGATGCAGTGATGGTTGGCGCCTTTATTGAAGAAGTAGATATTCGGGACATTCAGCTTGCCATAAGTGAAACATACCATGCAGACATTATTGCCACCTATGAGAACCTGCTGGCCGGATCTGAAAACCATCTTCGGGCCTTTGTAATGCACATAGAACGGCTTGGCGTAGAGTATGTAGCACAGGTTTTGGACCAGTCCCAGGTAGATGACATTCTTGGCAATACCGTTTCAGTTGAGTTTGAGATTAACCCCGGCCTGAACGATGCCTGGTATAACCCGGAAACGGATGGACAGGGCTTCTTCATCTCGGTTTTCCCTGAACTTGAGCTGGTGTCGCTGGCCTGGTTCACCTATGACACAGAACGTCCGGCAGATGATGTTGAGGCGGTTCTCGGCGACCCGGGTCATCGCTGGCTAACAGCCGTTGGACCTTTTAGTGGTAACCAGGCTCAACTCGAGATCAGCATAACGAGGGGTGGGATATTCGATTCTGCAGAACCTGAGCCGACCAGCACACCCGGTGGAACTATTCAGTTGAAATTCGACGACTGTAACAGTGGGACTGTCAGCTACGATATTCCATCGATCAGCCAAATGGGGGAGCTGCCGATAGAGCGCGTGGCATGGGACAATGTGGCGCTTTGCGAGGCATTGAAGGAGACTGACGGCTAAAGTGATTCCGGCTGACACCTCCCCTTAAAGAGGTCCGGGACGCCGCTATTCCCAAAAATTTCCGGAGGGGTCCCTGCCCCTCCGTTTTAAGTTGCTTTGTCCCACCAGGTGGGCCATCCGACTCAAGACCCACTTACTTTTATGTCAAATAACTGTCCAGCTATGTCAAGCGAATCTCATAGCCAGATAGCAAAATCCAGCTTCGCATTGTGGGAGTTGAACAATGAAACCAGAGTTATCAAGCCATGCCCGTTCTGATTCCGGGCTGAACTGTTATGAACGTAGCAGAACCCTTTTGAAGCAGATGCTGCCGCTAACCACTGCAATATTTTTTGCGATTGCGCCTTCACCGGACTCGCATGACTTCGCCGAATTAACCGCGGACTTCATCGCACCGGCAACCTCACCAGAGACCTCCCCCTTCAAGACTGGAGATTAGCCCAGGCTTGTCACAAACAGAACCTGTTGTTTCGTGTCACTACAAATACAAATTTTTACAATCTGTGAGACACTAAATGTACTTATGTTGCATAACAAATATCATGTCGAAGCCGATGCAATCCTTTGGGATTTCGATGGAACACTGGCCGATTCGGCCGCCAAGAATATTGCTATAACCAAGCAGATTCTGAACCATGTCGCTCCACGTTTAACAGGTGACAGCTTGCCGCGATCGCTGGAAAGCGCAGCGGATTACCACGTTGCCAACCACGCTGCCGCTCACTGGCGCGACCTTTACCGTGACTTTTTTGGAATGACCAGCACCGAGATCGAACACGCGGGCCCATTGTGGGAAACTTACCAAATGCTCGACAAAACCGAGGTAACCCTGTTTGATGGTGTGGCAGAAACCATTGGCCGCTTGTCACATCTTCCCCAGGGCATCTGCTCAGCCAATGCGACAAGTAACATCAGGCAGGTATTGACAGAGCACGGAATCAATTCCGCTTTCCAGTCGGTCATCGGTTACGAAGACCTACCCCACCATCACCAGAAACCAGCCCCCGATGGCGGACTCAAGTGTCTGCAGGAAATATTCGGCAGCACGAACGGCAAAACAATTATATATGTGGGTGACCACATCGCCGATGTTCTATTTGCACGGGGACTGGGTGAACGTTTAGGTGTTTCCAATACTGTTATTTCCGTCGTAATAACGCATAGTGGCGCAAACCCTGAGCAATGGCGTGAGCAACCGGACAAGGTGATTGAAAACCCAGCGACTCTGGCCGAGTGGATAAATGGTTAAGTTCTGAAGCCAGCCCTTATATGGCAACGTGTTGTTGGTGGATGATCAGCCCGGTCGATTTCAGATTGGTGATTTCTTGAAGTCACGCTTGCTGCTAAAGTTACCTGTAATCTGCCTGTTTTGTACATTTAAAAAATCAGGATAACCATGCCACCAATCAACAGAAACTCAAAAACCAAGCTAGTCGCGCTGGTAGTCGCACCGCTGATTAGCCTGTCACTTATCCTGTTTGGTGACCTGGCGCCCGAAAACCCGGGCATCACCTACACAATGGCCATCGCAATATTGATGGCGATCTGGTGGATAACCGAAGCCATACCGCTTGCGGCGACCGCTTTGCTGCCTGTTGTTCTTTTCCCATTATTCGGTGTTGTGGATGGAAAGACCATTTCATCCATGTACTTCAATCACTTGATCTTCCTTTTCCTGGGTGGTTTTTTAATGGCTTTGGCCATGGAACGCTGGAACCTGCACAGGCGGATCGCGATCAAGGTCTTGATGTTTTTTGGTATCAGTCCCGGACGAATATTGATGGGATTCATGTTCGCCACCGCTTTTCTTTCCATGTGGATGTCGAACACGGCGACCACCATGATGATGATCCCCATCGCCCTTTCGATCATTTACAAACTGGAAGAAATTCTTGGTAAAAAGGAACTGGGGACCTACTCCATCGGCTTGTTGTTGGGGATTGCCTACGCTGCCTCCATCGGTGGTATTGCAACCCTTGTCGGCACGCCGCCCAACCTGTCATTCGCACGGATCGCAAATATCATTTTCCCGGCAATGCCGGAAATATCCTTCGCCGACTGGCTCGTCTTTGCGATATGGATTTCCGCACTGGTTTTCATTGCTGCCTGGTTATTGTTGTTCCTGATGTATAGACCCAAACACCCATGGCATGGTGTCAACCGGGAAGAGTTCAAAAAGGAGTACCAATTACTGGGTAAAGCAAAGCCGGAGGAAAAAATCGTATTCGTGTTATTTGTCTGCATGGCGCTGCTTTGGGTGTTCAGGGCAGGATTCAATATCGGTTTTGTGAATATTCCGGGCTGGTCACAGTTGTTCGAAAACCCGGAATATTTCAACGACGGAACGGTGGCCATTGCCATTTCTATTATCCTGTTTCTCATTCCTTCAAAAACAAAGCCGAATGAAAGACTCATGAACTGGAAAACGGCCAACCGTCTACCCTGGCACATCGTGATCCTGTTTGGTGGCGGTTTTGCCCTTGCCAGGGGGTTTGTGGACTCGGGGTTATCGGTCTGGTTTGGTGAACAATTATCAGGCCTGGCCGGCACGCACCCCATGGTGTTGACATCGGTCATCGTAACAATGATGTCGTTTTTGACTGAATTGACCTCCAATATCGCCAGTACCGAGATGATACTGCCGATCCTTGCCGGTATGGCCGTCAGTATCCAGATCAATCCCCTGCTGCTAATGATACCGGCGACACTGGCGGCCTCACTTGCGTTCATGCTGCCGGTTGCCACACCACCCAATGCGATTATTTTTGGTACCGGAAAACTGGCCATCAGGGACATGGTTAAAACCGGGTTCCTGCTGAACCTGATAGGCGTTGCGGTAACCACACTGGTAACCTATTTCTGGGGGACAGTTGTTTTCAAGATCGATGTGGCCAGTTTCCCGGATTGGGCGACGACGCTAACCGCCGGCGGATAGCGGCTATTAAATGACAAACTCCGTTGAAACCCCTTCCTGCTGCTGTAACTTTGAAGCACAGCATGAACAACATACCCACCCCGCCATGCGGGCCCTGGAGAAGGAAGTGCTGGGTTGTGATTTTGGCGGCACAAGCTGGACCACCCGTTCGCAGGCAGACGGGATACCGGCAGCACTCAAACTTGATTCTGACAGCCACCTGCTCGAAATAGGCGCAGGAACCGGTTGGCCCGGGATATACCTGGCGGGCCAGGCCGGCTGTGATGTTACCTTGCTTGATGTTCCTGTCAGTTCCCTCATCCACGCAAGGCATCGCGCCGTGGATGAAAATGTGGGAGACCGCTGCGCCGCAGTCGCTGCCAGTGGTGCTGCACTTCCTTTTACCGACGGTACTTTCGTGGCCATTGGGCATTCCGATGTACTGTGCTGTCTGCCGGAAAAGCTCGCCATGCTAAAGGAATGCAGGCGTGTGTCACGTGCCGGGGCCAGGATGTTGTTTTACGTCATCGCACCCACACGTGGATTATGCGGAGCGGACCTTGATGAGGCCTGCAGCGTGGGCCCGCCGTTTGTAGGTGTGCCGGATGACTATGTCAGCCTGCTCGCTGAATCCGGTTGGGAACTGATTGAAAAGACCGATTTGACCGGTGAATACCTGTTTGCCCTGCGCAGATTGATTGAGGGCCTGGAGGCCGGTTCAACAACCATGGAAAAAGCACTCGGGCCTGCTGAGTTTAATCGGCAGCTGCAGCACCGCTGCGAACAGGTATCTGCTATCGAGCGTGGTCTTCTTGAGCGGGAAATGTATCTTGTTCAAGCGTAGGGTTATGTTCAGGATGAACGGTACGCCGCGGGCGCAGGGACGAGGTGAGAGAAGGTAAGACGGGGAACCCGTCGAGAAGCCAGCCTGGGCTGCCGGGAACCGATCGAGAAGGTGGCCTGACCCATTCGCAGGAGCGGCGCGTGTCAGTTTTGCACGGCTGCAGAGTGGGTACCTTGTTACCCGCGTTTTCTCTGATTGATACAAACGGTGCGTAAAAAAACTACGCACCCTACGGCCTGTCACAGGGCGATGGTGTGCACACTGAAACAGAGTCGGCACTGGAGATGAGAAAAACAAGTGCAGCTGCACCCAGGATGCCCCCAATGATCATCCAGGTATCGTTACTGTTATTCTTCGGCGCTTCGACCTTGAGATTGGCCATATCCTCGTAACGGTAAAAATTTTGACTTCCACCCAGGCCATCTGCGTTGATAACGGTGACGCGAAATTTTGCGGTCTGTTTGTCAAAGGTTTTTACCTGCACAAGGCTACCGTAATCCACACCTCGCGGAGGTGAATTTTTCATGGCACTCTCAACACTCACCGGCTGCAGTGTAGTGCACGCGGCGAGGTTGAAAACCAGCAATGCCAATAGATAATATCTGATAAAAGTCATTCGGTCGCAATTCCTGAATTATAGTTTTCTTCCTGCAAAGACTTACATTCCATGGTTGAGTACCCCGCCAAGGCCGTGCTTGGTTACGGTACTCCAAAAATATCCGGCATTGAAGAGCACCGGTTAATCTGTCCATGCCCGAAACATCAGCAAGACCCGATTCGAACCGTTGGTAGGCTATCATACAAATCAAATTGTGCCCGACAACATTTGAACTCAAAAGCGGTGACGACCGGAGTGATTCGGACCGCCAGGGACAAAGGCAAAAAGCCAGGGTGCTCAATTGGCAGCACTTACATGTGTAATGTATCTAATAGAACCCATAGACGTGGTGTAATATTGCCGCATGGGAACAGAGTAAAGCACTATGGATTTTCTAAAAATGCTTCGTAACTGGAAAGACGTGGATGAATTCCCCGCAGACACCGTCATCTTTCAGGAAAGACATCCGGTCGATTTCCTGTACATCATCATGTCCGGTCAGATCGATCTGACCTTACGCGGTGAATCACTGGGTAACGAAGAGGTCGGTGGCATCATTGGTGAAATGGCCCTGATTAATTCTAATATTCGCAGTGCGACCATCACCGCAAAAACCGATTGCCGCCTGGCACTTATCGATCAGGCCAGTTTCAACTCCTTGCTCCGTTATGTACCGGATTTTTCACAGCACGTGATGAAGGTGCTGGCAGATCGCCTCAAACACGCCTACGAGGTAATCGGTGACTGAAGGGCCACATCGTTGATTATGCCAAGGGTCTATTAGTCAGTTCGTACCCGGAACGGCAAAGAACAGGAAAACATGCATCATGGATAAAGAAATAAGTTTCAGACACCTGTCCCTGCTTACTGTCACACTTTCCATTTTAATTCTGAGCACTGTCTCAGTGGCGGATGATAATAACCCCGTTGCACGCATCCTGGTCACCGGACAGGGAAGTGCTGATCTCGCACCGGACATGGCCATCTTGACGCTAAGCGTCACACGTCAAGCCGAAACTGCCCGGGCCGCGCTGGATGCCAATTCCCTGGCGATGAAGGAAGTGCTGACGGCGATGAAAAGCGAGGGTATTGAGTCACGCGATCTTCAGACCTTGGGTTTTTCAATTCAGCCCAATTATATTTACCCGCCCCCAAAATCTTCTGGCGAGCGCGAACCACCACGAATTGTCGGTTATACGGTGCGCAACAGCCTGACTGTAAGGGTGCGGGATATCACTGCCGTTGGCGGCATCCTGGACAAATCGGTCAGCCTCGGCGTCAACGAGGGCGGCAACATCATGTTCACCAATGACGACCCATCTGAAGCGATTACACAAGCGCGGATAGACGCCGTAAACGATGCGATGGCAAAGGCCAATACACTTGCTGATGCAGCAGGTGTAAAAACCGGCAAACTGATAGAGATATCCGAGCAGACTTTTAACCCGCGCCCGATGCCCATGGCGAGAGCGGAGATGTCGCTTGCACGGTCTTCTGATGCCGTGCCTGTGGCCGCTGGCGAAAACACCTATAAGGTGACTGTCAATATCTCCTACGCCATAGATCAATAAGCTGGAGGTGAAGACACACGACTTTGCCGCGCTATCGGGTGGTGACTGCAGCCTCTATTTTATTCCGACTTCTTTGCGCTTCTGTTGCCGGTCAAGCTGTTGTTGTATAGCCATGCTGTAGGCGACATAATATTTGAGTATATTGGCAACATACTGAACTGTTTCTCTGCCGATGTCTTTGGCCGCCATGACTTCAACATTATCAAACCACACATTCGGGTCATAACCCTGTTGAGACGCCTTCTGGCGCAATTTTCGAACCCGGGCCGGGCCGGCATTGTAGGCGGCAAACGCAAACATCGTCTGATTGAAAATATCCACTTCAGGGTCTGAAAAATACCGGCTCCGAATAAAGTTCAGGTACTTGATGCCAGCGTGAATATTCGATTCAGCGGTCGTGATATCCGGGATACCCACGTTTGCATCCGCCGCTGTGCTCGGTAGCAACTGCATAATACCGATAGCACCGGCACCACTCCTGGCATCCTGATCCAGCCGTGACTCCTGGTAACCCTGGGCGGCAACCATCAGGTAATCGACACCATACTGGTCACCATATCTTGAAAATATATCCACGACATCCTGGAACCGTTGGTAATCCCCTGCCGACACGGCGTTCTGGGCCCAGTCAAAATTCTTCAGGTAACGATTGATCAGCATATTTCCTTGCAGCGTTCCCTGCTTATGAGTTTTCACAAACTCATTGAGCACTTCCTCTAACTGGGGGGAGTCTTTCCGGAACGCCACCCCGATACGACCTCCGGAACGAAACACGATATCCTCACGGGCCTTGAGACCTTCGAATATCCCGGCCCATATATGCGCCTTGTAATCATCGACCACAGCCCACTCCAGCATGCCGGCATTGACCATCTCCAGGATATCCATATCTTCAAGCTGCTCTGGTAAATCTTCCACATCGATCGCTTCCAGTCCCTTTTCCTGAAACTGCAGATTAAGTGAATCCAGGCTGGCGCGATAGCTACTTGATGCCCGTACATAAACCTTACGTCCGGCAAGGTCTTCGATTGTGTCGATTTGCGGTGCAGTCGGCCCGGTAACCAACAATTCGGAAAGCTCCCTGGTGACCGGATCACTGAAATCCACCAACTCTTCCCGTTCAGAGGTAATCGTCAGACCCGCAGCCACGAGATCACCGCGACCGCTGAGCAAAGCCGGTATTAACTGGTCCCTGGCAACCGGAATAAATACCACGTGTACCCGCAAATGTTTCTTAGCCAGTTTCTCATTCACGAAATCTTCGAACTGATTGAACCACTCATAAGTGATGCCTTTCTCCTGCCCCCCATCCAGGTAGTAACGCCCCACGCCATAAACGGTCAGAACGCGAATGAGGCGTTCTTTCTCCATCGCATCAAGATCACCCGTCCACGGCTCGACAAACATGTCGATACCCATCTGGGCTTCGATGTCCTTAAGCGACTTCTCCAATCGCTCAGACTCTGTCAGTGGCGGGCTATCTTCAGAAGCCCCTGTGCTCAGCGACGCCTGACTGACATCCACCTGTTGCGGCGTTTCAGCCACCGGTGATTCCACCTGTGCTGTCGATGTGTTATCACAGGCAACCAACGAGAAAATAAGAAAAACCAGGAACACCTTGTGGATCATGTACATGACTGTGGCCTTATTTAAGAAATAGCTACCAGGTATTTACTACCACTCTATTTGAAATTTCAACTGCTGATTTTCCATGATGCTGTGCAATATTGAACCAGAACCTATTCCCTTTTGAATAGCACTCAACGCTCAAGACCAGCGAGGCCGGCCAGGAATGCAAATTCCTGCGCCGTTTCCTTGTAACGGCGGTAACGGCCCGAAGCACCGCCGTGACCGGCGTCCATGTTGACATGCATGATCAGCTGGTTGTTGTCGGTACGCCGGTCACGCAACCGTGCTACCCACTTGGCCGGCTCAAAGTACTGAACCTGTGAATCGTGCAGACCGGTGGTCACCATCATATTCGGGTATTCCTGGGCACTGACCTGGTCATAGGGTGAATACGACAACATGTACTCATAGGCATCCTTGTTCTTCGGATTACCCCACTCGTTAAATTCACCGGTGGTTAAAGGAATGGACTCATCCAGCATGGTGGTCATCACATCAACAAATGGAACCGCAGCAACCACACCGTGGTACAACTCCGGCGCCATATTCACAATTGCCCCCATCAGCAGGCCGCCGGCACTGCCGCCCATGGCATAGGTCCTGGCAGGGTCAATAATGGGCTTTTGCTGCAAGGCGCCGGTCACATCAATAAAGTCGGTAAAAGTATTTTTCTTGTTCATCAGACGTCCGTCTTCGTACCAGGACCGGCCCATTTCATCCCCGCCCCGGACGTGGGCAATAACGTAGACAAATCCACGATCCAGCAAACTGATGATGGACCCCCTGAACCAGGGGTCGGTTGAATAACCGTATGAACCATAGGCGTAAATCAGCGCCGGTGCAGTGCCGTTCAGTTCTGTCCCCTTGTGGTAAGCCAGCGACACCGGCACCACGGTGCCATCACCTGCGGTGATCATCATGCGTTCGCTGCGATAGTTATCACTGGAGAATCCACCCAGTACCCGGTCGGCTTTCAACAACTGGCTCTTACCCGTTTTCAGATCTATCTCCCAGGTCTGATTGGGTGTTACCAGGCTGGAAAAACCGTAACGAACGGTATCGGTATCCGTGCTGACATTCATGGCAGGCCACATAACAGAGGCCTCTTCACTGCCATCGAGATAACGATCCATGCTGCCGTCATGTGCCATAACACGAACCTTGCGCAAGCCGTCCTTACGTTCCCCGGCTACCAGCCAATGATCAAAAGCCTGGATGTCAGCCACCATCGCGTCTTCACGATGCGGGATCACCTCTTTCCATTTGGATTTATCGGTAGAGTGTTCCAGTTCCACCGTCATTACACGGAAATTTTCTGCCTGCCAGTTGGTGCGGATATAAAACCTGCCATTGGCATGGTCGATATCATACTCGTGACCAATCTCGCGTGGTAAAAACGGCTTGAATGTACCCAGCGGGTCACCGGCGGCGAGCAACTGAACCTCGGCGGTATCGGTATTTTGATGTGTCAATTCAATATATGCGCCCGAACGGCTACGCCCTACTCCCGTGTAGTAGGTGTTGTCGGTTTCTTCATAAACCAGTACATCTTCAGAGTTATCGGTACCCAGCTTGTGACGCATCAACTGGTACGCCAGCAAGGTTTCCAGATTTTTGTTCAGGTAAAAAAGATACTGGCCATCTGCCGAGAAGGCCAGTGAACTGGACGCATTACCAATGATCTCCGGTAAAAACTCACCGTTATGAGTGTCGAGAATTCTAATCTCATTGATTTGCCTTCCGGAAAAATCTTCAGCAATTGCCGCGTAACGGTGATCATCAGTGACCTCAAGCCCCATGAGCCGGTAAAACTCGTGGCCCGTGCTTCGCTCATTACCATCTACCAGTACCTCTTCTTCCGCATCCATACTTCCCTTACGGCGCGCATGAATGGCGTACTCTCTCTTCGGTTCATAACGGGAGTAATACCAGTAGCCGTCCTTGAGGTAGGGCACACTCGACTCGTCAGGATCAAGACGCGCCGTCATCTCCTCAAACATGGTTTCCTGCATTGCAGCCAAAGGTTCCATCACCTTTTCGAAATAGGCATTTTCCTCATTGAGATAAGCCAGCACAGCCGGATCCTTGCGTGTGTCGTCCCGCAACCAGAAATATTCATCGACTCGGGTATGACCATGCAAGGTCATTTCATGGGGGCGTTGTTCGGGCATGGGCTGTTCCATTGTGATTGATATAGAGTTATGAGGTTGCTGATCATTATTAAGTGATTCTGCCTTGTCAACGGACTCAGACACAGGTTCACACGCGATCAAAACACCGAACTGATGAGTAATAATTGCTGGATTTTCATATAGTGCCTTTTTGGCAAAAACGTAATGAATTATAAGTCGGGTAAACAAAGCATCATAAGATGTGAACAGCAGGTAGGCAAAGAAAACCCGCATCTTTTTGATGCATTGGGTAGATAGTCAATAGTAACCTCTGTTTTGCGAAATATGACCCCGGCCCCCATTTATAGCTTATGATTGTATTTGATCAAAAAAAGGACGTGCCGGCATGCTGAGAAAGCTGATCCTCATACTCGGATTGGCGTTAACCGCAATGCTTGTTTACGGGGGCGGCTATTTGTTCTCGGTATTGAATGCCGGCAGTGGTTTTTCAGCCAAGAACATCTGCTCCGGATACTTTTTAAGCGGGATGCCCGGAGAGCAGATTATTGATGAGATCCTGGTACCCGCAGCACCGGTTCTGTCGAATATCAGCTATGAGATTGATAAGAAAAACCGTTGGGTTGACACGCGGTTTTTCGGAATGTCTCAACGCCGGGCAGTTTTTTCTGAAGGTACTGGTTGCACCCTGCTGCGAACCGGTCGTGAACACTTAAATAGAAGGCTGGAAGTCGCCGGGTTCGACCAGCCGGATGAAGCGCTGCCCTGGCCACAGGGTTCTGCTCCCGCACCAGTAAACAGCAAACTGGAAGCGCTGCTTGAACAGGCTTTTGTGGAACCCGATCCAGCGGATTTACGCCATACCAAGGCCGTTGTGGTAATCCATAAAGGCCGCCTGGTCGCAGAAAAGTATGCACCCGAAGTAGATGCCCTCACACCCCTGCCCGGCTGGTCCATGGCCAAGAGCGTGACCAATTTGTTGATTGGACGGTTGATCAATCATGGCAAGTTAAGACTGACACAGACAGCACCCGTACCACCCTGGTACGAGGAGGCCGGTGACCCGCGCGGGTATATCACGATCGACCAGTTATTACGTATGAGCAGCGGACTGGAGTTTGATGAAACCTACGGTCTTCACAGCGACGTCACCCGCATGCTGTCCGTGGAAGCGGATGCCGCCGGATTCGCCGCCTCCAAACCGCTGGTGGCAGATCCCGGTAGCGTCTGGACCTATTCTTCCGGAACCAGCAATATACTCTTAGGTATTATCCGGCTGACGGTGGGCGGATATATGCAGGATTACTACGATTTCACTCAGGAGCAGCTTTTTCTACCGCTTGGCACTCACACGGCATCACTTGAAACCGATGATAACGGCACCTTCGTTGGCTCCTCCTTTATGTACGCGAGCGCGAGGGATTGGGCCAGGCTGGGACAGTTCTGTTTACAGGATGGCTGGTGGCAGGGTGAACGACTTCTGCCTGAGGGATGGATGACGTACAGCACCACACCAACACCCAATAACCCGCGAAATAACTATGGCGCGCATTTTTGGTTGAACGCTGATCCAGAGGGAGGTAAGCAGCAGAGAACCTGGCCGGATCTGCCTGCGGATGCCTATTCCATGAACGGCTTCCAGGGCCAGCGTGTCATCATCATTCCGTCAAAGGACATGGTAATCGTACGGTTGGGTTTTAGCAGCAATTCAGACCGGGGTATCGAACCGCTGGTCGCCGGACTGATTGATGTTCTGGCACCTGATTGAGCACTGGCCCCCATATTTCAGGGGAGTTTGTTAACTGAAGCGCCATAGAGTTTGGTCTGTTTATGAACCCATGGTGAGACACTTTATCAAACAGCCAAAGTTTACAGGCTATTTGTGGACAGGAACAACCAGGGATCATAATCCCTGGCGATGTCTTTCAACCTCAGGCGGTTTTGCGTTGACGGTGCTCAATATCCCGTTGTTGCTGACCGGAGCTCCGCTGACGCTCAAGATAGTCATGGCGTGACTGAAACCTGGACAACTTGCCCGATGTCGTGCGCGGCAGTGATCCTGACCTGACCAGGTCAATAATGACATTGACACCAAAATGCATGTGTATCAGCTCGGATATCTGCTGCTTCAGTTGCTTACGCTGTTCGTAATCCCTGAGCCGTGTTTCCACGACCATGACGGTGACCTCCTCCCTGTCAAAACCAAGGACAGAAAATGCGGCGACGCCGCCAAGACGAACACCTTCAATGCGCTGGGTCACAACTTCCATGTCAACCGGCCAGATGTTACGGCCCTTGATAATGATCACATCCTTGCTACGTGCCGTAATGTAAACATGTCCGTCAACCTGGTAACCGATATCGCCTGTGTCCAGCCAGCCGTCTTCACTGAGAACCGCTTGTGTAGACTCTTCATCCTGGAAATAGCCACTCATGACACTGGGGCCTCTCAGGTAAATCTCACCACATTGACGTGGTCCAACCTCATTATTCTCGTCGTCACGGATAGATATTTCGAAACCGGGTAGCAGAACACCGCAATCCGCATAACTTGCCACATTGCCGACCGATGGATCCACCGGTACTGCCCTGCCCGTAGTGGTCATGATGTCCTGGTCAACATAATCAACACTTAAGCCGAGGTCCAGGGGTGCGAAACTGACCGCCAGTACACACTCTGCCATACCGTAACAGGCGACGAATGCCTTTTGATCAAACCCGCAAGGCGCCAGTGCATCTGCAAAATCCTGCAATGGCAACGGATTGATCTGCTCCGCACCGACACAGGCCGCACGCCAGCTTTTAAGGTCATAGCGCGAATAATCGCCTGGCCGCAAACGACGCGCGCACAGTGCGTAACCAAAAGTCGGACTGGAGGAAATCGTACCCCGGTTATCCGAGATCAGTTTTAACCATAATCTCGGCCGCATGGCAAAAGTCTGTGGTGACAGGTAGTCCACCGAAGACTGGGTCACCAATGGTAACAGGATAAAACCAATCAGGCCCATATCATGGTAGTAAGGCAGCCATGAAACGAAACGATCCTCATTGGTCATGTTCAGACCATGTTCGGCAATCTCACGGGCATTATTCAAAACGGTTTCGTGGTTGATCTCGACTCCACGTGGAAACCGGGTACTGCCTGAAGTGTACTGCAGATAGGCAATATCACTGGCGAGTGGCGTATCCAATTCCGCATTACTCTCAGGCAGGGCGTCGAAATCATCCGGCGTACCCGAAAAAATGATATCCAGATCTGCTGTCGCCTCTTCCAGAAAGGGCGCGTGAGAGCTACCGGCAACAGCTACGCTCGCACCACAACTCTTCAGCATACGTGCTACCTGGTTCACGTAGGCTTTGCGGGCACCCAGTTGCACACCAGCGGGTAACGCGACGGGCACCAATCCCGCATACAGACAGGCAAAAAAGAAACGATGGAACATCGGGTTGGTTTCAGCAACGATACCGACACGGTCACCTTTTTCACAACCAAGGCCCAGAATCCGGGTCGCCAGCACCCTGGCCTGCATACGCAGTTCTGAGTAGCTCAGAACGGATTCAAGCTCACCATGCTGGTTATAAAAGTTGAAGCCGCTTTCACCACGGGCCGCATAATCCAACGCGTCAAGCAGGCTGGTAAAACCCTCAGATTTAATCGCTAATGATCTATTGACCGGCGTTGGCTGCAGCGGATGATCGGCTGAGCCTTCGTTAATATTCCCGATACTGTCACTGTTTTCCATGCTCAGGTACCTTTTGTTTCATTTTTGGTCAGATAAACGGTTAACGCCCGTAAGGACTCACATAACTCTTTTAACCGTTCACATTTGTAACGGATATAAGCATAGAGAGAAAAAGTCTTTGTTTCTTGGCAATTAAAGACAAGCACTTGACACTTATCCGGATCAGTTTTGGCGCTAAAACGCCCGCTGTTGTCAGTCGGGAAGAGTAAGCCTCTAATGGTTATGTCTCTCGCGGGTCTCAGAACACCTCTCCCCGTGAGTAGATTCACCATTCATCTTAGCTGGCTATCCTTGCTTCCACGGCGGTTGTAGCCGCTGCTATTCACCAACTCCTTGTCGATTTTCGACTGGCATTCGACACACAAACGTACGCCGGGTATGACCTTGCGACGTGCTTCGGGAATTTCGGCGTCGCATTCTTCACAGCGGGCCAGGCTTTCACCACGCGGTATGGAACTGCGGGCACGTTGCACTGCATCCGCGATGGTCGCATCGATTTGATCCTGAACTGCACCATCGCTACTCCAACCACCTGCCATGACTGACTCCTACATAAGCACCGCCGTGTACTTTACCACCTGACGTTATAGGTATAAATATTCAAATCAGAGCAAACCATCCACACTGGCCAACCAGATGGTATGTCTTGCGCCTTTCTTTCCATGCGCAAAAACCGTTACTTCCTCAACCATAAATCCGCATCGCCTCAGCCTTTCGTGAAAAGCCTGATCCGGGTCTGCCGACCAGTAAGCCAGGATACCCGTTGGAGTGAGTGCGTTTTGGGCAGCAGCAATTCCGGACATCGAATAAAGCCAGTCATTCGCACTTTTTGTCAGCCCTTCAGGGCCGTTATCGACATCCAGTGCGATAACATCAAAGTGACCCTGGGTATTACGTAGCAGTTTTGCTACATCCCCGATGTGTACCCGTGTACGCGGATCATCCAGCGGTTTGCCGCTAAAATCACCCAATGGACCACGGTTCCATTCCACCACCTCCGGTATCAACTCCGCCACCGTCACCTCGGCTTTTGGCCCTACTTCCCGCAGCACTGCGGCAAGCGTGAACCCCATACCAAGCCCACCGATAAGTACCCGTGCTGCCCGGGGGGCTTTAATACGCTTGCAAGGCAGACTTCCCAGTGCATCCTCGGAGTTATGCTTACGCGTACTCATCAATTCAAAACCACCGGAAATCCTGATAGAGAAATCATCCTTGCCGCGAAACAGCAAAAGGGTCTTGTCGCTACCCGGGATAGGTGCTTCGCCGAGCTGAGTCCAGTGCCGCATAGTATGTCCGGTGTGAAAGCGTGCTCCTTTATAATCTCTGCCGTGTTCCCTGTCCATCGAATAAAACATCTGGTAACGACTTCCGCTTACTTGTGCGTTAATCTATGCATATGAGACCTGTAAAACCCAAGAGAAAAAAGTCCAATCCGAGAACAAGCCGGCCAAAGGCTCAACTGAATGAATGCGCCCTGTTGAAAGCCGTCACCGTGACCAAAACCGGGGCGTTTATGGATTGTGGTCTGGAGAGAGACCTGCTGGTTCCAATCAGTCAGCAACTCACGCCAATGGTTGAAGGCCAGTCCTACGTGGTCTACCTGTTTCTGGACCCGCAACAAAACGTTATCGGCAGTACCAAGCTACATAATTTTCTTGATGAACGTGCCAAGAACATGGCGCCGGGTGAGCAGGTAGACCTGTTGATCGTTAATGAGAGCGATATGGGTTTCAAGGCCGTGATCAACGGTACCCATCTGGGATTGTTGTACAAGGGCGAGGTCTTCAGGTCACTAAAACCCGGTGTCAAAACCAAGGGTTATATCAAGGCGATCCGGGATGACAGGAAAATCGACCTGACGCTGCAGAAGCAAAACCAGCATACGCGGGATGACTTAAGCGATCGTATCGTGTCCTTCCTTGAAGCCAACGGGGGCACTTCCACCCTGACCGACTACAGCCCGCCCGAAGCGATATACAAACAGTTTGGTGTCAGCAAGAAAAATTATAAAAGAGCGCTCGGCAAACTCTATAAACAACGCCGGATCAGCCTGGCGAAAGACCAGGTCACACTGCTGAAGGCGTAAAAAGGAAAATCACCTGCCCTCAAGGGAATCGCACTGAAAGAATGGCTGGTAAATACGTTCTTTCTACCCTGGCTCAGCCCGGTTAACGCTACACTGGCATATGCCCTGGCTTTTGTATTTATATCCTATATTGCAATGTAATATTTATATAATAAACATATGTTTATAAAGATATAGTAATGCAGTTTATTAACTAATTCTTCCCCCAGGTTGAAGCTATAATTCAGACCTGCTCCCAAACAACCTGGTGACCATCAAGCCATACTGCTATCAATCTGCCGTTTGCAAAATCAATTTGGCCATCGGCTGTTGACGAAACCATCAGAAAAGAAGCCGGTTGATCTTTACATAAACGCGCTGGACCAGATATTCCGTCCACCGGCTCTATCCACAATGAATCAAGTGCCCTGCTCTGGGGCACATTTCCAACACCCAGCGCTTCCAGGCTTGCAACAATCGATGTTGAGCCGACTGGTCGTGGCGGCCCTGAAAAAGTGACCGCCGGGAATCTCGAAGCATCCGTCAGCACCTCAATCCGTGGCAACCCCCGGATAGCATAAGTCCCGGCATGTGAACACGCCGCCACGTAATCCGCTTCACTGACAGCCCAGTAAATCGTCCCCACACCCATTTGTGCCATGCGTGACAAATTGCCCTGATCCATCCAGTGTTTCTCCGACAGGCCCTTAACACCCACTTCAAAGGCTGCCAGCAACACCTTTCCACACGCATTCACACTGGTACCTGCCCCATGACAGGACGCATCGCCAAGCAGGAATATCTGCGATGGAATACGGGTCTGGCCGGAATCTTCGACGGCCTGCCGCCCGCTGCGCAGGATGTTAAAAGCGAGATCGCTGCGGAATGCCTCCGTGGTTCCAGGCTGCATCACAAACCCGCCCCTGACCACTATGTCTGACCACGAATCGGTCTGGTTCTCAGGAATATCCTCGTAGACCTGTGGGTCGTAAGCCGCGAGATCATCATCGGCGAGACCCAGGAGAACCGTCAGGATCGCAACGAAATGCAAGCGGGTCAGGTCGGTGACTTCAAAACCGGCAGGAAACCCACCGGTTTCGATCAACACCACCGGCGTGCCCCATGCCGTGATATTGTCGCCAAAGGCCCTCGGACTCCATTCTCCATCGTACCGGGCTATTCCGCCGGGTATAAACGTGGCGAGGGCTTCAATAATGGCAGCGCATGCCCGTTTGGCCCGTAATCTGCCTCGCGTCAATGTGCTTTGGGCATCACCTGAAACCGCCAGTACCGAACAGGTGGCGAGGCGGCCTGTATCACCGACCGTTGTCGTACGATTCTGGTCATGCAGATTCAGACCCAGCATGGGTTCATATTCATCACGAATCCGCTTGAGCAACCTGCCTTCCGGTGTAACCAGTTGCAAAGCATCCCGGTTGATATCAATACCCTGTGCATTGCACCGTTCCCAGGCTTCAGCGCCATCCGGATTGAGCATTGGAATGATCAACAGGGTGTAGTCTTCAAGAATTGACCGGATCGCCGCCTGGTCGGAATTCGCAAGCAGGAAATCGGCAATATCAAGCAAGGCAGGTGTGGCTGAAGGCTCATCCCCGTGCATCTGGGACCACAACATGATCCTGTTATCACCGATCCCCAACGTGAGCATTTGAATGGAGCGCCCCAAAAAAGACTGTCCGATCTCTTCCAGGTGAATACCTTCAGGATACCTGGCAACCAGCGCCTTTAGATTCTGCAATAGCTCTTCATGACGCAAGGACGGTGCGAGCGTTGTAACAAAGCGCTCTTCCGTCCAGGCGCGCCACAGGCCCTGTGGTGTGAAACCCCTGATTGAATCGGACAATAAAGTACTCATCAAACTTACAACCCCTGCATAAAATCCCGCTTCGGGTCTGATTCTAAATTAATTGTTGCCCCGGCGTGACGTTTAGTTCCTTGTGCGGCAGGCGGTCTGGTAATCTATACGTTTTTGCCCTTGGGGTTTCCAACAATGAAACGCGTTTTCCCGACAGCCTTACTCGTTCCGGTACTTCTGCTTGCTGCTGCCTGTAGCAAACCTGAACACGATATTATTATCAGGGGCGGCAGTTTGTACGATGGCAGCGGCGGGCCTGCGAAGATTGCAGACGTGGCCATTGATGGGGACCGAATCACCGAAATTGGCGATCTCGAAGGACACACAGGCCGTAGAGAAGTCGATGCGAAAGGGCTGGCTGTTGCACCGGGTTTTATCAATATGCTTAGCTGGGCCAACGAGTCCCTCATTCAGGATGGCCGCTCACTCAGTGATATATACCAGGGGGTAACACTCGAGGTGATGGGTGAAGGAACCTCGATGGGCCCACTGAATGAAAAGATGCGACAGCAGAGAATTGAACGACAAAACGATATCAGGTACGAGGTACCCTGGACCAGCCTGGGTGAGTACCTGCAGCACATGGAAGATCTCGGGATATCGACCAATATCGCCTCGTTCGTAGGCGCCTCATCTGTACGTATATTTGAAATGGGTTATGAGGACCGCGAGCCCACCCACCAGGAACTGGAAAACATGAAACAACATGTACACCAGGCGATGCGCGAAGGCGCAATGGGACTGGGCTCCTCCCTGCCCTACATACCGGCAGCGTTTTCTTCAACCAGTGAACTGATCGCGCTGACAGAAGTTGTTGCCGGCTATGACGGTATGTATATCTCCCATATCCGCAACGAGGGTGATGAAGTGATTGCAGCGGTGGAAGAGCTGATCGATATCGTGCGCAGAACCGGTGTACGTGGTGAAATTTACCACTTGAAAGTCTCCCATAAACGCAATTGGGACAAGTTGGATCAAGTCATTGCCATGATCGAACAGGCCCGTAGCGAAGGCCTGGCGGTAACAGCTGACATTTATACATACCATGCGAGCTCTACCGGTCTGAATTACGATTTACCTGACTGGGTCAAGGAAGGCGGCCACGAAATGCTCGTTAAGCGTCTGAAAGACCCGGCCATAAAGAAGCACGTGATCGAAGAAACGGATATGATTCCGCCGGAAGATGTTCTGCTGGTGAGTTTCCGCAACAAGGACCTGCGTCACTATACCGGAAAGAGCCTGGCCGAAATTGCCGAAATGAGAGGTACGCAACCGGTGGAAACAGCCCTGGATCTGATTGTCGAAGATGACAGCCGCATCGGCACCGTACGTTTCACCATGAGTGAGGATAACATCCGCAAAAAGGTCGCCCTGCCGTGGGTCAGCCTGTGTTCGGATTCCGGATCCATCGCTCCCGTTGCACCATTCACCAACTCACAACCACACCCGCGCGCCTATGGCTCATTTGCGCGCTTGCTGGGTAAATTTGTTCGTGAAGAGAAGGTCATCACACTAGAAGAAGCCATTCACCGGATGACCGGTCTGCCTGCTGCAAACCTTAAACTCGACATGAGGGGACTTTTGTCAGCCGGCTATTACGCAGATATTGTCGTGTTCGATCCGGAGACCGTGGCTGACCTCGCAACATTCGAAAAGCCGCACCAGCTCGCAAGCGGTATGCAGCACGTCTTCGTCAACGGCGGGCAGGTTTTGCGTGACGGTGAACATACGGGTGCAACGCCAGGCAGGTTCGTGAGGGGGCCTGGTTGGGTTAATGAGTAAAGCAAATCCATGAGCGAATATCGTTACAAAGCGTTTATCAGCTATAGCCATACCGATGAGGCCTGGGCACGTTGGCTACACCGTTCCATTGAAGCCTACAGGGTTCCACGGAATCTCGTTGGTTCAAAAACTGCTGTGGGCGAGGTACCGGCAAGAATAAAACCGATATTCCGTGACCGGGATGAACTGTCTTCGGCCGTCGATCTGGGCAGCACGGTAAAACAGGCATTGTCCGATTCTGAAAACCTGATTGTTGTCTGCTCCCCCGCAGGTGCGGCTTCCCTGTGGGTCAGGGAAGAAATTCGGGAGTTCGTCCGCCTGGGCCGGAAAGACCGGATCTTTTGTGTCATCACTGACGGTGAAGCATCAGCAAGCGGATCTGTCGCTACCCTTTTTCCGGATGCAATCGCTGAAGCCGGTATGCAGGAACCCCTGGCCGCCGACGTCCGTAAATGGGCGGATGGAAAGCAATTGGCAAAGCTGAAGCTGGTTTCGGGCATGCTCGGTGTACCGCTGGATCAATTGCGTCGCCGCGAGTTACAAAAGCGCAGGAAGACACTGGCGTTGACAATGACAGCGGTGCTGGCGGTCGTTGCGGTAGTCGTCATTGCGATCACCTCAAGGATGGCGGCTGAGCAGCGCCGGGATTCGGGTGAATTGCTGGTGGGTTATAAACTCAATGAACTCAGAACCATGCTCAGCCAGGCCGGAGAACCGGCAAACCTGGAGCGCCTGCGGGACTGGAACCAGGACGAAATGGCGGCCCTGATCTCCAGCGCCGGGTCACAGACATCGGAACTGCTGAAAACGGCAGACCGTTTGCGTGATGAAGGTATTGAACTGAGAGATAGCGGTAACATGAATGGCGCGATGGAAAAATTCAGAACATCCTGGGCGTTGATCGCCGAATCTTTTCGCCGGGACCGCAATGATCAGGCGGTGTTCTTTGAACTGGGCCAGGCAGAATTTTGGGTTGGCCAGGTACACCTGGACAAGGGCGAAATCGAACTCGCTGAAGCGTCATTCCTGTCGTACGCGGAGATCACCCGGCGCCTGATCCAGATACAGCCGAAAAATGCGGATTGGGTATTGGAAATGGCATATGCGTTGACCAACCTGGGCAACGTAGAGAAGGCGAAGGAGGGGATAAACCCGGAGCGAACACTGCAGTACATGCAATCTGCACTGGAGTACAACCAGATCTCGCTGGTGCTAGACCCGGACAATGATTATTACCGCTCGGAACTAGGGCAATCACACGCTTACCTCGCCGATGCCCAGCGCAGTGTCTGCGATCTCGATGGCGCATTGCAGTCGCGACGGGAAGGACTCGACCTGGAATCCGTCCTTTTCGAGACTGACCCCGACAACCCGGAGAGACAGCAATATCTGGCACTCGCTTTCACTGGTTATGCCAGGGTCCAGGCGATGCTGGGGCTCAATCAAGAAGCCAGGGATAATTACGAAAAATCACTGAGGCTGATCGAAGCGAGCGCCCAACCGGACCAACAAAACCTGACAAACAGGCTGCTTGCCGAGCGCATGAACCTCATCATCCGGCTGGACGCCATGAATGGCCGGATCGACGACGCCTGGGCCGGATCGGAGAGCTTGATCGATGTCTGGCAAAGCCTTTTTGAGGCAGGTCTGGATAATATGTCCATCCTGATTAGCTACGCTAACTACCTGCTCGATCGTGCCTGGCTGGCAAACGAAGAAGGCGACTCCGCCCTGGCGTCAGATTTGCTCGAGCAAGGTATGGCGCTTCTCGTATCCGAAGCGGCCAGGATGCGGAACGACCGGAATATCGGAAATGCCCTGACCCTGGCCGCATACCGATACTGGCAGATAAGGGGCGAACTGGTCCCGGACCATATTCTATCCCTGCTACCCGACTACAGAGCATACGATGGCCGGACCCGGTCCTGCATGGACGCGAGCCTGGCCGTCAGGAAAGAGGTCATGCTGGGTAGTCCGGAGAACGCGACAGACCTGGTGACCTATCTTTTGGATAACGGGTTCAGGGAAACTGACTTTATGCGGATTTGTAAACTATACTATGGTTACTCAGGGGAGACGGATACGAACTGATCAAGTGTTAAAATTCTAAATTTAAACAATATAAGCAACTGAATCAGGAGAGAAATAATGAGAAAGAAATTTAACATCAGCAGACTTGCATTGGGTGTACTGACGATTATCTGTGCATTGGCTGTCACAACGACCGCATCCGCCAAAAACCCCAAGGAAGTGAAAATGACCATTGAGGACAACAAACTGGTCATAACAACACCAAAGGATGCAAACGATTGCCCGGCGGATGAAGAAAGAGATGCGGGGTGTATCAAGACTAAAAGAAATGAAAAGTCGGAAATATATTTTCATCTTATCGGCGATACCAAATGCGACCTGGAAAAAGGCACAAACTGGGAACTGAATGCGGTTTATCTAGGCGGATATAATTTTGAAAGCAAACCTGCTGACTTCGGATTTGAAACCTCCGATGACAATTACAAAAAAGTGAACGAGGATTACAATATTGCCGATAGCACGTCGGGACTGGTGAGCACCATCGAAAAAACGGCAAAAAAATTGGCCATCTATAATAAAAACCAACATGAGTATCTCGTCTGGTACAAAGTTGAAGCCATATGCAATCGAACGGATGGACAGCCACCGCATGTCACGACATCGGATCCCCGTGCCAAAAACGGAGGCACCGATTAAAGCTCACTGACCTATGCCCGAAAAAGCAAATGGGGCCGGAGAAAATTTTCGCTGGCCCCATTGTTCCTAATTTATACCGGACCGGAAATACACTTTTCCGGTTTTTAACTCATTCCACCGATGGCGAAGAATGCCGAACTCGGGCAAACTAACCGACAATCATGACCGGATAACCGGCAAAAGTACCGTTTAGCCAGGAGAGGAACCTTGCGTATTGTCACGACAATCACGTTGATTTCTGTTTTATTGCTTGGATCAGTGCTTCCCGTACTCATCCAGGCATCTCAATTCACCGAACTCAAAGGCAGTCCGAAATTGCGCTCAGCGTCAGCACTGGTCGTGAACGACGAAGGCCAGGTCATCTATGGCAAGGACATTGATACAGTCCGCCCCATCGCTTCCATTACCAAGCTGATGACCGCCATGGTTATCATCGATTCCGGCCTTGACCTCAATGAAAAAATCACCGTCACCAAGGCGGACCGCGACCTGGTTCAACTGACCGGTTCCCGTCTTGAGTATGGTGCCAGCCTGTCCCGCCGCGAGATGATTCTGTTGGCCATCATGTCCTCGGAGAACCGCGCAGCAACCACACTGGGTAGAAATTTCCCGGGTGGCATGACAGCATTCGTTAAACAAATGAACAGGAAGGCTGCGCAACTTGGCATGAAGAACAGCCATTTTTCTGATCCTGCCGGTCTGAATGTTGACAACACGTCCACCGCACGTGATTTGATGAAAATGGTGACCGCCGCCGAGGGTTACGCCCTGATAAGAAAAGCCAGCACAACCACACGGATAGAGGTTCGACCTTACACAAAACGCGGCCCGCTGGTTTACGGAAACACCAATCGCCTGTTGAAAAATAAAACCTGGGATATCGCTTTAAGCAAAACCGGTTACATCAACGAATCCGGCCGTTGCCTGGTGATGCAGGCCAATATAGAGGGTGAGCGTGTCTCGATTGTGTTGTTGAACTCCTTTGGCAAGCTCACGCCATTTGGTGATTCCAATCGCCTGCGTCATTGGATGCTGGCCAGTAGCTAATGTACTGCATCTGGCTGAAAGTACCATTAACTACGATGCAGTACACTAAGAAAAAACACGGGAATGAATATGCAGAATTTACAACTACGCTCCCTGGTCAGGCAGGACAATACACTCGAACTCTCGTTGGTCGAAGTCGAGATGCCGGAACCCGGCCCCGATGAAGTGATCGTCAGTGTGGAAGCGACACCCCTTAACCCATCCGACCTGGCGCTGTTGCTCGGGCCTGCAGATATCAGCAGTGCACGGGTCGACGGAAGCGCCGAACGACCGGTGGTAACGGCTGACATTCCGGTCAATTTCATGAAACTGGTTTCCGCACGGCTTGGTCAATCCCTGCCTGTTGGCAACGAGGGTGCGGGTACCGTGATCGCAGCCGGTTCTTCCGATGCCGCACAGGCATTGCTGGGCAAAACCGTTGGCATAGCCGGCGGGGAAATGTACGCCCGTTACCGGTGCATGAAAGCCATGATGTGTTTGGAACTGCCCGAAGGCACCAGCGCCGCTGACGGCGCGTCCTGTTATGTTAACCCGATGACCGCGTTGGGCATGGTTGAAACCATGCGTGCGGAAGGACATACCGCGCTGGTGCATACTGCAGCAGCCTCCAACCTTGGCCAAATGCTCAACCGCCTTTGCATAGAGGAAAAGATAGACCTGGTCAATATCGTGCGCAAGCCGGAACAGGAAAAAACCCTGAGAGATCTCGGTGCAAAATATGTTTGCAACTCCAGCGCGGATTCTTTCTTTAAAGATCTGACCACTGCCCTGATCTCAACCGGTGCCACGCTGGCATTCGACGCCACCGGCGGCGGCAGACTGGCCACTGCCATCCTCAGTTGTATGGAAACTGCTGCAGCACGGAAAATGACCGAATATAACCGCTACGGCTCCGATGTGTACAAACAGGTCTACGTTTATGGTTTCCTCGACAGGAGCCCCACAACCCTGACCATCAATTACGGTTTTTCCTGGGGAATGGGCGGCTGGTTACTCACCCATTTTCTACAAAAAGCCGGCATTCCAAAAATAATGGAAATGCGCGCCCGTGTTGGCGCTGGGCTTAAAACCACCTTTGCAAGTCATTACAGCAGGGAGATCTCCCTGTCAGAGGCATTGTCGGTGGAGGCCATTGCCGAATACTCGCGGCAAGCCACGGGTGAAAAGTTTCTGATCAAACCCCAACAGTGACTCGAAACCCAGGAATTGAGGCCTGCGCAAGAGATTGAACCCATGACCCTTGTGCAATTGCCGGGTTCTCATCCAATACCCAGCACCAGGTACGCTATCAGCACATCAAGAAATTTAGGTAACCACAACATCAGGTCGCCACACATCAATTGATGTGCTTCTTGTTCAATCAAAGAGGCACATGGGGGCTGTATTACGGCGCACGTGTGTACGATAATGCTGCACTCTTTAATTTTCGCCCACATAAAATAACTAAGTCTCTATTTGTCCGCGTTCTTGGTTCGTTCTTGAATTCTTATGGAGATGACCGCTGTGTTGATGCCAAGTCCACAGCACCACGTTGGTGCGTTACCGACGCCAGGTGGTGCGTTCCCTTCGGGTCAGCGGCCGGAGACTTCACAAAGAAAACTCATAAACCATTGTAAAATAAAAATTATTTTCACTTGGCATTGTCTTTGCATTAACTGTTTCATCAGAGGGAAGTTCCGCGACCATTGCGCCCTGCGACGCGTTGCGAAATGGCTTCTGTCAACTAAAATGACAACCATTGGAGATGTAAACATGTTAAATAAAAAGGCCCTTTCCGCTGCACTTGTAGTGGCATCCCTGGCCGGTATGGCCACCGAGGCCCAGGCCGAGATCAGTGCCAACGTTGCCCTGGTGAGTGACTATCGGTTCCGAGGTATATCGCAGTCGGATAAGAACCCCGCATTGCAGGGTGGACTCGACTACGCTTTTGAAAACGGCTTCTACCTTGGCACCTGGGGTTCCTCAGTCAACTTCGACAGCATCGAAGATTTCAACGGCAGCCTGGAGCTGGACGTATATGGCGGTTGGGGCACGGATTTCGGTGAGAACTCCAGTATAGACCTCGGCTACATTTACTATGCTTACCCCGGTGACGATGGTGGACTGGATGGTGATTACCAGGAATTCTATGCTAACTATGGTTGGCGTGATCTCAAGCTTGGTGTGGCTTACTCGGATGATTACTATGGTGGAGGAGGTAAGTTCTGGTACCTGCAGGCCAACTATGACTGGGGCTTTGCAGAAGACTGGGTACTGTCCTTTCATGTCGGATACAATGATTTTAAAGATGATATTTTCCTCTCCTCAGACAAGGGTGAGTACACGGATTACTCCGTCGGCCTGACCTGGTCCGTGGTGGGCGTGGATCTTGGTGTGACCTACGTGGGCTCTAACCTCAAAAAGAAAGATGTGTTTGGGTCCAACTGGGCTGACGATACTGCTGTGTTCTCAATCTCCAAGAGTTTCTGAACACAGGGTCGGGGGCAGGAGTAGCACGGCGAAGCCAGGCATCCTGGATTGTTGCTACAACTGAAGTGGGGCGAGAATCTCGCCCCACTTTTTGATTTTGCTATCCCGCTAGCGTCTCAATCCGCAGCATCGGCACAAAATCTACACAACTGGAGAGGAATGATTTCAAGAAAAATAGTGGGTATTCCTGTTCTCTTGTTTATTGACTCGGATCAATAGAACCTCACTTTCGGCATGCTAGAGTCGCTTCATGACGAAATTGACCGGCAGATTAAAGTCTGAACACAAGACCCTGGTGAGCATGACAGCCATCTATTGCGAAGACCACCATGGCAAGCAGGTAGATGGTCTATGCGAAAGCTGTACTGAACTGATGAGCTACTCGCAAGAGCGCTTGGCCAAATGTCCCTACGGTCAGGAAAAGCCGACCTGCGCCAAGTGCCCCATCCATTGCTATAAGAAAGAAAAACGCGAACATGTTCGGGAGGTTATGCGCTACGCCGGGCCACGCATGCCCTTACGGCACCCCTGGCGGGCACTTACCCATGTATTCGACAAACTACGGCGCGTGGTGCATCCGAAGGAGCTACGTCGAGCCCGTAATCGTAATCGCGCTCCAAAATAGACGTTAATGGGGTCAAACCCCATTAACGACATATGCGGGCTAGAGTGAGCAGGTCATATCCTGTCCGCAGCACAGCGGGGATTTGATCTTGCCATGACCATTCGGACATTCAGAAACCTGGACTTCGGTGTTCTCATCAATTTTCAGCATGCCATTTTCCAGTGGCGCATCACATTTACCACAGGTTGCGTTAACGCTCATGCCGCAAACTTTACATTCATAAGTAGCCATAATATTTCCTCATTGCTTGGATGGTGGAAACCGCTTTTAGTATACCCCGAAATTGCTCCTATAAGAATGCAGGTTCACTCAGAATGGCGGAAGCGATACGCCTCAGTCGCCGCACACTGATCCCGATAACATTTGTATGCCACGGAGATTCTTTTCTGTTCTATAATCCCCGCCCACCATCGCTTCAGGATTTTCATTCATGTTTCGAAATTTACGTTTTTATCGTGTCACCAGCCCCTGGCCTGAAAGCGAGGAACAACTGTCGGAAGTACTCTCTGAAAACACGTTTACACCTTGTGGTTCTTTCGCGGAGCGCAGTGCCGGCTGGGAGGCACCGGGCGGCAATGAAAGCGACCCGTTGTGCCG